>JAEEGH010003761.1_pt1 | contig 39505 bp, 29 predicted proteins | sample 9134181 | NCBI WGS metagenome assembly JAEEGH01 (sample SAMN16246544, study PRJNA631951) | gut metagenome | biome: gut microbiome; feature: rumen; material: DP-attached | host: Bos | place: Iran: Karaj | collected 2018-10 | reverse complement strand
CCGGTTAAATCATATCCGCCTTTCTTTTCTCCCCAGTTGTTTGCCGGTTGTTGCCAGAATATACCTGTCCATCCTGCACCTTGTGTCATTTTTGCACTGTAAGTAATCTTAATGCAATTGTTGCCGCTTCTTGGTGTTTCTGTGCATGCTTGGTTCAATTTCAAATCACCAAAATCTCCCATCCATCCTGATGGTGCAAAGTGATTGTCTTTTGAAGCATTTTCTACATAAACTGCAAATGCTTTAAAAGATGATGCTGATTCAGCTTTTTCAGCTGTTTTTGCTTTAGGTGCTGCGAAAGCTACACCTGCTACTCCTGCCATGAAAACGGTTGCTACCAACAAGCTCAATACCTTTCTCATTTTCCTTCTCCTTTTTTTAGATTTGTAGAATTTAAATTCTACATTTTTTTGTTTGTTACAAATTTTAGACTAACCTCCTTTTTAAAAAGTTTCACCTAAATTTTAATTTGTAACAACTCGTATTAATTAGCATAGCCCAAGCTTGAACAAATTTCAACCCATTTTAAACATTTTCACAAATTTTTTACAATTAACTTTTTTCGAATTATAGAAAAAAGATAATATAATTTTTTGTTTTACATGAATATTAGAATATGGTAATATTCATATAATCAGAAAACGATATATACAATATACAGGAAGATAATAGTGCGTACTGTTTTTGCTCGTATTTCACCATCTGTTGTACAAATTTTAAGTATTATTTTTATAACAATAGTTGCTGCCCTGTTTTCTTTCCAGGGAATATGGAACAAACCGGCAGTACACATTTTTCATATTATCGGTGCGATGAGTGCTTTTGTTGCCCTGTTTAGTATATTGTATAAGCGGTTATATTTGCAGATTGATATAAAGTTACTGTTTGTTTTCTTTACATATCTTTGGCTGTCAAGTGTTTTTGTGTACGGTTTGTCTATAGCATTTTTCCATTCGCCTACCTTTTGTATATGGTTAATTATTTTTGCTGTGTACTGTATAGTACAGATTGTTCCCAATTTAGAAAAGTTTCTTAATTGGTACTCGTTTGTTTCTGCATTGTCACTTGGCATAATGTGTTTCGGCGTTCTTTATCATGCCGGTCAATCTCTGTTTATGGAAATTCCGATACAAGATACAGTTAGAGGGTGTTTCCGTTTGGGACGACTTTGCGGTATTACCAATGCAAACAATATGGCTTTTGCCTGTTATGCATTGATTATAATGTCTGTTTTCGGTTTCATTCGAAGTTCAAAATTGATTAAAGTTTTTTATCTGCTTACGGCAAGTACAGGATGGCTTTGTCTCGGCCTGACAAACAGCCGAACAACAATTATCGGACTGGCATTTACCTGTGCACTTTTTTCTTTCATAATGATACGGAAACATTTCAGTTCTATTCATTCGAAACTAAAGAGTGTATTAATTGCTGCTTTTATATCCTTACTTGTAATGTTTGGTGTGCTTGCTTCTTTTAATTTTACTTTACCGATTTACCGCAGCAGTATGATGTTTTTAAATCACCGAACGGACAATCCGAATTTGAACAACAATCTGCTTTCTCTTTCATATCGTGGATTATTGGATGATAACGGTACACTTACGGACAGGACATTAATTTGGACAAGCTGTATTAAATCAAGCTTTAAAAATGTTCGCAGAGCTCTTTTGGGAACAACACAACTTGGTATAGACAGAATCGGAGGAGTATATGCCGGACGGCATGACATCACAGTCGCTCATGCACATAATGCATATCTTGAAATTCTCAGAAGATATGGTTTGATTGGACTGTCAATTTGGTTGGCTTTATTAATAATATGGTGCAGGAACGGAATAAAACAGCTTTTTTGTAACGGTGAAAAAAGTTCGATACTTTTTCTCTTATGTTCCGTTGCGGGAATATTGCTGATATCAACAACCGAGCCGTATCCTCTTGCACGATTTGAATTGAACTATTTGGATTTTCCTTTTTTAATTGCTGGTGCATACTGTATAAGATGCAGGAGGGTTGAATTATGAAAACAAAAATGAAGATATTGTTATTGTGTGTGTTGCTTTGTTTGGCTGTATTTGCGGCAGGTATCCTGATAGGAAAAGCGTTTACGAAAACTTCTTCTTCATCTTTTACCGATACCAAGAATGACACTTCTTTACAAAATCAGACAAAAACCGAATATACAGACTATTCTTTCATAAAAGCCGCACCGGGAATTAAACCGGATATGCTGTCTGCTTCATATTGGACTCGAAACAACAAAACTGATTTACTTTTTACCATGAAAGAAATTTCCGAATTTAATTTGAACAACCCGTTGTTTGTAGAATATACAACCAACATGAGCGGTTTTAAGCGAAAACTGTTTATACAAAATCTACCGGAATCTATCGGCAAAGATATAATAGTTAATTTGATTAATCCGGATCAAATTAAAGATTTTGAAAATAATAAAGAATCAATATATATAAACGGTATTGTTCCCGCAAAAAATTATTGGGATTTGGTTAAAGCAAATCTTAATCTGAACAATATTCCTGATTCAGTAATTCCCCGCTATGCTGTTTGTTTACAACAACAGGTCGGGAAAATATTCCCGGTTGATGATTTCGCATCAACGGAACCTGATGAGTTTTTCATTAATGATTTTATTTCCGCCGAAATAATGCCTTTTGCGGGTGTTGTAATTTTGCATGAGAGTGCGGACGGGAAATGGTATTATGTTCTTAACGGTTCATACTGTTGTTGGGTTAAGAAGGATACTTTGGCTGTCTGTTCAAACAAAGAAGAATGGCTCGCAGCATGTTCCCCTTACAACTTTCTTATAGTGACCGGGAATAAACTTGTTTTGGATGAAACTGCACTTCCTGCACAAACATCAGGTATGATTTTACCGATGGGAACAAAAATGCGACTTACAGAGTCACCGTCAGAGGATGTCGGCGGGAGAAGCAGCTGGGGCTGTTATTGCGTGGAAATACCTTGTCACAAACCGGGTGGTAACGAACTTGATTGGGAGCAGGTCCTTATTCCTGTTTCTGAAGATGTTCATGTAGGGTATCTTCCAATGACTTCCGGTTCGGTTATTGAGCAAGCTTTTAAAACACTGGGACATGTTTACGGATACGGCGGTTCTCTTTCTTCCAACGATTGTTCCGGAACTGTTAATCAAATTTATGCTTGTTACGGATTCGAACTTCCAAGAAATGCCAGAGCGATTGCAGAGCTTGCAGATCTCGGAAAATTTAACAGCACATTCATGACGACCGGAAAGAAGAAAGATTTAATGAAAAAAATGTTACCCGGAGTTCTTTTATATATGGACAGACATTTGATGATTTATTTAGGTACGGACGCCGGAAAACCGTATGTGATAAGTTCCTGTGCAACATGTATTCTTCCGGGCCATAAACTGTCGGATATCTATAAGGCATACTGTGTATTTGTTTGTGATATGGATATGCTCAGGAAAAACGGAAATACATGGTTGAAAGATATTTCTTTTATACTTTGGAAAGAATTTTAACAAATGTTTTATTTCTGTTTATTTTTTAAGAATGTAAGCAGCGGTGAAAATATTTTTTGTAAAAACATTCCTGCCTTAGTATTGTGCCAATAGTATCTTAACTTTGCTTCGAAAGGAAGTCTGTACCCCATTCCTTCTTTCATTGCATCGCGACATGGATTACAATTTCCGCAAGGTTTTCCTTTGATAGGTTTGTGACAGAACCAAGTTAGTTCCATTATATCCATCCAACCGTTTTGTTCACAAACACTTCTGATATCTAACTTTGAATAATGATAAATAGGAAAAATTGCATAATCAAAAAGAGAAACCAATTCTTTCGGAGATTTTTTTAAATCAAACATTAAACGGTTTTCTCCGATATCAATAAGTTTACCTTCTTTAAAAGTTTTGTCAATTTTTCCTTCTATAATTTTTTCTATACCAAGTTCTGCCTTAATATTCAAATGGTGTGCAAGCATAGCAAACCATGTGTATTGATTGCCAAGTTTATATTTTTCGTGATAAAGTTGATACGCATCTTCTACATCTTGTTCAAAATATTGTGTGACAATATCTTTTCTTTTATAAAACAAAGTCGGATTAATTTTTGCTTTGAAATCTTTTAAAAGTTTTATCTTTTCAAGGATTTTTTCCATTGCAGTCAATTCGTTTTCTCTTTTATCACATAAGTATTCAGTTGAAATATATAATGGTTGAACTACAATATCCATTTGTGATAATTGAATCATTCTGAATGTTGAATCCCAACCGCCTGTCCAAAAAATATAAACTGTTTTATCTTTCATATCAAAAACTCTCTTAAAAATTCTTATTATTTTGCAGAATTCTACAAAAAAGTGATTTTCATGTCAAAACAATATTAGATACTATCCAAAGATAAAAAACGATGTTTGTTTTGATCAATTTTGACTTATTGAATATTTTTATTGTTTTGTGCTATACTATTTTTGCCGTGGGCAAATGCCCTCTCGTGCAGAGAGAGGTCACCGTTTGTCTTTGATTTTATTTATAAAAAACAGCGGTTTGTTTTTCCCTGTTTGACCAAATAATCATAATGGGTACTCATACAAAATTAAATTATATCCATATTTTTCGTGCCATAGCCATAATCATAATCGTATTGGGACATTGTGTTTACGCCAGCCCGTCAGCACTAAACAGTTTTGTTGATACATTTATAAGGGGCGGTACCACTTTGTTTGTTTTTATTTCCGGTTTTTTGTTTCAGTACCTGTCCGACACTTTTTCATACCCGACTTATTTGAAAAAAAAGTTTTTTAATATAATATTACCTTATCTGTTTGCTTCCATATTCGGTATTGCATTGGTATTATCAAATTTTAAATTTAACCCCTTTATTTCAGCTAATAAGATAGTACAGGTTGGTATGTTATTAACAACAGGCAGAATACATAATTTGCCCACTTGGTACATTCCCATGACCTGCATTTTTTTCTTGTTTGCACCAATATTATTGAATTTAGAAAAAAAGATTATTTTCCGGAAATATTCTTTACTGTTTTTCGGCTTACCTGTTTTACTTTGTATATCCTGCTTTGTTCCTCGTTTTGAACTCCATTTTTTTGTAACAAAAACAATGTCTGCCTGGCAAGCTTATGCCGGACATTTGGAAAAAATATTGTTTGATACAATTTTGTTTTTCCCGATTTATATTTTGGGAATGTTATTTGCTGCCTATAGAGATAAGTATATTGAATATATTTATAAAAAAAGAGTTTGGATATGGACAATATTTATTGCAGGTTGTATTGTACATTTCTTTTTACAATATTACCGTTTTTTACCCAGCAGAGTATTGTTCAATAATTTTATGTTGATGTTACTTATTTTAGGATATTTATGGCATTATGATGAAACAATTAAATCACATACACATATAAATAATGTTTTGGGAACAGTTGCCGATTACAGCTTTTCTATATTTTTCTTTCACTTTTATTTCATTTTTGTATTTGATCGAATAATGGAATATTTCTTTCATTTGAACAAATATTATTTATCTTCCGCAAATTTTCATTTTGATTATTGGATACTTTTTGTGATAATAAGATTCTCTGTTGCTTTCTTCGGCAGCTTGTTTGCGGCTATGTTGATAAAAAAGATTCTTGAAAAATTGGATATTAAACATACAAGATGGTTCGTTGGAACATAGAAAAAAAATACTGGTTTATTTTTACTATAATTTATATCATTATAAATAGTTGATGAATTAATAAATTTTGACAAATGTAAATAAAAAAATAGAATGATAGTCATGAATGACAAAATTAAAAAAAACATTGATAATCAAATAATTGTTTCTTTAACCTCGTTTCCTGCAAGGATAGACACAGTACATATAACAATAAACAGTTTATTAAAACAAACATTTTTACCCGATAAAATAATTTTATGGTTGGCTCCCGAACAATTTCCCGACAAAGAAAAAGATTTGCCGCAGGAATTATTGGTTTTAAAATCGGAAAAATTTTGTATAGACTGGTACAAAGATATTAAATCATTTAAAAAGTTAATTCCTGCTTTAAAATATTATCCCGACTCAATAATAGTAACTGCCGATGATGATATCATTTATAATGAAAAGTGGCTTGAACAACTTATAAATTCTTATAACAAAGATCCGAAATCCATTCATTGTCACAGGATAACAAGATTAGATATTCGTAATAATGTTCTAACTTCACAAGACAGATGGGGTTATACCCGTAAAAGAGGTTATTTAAAGGATATTTTTAAACCATCCGCATATAATAAATTAACAGGTTGTGCGGGTGTCTTGTATCCGCCAAATTGTTTTAATGAAGACATTTTTAATGAAACATTATTTAATATGTTGACTCCGACAAGTGACGATATTTGGTTTTTCTTTCAAGCATTAAGAAACGGTTATAAAGTAAGAGTTGTTAAAAATACAAAATTATATATTTTAAATGAAATTCCGAAATGTCTTGAAGGACCTGCACTTTGCAAAATAAATGATAATAACCCGAACGGTTTTCAAAAGCAATTAAATGACTGTTATAACTATTATAAAAACGATTTAGAAAAATTTTTCATGGAAGATTTTATAAACAACGAAAAATTAAAACACAAAATAATGTTGATAAATTGGATTAAAACGTTAGTATCGTTTATTTTTTCAATAAAAAATAAAGTTTTCGGAAATATAAAATATAAATTCTTAACGATTTTTGGTTTTTTAATATTAATTAAAATTCAGAAAAATCCTACGAATATAAAAAACAAATAAAAAGAAGAGGAAATGTAAAATGCCAAAAATAAGCATATTAATACCCGTATATAAAGTAGAAAAATATTTAAGACAATGTCTTGACAGTGTTGTGAATCAAACTTTTCGCGATATTGAAATAATTTGTGCGAATGACGGCTCACCGGATAATTCGTTATCAATATTAAAAGAATATGCACAAAAAGATGACCGCATAAAAATAATAGACTTAAAAGAAAGAATTAAAACAGGAAATCTTAGAAATCTGTCTTTTACGAAAGTTTCTTCGGAATATATAATGTTTGTTGATTCCGATGATTGGTTGGAGTTGAATGCTTGTGAATTAGCTTATAACAAAATAGTTAAAGACGATACTGATTTCGTTATGTTTGGCATATTTGAACATTGTGAAAGCAATAATACTACAAAACTTAATCTAAATAAAATACAGCCTTTTTATAATAAATTTCAAGAAAATCCTTTTGACATAAAAGACATAGACTTTCCTTTTCTGGCTAATGCTTTTTGTTGGTATAAAATATATAAAACAAATTTTTTACTTTCCAATAATATTAAATTTGAAAAAACTTTTTATGCAGATCAATTTTTTAATGTTCAACTGTTTCGCTTCGCAAAAAGGATCTCGGTTTTGTATAAACCGCTATACTACTATCGAGCACGAGAGGGCTCGGTTACTCAAAAAGCTTCAACCTGGAAAATCATGTTGGAACAAAAGAATAATGTTTTAAAGTTGGCGGAAGAATACAGCAGTATCCACCCGTGGTTTGTTAAAAGTGCATTAATGGCAAATATAAATTCAATATTAGTATTTTTTAAAAGGTTTATAGTGCTTGATAAAGATGTAGAAAATGATTTTTATAATGAAGTTCATAAGATTTTTGCTTATTTAAATAAAAATTACGACATAAAAGAAATAAAAGATTATATTGATTATCACGAATTCAAAAAAATAGCAAAGTATCAAAGAAAAAAGAAATCGTTAATAGATTTTATAGAAAATATTTTTTCAATTTATAAAGTCAGAAAAAATCTTATAGTAAGTGTGCTGGGCAAAAAAGTTGCTTTTCGCATCTCATAGAAAAAAACAATTTGGATAACTTTACAAAAAAAATTTAAGTCAAAATAAGGTTTTTATTATGAATAAACGAAATGTGGGGCTTGATTTACTTAGATTATTAGCAATGTTCATGATAGTTTTGATTCATGTTAATAATTGGGGCGGATTATTAAAGAATACTTTTTTTCAATTTGATTTCCTGCCTGTATATGTTCTGGAAGCTTTTTCTATATGTGCGGTAAATTGTTTTGTTTTAATATCCGGTTTCTTTTTAATAAAACAAAATTTCAGATTAAAAAAATTAATTGCTTTAATTTTTGAGATAATGTTTTACACATGGATTTGTTTCATAGTTGCTTTAATTATTAAAACTCCTATGGATATTACAATGTTTATAAAAGGTTTGTTCCCGATATCAACAGGTATACACTGGTTTATAACTTGTTATATAATGTTGTACATTTTATTTCCTTTTATTAACAAACTTATCTATTCTTTAAGTTTAAAGCAAAGACATTTTCTCGCAATTATTACTGTTTTATTTTTTTCCGTATGGGCATTTGTGCCAAAAATAAACAGTCAAACTGTTCATTCCGGATATAGTATTTTATGGGTATCCGTTTTATATTATTGGGGAGCATATATCCGTTTGGTTTTTGTTGAAGGCGAGAAGAACCATCTTTTTAAAAAAATAGTAAAATTTTCCGGATACGGATATATCTTTTTTTCTTTAATTACTGTCATTTTTGTCTGTATTTTAAATCTAACAGGTAGTGAAATATGGCTTGCTTTACATTATAACAGTTTGTTTGTTTTTGTTGCTTCAATATGTTTATTTGTTTTTATGTGTAATCTTGAAATTAAAAATAATTTTATAAATAAACTTATTACATTTCTTGCGCCCGCAGCTTTCGGAGTATTTCTGTTAAGTGACAATTTCTTTGTTGTATATTATCAAAGAATTTTATTAAACAAAGATTTTTTCTTACAATCTTTTAGTATGCCGATAATGATTTTAATATGTGCCGTTGGTATATTTTTATTTTGTTTGTGCATATCAAAACTGCTGCATAAAAGAATTTTTGTTTTTTCCGATAGATACTTATATCCTAATGTAGAACGAATCTGTATTAAAATAAAAAATAAATTTTTAAAAGTATAATAATTTATGAAAAACATATTAAAAAATGATATTTTCTATTTTGCTTCATTCTTGAAAATCTTGTTGAACTGTGCTATACTTAATCTGCTCAGGGTGAGATTAACGGGCTGAACTCCCGTGCGTAGCTCTGAGCTTTCTGTTTCTTTTACTAAAGTTTTGAGTTGGCTTCATATATACAAAGGATAAAAGATGAAAAGAGTAATAACTTACGGAACATTTGATTTATTACATTACGGGCATATAAATTTGTTAAAGAGAGCAAAAAAACTCGGTGACTATTTAATAGTTGGTGTTACAAGCGAAACTTATGATATCAGCAGAGGGAAATTAAATGTTTCACAATCTCTTCAAAAAAGGATTGATAATGTAAAATCTACAGGTTTAGCGGATTTAGTTATTGTAGAAGAATTTGAAGGGCAAAAAGTCAGTGATATCAAAAAGTATAACGTTGATACTTTTGCTATAGGTTCCGATTGGGTTGGCGAATTTGATTACTTAAAACAATTTTGTGAAGTTGTATATTTGGAAAGGACAAAAGATATATCTTCAACCTTATTGAGAAAAAAGGTTAATCCTATTATAAAAATGGGAGTTGTCGGAAACGGAAAAATTGCAAAGCGATTTATAAAAGAATCAAAATATGTCAGCGGTGTGGATGTCTCGTGTGTGTACGGCAGAAACATACAACATTTGGAAGAATTCTGTAAGAATTTAGAATTAAATAAATATTATACGGATTATGATGAGTTTCTAAAAAATGTAGATGTGGTTTATATTGCATTACCTCATTCTTTACATTTTACTTTTTGTAAAAAAGCATTGCTTGCCGGTAAACATGTTTTATGTGAAAAACCGATTACTTTGTCTTATAAAGAGACAACTGAATTATTTAAGATTGCAAGTGAAAAAAAACTTATACTTTACGAAGCCATTAAAACGGCTTACGCACCATGTTTTGACAGATTAATCAGTATGGCACAAAGCGGAATAATCGGAAAAATTAAAGACATTGATGCAACATTCACTAAATTAATCGAGAATAAAAATTCAAGAGAATTTGATGCTTCTTTAGGCGGCGGAAGTCTAACGGAATTAGGAAGTTATCCGTTATTGGTAATTGCAAAACTGTTAGGTACAAATCCTAAAAACATATCTTATGTTACATCAATTGATGATGAAAAAAATGTAGATATAATGACAAAAGTTTTCCTGCAATATGAACATGCTTTTGCAACAGCAACAGTCGGAATCGGAATAAAAAAAGAAGGAGATTGTATTATTTCAGGAACACGAGGATATATCTTTGTTCCTGCTCCCTGGTGGAAAACAAATTATTTTGAAATTCGTTTTGAAGATTTAAATAAAACACAAAAAGTTTTTTACAGATTTGACGGGGACGGTTTAAGATACGAAATTGCAGATTTTATTAATGCAATAAATAAAGGAACTAAAACATACAAATTGACAAACGAAGAATCTTTGTTTATAAGCGATATTCTTGAAAAATTTTTAAACAGGAAATCACTTAAAAAAAATATACGTATTATATAAAAATCAGTTTATATAAAACAAAAGAGATGAAATGAAAAAGAAATTAACAATACCGGAAATAAGACAAATAGAATTAGATATATTAAAATATTTTCATAAATTTTGTGAAGAAAATAATTTAACTTATTATTTAGCTTACGGCTCATTGCTCGGCGCAGTTCGACATAAAGGATTTATCCCGTGGGATGATGACATTGATGTTCATATGCCGCGGACAGATTTGGAAAAATTAATAAAAATTTTCAATAAAAAGAATACTAATAAAGATATTGAAATTCTTACGATATATAATAATCCTAATTTTTATATGCCGCTTATCAGATTAGTAAATAAAAACACAACAATTAACAGAGATAATATTTTTGATATTAAGTGCGATGTATCAATTTGGTTGGATATATTTCCTTTAGATAATATGTCGGATGACTATAAAAAAGCTCTTTCTTTAAACAGAAAAGCAAAAACTTTCAGATGGTTGGCTAATCAAAAAATATTTAAATTTAATATAAACACAAATTTTTCACAAAGAATTAAAAACATATTTCATAACATAATTAAATTTTTTCTTAAACCCGTCTCAACAGAATATTTAATGAAAAAAATAGACAAAATTTCTAAAAAATATATGCAACAGGAAATGACAAAGTATGTAGGATGGGCAGCAAATTTTAAAGCTAATATATATCCAAGCAGTTATTTTAAAGAACGAGTTCTGCTTGAATTTGAGGGAGATAAGTTTTACGCTCCAAAAGAATATGACAAAATTTTAACGGAATACTTCGGTAATTATATGGATTTACCACCTATGGATGCAAGAGTGGGACATAATATGGAAGAAGTTTATTTGATTGATACCGAACAATGACATTTAACAAGTGCATTTAAATGATTATGCGGCTTTATCATTTTTGTTGTTTTTAATATAGTTTTTATTCAATATATACTTTATTTTTAATTTTACTTTTGTAATAATTTTTCTTATATCACTTTTTTTCAGCGAAGCTATCTTTCTTAGTCGGCATTTAAAAAAATGATTTTTTTTATCTAATCTGTTCAAGAGTTCGGGATAATATCCTATAACCTTTTGTAACTGAATATCATTTTCTCCTTCAATCAAATTGGATATATACAGACTGTTTTCTCTCGTTCCTTTAATGATATTTAATTTTTGATTACCTGTAACAATATTAATTTTTATGTTGTTTAATAAAGTCATTGTCCAAAACCAAATATCATCGGCATTTGGACATAATTTCATAAATATATCTTCTCTTAAAACATCTTTATAAAAGCAATTCGGATAATAAATAACCCCGCCGCCGCTTGTGCAAAAATTATTAAACGATATATGTTTACTTTTAATATTAAGACTCCATTTTTTGTACGGCAACAAATTCTTATGCTCAAAACTCACATAATGAGCTCTGTGGCAATGTATATGATCAGGGTCGTTAATATATGCATCATAAAGTTGTTCCAACCAGTCTTTTTTGTACAACAAATCGTCATCCGCAGTAACAATAACGGAGTCCGGATATTTTTTTAAAGTCGGAATTAATTTTTTATATGATTTAATATTGTTACACCAGTCAATGGTTAAACCTTTACTTTTTAAAGCCAATAACTGTTGCGGTAAATCTTTTTCCTTATTTGGAAATTCTTCTTCCGCAAGCCATAATATAACTTTTTCAGCCTTAATAGTTTGATTAAGCAAAGTTTCTATGGCTTGATTAACGATATTTATTCTTTTCGGATATGAAGTCAAAGAAACAACTAATCCGTCAATTTTGAGATTTTGGTCTGCTAAAAGTTTAAATTCCTCTCTGCAGGATGGTTCCATATTTTCATAAAACAATTTAAAGTCATATTTTTTTCGTTTGGTATTTATATATTTCCAGTACCTTTTTTCATAATCGGACATACATTCCTGTGAACTGATCCAGTCATTAATATACTTGTAATTATTCACAATACTAAAACTTTTTCTGTTCTTTTTTGTATGCACAATAGAAGTATCCAACTGAACATAATAATACTTTGCATTGTGAACAACAGATATTTTTTCGGCTTTAATTATTGTCGTTGCATTAAAAACATTATCTCCTCCTGGTTGAGTTCCGGCAAATACCAAATTGTTTTTATTAATGAAACTTCTTTTATATATTTTGTTCCAACAAATTCCCGAACATATAATTATATTTGCTTTTTCTTTTTTGGAAACTATAAGTTTTGCCTTCGAAGATACACCGCATAACTTTTTTTTGACAGGTTTTGTATCATACAATATTACATTGTCCGTCATAGAAATATCTGCATTATATTTTTTTGCACTTTTGTACAATGATTTATAATATGTTTCATTAATAAAATCATCAGCATCGACAAATCCTATATATTCACCTTTTGCAATATTGATTCCCGCACGTCTTGCCTTCGGATGTCCTCCATTTTCTTGAGCCAATATCACAAATCTGTTATCTTTTTTTGCATACTCATTCAAAATTGATAACGAGCTGTCCGTTGAACCGTCATCAATACAAACTATCTCTAAATCTTTTAATGTTTGATTTATAATTGAATCCAGACACTTCCTCAGGTACTTTTCTGCGTTATATACCGGTATTATTACACTAACTTTAGGACTGATCATATATTAAAATAATCCCTTATAACATAAACATATTAATTTTATATATATTTTTTATTATTTTATGGAAATAATCTCCGGGTGTCAAGAAAAAACTCTCATCCCGGTTAGACTAAAAAATACCGGATTGATTTGGCTATTTTTACAGGTTAAAAGTATGTTTTTAAAACAATATAACAATAATTAAAAAGCAGAACTTAATTTTCTTTTTATTATAGATAATATTCTTAAAATTATATATGTGCAAGTTTTTTTTATTTTTATTTGTCCGGGATTGTTGTAACTGCTTAAAAGGTCGGTTAACCCCTCAACGTCCTTTCTTTCAATAAAAGGCAACAGTTCCTTCGCAAGAAAATATTTTGAAAAAAGTTTTGGGTTTTTATTGTCAAAAAAAAGTTCAATCAAATATTGAGAACAAAGTTTTTTTGTTTCATAAGATGAGTTTCGAAATAAAACCGTATTATAAATATCACTAATTCTACTTAAAAATATACAAAAATATAAATCTCTGTCTTTTTGGTACAAATCGGTTTTATTTAAAAGATTTATTACCAACTTTTTAGCATACAAGTATGACTTAATATTTTCTATCGGAAGTTGATTAGCAAAAAGGCTGCCTTCTCTCCTGTGATAAATGTATTCCGCATCATCAACCAAACATAACTTTTTACATTTATCAACCGATTGAGATAAAAAAAGAAGATCTTCTCCGGATATTAAATTTTCATTAAAACTTATTTTATTTTCTTTTATAACAGAAGATTTATATATCGCCGTAACCCATTCATGAGTGAAGCAATATTTTCCTCTTTTTCTTATTTGATTGTTTAAATAACCGTATTCTATTTTTCCGTCTGTGTTTATTTTTTTTCTTCTGCATTTAACAATATCGGCATTTTCCGTTTTTGCAACCGAATATAATCTTTCATAGAAATTTAAACTTATCTCGTCATCGGGATCAATAAAACTGTAATATTGCCCGCAGGCAATATCCAACCCCTTATTTCGTGCAACAGAAACTCCGGAATTTTGTTTGAGAGAAATTATTTTTATTCTTTCATCTCTTTTCGCATATTCTTCAATTATTTTTAAAGAATCGTCCGTTGAACAATCATCTATACAAATTATTTCAATCTCTTTTAATGTTTGGTTTATTACACTATCCATACATCTTTTGAGATAATCGGCAACATTGTATATCGGTATGATTACGGATATTTTTAATGAAAAGTTTTGTAAATTTGAGTTTTTCATAATAGATTTTCTATTATTTTTTTATTATTAAAGGCAACAAATCTATGTCTGTTTACTTATTCTATAAAAAGCGGCACTATCTGCTTCGCAAAATAAAATTCTTTATACGGCGAAGTATTTTCTTTATAATTAAGATTATGGTTCTTACCGGTCTGCCTTTAGCTAACATATCTTCTTTGCTGGGCCCGATAAAATGCAAAATATAAGCATCTCTTTCCGGTATTGGATTTCTATAAATTCTGTTATGACTATAATTGTATTTTTGATCTATAAAAGTTAATTTATCTTTAAGAAATAAATTAATCAATGTTTCATCGTGTTGCGGTACATTAGGTAACTCAGATAATAAATCCAAGCATCCGGTTGTAAAGTTTATTTCTCTTAATTTTTTTAAATTCATCAACAGAACACCTGCCGATGCATACTTTTTAAGTCCTAATTCCCGGGCTTGCTTTTCACCATAACTGTGACTTTCCGCAACACCCATATATTCGCAATTAATTTCCCATAAAGAATTTAAAGATTTTTGACACAAAACATCACAATCCAAAAATAATATTTTATCGTAATCTTTAAGCAATTCGGGAATAAATAACTTATAATAAGTAGCTTCTCTCATTCTGTCATTTTGTTTAAATTTAAACAGAGATGAATCGGGATTAAATGTAATATTTTTAAAATTAATATCATATTTAAACTTTAATTTTAATTCTTCATTTGAAATTATAATAAAATTAACATTTTTATTATATTTTTGAACCGAATAAACGGAACTTTTCAAATAAGGCAAGTAGTTATTATCACAAACATAAACTATATCCATTAATCTCGACTCCTAAAAATTATCTGTTCTTTAACCATTTATACACAATTTTTAATACTTGATAAAATCATACATACCGGGATGACAAAAATAAAAATGCGTCATATAGGAATCGAACCTATAACCTAACGGTTAAGAGCCGTTTGCTCTACCAATTGAGCTAATGACGCATTTGTTATCACAAACACAATTTATATCATATTATTGACATTTTTTTCAAGTACTCGATGAAGCACTTAACAAAGAAAATCAATTTGATTTTAAGATCTTCTTAATATTATTTTTAAAATGCTTTTCATTCTAAAATACAAGTTATATATCGGAATTAATATTTTATATTTACTTACAAAATACACCAACTTATATCTTCTTAAATAAAAATAATTTATTTTATAATTTCCGATCTCCAAAATATTTAAGAAATTAATTTGTATTTTAAATGATAACTCTTCAAAAGAGTTGGCAACACTGTACATACAATAATTAATATAACTTTGTTCGAATACCTCAAAAATTTTATTTTTAATCAAATATGTTTTTATTTCTTTTAGAAACTCTCTGCATAAAAAAATATAATTATCTCTGTTAATTATATTTTTCGAAAGAGAATATTCCCTGTTCTTCCTGTAATATACAAGTCTTTTATCTAAAACATATATTCTATTAGCCTTAATCATTGATATATGAGAAAAAAAAGAATCATTATTTTTTTTAATATTTTGGAAAGAAATACCCAACTCTTTTATAAAAGAAGTCTTATATAATTTATCCCAACACCAACCGATATGAAATTGGAAAATATAATCTGAAATATCCATTGAAGAAAAAACTTCTTTCTTGGGCAATAAAAAATCTTTTATATTGTTGTTGTCTTTTATAATACCGTTATCTATTATTTTAGATTTACACACAACGATATCTGTATTATATTTTTCCGCACAATCATACATTCGTTCAAGCATATCTAACTCAAAAAAATCATCCGAATCCAAAAAAGATAGATATTTACCTTGAGCAATATGCAACGCTTTATTTCTTGCAGCGGCAGCACCCTTATTTTCTTGATATATAATCTTTATTCTGTTATCTTTTAGTGCATATTCTTCAAGGATTTTACCGCTGTTATCCGTTGAACCGTCATCGACACAAATTATTTCAATATCCTTCAATGTTTGATTTAGCACACTATCCAAACACTGATTTAAATATTGACCCACGTTATATACAGGTATAATTACGGATACTTTTAAATTATTACTCATATTAATATGTTTGCTGCGGTATTTTATGAATTATTATACAAAATATATGCAAATTATTTAATTAAAATATATTCACTTTTTAGAAACATTATGATATACTAAAAGATACTGTATTTTATATTAAACTTTTAATTAATTTATAAGACAAATTATATGAAAAAAATAGGAATATTAACATTTCATGCCTCTCATAATTACGGTTCTATGTTGCAAGCTTTTGCCTTGCAACAAGCACTAAAAAAATTAGGGTATGAACCTAAAATAATAAATTTAAGAACAGAAAGACAAAAGAAAATGTATTCCTATTTCTTTGACAGAAAAACAAATTCTTTAAAATTGCTTATCAAAAAAATGCTCCTTTCTCCATACAAAAAAGAATTAAAAATTCAGCATGATAAATTTGAATCGTTTCTAAAAAATTACCTGGATTGTACGGAAGAGTATTCCCGACTGGAACAATTAAAAGAAAAAGAGTTAAATTTTGATTCCTATATAGTCGGAAGCGATCAGGTTTGGAACATAAGATGCCCGGATTTTGATTTGGCTTATTTACTGCCTTTTGTAAGAAACAGTAAGAAAATAGCTTATGCTCCCAGCTTTGGTCCGAGAAAATCTAATTACATTAAATTTTTAGAGTTTTTAGAATTAATAAAACAGTTTGATTACATAAGTGTAAGAGAAAAACAAAATTTTTATTACATCGCACAAAAACTCGGGAGAGAGATTTTTGTTGCATTGGATCCGACTTTACTTTTAACTAAAGAAGAGTGGTTTAAATATATAAAAGAAGAACCGTTAGTAAAACAGGATTACATATTTTTATATTCGTTTACTTATAAAAAAGAAGCTATCGATATGGCTGAACAATATTCAAAGAAATTAAATATTCCAATAGTAGTTTCATATTTTGTTGACGGCAAATTGTATTACAAAATGTTATATTCCAACAAATATATTAAATTTTTTGAAATCGGACCTTTAGATTTTTTAAATTTGATAAAAAATGCGAAACTTATTGTAAGCGGTTCTTTTCATGCAACATTATTTTCAATGTTGTTTGGAAAAGAAGTCTTTTCTCCGAGCTATGAAAAAGATTATAGAATATATACTTTTATGAAAAACTTTAAAAATCTTCAACAAGAACGAGAGAAAAGCTTAAATTTCTTAAAAGAGGCATTACGATAAAACAAGTTTATGTTTAAGACGAATGTCCAAGAGAAATTATAATACAAAACGAGAGAAAAATTTTTATAAACTATTGACAAATCAGTCAATAAATACTTAAATATATCAACGAGCCAGCAACGGCTCGTATTAAAAAAGTCCTAATCGGACTATAAATAAGGAGTAGACGTAAATGGCACAAGGTAAAGTAAAATGGTTTAACGACCAAAAAGGTTATGGATTCATTTCCAATGATGATGGTTCAGGAGATGTATTCGCACATTATTCAGCAGTTCAAGCAGAAGGTTTTAAATCTCTTGCTGAAGGCGACAAAGTTGAATTTGATGTTGTAGAATCTGAAAAAGGTCCTAAAGCAGCTAACATAAGAAAAATATAATTTTAGCTAGCACAAAATAAAAAAAAGGCACTCTGTCAAAAAAGACAGAGTGCTTTTTATTTTTATAAATTAAATTTTTTTATTTTGCAAAAAATTCCAAAGCCAATAAATATCCGTCAACGCCAAGTCCGGATATTTGTCCAATCAAAACCGGAGCTATTAAAGAGTTGTGTCTGAAATCTTCTCTTGAATATACATTGGAAATATGAACTTCTATTGCAGGTATTTTAACGGAACTGAAAGCATCCCTTATTGCAACGGAAGTATGTGTGTATGCCGCAGGATTTATTATTATTGCATCAAAAACATTTTTTGCCGAATGTATTTTGTTTATTATTTCACCTTCGATATTAGATTGAAAACATTCAATTTCAACATTTAATTTTTCAGCTTTTTCTTTTAAAGCTTGTTCAATGGTTTTCAAAGTAGTTTTTCCGTAAATTTCAGGTTCTCTGGTTCCCAACAAATTTAAGTTCGGTCCGTTAATTATCAATATTTTTTTCATTTTATAAAATCCTTTATTGTATTTAAAATTATATTATCCTCTATTTCCATACCGGTTCTGGCTTTACCTATTTTTTCAGGCAAAACAAATCTTATTTTTTTAGAAACGGATTTTTTATCCTTTTTCATGAGCTCAAGCAGAGTCTTAGCATCTGTTTTTAACTTTATTTCAGTGTTAAAACCTGCATTAACGACTATTTCTTTTATTTTTTGTTTTGTTTGTTCGGTACAAAATTTAATTCTGTTTGACAATTCCGCAACAAACAACATACCTATCACTACGGCTTCACCATGCAAATATTTTTTATATTTAGTTGCGGTTTCCAATGCATGCCCGAAAGTATGCCCGAAATTTAAAAGTTCTCTTACACCTTTTCTTTCTTTTTCATCTTCTTCAACTATTTTCGCTTTAAATTTACAAGATTCATAAATGATTTTATCAAAATCCTTTTTACTTACAATTGATTTGTTTAATATTGTTTCCAATTCATTAAAAAATTTATTACTGAAAGTAATTGCATACTTAATTACTTCCCCCATGCCGTTTTGTATATGTTCGGATTTCAATGTTTTAATAAAATTTGAATTTATATAAACAAATTTAGGTTGATAAAAAGTCCCGACTATATTTTTACCGCTTTCCAAATCTATACCGGTTTTACCGCCGATGGAAGAATCCACCATTGCAAGTAAAGATGTAGGTACTTGAATAAATTTTAAACCTCTCATATATGTAGAAGCAAAAAGTCCCGCAGTGTCGCCCACCACTCCGCCGCCTAAAGCAATAACCGTATATTTTCTGTCTATACCTATTTTTAAAGCATAGTTGTATATCTTTGTTAACGTATTTATATTTTTCGATTTTTCACCGGCTTCAAAAGCAAACCGTTCGACAATAAAATTTTCTTTTTTTAATAAAGAAAGTATCTCTTTCAAATATATTTTTGAGACATTGGTGTCGGTAATAATGAAAATTTTCTTTTCGGGTGAAAATTTTTTGACTTTCGATAACAAATCCGCATAACTGTTCGACAATATTATAGGATATGAATTTTGTTTCAACTTTACATTTATAATTTTCATTTAACTTTTTTTATAAAACCATTATTATTTTTTATTCTATTTCGTATCTTTTCTCTTAGTAACAATAATTTTTTCGATAGCATAAAAATTTTGATCTGTCATATTTTTAGATAAATTTTTATATGTTCTCGATTTGGGAGATAAATTATAAACTTCTTTACCGGAAAGAACCGTTACCAAATAGTTCCCGCCTTCTTCCAAATCTGATATTTTGTAATAACCGTTTTTATCGGTTAAATATATCTTTTCCTCGTTTTCCAATAACAATCTTACCTGAACTCCTTTCAAACCGTATTTAGATTTTAAAATTCTTCCCTGTATAAAAAATTTACCTTTTTTCTTATTTTGTTTCATTAAAAGAGCTTTTGCTTCTTCAATTCTGTCTTCTTTTTCTTTTTCTATTTCTTTAGCCAATCTTTTCTGCTCTTCTTTTTCGGATTTTAATCTTTCTTTCTCTTCTTTAGCAAGTCTTAATTGCTCTTCCTTTTCCGCTTTTGCTTCTTCAAGTTTGGCTTGTTTTTCGGCTGCTATTCTTTCTTTTTCCGCTTTTGCTTCTTCTATCTTTGCTTGATTTTCAGCTTCTTTTTTCTCTTTCTCTTCGGCTAAAACTCTTGCCTTTTCTTCTGCTTCCATCTTCTTAAGTTCTAATGCCAATCGTGCCTGATCTGCGGATTCCTGTTTGGCTTTTTCTTTTTCTTCTTTGGCAAGTCTTAACTCTTCTTCTTTTTCCGCTTTTGCTTCTTCAAGCCTTGCTTTCATTTCAGCTAATCGTCTTTCTTTTTCTTCTCTGGCAAGCCTTAGTTGTTCTTCTTTTTCGGCTTTTATTCTTTCTTTTTCCGCTTTTGCTTCTTCTATTTTTGCCTGTTTTTCGGTTTCTTTTCTTTCTTTTTCTTCGGCTAAAGCCATTGCTTTTTCTTCTGCTTCCATCTTTTTAAGTTCTAATGCTAATCGTGCTTGCTCTTTGGCCTCTTCTTTGGCTCTTTCTTTCTCTTCCTTTTCCAATTTCTTTAATTCCGCAGTAAACAATGCATCTGCTTTGGCTTCCCGTCTTGCTTTTTCTTTCTCTTCCTTCGCAAGTCTTAACTCTTCTTCTTTTTCTGCTTTTATTCTTTCTTTTTCCGCTTTGGCTTCTTCTAGTTTGGCTTGTTTTTCAGCTTTTTGTCTTTCTTTTTCTTCAGCTAATATTCTTGCTTTTTCTTCCTTTTCCAATTTCTTTAATTCCGCAGTAAACAGTGCATCTGCTTTGGCTTCCCGTCTTGCTTTTTCTTTCTCTTCCTTCGCAAGTCTTATCTGTTCTTCTTTTTCAGCTTTTATTCTTTCTTTTTCCGCTTTGGCTTCTTCAAGCTTGGCTTGTTTTTCGGCTTTTTGTCTTTCTTTTTCTTCAGCCAATATTCTTGCTTTTTCTTCTGCTTCCAATTTCTTTAATTCCGCAGTAAACAGTGCATCTGCTTTAGCTTCTCGTCTTGCTTTTTCTTTCTCTTCCTTTGCAAGTCTTAACTCTTCTTCTTTTTCAGCTTTTATTCTTTCTTTTTCCGCTTTTGCTTCTTCTAGTTTGGCTTGTTTTTCAGCTTTTTGTCTTTCTTTTTCTTCAGCCAATATTCTTGCTTTTTCTTCCTTTTCCAATTTCTTTAATTCCGCATCAAATTGTGCTTGTGCTTTAGCTTCCTGTTTGGCTCTTTCTTTCTCTTCTTTTGCAAGTCTTAACTCTTCTTCTTTTTCAGCTTTTAATCTCTCTTTTTCTTCTTTAGCAAGCCTTAATTGTTCTTTCTTTTCTGCTATTTGTTGTTCTAAACTATTAAAATCATTACTTTCATCTTCTTTAACGGACAAATCAAATTCTTCTCTTTCGGCAACAAATGTTTGGTAAGCCGAATCTATCACCAGAGAATCAATAATTTTTTCTCTTGGCTCAAAAGTGTAACCTTCGTTTGATACTGAAATTCTATAATGTTTGGTTAAACCTAAATTTGCAATTTTGAATGTTCCGTGAGAATCTGTTTTATATTCTTTATGTACATCATCCGTTCCAACCACAGAATCTCTGTCACTTATTTCAACCGTCACATTTTTAAAAGGTTTTCCGTTATAAACCACTTTTCCCGAGAATTGCCCGGTTACATCAAAATCGAGATGTTCTCTGCTTTTGGTTATTTTTTTTATAGGTATTGATTTCGGTGAAGAGAAAAAATTGTTATCGGCAATTTTTATCACATAATCAGTGTTTGCAACAGCGGATTCCACCTTGTAATAACCGTTTTCATCAGTTATATATTTGGAACCGTTGATATCAACTTCCAGTCCCGGAACACCTTCACCTAAAGAAACTACTCGCCCGGAAATAGCAATATCTTTTCTAAAATCATGCACAATACTTTCTTTCAAAGAATTTATGGTAAAAGGTTCAAAATAATATTCATCGGAAATAACTTTTACTTCGTAAGGGCCTTTTGTTTCCGCAATGTCTATAATGTAGTCACCGTTTGCATCGGTATAATATTTTGTCGGATCGTCGTTTACCGTAACAGCAACACCTTTTAAAGGTTTCCCTCCGAAAACAACTTTACCGCTTATCGAAAATTTTACACTCTCGACTGAAAAGTTTTGGTTTGTTTCATTCTTTCCTAAATTTTCAAACAGTTTTGTGACAGGAACAAAATCGTATCCCGGTTTCGATACGGTTAATGTGTAAGTCCCGCCTTTTTCAAGCCCGGATATTTTATACTTCCCGTTTTTGCCGGTTTTTACCTGAAAATTCATTGTTCCGGTAACTTCAATAGTAATATCATCGAGAGCCAAATTTGAAGATGACGAAAAATTTGTAACAGCACCGCTTATCGATACCGTTTCCGCAAAAGAAAATCCATATATAAACAAACAAGCAAAAACGGATATGCAAGCTGCAAAAAATTTCTTCATGCTTTCTCCTGTTTTGAATTCTTAAATATCACTTTATATTTTAATCTTTTTTATATTATTTTTCAATAAATTTTTACTATTTTATTATGGTGAGATTTGCAAATTTTGCCAACAGCTTTTTCCAGTTACCGTTTGAAAATAATATAACTAATTTCAAATTGTCACCGGATCCGCTTTTTTCTATTATTTTCCCGTTACCGAAAACTTGATGAGAAACGATCGTTCCTATTTGGTAAGGGCTGTCATCAACTTTTTCCAACGGTTCATATGTTATCTCTTCTTTAGGAACATATGAAATATTGTTTATAACATTTCTTGCTGCCCTGTTAGAAAGTTGTTCCGTAAAACCCGCTTCCAACAAAAATCTTGAAGGCATATTCCATTTGGTTTTACCAAAAACCGTTCTTTCGGTTGCCCAAGTCATATATAAATTTTCTTTGGCTCTTGTCATACCGACATACATTAATCTTCTTTCTTCTTCCAGTTCCTGTTCATCGTAAGCAGATTCGCCTATAGGGAAAAGGCCTTCTTCAAGGCCTACTATAAACACATTTTTAAACTCTAATCCCTTAGCTAAATGGAGAGTCATAAGTGTAACTTTATCTTCACTGTCCTGCCAAGAATCTATATCGGTAACAAGTGCTACCTGTGATAAGTATCCCGCGAGTGATCTATCGGGAGATCTTCTTTCAAAATCTTCAACAGCCGAAACAAACTCTTGTATATTTTCTATTCTGTTTTTATTTTCCGGACTGTCTGTAAGTTCCAATTCTCTTATATATCCGGAATCTTCAATAACGGTTTCAACAATTTCTTTTATTGTCTTATCATATTTCGTAAGCACATTTTTTTCTATTATTTGTCTAAACGAGTTCATCGCGGCAAGTGAACTTCTCGGAATAATATCCGTTCCCGCAAACTTTAATGCTTCGTATAAAGAAACACCCTTGGATGCAGCAAAACTTTCAAGTTTGTCCATAGAAGATTTTCCTACACCTCTCCTTGGAACATTAACCACTCTTCTGAAACTTACATTATCGTTGGGATTATGTATAAGTTTTAAATATGCCATAATATCTTTAATTTCGGCTCTTTCATAAAACTTTAATGTTCCTACAATATTGTAAGCTATACCCTGCCTTCTTAAAGCATCTTCCAAAGCTCTGGACTGTGCATTTGTTCTATAGAAAACGGCAAAATCAGAAAGTTTATATCCGTTTTCTCTGTTTATAAGTATCATATCAACAACTCTGGCGGCTTCATCGTTTTCGTTCATATTTTGAAATACATTTATGTTTCCTTTATCCTCGTTATTTGTCCAAAGTTGTTTTGGTACTCTGCCCGTATTATTTTTTACTACATTCCATGCTCTTTGAAGAATTTTCGGGGTGGAACGATAATTTTCTTCAAGCTTAACCGTGGTACAACCGGGATAATCTTTTTCAAAATCCAAAATATTTGTTATATCCGCTCCGCGCCAAGAATAAATACTTTGATCGTCATCTCCCACAACACATATATTTTTATATTTTTCGGCCAACATCTTTGTTAACACATATTGTGCATGATTGGTATCTTGATACTCGTCCACCAAAATATATTTAAACTTTTCCTGATATTTTGAAAGTATGTCCGGATTTGCCTGCAAATTTAAAACAGTTTGCATAATTAAATCGCCGAAATCGAAAGCATTGTAGGTTTTTAATTTCTTTTGATAAAGTTCGTATATTGCCGATACCGTTTTTCCGTAAAAGTCACCTTTTGTTTGGCAATCATCGTTCATATCTTGAGGGGTGTCCAAATCATCTTTTGCTCTGCTGATTCTGTTTGCCACCCATGTAGGTTTAAACTTTTTATCATCGAGATTTAATTCTTTTATACATTCCTTCACAACATTTACCTGTTCGCCCATATCGTATATAAGGAAGTTCGGATCTATACCGAAATTTTTTGCCTCACACGACAAAAGATAAAGACAGAATGAATGAAATGTGGATACTCTTACATCAAAAGCCATATTGTCGGTTAACTCGTTCACTCTTTTTCTCATTTCGTTTGCAGCTTTGTTTGTAAATGTAACTGCCAATATGTTGTACGGTCTTATTCCTTGTTCCAAAAGGTATGCGATTCTATATGTAATAACTCTTGTTTTGCCTGTTCCGGCACCTGCAAAAATTATCAGCGGACCTTCAGTATGTAAAACGGCTTCTTTTTGTGAATTGTTTAAATTTTCTAATGATACAGTCATAATTGTCGTATTATATCATATATCAAAAATAATACTCAAATAATTGTTTTATAAAAAAAATATATGTAAAATATTAAAGTTATTTTATTTATCATATATGCAAAGGAGCATGTAATGAATACTCAACAACAAGAAAATAAATATTTAATGAGAACATACAAAAGATATAATGTTTCGGTAAAAAAATCCAAAGGGCAATATGTTTGGGACGAAAACGGCAAAAAATATTTGGACTTTTTTTCCGGAATAAGTGTTTGCAGTTTCGGACACGGTAACCCTGCAATAATTTCCGCAATAAAAAAACAGTTGGATTTGTTTGTACATTGTTCCAATGTCTATTATTCCAAACCGCAAGTTGAAGTTGCAAAAGCTTTGCTTGAAAAATCTTTTAAAAACGGCAGAGTTTTCTTGGCAAATACCGGTGCGGAAGCTAACGAAGGTGCAATAAAAATTGCAAGGAAGTGGGGCAGCGATAACCCTTTAAAAGACGGAACTAAAAGATACGAAATAATTGCATTTAAAAATTCTTTCCACGGAAGAACACTTGCAACTCTTGCAGCAACAGGTCAGGAAAAGTTTCATATACCTTTTAAACCTTTGCAGGAAAAATTTGTCTTTGCCGAGTTTAACAATATAGATTCGGTAAAAAAGTTAATAAACAAAAATACGGTAGCTGTAATGATTGAGTTGGTACAAGGTGAAGGCGGAATAAATATCGCCGATAAAAAGTTCGTTAAAGATTTAAGAAAACTTTGTGACGACAAAAATCTTCTTTTAATATGCGACGAAATTCAGTGCGGTTTGGCAAGGACCGGTAAAACTTTTGCCTGGCAATATTACGGAATAAAGCCGGACATTTTTACCCTTGCAAAGGCAATAGCTAACGGACTTCCGTTAGGTGCCGTTGTTGCGGACAAAAAAGTTGCCGAAGTATTCAACTACGGTGATCACGGTTCAACTTTCGGCGGTAACCCCGTATCTTGTGCGGCAGCCGTTGCAACATTAAAACAAATAACTCCGAAACTTTTAAAAGATATTACCGACAAATCAAAATATTTCGTTAAAAAGTTGAACGAATTAAAGAAAAAGTTTTCCTGCATTAAAGAAGTTAGAAATTTAGGACTTTTGGTAGGTGTTGAACTTGATTTTGCCGGTAAAGATATAGTAGAATTTTGCATTGCAAAAGGTCTTCTTATAAACTGCACACAAGGTAATGTATTAAGGTTTTTACCGCCTTTTGTAATAACTAAAAAAGATATTGATAAAGCAATTAAAATATTGGAGGATGCACTAAAATGGCAGACATTAAAAAAGTAGTTGTAGCCTATTCGGGCGGACTTGACACATCCATCATTTTATCTTGGATAAAGGAAACATATAATGCAGAAGTTATCGCATGTTGTGTAAATGTAGGTCAAGACAAAGAAGTTATCGGACTTAAAGAAAAAGCTAAAAGAACAGGTGCTTCAAAATGTTATGTTATAGATGCTAAAAAAGAGTTTGTAACAGACTACATTTTCCCTGCAATAAAAGCTAATGCTCTTTATGAAAACAGATACTTGTTGGGAACATCCTTGGCAAGACCTGTAATCGCAAAGAAAATTGTTGAAATAGCAAAGAAAGAAAAAGCAGATGCAATTTGTCACGGTGCAACAGGTAAAGGTAACGACCAGGTAAGATTTGAGCTTGGTTTTAAAGCTTTGATGCCTGAAGCAAAAATAATTGCTCCTTGGAGAATTTGGGACATTAAATCAAGAAACGATGCAATAGATTATGCTAAAAAAAGAGGAATTCCGGTTCCTGTAACAAAAGCAAAACCTTATTCTTCAGATGCAAACCTTTGGCACATTTCTTATGAAGGCGGAGTATTGGAAGATACAGATAACGAATGGGATGAAGATATGTTCCAAATGACAGTATCCGCAAAAGATGCTCCCAATAGAGCAACTTATGTAAAAATAGATTTTGTTAAAGGTATTCCTGTAGCAATTAACGGAAAATCTTTTGATCCTGTATCTTTAGTTCAAAAACTTAACGAAGTTGCAGGTGCAAACGGTATAGGAAGAATAGATATAATTGAAAACAGACTAGTAGGTATGAAATCAAGAGGAGTTTATGAAGCTCCTGCTGCAACACTTTTATATTTTGCACATAACGAACTTGAATCTATGACAATAGACAGAGATACGGCACACTATAAAGAATTGATAGCACACAAATATGCAGAACTTGCATATAACGGATTATGGTTCAATCCTTTAAGAGAAGCTCTTGATGCATTTATAGATGTAACTCAGAAATATGTTACAGGTTCAGTAACAGTAAAACTTTATAAAGGAAATATGCAGGTTGTTTCAAGAAAAGCTAAAAATCCTTTATATTGGGAAGAGCTTGCAACATTTGATAAAGACGAAATTTATAACCAAAAAGATGCTGAAGGATTTATCAATTTGTTCGGACTTCCGACGAAAGTTCAAGCACTTATGAGAAAAGGTAAGTAATAAATAAATTACATATAGTCACGATAAAATATAAAAGAGCAGAGATTTTTTCTCTGCTCTTTTTTTATGGTATAATAACAATGTAGTTTAAAACTTAATATTGAATGTTTTTGGAATCCGAAAGGATATGCTTTTTCTTAGGAAAAAGGATAGTCAAGCCAAAGACAGCTCGTATAGGAATAAAAGATTAAGACTAATTACCTTAATTTTTTATTCCGAGTGTTCTTTGCCCTTTGGGGCAAGGAACCACGGCTGTTTATTTTGTGCATTTGACTATCCACAAAATAAGTCAGCCGTTTTTATTTTGCCTAACAAAAATCTTTCCTTCTAAAATTTCAAAGATAAAAATTAAATAGGAGAAAAAATGTTATTTAAAAATTTAAAAAAATTAAATTTGTTTCTATGTTTAATTGTTTGTTTTACTTTAGTAACAAATATTTCTTTTGCTGGTGAAGATTTAGATAGAGCATTAGCTGCAAATAATGAAAATGATTCTGAAATTATTCAAAAAGATTTTGATAATGAATTGGAAAGTCTTCTAAGAGAAATAGAATTAGACGAAACACTGTCTTTAGATGATAAAATCGTACTGAGAAAAAATACAATGGAACTTAGTAAAGCTCAACGAAATCTTGAGAGAATAATTGAACTTATGGAAGACAATGCTGTAACTCAAGAAGATTATGATACTGCTATGTATGATTTTGAACAGGCTTATAAACAATTTAATGAAACTTTGGAAACAATTAAAAAAAAATATAATGACAAAGAACTAGAATCTTCACATAATAGTTATGTTAATAATGATTATATCGAAGACGCTTTGGCTTCTTTACAAGAAATACCTAACGATGAACTTATGTCTTTGGAAACGCCTGAAAGAAATAGTAATAACAAAGCAATAGAATCTTCACATAATAGTTATGCTAATAATGGTTATATTGAAGACGATTTGGCTTTTTTACAAGAATTATCTAATGATGAACTCATGCCTTTGGTTGCTATAATGACAGATAGAATAAGTGATGAATTAAGTTATCAAGCAAAAACCAATCCTAAAGACAATTTAAAAGAAATTATCTTTGAGTTGGGAAAATATGGTGGTAATACATTCGCAAATTTTTTTAGGGGAAAAGGTGTTTCGTACAGAGAGATTCTTGAAGATGTTTGTAAAAAGCAAGGAATACAATTTGATAGAAATTTGTCAACAGAAGATTTAGGAGCACTTCTTGTAGAAGAAACAGTTGCAAATTCTATTAATCGAATGAGTTCTAATCAAAAAAAAGATTTTATTAACGAATTGAAAAAAGGTATGAAAGAAGATGAATTCAAATACTTATTAAAGCAGACAGGTGGAATGAAAGGTTTAATGTCTTCTTCTGGAAAAACATTTGCCAATCTGTTATTTGATAAAATTTCAGGAGAAGAAATTTCAGCAACAAGTATTATTTTTGGAATTAGTGATAATTTTGGAGTACCTGTTCCTACAAGTGTTCAATTGTTAACAAGTGGTGTTGCTGATTATTTTGGCACTTTTGGATATCTTGTAATAGCTGCTATTGCTGTAACTGAAATAGGAGGACCAGCTTATAGAGTAACTGTTCCTGCTACAACATATATTGAATGTCTAAGAATAATAAAACACCAAGAAAAAGAGGAAATTATTACAGATAATAACTTTTTATTTATATTGGGATTTGTTTTAATATTACTATTGTTTGTGTTAATATTTTTTTATATCAAAAAAAATAATAATATTTTAAAAGAAGAAAATAAAAATATTACTAATAATTCTAAATTAATCTGTCCAAAATGTAATACAGAAAACAATAGAATAAATTCTTTCTGTACAAAATGCCATTATGTATTTACTAAGGAAAACAAATAGGAGATTATTAAAATGAAAAAATTTATATTATTACTAACAATATTATTTTTGTTTAGCGGTTTAAGTTTTGCAAAAACAAATTCACATAATTCTGTTACTCGTTATAAATCCGGTAATTATAAAGTAACTACCGGAAACAGAAGTAATACCTATGATAAATATGGCAAGAAAAAGAGCTCAAAAGTAAAAGATTCTTCCGGAAATACGACAATTACAAAATACGATAAAAAAGGTAACAAAATGAAAACAACTATAAAGAAGCCTAACGGCTCAAGTAAAACTTATGGTAAAAATGGAAAGCTGATTAAGAAGACAGAAGTTACAAATTATTAAATAATAAAAAACTTGTTTGATACGATATATTTTGATTAACAGATTACAAATATAAAATTTTGAATATTTCCCCTTTACACCTAATCTTGATTTTATCGTAAAATCTTTGATGAGTTTTAATAGAATCTTCTGATATGAATTGAAATCAGTATTCCTATTGCAAACATTGAAGATAGTATGCTTGAACCGCCATAAGATAACAAAAGTAAAGGTAAACCGGTAACCGGCATAAGTCCCATAACCATACCTAAATTTATTATTGCATAAAAAGCAAACATTGTTGCTATACCCATAGCGACAAGAGAACCGAACCGGTCTCTTGCTTGTTTTGCTACAACCAATGCCCGCCAAATAAACAAAAAGTAAAAAAGTATTGTAAGTTGTGCAAGTATATATCCGCCTTCTTCACCTATAACCGAAAAAATAAAGTCTGTTCTTTGTTCCGGAAGGAAACCTAATTGAGTTTGTGTACCTTTAAAAAATTTCTTTCCTGAAAATTTGCCAGAACCGATAGCTATTTTAGATTGTATAATGTTGTATCCGGCACCTCTCGAATCTATTTCCGGTTTTAAAAAAACTATGAGTCTTTTCCTTTGATATTCTTTTAAAGATTTATTTACAACTACGGAAGAAAAAGAGCCTGCCAAAATTATTGACAAAAATATTATCGGATATGCCCAACCCATAGGTATTCTTAACTTGTTTAAAAACCATTTAATTAACAAAATTATCAAAACTATCGAACCTAAAATAATTACAGAATTATGCCAATTTGATGGTGCGGTAACAAAAAAGTTTAACAATTTATTGCTTTGTAAAAGTTGCGGCTGCAACTTAAAAAATGTTACAAGTAACGGTATTAAAACCGCTAACGAGCCGTACAAAACAACCGAAAAAATATGTAAAAGACGGGCTCCGGAAACATACAACAATACAAGTGTTACCGGGAAATACGATAGAGTTGAAGAAAAGTCGGGTTGCAACATTATCAAAGCAAAGTGACCTAACGTAATACATAATGTTTTAACAAATATTGAAAGTTTTGATATTTCGTTCCAATGTTTATCTATAAATGCCGCAAGAGAAAGTATTAACATTATTTTTGTTATTTCCACCGGCTGAAAAGAAAAGAAAGGTAAATCGAACCAACCTTTAGTTCCTTTATGCGCACTTCCGAATATTAATACCGACACAAGCAAAAGGCAGGATAATATATATATAAATTTTCCGAAATGTTTATAATACTGATAATTAAAACCGGCAAGAAAAATCATGCCTACAAAACCTATACTTAAAGCTATAAATTGTGTTGTTATATATTTTGTAGGATTATCAACGTTTGAACTTGCCGAATATATTGCTATAATACCGATAAATAATAAATATAATATCGATATAAAAAAAGTTAAATCTATATTTTGAATAATTTTAGAAAATATTGATTTAGTGCCCATCGTTATTATTCCCGTTACTTAAATCTTCTTCAGGTTCTTCAACAATATTAAAATATTTTTTTAAAACTTCTTTTGCTACAGGCACTGAAACACTGCCGCCGAAACCTCCGTTTTCTACGATAACTGCCAATGCAAGTTCGGGGTTGTCTGCCGGAGCGTAAGCTACCACCCAAGCATGATCTTCACCTTGCGGGTTTTCCGCTGTTCCCGTTTTTGCGGCAACCGATAAATTTTTAAACTTTGTTCTTCTGGCTGTTCCGTAATCTACGGCAGATTCCAATGCTTTATGCAAATGTTTCCAAGTGTTTTGTCCGATTTCTATTTTTTCGTTTTCCGCCAATTCATGTTTGTAAAGAGTTTCATTTGTCACGGAATCTTTTACTTCTTCAACAAGGTACGGTTTATAAGAAACACCTTTATTTGCAACAATTGCCATCAAATTTGCCATCTGTAAAGGCGTAACCCATAAAGCTCCCTGTCCGATGGATAAAATAACGGTATCCCCTTTAAGCCAAGGCACTTTTGTTCTGGCTTTTTTCCAGTCGGGAGTCGGGACAAAACCTTTTTTTTCGGAACTGATATCTATACCGGTTTTTTCTCCGAGATTAAATTTTTTTGCATATTCATCTATAACTTTAACACCTAAATCAAGCCCCAAAATATAAAAATATACATTGCATGAATATGCCATTGCAGATATTAAATTTAATCTTTTGTGACCGGCTCTTGAAGAACATGCAAAAACTCTGTCTCCCAATTCAAAGCGGCCTTCACAATCTTTTATTTTGTAAGGATCATAATGCAAATGTTCCAATGCTGCAATAAAAGTAACTATTTTGAAAGTTGAACCGGGAGGATATAATGCCTGAATACATCTGTTGAAAAAAGGTAAATTTTTGTTTTTTAAATATCTTGCGTACTCTTTAGCGGAAGAAACTTTATTCAAATCGTAACTGGGACAGGAAACAAAAGCTTTTATTGCACCCGTTCTTACATCTATTGCAACAACAGCTCCTTTACCGGAAGAAGAATTTTGTAAAGCTTCATAAGCTGTTTTTTGAAGATCCGCATCTATGGTTAAAAATAAACTGTTACCTACAATCGGCGGTTCGTAATTAAAAGCTTTTTGATGTTGTCCTCTTGCATTAACTTCAAAGGAAAAACCGCCGTCTTTACCCCTTAAATATTTATCGTAAGATTGTTCTACTCCGCATCTTCCTACAATATCTCCCACTTTTAATTCCGTATTTTCCATGTTATCCAGTTCTTCGTTTCGCAATTCGTTTACATAACCTATAACATGTGCATTTTCCACCGGATCATAACATTTTCTTTTAGGTTCGGTCACAACCGTTATTCCCGGTAAAAAAAGTTTGTTTTCTTGTATTTTAAAAACTTCGTCTATGGTTAAATTGTCGGCAAGTTTTATTACTCGTCCGTATCTCCAACTTTTTTCAATTGAAGATTTAATATCTTTCTGTAAAATTTTGCTGAGTTTTTCTATACTTTCTTCGGTTGGCTCATATTGCTGTTCAAACGGATAAAAAAGTACAACATAGTTCGGAATATTGTTAACTATAATTTTCCCGTTTGTATCGTAAATAAGACCCCTGGGAGCTCTTTCGTGTGCGGTATTTGTTCTTTGATGTTCGGAAATATTTCTGTAATAATTTCCTCTTATTATTTGCATATAAAAAAGTTTTACGGACAAGACAACAAAGCAAATTATGAAAAGTATCAATATAATTCTGTGCTTTTCCGTAAATAAATTATATGCAAATCTGTTATCGGTACTCCAAGACATTTTTCTTCTCTAATTATATTTATCAAGGTTTCTGTATTTTATTGCTTCCGCAATATGAACAGATTGTATTATTTCACTGTCGGCCAAATCGGCAACGGTTCTTGCAACTTTCAATATTCTGTCGTAAGCTCTTGCCGAAAAGCCCAATTTTTCTATTGCATTGTGCAGCATTGAACCTGCTTTTTCTTCCAATATACAATACTTTTTTATTTCTTTCGGTCCCATTTGCGCATTGCAATAAATATTTTTACCTTTAAATCTTTCATACTGAATGTTTCTTGCTTTAATTACCCTTTCTTTTATTTGTTGTGAAGTTTCGTTTGTAATATTTTTATTTGAAGTTATTTCATCAATTTTTAATGCGGGAACTTCAACCTGAATATCTATTCTGTCCATCAACGGGCCGGATATTTTTGATCTGTATCTTTTGACCTGAAACGGATTACACGTACATTCTTTATCACTTCCGTAATTTCCGCACGGGCACGGATTCATTGATGCTATTAACATAAACGATGCCGGAAAAGTTAAAGTGTTTTTTGCTCTGGATACAGTAACGATCTTATCTTCCAACGGTTGTCTTAACACTTCCAAAACATCTCTTCTAAATTCGGTTAACTCATCTAAAAATAATACTCCGTTATGCGCCAAACTCACTTCACCGGGCTTTGGATACGAACCGCCGCCTATCAAAGCAACCGATGATGTTGTATGGTGCGGACTTCTGAAAGGCCTGTCGGTAATTAAACTTTCTCCTGCCTGAACAAGACCGGACACAGACCATATTTTTGTAGTTTCAACAGACTCTTCAAAACTCATTGAAGGAAGAATTGTAGGTATTCGTTTTGCTATCATTGTTTTACCTGAACCCGGAGGACCTACCATAATCATGTTATGTCCGCCCGCACAAGCAACTTCGGCAGCTCTTTTTGCAAAAAATTGTCCTTTAATGTCGGAAAAATCTATTGATGGTTTTACCGTTTTTGTTAAAGTCGGAAAATCTTCCTGATTGTAAGGTTGTACCAAAATTTCTTTTTTTAAAAATTTTATTACATCCTGCAAATTGTTAAACGGATAAATTTCTATATCTTTTGCTACACACGCTTCACTTTTATTTTTTTCGGGAACTATGACTTTTGTTATTCCGAACTTATGCAAACTTAAAACTATAGGCAGAATTCCTTTTACCGGCCTTAATTTACCGTCAAGCGAAAGTTCACCTATTGCACATATATTTTGCAGTTGGTTTCTGTCGAATATTCCGCTTGATGCAAGTATTCCGAGTGCTATCGGCAAATCAAAAGTTCCGCCCTCCTTTTTTATATCCGCAGGTGCAAGATTTACCGTTATCTTTTTTGTAGGAAAATCAAAACCTGAATTTTTTATTGCCGAAACTACTCTGTCTCTCGATTCTTTAACGGAAGTATCGGGTAAACCGACTATTGAAAATATAGGCAGGCCGGAAGATATATCAATTTCAACATCTATTAGACAAGCATCTATTCCTTGAACAGAAGCGGAATGCAAAAACGAAATCATAATGTTTTCCTGAAATAAAATTAAAATAAGATTATATCTAAAAATATAACAAGTGTGCAAACAACACACTTAAAAGTAAAATACTTACTTTTGTATTATATAATATTTTACGTTTATAAGCAAGAAAAAAACGGGAAGATTTTTTTCTTCCCGTTTTTCTATTTTAAACAGTTGTCAATAAAATTTCATTTCGTAAATTTCAGTTCGTTTTTGTTTAAATCCACTTTAATCTTGTCGCCTTCGGTAAATTTTCCTGCAATAAGTTGTGAAGATAAAGGGTTCAACAAATAAGTTTGTAACGCTCTTTTTAAAGGTCTTGCACCGAATGCCGGTTCATAACCTTTATCCGCAAGAAAATCCTTTGCTTTTTCACTGAGTTCTATAGATATTTTTTTATCCGCCAATCTTTTTAATATAGTTTTTAATTGAATATCTATAATTTTACCGATATCTTGTTTTTCAAGTCTTCTGAATATTATTATTTCATCAATTCTGTTCAAAAACTCCGGTTTAAAGTGTAAATGAAGTTCCGAATCTATTTTCTTTTTTATCTGTTCATAATCAAAATTTTCTTTTACAGGTTCTTTTTTCTTCTTATCTTTGTCGAAACCGATTTTGTCTTTATCGAAATTTATACTGTCTTGAATATATTGCGAACCGACATTAGATGTCATAATAATAACCGTATTTTTAAAGTCCACTGTTCTGCCTTTACTATCCGTAAGTCTTCCGTCATCTAACAATTGCAACATTATGTTAAACACATCCGGATGAGCTTTTTCTATTTCGTCAAACAATACTACGGAATAAGGTCTTCTTCTAACCGCTTCCGTAAGTTGACCGCCGTCTTCAAAGCCCACATATCCCGGAGGGGCACCGATAAGTTTGGATACGGAATGTTTTTCCATATATTCGCTCATATCTATTCTTACAATGTTTCTTTCATCATCAAACAAAAAGTCTGCAAGTGCCTTTGCAAGTTCGGTTTTACCTACACCCGTAGGACCTAAAAACATAAACGAGCCCATAGGTTTGTTGGGATCCGAAATCCCGGATCTTGATCTTCTTACGGCATTGGCAATAGCATCCACAGCATCATTTTGACCGATAACTCTTTCGTGCAATCTTTCTTCCATTTTAAGAAGTTTTTGCGTTTCCCCTTCCATCATTTTAGATACGGGAATACCTGTCCATTTACCTACAACCGTTGCTATATCGTCTTCATCAACTTCTTCTTTCAACATCTTTTTGTTTTTTTGCAATACGGCAAGTTTTTTGTTTTCACTGTCCAATTCAGTTTGAATTTTAGGAATTTTTCCGTATCTTATTTCTGCAACAAGATTCAAATCTCCGTTTCTTTCCGCTTTTTGTTCGTCTGTTTTTAATTGTTCTATTTCTTTTTTCAATTTTCTTATGGAAGAAATGGTTTCTTTTTCTTTTTGCCAATGAACTTTCATTTCGTTGGACGAATTTTTTAATTTTTCAATTTCGGATTCTATAGCGGCAAGTCTTTCTTTTGCTGCAGGATCGGAATCTTTTTTTACCGCCTGTTTTTCTATTTCAAGCTGTCTTATTTTTCTTTCAACGGTATCAAGTTCTACAGGCATTGAATCTATTTCCATTCTTAATTTACTTGCGGCTTCATCTACCAAATCTATCGCTTTATCCGGTAAAAATCTGTCCGTAATATATCTTGAACTTAAAGTTGCTGCCGCTACCAATGCGGAATCTTTTATTTTTACACCGTGATGAACTTCATACTTTTCTTTTATTCCTCTTAATATTGCAATGGTATCTTCAACAGACGGTTCACCGGTATAAACGGTTTGAAATCTTCTTTCAAGAGCTTTATCTTTTTCTATATATTTTCTGTACTCGTCAAGAGTTGTCGCACCGATAAGCTTTAATTCTCCTCTTGCAAGTAACGGTTTTAACATATTTCCGGCATCCATCGCACCTTCGGTTGCACCGGCACCTACTATAGTGTGAATTTCATCTATGAACAAAATTATTTTACCTTGTGCCGCCTGGATTTCTTTTAAAACCGCTTTTAATCTGTCTTCAAATTCACCTCTGAATTTTGCGCCTGCAATTAAAGAACCTAAATCAAGTTCTATAACTTTTTTATCTTTTAAAGTTTCCGGAACATCACCGGATACTATTCTTTGTGCAAGTCCTTCAACAATTGCAGTTTTACCTACACCCGGTTCACCTATTAAAACAGGATTATTTTTTGTTCTTCTTGACAGTACCTGGATACTTCTTCTTATTTCTTCATCTCTGCCGATAACCGGATCAAGTTTCCCTTTTTTGGCAAGTGCGGTTAAATCTTTACCGTACTTTTCAAGAGCCTGATACTTGTCTTCCGGATTTTGATCCGTAACTCTGTTTGAACCTCTTATAGATACAAGGGCATTTAATACTTTATCCTGAGTTATTCCGTACTTATTTAAAACTTTTGTTACTTGTAAGTCCGGAAAACTTATAACAGAAAGAAATATGTGTTCCGTGGAAACAAATTCATCTTTCAAATCTTTGGCTATCTTTTCCGAAACGGTTAAAATTTTATTTAAATCGCTTGATAAGTACGGTGTTGCTCCTTGAACTTTCGGCTTGGATTCAATAAGTTTTAACACGTCTTGTTCTATCAACGGTTTTAAATCCTGTTCCGCTGCAGATAACTTACTTATAATGGTTCCAACAATGCCCTGCTCCTGTTTAAGTAAAGCATACAACAAATGTTCCGCGGATATTTCCTGATTGCCGTATTGTATTGCAATATCCTGTGTATCCGCAAGTGCCTCTTGCGATTTTATAGTAAATTTTGATATATTCATATGTGTACCTCCTTTGTGCCAACTATATTTAATTAGCACTCTTTACTACTGAGTGCTAATATAACACAATTTAAGAATTTTGTCAAGTGTTTTGTAGTTTGGAGGACTTATGAATAAGTTTTGCAGTGTATTAGTTTGTTTATTAGTTGTAACAACGGGATGTTTTGCTCAAAGGAAAGCAGGTCTCACCGGAAAATATATTCCTTCCGATAACCATACTTTGGTTTTCTGCGGTCAAAATAATATCGACAGTACAGAATTTGTAAACATAAATAAAAAAATACCTGCCGGTTTCATGTTCTATACATCTTTGCAAAATTTGGAAGCTTTAGATGAAGATGCCGAGTACGGAACAGGTAAAATGTCGGGCAATTTCATATTAAGCAATTATAAAAAATCCGCCCTTCAAATAGGGTTGTTTTTGGTTGGCGCTTTAGAATCCGTAACAGACGGTTCTTTAGACGACAATATAAAAAAATTGGGAGACTGGATAAAAAAAGCAAAAGTTCCCGTATTTTTAAGAATAGGTTACGAGTTTGATCTTCCGGAAAATAATTACGATCCCGAGCTTTACAAACAAGCTTTTAAACATATAGTAGAAAAACTTGATGAACAAAAAGTAAAAAATGTTGCCTATGTTTGGCATTCATATGCAGCATATAATACAAGAAGCATAGATCAATGGTATCCCGGAGACGAATATGTTGATTGGTGTGCAATTTCTTATTTTGCAAAACCGCAATGGTTTCCGATGGTACAATTTGCAAAAGCTCACAATAAACCGCTTATGATTGCGGAATGTTCCCCCGCACTGGGCACAAATGCTTCCGAAGTTGAAAAGATAACATGGTATAGAATATTGTTTAAATTCATAGAAAGTAAAGATGTTAAAGCCTTATGTTACATAAACGGAAACTGGGACGAGCAACCCATGTTTGAACAGTATGCCTGGGGTAACGGCAAATTAGATATTTCGGAAAACATTAAAAATTATTGGCTTGAAAATATAAGTAATGAAAGATTTATAAATTTAGACAGATTGTATAAAGGGATTAAATAATATTTGTTTTGTCTATTAAAAAAAATTTGGTATAATTTTGAATATGAAAATAAGATATTGTTTATTAACTTTAATATTTTTAATTGTCGGTTGTACAACCGTTCCAATGACGGGAAGACACAGACTTATTCTAAGTGATGAAGCCCAGGAAAATGCAGCAGGTGCTACAAGTTACGGACAATATTTGTCCGAGTCTAAAATATCAAAAGATAAAACAAATACCGCTCTTGTAAAAAAAGTAGGTAAAAAAATTGCTGCCGTTTCCGGTTGTGATTATGATTGGGAATTTAATTTGCTTGAAAACAGTGAAGCTAATGCTTGGTGTTTGTCCGGCGGAAAAGTTGCCGTTTACACGGGAATTTTACCTTATACCAAAACCGAAGCCGGACTTGCAACAGTTATGTCTCATGAGATAGCTCATGCCATAGCAAGACACGGTGCCGAAAGGTCGGCACAAAATACTTTGCTTCAATACGGACTTGCGATAGGCGGAGCAACTCTTTCAAATAACCCGAATAGAGAATTAATATTGTTAGGTGTAAATGTTGCCGGAAATGTCGGTGTTATTTTACCTTACAGCAGAAAACATGAATCCGAAGCCGATTATATAGGGCTTTTATTAATGGCAAAAGCAGGATACGATCCTAACGAAGCAATAAAATTTTGGCAAAGAATGGCATCAGCCGCATCCGGTTCTCAAGGCGGACTTTCAGATTTTCTGTCTACCCATCCTTCGGATGAAAAAAGAATTAAAGACTTAAGAGATCATTTACCCGAAGCATTGCAATATTATAATAAGTTAAAATAAAACTTTTTACATTTCAATATTTAAAAAGCAGAAAATATACTTAAATATATTATCTGCTTTTCTTTTTTTTATTCAAAATTCAATACTTTTTATATAACTAAAAACTTATTTAAAAATCAACATAAAAAGTTAGAAATATATAAAAAAGTTCTATAATGCTAAATTCATTGACATAAATGTTTCAAATAGATAAAATTTTATCCATAACAATTTGTATTCAATAAAAAGCACGAACAAACAAATAAAAATTTTCATTAAAAATATAAGAAAATGAAGAAAAAAAGTGTTCTATATAATAAGAAGGAAATATCGGAAGCCACTTTAAGAAGATTTCCTTTTTATCATCATTATTTGAAACAATTGGAAAGTGATGGTATTAAAGAGATTTCATCAGCACAAATAGCAAAGTTCCTTGG
>JAEEGH010003758.1_pt1 | contig 39525 bp, 37 predicted proteins | sample 9134181 | NCBI WGS metagenome assembly JAEEGH01 (sample SAMN16246544, study PRJNA631951) | gut metagenome | biome: gut microbiome; feature: rumen; material: DP-attached | host: Bos | place: Iran: Karaj | collected 2018-10 | reverse complement strand
ACTATATAGACGGAACTCGCCTAAAACAAACGAACTATACGTTCGAAGACATAAACAAAGGCTTTAGCTATGCGAGCATCTCGTTTACGGGAACTAAAGATATCACCGTAAAACATGTCCCCAAACAGAATCCATACAACTATTTCGGCGGCAACTTCAGCTTTCGCGTTAATTTTGATCATAATGGAAAGAAAATCCCGATTCTCATCGAGTCCGCAAACGCCAAAGACGCAAATAAAACTATCGAGACCATCAATCAAGACTGCGAGAATGACAAAAACTGCCACAGCGACTATCTGTCAGGGGCAAAGACTCTGCTTATCACAAAAAGCTCCGTATGGACATTTTATAGCAGCACCAAGAACGGACAACTTATCTCCTACACTATCAATCCATTTGTTTCAGAAGACATTGATGTGCGCGACGATAGCACTGCGCGCAGCATACTGGCAAAAGTCGCAATGACTATTAGCGACGATAACGGTAGTCCATACATTGAAGATATGGCCACTCGCCTGAGATATCCAAATGGAAAATACATTAAAGATTATAGCCATATCAATGAAGTCGGCGAGAACTACGTTAAGCTCCACTACCACACAGGTGCCGACGATGAAACCGTTTATATTGCCGTTGTTCAAACGCCCATTGCCAATGTTTCCGCAAAAAGCGTATCTACAAATCCGAAAATCGAATCATTTAAGCATGAAAACTACGACCACTGCTACACGCAAGATCAAACCTATTTTCGCGTATACGATGGCGATAGCGCCATAGATATTTGCGCATACAGCATGAACGGCGATAGCTCCAATGTAATTAGCGATTACAATAAAATCCAAAGATACCTCGACGCAATTTAACGCGCAGCCAAGATTGCTAACAGATAGCTATATGGTAAAATATAGCTATGAAGAAATTTAATACGTCGCCACTTTCTGGCATGCAAGAACTACTACCAACCGAGCAGGCAGTTTTTGACCAGCTCAAACAAAGCATCAGCGACGTATATCATCATTACGGTTTTTTGAGTATCGAAACGCCGATTATTGAACGCACCGACATTCTACTTGCTAAAGCTGGCGGCGATACTGAAAAGCAAATTTATATGGTCAGCAAGACTGCCGAGTCGGCCGACTCCGCCGACCAAGCCCTGCGCTTTGACCACACCGTACCGCTCGCGCGCTACGTCGTCGAGCATAATAATGATTTAGCTTTCCCATTCCAGGTTACTCAAATTAATCGTAATTTCCGCGGCGAACGCGCGCAGCGTGGACGCTTCCGCGAATTTTACCAATGCGATGCTGACATTATCGGTCGCGAAAAACTACCGATCGCCTACGACGCCAAAGTCATCGCCTGTATTTATGACGCTCTCAAAACTTTCAAGCTGCCCAAAATGCTCATCCGCATTAGCAACCGTAAAGTCTTAGCCGGCTTCCTGAAATCGCTAAACTTGTCCGAAAAAACTAGCGAGATTTCCAACATTATTGATCACGCCGAAAAAGTGCCCGTAGAAAAAAGCACTGCAGCACTTCGCGAGCTTGGCCTCAGCGATGACCAAGTCGACAAAGTTACCGCATTTATGTTCACGCGTGGAAACTACGAAGAAATCGAAGCAAAGCTCAAAGAAATCATGGGCAATACCGAATCGGTCGCCGATGGTCTCTCCGAGCTCAAAATCGTCTTTGATATTCTCGCCAAAAAGGGAACTGGTAACTGCATTATTGATTTCATGATTATTCGCGGCCTCGATTATTACACTGGCACCGTGTTCGAGATTATGCTCGAAGATTATCGCGAAATCGGCAGTATTTCCGGCGGCGGACGCTACGAAAATCTTGCCAGCAACTTTACCGATCAAAAATTCCCAGGCGTCGGTGGCTCAATCGGGCTCACGCGCCTATTCTTCGTATTGCGCGAATATAATCTCATTAATATTGAGACCAAGCAACCCGTCGATTATGTCATTTTGCCAATTAGTGAAAATGAGTACGAAGCTAGTTTTGAGCTTGCAGACAAACTCCGCGAACAGGGTAAAACCGTAGATGTAGACTTATCCGATCGCAAGCTTGGCGACAAATTTAATCGCGCCAGCAAAATCGCCAAATATGCCGCCGTAATTGGTAACGACGAAGTCCTCAGCCAAAAATTCACCGCCAAAAACCTTCAGACCGGCAAAATTATCGAGCTATAAAATGCCGCCCCAAACAGGGGCGGCTCATATCAGCTTCATGCTTGCTCGGAACGCTGGCTAATCACATATTGCTGCGCTTCCCGAAGCGTCATCGGGTACCATTCCATATAGTAGTTAACAAGAGCCCTTTCAGAGTCAGACAGAATCACCCCGCGACTCGTCTCTTTTATCCGTTCCGCATACTCACGATAGTCAAAATCTATCGCCATTTTCAACAGATCAGGATTGATTTCATCCGCACCGAAAGATTTCCAAGCCTCCTCTCCGATAGATGCCCGAAAAGCGCCAACCTTATCAATCGCGCCCGACGTATCCAAAGGTGGCGGCTGAAGCGCGTCCAGTTCCTCCTTTGTTATCGCATGGGAATCGTCCCTAAAAAGATCAACTCTCCGCTCGATTACTTCCGCGCGGGCATCATCTTCCGGCGTCCCGTGTCCCATCAAAAAGCTAATCATGCCTTTTTCGTACTCGCTAAACTCTACCATAAGAACACCCCCTTTCTAAAGAACACTTTTTTCAGTTAAAAATATTTTAGCGCGAAAAATCACCAAAGACAATTGCCGTGCGGTCATCGTTCTTGCGCGCACTCGCAATTAAATTTTTTGAGGCTTCTAGCGCATCAGTAGAACGACTCATAATAAAGCCGAGTTCGCGATCGCTCATTATATCACTGCCATAATCACCCGTAATGCCGTCCGAGCAAAGCACAACCCGATCACCTTGATGCAGTTCGACTTCGCCATATTGCCCCGTGCGACTACCACCTTGCGCAAGATCTTCTCTTCTTGCCCCAATCGCATTCCAAATAACGCTGCCTTCACCCTCATCGTGCGTAATTTGTCGTACATTATTATTTTTATCGACTATATAAATTCGCGAATCGCCAACCGATGCATATGCTAATTTCGTCCGCCCTTCATGTTGTACAACTTTTACTAATACCGCCGTCGAGACGCCAGCATTCTCATCGTTCAAAACACGCTCGTCAGCCACATTTAATACATATGCCAAGTTTGCTCCAGATTCCAGAATATAGTTATCGCTAAACTCACGCACGACGTTCTCAACTAACCGCGATGCTGCACGCCCACCCCGCATACCGCCGGCTCCATCAAACACGCCGTACATTTGTTGGTCTGGACGAACAAAATAGCTATCCTCACATCGCTCGTCCGCCCACAAACCTTTACTAATATTTTCTTTCGTGACTTGTCCCTCATACGCCTGCTTGCGCGACGTCTGCCAATAACCAACCTCTCCCGGCTGCCACTCCGCACTTCGCTCTCCTTCAAAGCTTCGATAGGAATCAGAGCGCTGAGGCGCACCTCCGCCATTTCGACGAATTGCCGCCTCTTCCTCTAGGGATTTGATGTTTTGCCAATATTCATCGCGTTTGCCATATACTTTTTGGTAGAAATCTCGCATCGCCCGTTCATATTCCTGTCGTTTCTGCAGACCGCTCCCATCTTCTATGCTGTCCAAAAACGAATTTGCCCTATTATCAAAATCCATCGGCGTTGGATAACTACGCAAGAAGCTCGACAAATCACTTTCGGCTACATTTTGCCAATTACCAAATCCCACTTGCGTCATTTCCGCCAATATACGTTTTTCGTGCTTCGAGTCTAATCCCAGATACACATTTCTCAAACCATTCTCAAGATCGGAAGGGCGCGTAATCCTCTCTAGCAAATTCCTCTTATCGGTGTCCGTAATTAAACCGCTAGCCAACTCGTCTAATACTCTGTTACGCTCTTCTTCACTTACGGCCACATCCGGCATTTTTAAATATGCATCGCTAACGTCATCACCACCATAACGATTGCCTAAAACGGCAATTATTTTACGTTGCTGGCGTGCATTATTATATTTTTCAGCCGTTGCTAAGCTATCGCCACCTACAACCGCAGAATTGGGCGGCACATTCATATTTTCCCAGCCATTCAAATTGGCATTGTCGCCATCTTTGCCTTGTTGTCCCCATCTTTCGAATGACCTCATGCTTAAATATTAGCATAATTCTCATCATGTTATTTTTTAGTGTTAAACTATTAATACTAAGGAGAGGTATGGCACAACTATATTTCAGATATGGGGCAATGGGGTGCGGCAAAACTATGCAACTATTACAGGTTGCATTTAATTACGAAGAACGCGGACAGAAAGTCTGCGTTATTAAACCTGCAACCGACACAAAAAATGGCGCAAAACTACTCACTCGCATCGGCCCAGAAAGAGAAACTGATTTTTGCTTCGATCGACGCATGAACCTTTTTCGCCACATCGCCAATAAATACGCAAATGTCGACTGCGTGTTAGTTGATGAGTCACAATTTCTAACACCCAAGCAAGCCGATCAGCTCATGGAAGTTGTCGTAAAGCTAAACATTCCCGTCATTTGTTTTGGTCTTCGCCTAAACTTCCGCCTCAAAGATGGCGGCTTTGAGGGCTCGACGCGGCTTTTACAAATAGCACATAAAATTGAAGAAATTAAAACCATTTGCGATTGCGGCCGTAAAGCCACACTTAATACGCGTTGGCTAAACGGCAAATTAGTCACTGATGGACCAGATATTCTCATCGACGACGGTACGAATGAGATAAAATACCGCGCCATATGTATGCATTGTTATTATAAATACAAGGAGATGTAATAAATGTTTATTGTCATCGAAGGACAGGATGCTGCCGGCAAAGACGCCCAGGCGGAAAAATTTGCCGACTATTTTCGCGCGCAGGGCAAGAATGTTGCCCATTACGCCGAATCTGGAACCGCATCCAAGAACGACTTTGTCCGTACAATCGCCGAATTGAATTACGGTAGCAAAAACGACATCGATAAGCGCACACGCGCTTTGCTGTACCTCGTGAATCGTTACGAACAATTCAAAAAATACGCCGAACCAGCCCTTGCAAATAATGACATCGTTATTATTACGCGTTATTGGTTCTCTACTTACATTTACGAAGGATACGGTATGGGCGTGAGCCGCACATTAATTAAGCGTCTGCATCGATTAATTATGCCTGAACATTATTTTAAGCCCGACAAAATTGTCATTCTCACCCAATCGGACGAAAACCGCCAAAAGCGCATGGCGTTACAAGGGAAACGCACGCAAGAATTTTTCAAGTCGCAAGACGATATTTTTGGCAAGAAAATTAATAACGCCTATCTCAAAGTAGCCAAGGAATTCAACGCGCCAGTTCTAGACGCCTCGGGCACACCGGACGAAGTATTCGCAAATCTCAAAAAATTATGGAGTATTTAATATGCACGAGTCCTGGAAGCCAATCCTACAATCAGAATTCAACCAACCATACTTTAAAGAGCTATCCGCTTTTCTTCACAGTGCTTATACCGCAAAAACCATCTACCCACCCAAGCAACAAGTCTTTTCTGCTTTCGCAAGCGACCTAAATGACATAAAAGTGGTAATTATTGGACAAGATCCCTACCACGGTCCACGCCAAGCAAACGGTCTCGCTTTTTCGGTTCAAGACGGAATCCAATTCCCACCATCACTACGCAACATCTTCAAAGAAGTTCACGACGATATCGGCGCCCCGATTCCAAACTCTGGCGACCTCACGCGTTGGGCTGAACAAGGCGTAATGTTACTAAACAACACTCTAACCGTCGAAGCGCACATGGCCGGAAGTCATCGCGGCAAAGGCTGGGAGATTTTTACGGAACACATCATTAGGTACCTAAACGAGAACCGTCCACATCTAGTGTTTATTTTGTGGGGCAGGGATGCGCGCAGCAAAAAGCCGCTCATTGATCAATCGAAGCATTTCATTATCGAATCAGCTCACCCATCACCACTTTCTGCTCATAATGGTTTCTTTGGCTCACGACCATTTAGCCGCTGCAATGCACAGCTGGACAAATGGGGTCTCAAAGCTATAAAATGGTAATGTATAAATCATATTAACAACCAAGGAAGCCAATGGACAATCAATCAGCTGATCAAAATATACCAACACAAGACGCTCCACAAGCCGCCGAGGCACCAAACGCAAACCCTGCGCCACAACCGACAAACACCGAAACACCAAGTACGCCACCCAAAGCAACAGGCGGAAAGAAAATCGCAATTATCGCATCGATAGCTACAATCGCGGTAGTGCTAATAATCGGTGTCGTCTTTTTGCTAATCTCTTTGAATAAAGATTCGGATAGTGAGAAAACTAATGCCAATAAGGACAGTAGCCAAGAAGAAAAACCAGACGAAACCCCAGACGACAACAGTCAAAACAAGAAAAAGACTGCGGTTCAAACTAGCTGGGAAAAACTAGAGTTTTCAATTGACGGAGTCAAGAAGCAGTTACCTATAACAGAAGAGGACCTGATGGAGGGGCTCGATGGATGGGGACTAGTAAAAGATAGAGAGACCTCCGGCGGATTTACTATCTACAACATACGATACGAGAAAAAAGATAGAGAAATCCATACAAAAAGGTTTGAACTATGGTTAAACGACAGCACTAAGCAATTTTTCTATCTGACCCACGAATTCAACGGGCCAAACGATAATAGTATGTTTGAAGTTAATGGCATCGACGAAACATCTCTAGAAAAAGACGTGCACGACAAACTCGGCAAACCAACTTCAGGAGTTGGAAAATATGCAGATAATCCAAATGCGAATAAATGGATTTACCGGTACATGGTCAACGGTAAAATAGACGAGGAAGATGGTCTATTCTTTGTTCGAGGCAAGAACAGCGACAACGGGTATGTAGATACAATCATATTATCGTATACTAAAGGCTATCCGGACGAGGAAAATAATAAATAATAATATTTGCAAAATACTATTGACATTATAGCAAATCTGTGTTATACTCTAATCATAAGGTTAACCAACACGCAGATGCATCGCTACCAAGCGATGCATTTCCGTTTTTAGACAGTTTGCAGCAAAAAGCCGCTCATTGACCAATCGAAACATTTCATTATCGAATCAGCTCACCCATCACCACTTTCTGCTCATAATGGTTTTTTTGGTTCGAAGCCCTTCAGTAAATGTAATCTCCAGCTCGAAAAGTGGGGCATGTCGCCCATAGAATGGTAAAATAAGAATAAGCAAAATCATTCTAAAAGGTACAAAAAATGCAAGACAATCAAACTACGCCGCTAGCGCCCACGGACACATCAGCGCCATCATCTACGCCCGATATTCTTTCCACTACCACAGAGCAACCATCACCTCAGCCCCCTATTAATGCGCCGGCCAAAAAGAAATCAAAAACCGGTATCATTATTGCTATTATCATTGCCATTGTAGCAGTTATCGGCATAGTCGTAGCCATAATCATCATTAATCAAAATCAGCCTAGCGACAATAATGAGCAAACAAAGCGCACCACTATAGAACCAGCCAAAGAAAGATATAATACATACGAAAAACTTGCACTCGAGTACCAATCCAACGGCATCGGTATAGCCGAATATTTCGCTCAGCTTGTCTACCTAGAAACGGACACCTCTAAGCTTGACCCTATTTATAAAAGCGACTACGGCATTGATTATGGCACCTCTCACTTCGACGAAATCTGTAGTATTATCGAAAAACATTACAGTGACCTAGATAAAGATTTAGTCAAACAATTCCTTCTCGCCTACTCACAAGAAGGATTCAACTACGGCACAGAAGCAGACAATGTGAGCTCAAACAGCGTCGTTCTCGCGAGCGACTCAAAAAAGCTAAAACAGCACTATTTTACCGAAGTAAAATATTCCAAGAATAAAAACTATCTCATCTGGTACACGAAGACAGGCGACGATAAAATCACCGACGAGCAAGCCAACACTATCGGCGACACGCTAGAAGACACCATCTCGGCATACAATGAGCTATTCGGCGTAAAATTCGAGCACGGCTCCATTTACACCTCTTTGTCTAATAAGCGCAAGCAGGCCGCATCCGCCTTACTTAAGAAAAACAATATCGACCCAGAAGCCTGGCGCAACGTATTAAATGTATATGTTTATGATACTGGTAGCGATGCCGTTCTAGCTCATTGGTCCACGCTCCGAAATTCTCTATTCCAGAAAATTGGCAACGATTTAATTATGGGCGAAGAATACCTCAACGCGCCTTACTTCGTATTCAACAAAAGATTCATGGACAATCAGACCCAACTCACACAAGTAGCAAATCACGAGCTTTTTCACCATTATCAGCACTTAAACTGCCTTAAGAATCTCGGAAAAAGCTGCCCCGAAACCGCCTACGCAGGCAACTTCAACTACAACGACATGTCAGCGAATTTTGCTAGCGCAAGCGTTTCGAAAAGCAGCAAAGACAGCTTTCTTGCAAAATGGAGCAACCTTTATAGTACCCAAACCGAAAACGGCCTTACTAACATAAAAAACTCTGGCGGTGACAGTAGCTCTACTGGCTACGGCGCATATCCATATTTGGTCGCTTACATAAAAGCCGGCGGAGATGCAAAAGATATTATGGCTGCACACTTAAGCGAAGAACCCCTAAGATATCTTTATGAAAAGGCTACTCCGGTCCAGTTGCGCAACGCCATCACCAATACGGCATTTTATGCACTTTCGCATAGCTTTCCAGATGGTTACGTAGATTACACCTACGACGGTGATTCTATGCCCATTATTAACCAATATTCAACCATCGGCAAAACAACCGAGAGATTAAAGCCAGGCGCAATTAAATACTATTCGCTCGACAAAGGTGATCTGATTCATTTAGAAGGAGATAGTCCTTATATAACCTACACGGTAATCGGCGATTACAAAAACATCGTTTCCGTCTCTGACGTACAGCTTGACGATATATCCGCCGACTCCTGTTACGAGAAATACAAAATATGCCATTTGGCTTACGCCAATGCCTCACTCGTCGATAGAGCCACCATTTCTGTCAACGTTAAAAAATTGGCCGCAGAAAAAGAGTACGCCATGCTATATAAGAATTATGAAGTTAGTATGAATATTTTCATCCGCATGAACGGCATTGCCACTACTTCTAAGTCTCAAGGCGTAATAGACGAACTACATCAACGCGAATACCTAGTAACAACCACAACAGTAAAATATATGCCAGTCGACACTAAAATATATACAGATTATTACCATAATTGTTCATACACATCCGTTCCAGGTTTGGGAATTGACGGCCTCAGCGACTTAATCGGTGGAGCCAATAAAGTTCCAAAATGGACAAAATCAAACGACGTCAAGTACCCCACCGATCTTGGCCAAATCGTCCGAAAAATTCGAAAGGGCGGCGAAGATGTAACTAGAGTCGACAAAAACCACTACAAACTTAAGCTAAACGCACAAGATATTCGCGACCTCGTCCAAGCAAATAGTGAAACCGCCTCAGACGCTCCTCTGCCGTCAGAAGATATAGAGGCCGAAGTTGTCATGAACGGCGACTATGTGTCCCGAATAAAATATGACCTAAAAAACATGTTCGGGCTAGAATCATTCCAGGCATATATATCCTTTTCGAACTACAACGAGGCCGGATCCGTCTATATTCCACTCAACGTAATCAATAATGCCGAATAAAAGGGTTCTAATAATGGACACGAACGATCTCCAAATTATTGCGCAAAAAGCCGGTCTTACCGCCAGCCAAGCCAAAGTTTATATTGCTCTCATCAAAGAGGATGAGCTTACGCCAGCCCAAATGGCCGACCTAACAGGAGAGTCGCGTGAGAACTGTTATAGTATCGCCAAGCGCCTCGTTGAACTAAATTTAGCCGAAAGAACAACCGAGCGAAAAACAACCTACCGCGCCCTTAACCCTAGCGCACTCCAATCGCTCGCCGAAAATCGTCGTCGCGCCATTCAGCGCAATGAGGTTTTCGTAAAACAAAATATCGAAACAATCATGCAATTGTTTTATGCAAATAGCGAGATGCCAGGAGCCCACACAATAGAGGGGATGAGCGGAATTCGCGAAGTCTATAATGACATGCTTCATTCCAAGGATGACATCTATCTCCTTCGCACCAGCTTCGACGCCGCACTCGGCAGTGCCGAAGAAGGATTCCTTCGCAACTTTCGCGAACAACGCGCCAAAAATGGCATTACCACCTATGCGCTAACGCCAGATTATCCCGAAGCGCGCAAATACGCACAGGACGGCACGGATCAGAAAATGCTTTTTAACCGCATTTTTATGCCGGCCGATGCCTACACTGGTAAAGTAGAAATCGATATCTATGGCAATAAGGTTGCTATGATTGCCTTTGGCGAAACCGAAATGGCTACCGTAATATCCAGCCCAGCCATCGCCGAAGCAATGCGCCAAATCATCATGATGCTACGTGATTATTATCGTCTGATTTATCCGCAAGAAGAGGAGTTGTAAAAACGGTTTTTACATTTTAAGGCTTTTTCTACCTCTGTTATTCTTGAATTTATTGTATAACAATTGACAAGCAACGCACTATTTGCTATAATAAGTCTCGTTAATCGCTGAGGCGTGTAAGAACCAAGCATTAACGCATATTTCAAAAATCGTTTTTCCACTATTTCGGAACTATAGTTTTGGGCGTTGAGTCAATTACGCCCGGGTGCCACCCCAAAGGTCCTAGACCATACCGCGGGAACAAGCGTATCTGAATGGGCCCCTAACGCAATATGGGGCCAAGTAAGCCTAGCAATCGACTAGCTCGCCGCTGTCTGGAATCCAGCAGTTGGATAGAGCTAATGTCGGCGCTCTGACAAAGCGTGCGCTAGTAATCTTTAAAGATTTCAGAAAACGAAATCTCCGGAATGTGGCAACCGGTAACTCGCGAAGGCAAGCGGGAAAGGCCCTCCACTGGGATGGATGGTCGACCTGGCCGCCTTCGGGCGACCAGTTTTAGCTCCAGACTATGTCTGGTTTTAGTATCTCGCCGTTGGGAGTACTATACTAAAAGCACAAAGAAGTCGCCGGGAACGAGCCGAACCGGATAAAACGATGAGTAGTCAACGGAAGTCCCCAACGTACACTAAACAGGGGGAGTATGCGGGCATATGCTATCGCAGCACCGCATATCAGGATTAAACCTAAGCCGAAAGACTTCAGGGGAGTCTGCGATTGCTGGATGCGAGTAGAATGGCTTGGAAAACCATAATACGCCAGTAAGGGTCTCGCGCGGAGCCGAATTCGCGCTAAAAGGTACACTATTACCTCAATGTCTCGTCTTGATCGAGCATAAAGCGGCATCCGACCGCATTAGTACCTTCTTTTAAAGGTCCGACCTCGCGTCGGGCCTATTTTTCTTTCGTTTTTTACAAAATATGCTTGACAATTTATCAATAGTATGTTATACTCCAATCATAAGGTTAACCAATACGCAGATGCATCGCTACCAAGCGATGCATTTCCGTTTTTAGACAATTTTTACCCCCATTATAATCATACTTTTCCACAGGGGGATATTTTTTATCCACAGCCTATTTGACATTTTCCACGCTATCATGCTAGAGAAAATATTCAATTTCAAGACTACCATAAGCACTAAGGCCTACATATAATATAAGTACGACATCAAACTTCGGTCACTGATTGTCGGAGTATACGCAGTCGTTCGTATTCTGTCATTGTACGGGCGGCACCGAGCCGAAATAACATGGCTCACATAAATGACTCCAAAAATCTAATCATTTAAGGAGTAATTTATGCAAAATATTAACAAAACCGTTCAAAAAGGCGAGAAAGTAGAGGTCATGGCGCTGTTTAACTACAGCCAAATCCCATGTCAACCTTTATACTTCCGCCGCCGAGGAGAGAGTGAGGTAGAAATTACCGACACCCTCAGCGAACGCATCAAATTCGTTGGCAATCACGCCAAGCACATCTTTCAATGTGTTGCGGGTAAAATGTCCTGCCAACTAGAATTCGACAGCGCATCCTTAGCCTGGACGTTGATCGAGTGCTAGGGCGTTAACTCCTCGATCGAAATATCTGTCGTCTTATTGCGGCAGATATTTTTTGTTCGCAATAACGCCAATTGTGGCTATACCCAGGATAAATAGAGAAGTGGCCAATTCGGGCATAGACAGTCCCGTCTGAACTGGTTCAATATTAATCTCTTCCGGAGGGTCCTTTTCTTCAATGTCTAACTTCGTCCATTCTCCGACCATGTAATCCTTATCCAGCCAAGCCACTTCCAGAGTCACATCAGTGCTTTCTATACCATCTATCACGCCCGACAGCTCGGTCACCGGTACGAAATCCAAATCAACTCCATCAATGCGCACCAATATATACTTAGCCATATATGGCCAATTCCGAATCCAATCTAGTTGGATTTCGCCACTTGCATAGCTCGCCGAAACATTTTGCGGCGCCGGTATCTGATATGGCTCGCCTTCATACTCATGAGTAATAATCTTTATCGTGGTCTCAGCCATCTGGCCAACATCGTCTACTACGCGCAAGATAATCGTTTCTTTTTCGGGAAAATATACCGTACGCGAAAGTTTCGGATTATTGCCCGTAGACTCAAATGCGCGCCCATTAACGCTCCAAAGATACTCCACGATTTCATGTCCAGAACTAAAACTTTCCGAAGCATCTAGCTCCACAGTCCCGTCCATCATAATTCTATATTGATCCGTCGGGAGATGTGCTTGTATACTGTCGGGGATATCCTCTTCGTCGCTACTATCCTCGGCGCTCGCTAATGCAATCATTCTTTGCCTTTTCTTTAGCTTTTGGTCAACCTTTTCTGACATCCAAGTCAACTCGCCAAAGTCCGCATAATGCGAATGGCCCGCCATATCAAAAAGTAACTTCGTACTACCGCATATGTAATCCTGCCGATTGCACCAGAGGCCATATTTGCCCTCTAGGCCACTAGCTTCGTACGGATTGCTCATACCTAACGAGCCCGAGTAAGTTTTGCATTCTGGCACGTGCACCCGATATGCGGAAAGTCCCCTACCTTTACAAGCTTTCGGCGACAAGCCTTTACCTTCTGGCAGATAAGTCCAAGGATCACCAAATAGGCCAACATATACAACCTGTGCCGGGGCAAAACTTTTTACCGCTCGCGCCGCTACTAATGCGCCTTGAGAATACCCACCGAGCACCCAAAGCGTAGCAGGGCAACTCCTCATTGTGCTATTGTAATAATCCTGCAAGTTCCTAACGCCCGAAGTTACGCTTCGTCCAAACGCAAAGGCCTTGCCACCGCCAATTTTTGCCCCAACTGCATTTATAGGATTTTTTACCGTGACTGCCGGATAATCCAAATCTGTTATCCGATACGAATACCCTCTGCGTTTTGCTACCTTAGCCATCGCGGATTTAAACTGCCTTCATTCGTTGGTATCATTACGCGCCGTACCAGAACCGCGTACATAGACAAACTCAATATCCCGACAGCTAGAATTATGCTCAATACCAACATCGCTAGCAAAAGTTGGCGTCGACATAGAACAGATTCATATTATACAAATTAAACCAAATAATACTTTTTTCATGCCCATATAATCCCAAATTATGTCGCCCAATTAAAGCACGAGCTCAATAAAAATGGTAGAATAGGCTTAACTATGGCTTATGATACAGGAAACATTATTGAAGTTAAAAATTTCGGCATATCTTTCGCTGGCAAGACTGTCATAAAAAGTCTGTCATTCAACGTAAAACGAGGAGAAACTTTCGGGCTTCTCGGTAGCAACGGCAGCGGCAAAACCACTACAATTCGCGCCTTGCTTGGATTATATCAACCAGACGCAGGAAAACTACTAATTAACGGTAAGCCATTCGACCCAAACGGCGAAACGAAAATTGGTTACCTCCCCGAAGAACGTGGTCTGTATAAAAAAGAAAACGTCATCGACACGATGGTCTACTTTGGCAGATTAAAGAACGTCAAAAAGCCACGCGAATGGTCAATGAGCTATTTAAAACGCGTCGGCCTAGAAGATTTCGCTAAAACCAAAATCGAAAAGCTTTCGCAGGGTATGCAGCAAAAAGTCCAGCTAGGCATTACGGTCATGAATGAGCCAGACATTCTTATACTCGACGAGCCAACCAAAGGCTTCGACCCCGTAAACCGTCGTCTGTTGATGGAAATTATCGAGGAATTACATCAAAAAGGAAGCACCATTATCCTTATTACTCATTACATGGATGAGGTCGAAAAACTTTGCGACCATATCCTATTACTAAAGGATGGCGTAGCGCGCGCAAGCGGCACAATCTCAGAAGTGCGACGCAAATTCCATAAAAACTCTCTAGATCAAATATTTATAGATATTTATGGCGAACAGGAGGAGCAATACAATGCATAAAACTTTGCAAGTTATCCGTTTCGAAATCGTACGCAGTCTCAAAAAACCTTCTTTTTGGTTAGCCGCATTATTAGTGCCAATCCTGCTTGGCTTTTATATTTTTATCGCCGCCATGTCCGGCTATAATGCCGGCGAAGCGCTCGAAGCGGGCGTAGACACCTCGGATATGTCCCTAGGCATTTTTGATGAAGCTAAATATTTAGCTACCAAAACCGTCATTAACCAAGACAACAAAGAGCAGACACTACGTGAGTACAAAACAAAAGAATCCGGCGTTAATGATATTAAAGAAAACAAGCTCGACGTTTTCTATTATCTGCCCGCTAGCTTCGAAAAAGATCATCGGGTCGAAATCTACGTCAAGCCAGACTCAGTTGGCATATTCGACAACTATGCCAACCCTATTCGTGGACTCCTATCCGCCACCGCGCTCGCCGAAACTTCAGAAATAAATTACGCAATCATCACCGATGCAATTGATTACAGCACGACAACATTTTCCGCCGAAGACGACCACGTAGTAGACATGGCTGAGTTAGTTTCGAAAGTAGCAATCCCAGCCATCGGCCTAGCTATGTTCTATATCTTGATCGTCGTACTTGGTAACCGTCTAACTGCCGCAATGGTTGAAGAAAAAGAGAATCGCATCAGCGAATTAATCCTAACTAGCATCAAACCCATCCATTTAATCGTCGGCAAAATCATCTCACTTATGGCTCTGGGGATTATCCAGCTAGCCGTCCTCATCATTCCGCTGGTCATAGCCTACTTTGTTGCCAAAAAATACGACGCCATTCCTTTCAATATCACAATTAATTTCGATCCAGTGCTTATTTTGGAATATGGCGTTCTGCTGATCATGTCATATTTCCTATTCACGTCATTATGTGTTCTGATCGGCACGCTCACTTCGAGCGCAAAAGACGCCAACTCATTCATGTCTGTAATTATTATCCTAACAATCCTACCAATCTTTTTCATGAGCTCGTTCGCCAATCACGACGTTCAACCGCTCGCATACTTCTTATCATATTTTCCGCCAAGCGCGCCACTCGCATTGATGATGCGTGGATTATTTGGCACATTACCAACTTGGGAACTGCTTATCGGCATTGTCGACATAGCAATCGTCGGTCTCATTTCTTCACGACTCGCCACATACATTTTCTGCCATAACGCCATCGCGTCCACATCAAAAATCGACTTCAAAAAATTACTTGGAGCTCCACGAAAAACATGGAAAAACTAAGCATAATTATTGGCAAAAGCGTTCAGGCAATTTCACACCTTCGTGGCGGTGGCGGCTCAGCCTTACCTGGTCTTGTAATCGAACGAATCAATCCGAAGTTTATTAAACAAATCTTATCCAAACTACCGCTTGGAGTAGTAGTGGTCTCTGGGACTAACGGAAAAACCACCACGACAAAAATCATCAGCGAATTGTTTGAAAAACAAGGCTTAAAAGTCTTCACCAACAACACCGGCAGCAACTTCGTACGCGGAGTTATATCGGCTATATTGCAGAATATCAAAATAACCGGGAAATTCGATTATGACATTGCCGTACTCGAATTAGACGAGGCGCATGCCGTAAAATTCACCGAGGTCGCACCCATCGATTACTCATTGTTATTAAATGTGCAACGCGACCAGCTCGACCGTTTCGGCGAAATTGATTACACGGCAAGTCTGCTACAGAAAGTCGCCGACGCAACGCGAAAAACTGTCGTATTGAATCGCGAAGACCCACGCGTCGGAAAGATAAAAGCCAAGAATATTAAATATTACGGACTATCCAACTTACTAATCAAGAAGTTTCCATCCGACGACGACTTGATAGTAACCAGCAACACAAAAAGCTCTAACAAAAACGCCGACGTAATCTTCGAACGCCTCGAAGGGCAACGAGCAACATATTCAATAAATAAAAAGGATTACACCATTAATCTGAAATTGAAGGGTATTTATAATGCCTACAATGTGGCTGGCGCACTTGCACTTTGCCATACCGTCATGCCAGACGCTAAAGTTCAACGACTAATCGACGATATTTCAACAATCGAATCCGCTTTCGGACGTGGCGAAAGTTTCATAATTGACGGCAAAGAAGTAGAAATTCTCCTAGTCAAAAACCCATCTGCCTTCCAACTGAGCATTGCCTCTTTTGCCGACGATAATCACGATTATATGATTGCCATCAACGATAAAATTGCCGATGGGCGCGATATTTCATGGTTATGGAATGTAAACTTCGGCAAACTCGACAATAATATCAAGCTAGTATCTGGCATCCGCGCCTACGATATGGCTTTACGCCTAAAGTACGACAACATTGCAGTAGACCGTATCATAGAAAATCTAGAAGAAGCCGTAGACGCTTTCATCTCCGACGGAGAAAAGCCGAAACGCATCTTCGCAACCTATACGGCCATGCTAGAAATACGTAAAATTATTTCCGGAAAGAGCATTCTATGAAATTGAAAATCCTTCATCTATACCCAAAGGAAATGAACCTTTATGGCGATCACGGCAACGTGCTAGCCATCAAGCGACGCTGCGAATGGCGCGGTATCGACGTCGAAATCGTCGAGCACGAACCAGGCAACAAAATCCCTGACGATATTGACATTATCTTTGGTGGCGGCGGTCAAGATTCGGGGCAGGGCAAAATTGAAGATGACCTACAAGCAATCGCGCCAAAGCTCAAAGATTTCATCAACGACAATACGCCTTGTTTAGTTATCTGCGGCGTCTATCAATTATTCGGCAAATACTACAAAACCGGCTCCGGCAAAACCATCAAAGGCATTAATGTTTTTAATGTCACTACGGACGCAGGAAAGGAACGTTACATCGGCAATGCCACAATCAAGTCTAATGAATTTGGCGAAATAGTCGGCTACGAAAACCATTCCGGCCTCACGAAGCTTGGCGAAAATATGAAGCCACTCGGCGAAGTAATCGTCGGCGCCGGCAACAATGCAAAAGACAAAACCGAAGGATGCCGCTACAAAAACTGCATTGGCACCTATCTGCACGGACCAGTTCTACCAAAAAATCCAAAACTAACCGATTTCTTCATCGCCAAGGCGCTAGAGCGCAAAACCGGGCAAAAACCCAAACTGGATAAGCTAGACGACACAGTCGAAAATAAAGCTCGCACAGTAGCCGCAAAACGCCCCCGTTAAAGAAAATACCCTCCGGAAAACCCGGAGGGATTGAAAAATGTACATGTTTTAATAGAGAAGAGCAACGAGTCGATCGAAGAGGCGCCCAAGCGCGTTTCTTGCCTTCACCGCTTCATAAGCCGCAGATTCATCTCCTGCTTCGCGAACACCCCACATATGAAAAAGCCCCTTCTTCGTGACTCTGTATATAGCTCCATTCTTCAGAAAGAAAATATCTTTTGTTCTTTCCATTTTACCCCCCTACTAGTCGAGCTCTATTATCTTAAACAACAACCTTCTAATTATAGCACAAATACGCAAAATTGTCAAGATATTCGTTATTTTTCAACTTTTAGACTAGCTGGAATTGTCGACCAACGTAGACGTTGGCCAACGGCATTCTGCTCATTCGCATCTGCCATGCGCGTGATACAATCGCCTGCCGACGTGGTTGCGTGATAGTCATATTTCCAACTGACTGCCAGCCTTGTTAATTTTGCATTTTGAATTTTTTCCAAGCAGGAGATTTTATCTTTTAGACAAGCCTTTCCCAAATCATCCCACTTATCAAAGTCGACATCCTTTACATTAATGTCTGCATTCGCCTCAATCGCCGCCGAACGTGAATACTCACCGCCACTATACTGATCGAACATAAAGTTGCCCATTGAATACACGATCAGCTTATTATTATATGCCTCTGCATCTTGTACCCAGTGCGGATGATCGGCAATTACCGACTCAACGCCTGCATAATCAATCATTCTGCGGTATAAGTTTTGGCGCAGCTCATCATGCGACGGCTGATATTCGGCACCCATATGCGGCATTGCAATCGTTGGCACATATGTCGCATATTTTTTCATATTATCAATATAATCGCTTCCGGGAACGCCAAACACGCCGTGCGCAGAGCAAAAGCCGAATGGCATTTGAATTTTCTTTGTCTCTTTGTTGTCGTAAGTCACATTTATTGGCAGAACTACGATATCGCAATTTTCCGCCTCCGCCGTATCGCGCGTTTGCTCACTCTGAACGACTCCAGAATACTTCGGCGTACCAAAATATTGAATGCCAGCATCGCTCAAATGTTTTCGCGTTTCAGTTAAACCCACCCCTCCACCTTGGTTATCCGTGTGGTTATTGCCTAACAAAAATGCCGTAAAATACTTCTTCGCTTCCGGCAAATAATCCGGGTCACAATTAAAAATAAAAGAGTTGTTTTCTTCAGCGTAATTGTGTTCATTATTTTCTTTTTGCACTAGTGGACATTCTAGCCCAGCGATCCATGCGTCATAGCTATCAGGCTTCAATGTATCTAACTTAGAAAACGGATATTTTACCCCCAACTCCGACGCGCGCGCCAATTGATTTGTGCGTCGCCCCCAAAAGGTCGTACCGGCAAGCAGTATCTTCATCTTTGCACTTGTTGCGACTGGCTCCGGTTCTGGCTCTGGCTCCACTTCGGACAAGCTAGCGTTTGAGGCGATAGAGTTCTGCTCTTGCTGCTTGATGCCTGCCAGAATAAGGCAAGTTGCACAAGCTGTAGCTGCTACTCCAATCAATAGAAATACTGCTATACGAGTTTTATTCTCGAAACCTATCATAGTTACATTGTACAACCTTTTGCTTTTTGTGATAATCTAATAATAAGCGTAAGCCAAAAACAAACATGCTATTTCAGTACGTCATCCTCCTTACTATTGGGCTAATTACACTCGTCAAAGCGAGTGATGTTTTTGTGGACGCCGCCAGCTCACTTGCTGCGCATTTGCGCGTACCTAAAATGCTTGTCGCACTCACGGTTGCTGCCTTTGGCACTTGCGCACCCGAGTTGGCCATATCCTTCAAATCTATGGCGACAGGGAACTACGATATGACACTAGCAAACGTTATCGGATCTAGCGTCGTAAATATCTTGCTCGTTGTAGGAATTGCCTCTATTGTTTCGCCAATTTCCGTCAAAGAGCAAACGGTAAAAAATGAGCTTCCTATCTTGGCTGCTATTACCTTAGCTTTCTTTGTCTCTTTGAACGACACCGTATTTGGCGCAGCAATAAATGGACTCTCACAAATTGACGCCATTATCCTCATGATTATGTTCGCATTCTTTTTACTGTACATTTTCGTTACCGTCCATTTCGACAAAAACCATCAGCGTCGGAAACACCATAGACGACGTCAAGCCAAATACACACTCGGCCGTTCCATCTTATATATCGTTATTACTTTATTATTAATCGCGCTCGCCAGCGACATTGCCGTAGATAACGCCGTGTATCTGGCGGAAGAATTGCGCATTAGCCAAAAAATTATCTCTATGACTATAATCGTAATCGGAACATCGCTACCAGAACTAATTATGACCGTAAATGCCTCAAAGAAAGGCGAGCACGATCTCGCGGTCGGCAATATTATTGGCACTAATATATTTAATATCTGTATTGTTTTAGGCCTACCAACATTAATATTTGGTGGCTTCACCTCCGCTGCATTCAATATTATCGATACGCTCGTAGTTCTATTCGCCGCCATTATGTATTATCTCTGCAGCAGGAGCAGCAAAAAACTAACTAGAGTCGAAGGCATCATGATGGTAATGATCTTCGCCGCCTACTATACTTACGTGCTAACCCCATAAAATTGCAACGACAGCCGAGGAATAGCTATAATATAACCATGAGCCGTAATTACGAATCCCCAGACGAAGTATCTAGCGGAATCGCTTCTCTGGAAAGCGACGACAACAAGCAACGCGCCGGCAATCAACAAAAAATCGGTACAGCCTTGCTGAAATCTATTGCATACCAGGACAAAATCCCCATAAAGCTAGGAGAAGCCGAAGCATCCTTTGCGAAACAAAGACACGAGAAAGATCCAAACCTATCCTCCATAAATGGTGCTGAACGCAAAATATATTTGCACTTAGACGCTATTAAACGAGCCGTAGATGCGGGCGGTGACGATGTAGAAAAATCTATCCTAGACGAAATTGTCCACGGTAGTCCAGACGCCAAAATACCCGGCATCCATATCGCGACCATGAAAGATATCCCCGAAAGCTATTGGCGAGCGCAAGAGCAAATCATGAGAGATCAAGACGGCAGACTAACAAAATTAGACGATTTTGAAAAAGAAATGCTCCAAAAAGACATTGCCGAAAGACAGCAAGAATCTATCGAATCATGGCTAGACTATCTCCAAAATGAATCTTGCCCATATCCTACCTGGTTTAAGCTATATGCACTCGACGGCGTATCTAAAATGGGCGTTTTTAATAGTAAAAGAAAACAATTTACCAAACGAGATACCGCTTCGGTTGCCCCATATCCACACCTTGACCAGGCATCGCTAGGCAAAGTCTTTCAGGCCGTTATAGATTTCTACGACTCCAAACCAAATAACGCAAATGACAACCAAGACGCAGAGTTGCCAGCATTAGTTAAAAGTGGAAACTTCAACAAACTATACTCAAAATTTCTCCTAGAAGACCGTAACATTGTCGAAGTTCCGAAAGAAACCAAAGATATACATGGCGAGTGGGTTGAATATAACCCGGGCGACGAAGAAAAACTAGCCGTCGCCGCCGATGGTACACCGTGGTGCATCGCCAGCCCCACAGTTGGACGCAACTATTTAGAATACGGAGATTATCTTGGCGAAAACGATCCCGATGCAGACAGCAAGGCAAAGTTTATCCTCTTTCATCTCATGGATCCAAAAACCGAAATCCCCTCAGCAAGCGCCTGTGCATCTATTCGTTTAGACACGAAGGGAAAGGTTGCCGAAATATCTGGTCTACAAGAAGGTCAAGCCCTAAACGATTCATTAGTACCTATAGTTGAAGAAAAAGCGAAAGAGTTTCCGGGCGGGGAAGATTTTTTAGAAGCTTTTGCAGACAAAAAACATTTAATTGCAGTCGACCGCAAATGGCAGAGCGGAGAAGACCTTAGCCAAGAAGATATTGATTTCATCAATGGTGATTTTCATACGTTAGATACATATAACAGCACCGACCCGCGCATAGTTTTTATGAGAGAAATCGTTATCCCCCTCCAAAATGGCGAAGATATCAGCAGTACCGCCAAGATGCAATCTAGCAAAATAATTAATAATATCGACGGCCTTATCCGGCACAATATCAGCATTAATCAAATCATCAACTGGCTCTATTCAGATGATATCGTAGAAAACCTCGATACTCTCATTGCGCACGATGCGACCATAGATCAACTCGTCAGCAAAATTCACTCTTATCAAATTATCGAGAACCTCGACGATTTAATTGCCCGCGGCGCCACCATTGAGCAAATTCACCCCCATCTCGACTCGACAGATATTATTGAGAACCTCGACGATTTAATTGCCCGCGGCGCCACTATTGAGCAGCTTTGCTCGCACCTCGACTCAAAAGACGTAGCCAACAACCTCGATTTCCTAATGGCCCATGGCGCCAATATTAATCAACTCGTATCGCGGCTAGACGACGACGCCGTTCATTACCTCGACGCTCTCATGGCTTACGGCGCTAATATCAATCAAATCGTCTCAGGCGCAAGCTCCAAGGATATAATTGACAACTTGGACAAACTACTCACCTTCGGTGCCGACGTCAACAGCATCGCCCTCGAACTCAACCCTAAAGAAATAGCCGAATGCCTCGACATCTTCCTTACTCATAATGTCGATACTGATCGCCTAATTATAGAAATGAATATAAGCGATATCATTAAAAATCTCGACACTCTTACGGCGCATGGCGCAGACATCGGCTGGATTGTCTTTAATCTGACTAATAGCGAAATTCGAGAACATTTCGACACATTAGTGGCACATGGCGCCGACCGAGAACGGCTACTGGAAGACATGGAAGCAGAATAATATAATAATCACCTATTCACGTAATTGAATGGTAATATCGAATATGCTTAAATAAAACTAGTAACGGCTCTATCGTGCCGCCACAAAATAATAAACAAGGATTCCTATGGGTGCTATATTCTTTCTAACTATATTTTGGCCTATCGTTCTGGCAGTGGGAGTATTCGCACTCATACTGCCTTATATTCCTTACATTACATTAGCTCACGGCATTTTCTGGCTAATGATTGGCATATTAGCCAAATTCATCTCAACCAAATATCAACTATTCAAGAAGGGCCTTTCCCACAAGAAAACATGGGTACGTATTATTACCGAAATTTTTCGCTGGGTTGTTTACATTGATATAGTCGCCAACATAATCCTTATTATTGGAGCTATTATTCTAGCTGTCGTATTTATTACTAAGGGCATTACGCCAATCCCGTCTTAATACTATTTTGCTCAGGCATCTCCTATGCGCCTATTGACATATGGCGACAAATCTTATAAAACTATAATGTGCTCATGAATTATAAGGAGGTGATAAACACATAATGAGCAAGATCTTTTCAATTGAGGGCAATTTTACGCAGAAAGGAGAATGGTCGCGGCCAGACCCTTCCTTCAAAGGGAAAATTATCGTCGAAGACGATGGGTCATTTTCTGGCTATTGCGACGAGCTATATGGCAGCATTTCTTCGGACAAAACCAGATATCTATTCGGACACCTCACTCAGGATGAACACGGGGAAGTGACTGGGATTGCATTCTTTAAATTATCCAACGACCACATTCAAGCTCCACTCATCTACCTTGTCGCCGACCTGAAGACGAATCGGATAGCACTCTGGGGATCATTATCACTCAGTTTCGGGACGCTAGTAACATGCGCATGGCATGGCCAAGCTACCATTAATGCTAAAGAAGAATCCGACTCCGACGAGGTTAGAAACAGTGTCGCCGAACGCCTGGGCAAATTCGATGCCAACGTCAATCGCAACAGACTGTACCGCGAAGAGGCGACAGAACAATGTCGCAAAATAATTAAAGGCCTGCAGGAACTCAAAAAATGATTTCATCACACTTTTGATTATTATGGTAAACCCTAGCCCTATCAAAAAAGCCACGAGCTAGTCGTGGCTTGTTTTTTACTGAATGCATTCCACGACCTGAAACCCAAGTTCTTCGGCCTTTTTAATGCAATCGGCACTGTCGAAGTGCATAAGAAACACTTTAGGGCGGAGATTATTCGGGATTATCTCATTAAGTACTCTCAAAGATAAATGCGCATTGCCAGAATAGTCCAGCAGAGTCGTTTCGAGATACATCCGTTCAATATCGGGCACTTCTCGAACATAAGAATGAATCAACTCTAAATCTCTCGTGTCGCCTGAATAAAAAACCTTACCGTCATTAGTCGTAAACTCAACACAAAACGCCGGATACTGACCTTGATGCGCTGTTCGAATTAATTGTATCTTACTGAAGCTCCGATAACGGTTTGATAGTGTTTCTGCGGGAACAAAATCGAAGAAATCAGCACACCCCTGCGCCTCCAACATCCGATATAGGTCATCCATTAAAGGCTTGGCGCAAACTATAGAAAAATTAATAGGATTATTAATATCAGCGTACGCACAGTAGTAAATCAGACTACTCAAACTCCCTGTGTGATCACTATGCATATGAGTAATAAGGCAGAATACCTTATTAATCTGATTCTTTTTCAGCAGATTCACCCGAACAATCTTACTAAAGACCGATTCGCCACAGTCTATCAAGAAAAGAGTCTTGCCTTCAATGAAAAATGCAGACGTGTTTCCTTCCTCAACGAGAAACGCACCCCCACGCCCCAGGAATTTCAATTCCATTCGTATCCACCTCCTTTTGAAAGTTCTAAGGGCAACTTCAATATAAATTATACCATCAAAATGTAATATGTAAAGCACTCGGCAAATAGTAGCGCCCAGTCGTCCATTCGCTATGCATATAAAAAACTAAACAAGACGCTTCAGAATTCCATATTTATTATAGTTCGCCAACAAAAAAACGACCAAAACGCCGAATCAAACAGCCCTGGTGGGACTTAATTGACCAGGTTTTAACAGCTTATAAGGAAGATATCTATGTTCCCCGAATAATATAGACCTGCAGCTCGCTAACGACAGAATTAGGAAGCTCAAAAACGAACTAAAAATCAGGCTGCCAGCATATCTACGCGCCCCGGATCGCATATTGACGCCGCGATGAGACAAATGTATCATTATACTAATGCTAACTGAAATTCTTTACTCCAAATAGGCGGATCCATGGACAGCAAAAATCAAGGCGTTACAGAGCTAATCACGGATAGCTTTTTCACATTACTGCAACGAAAAGACTTCGCGGAAATCAGTATTTCAGAAATAGTCCAACATGCAGGAGTGGGCCGCGCCTCTTTCTACCGAAACTTTTCCAGCAAAGAAGACGTTGCGAAATGCTGGACGTCCGAAGTCACGAAACGATTCCTCAGTGAATCCGGCATTAGGGACTTGCCATACGGTAGTCGCGACTACTTCATAAAGTTATTTACACACTTATACAATACCAGCGTTAGAGCCAGATTAATTTGCGATGCGAATTTAATCTACATATTACGCGACGAATTCAATAATAGTTACCTCAACAGCCATATCGGCGAAGACGAATACCAATCATATTACCTCATCGGCGGCATCTTCAACGTTTATCTTCATTGGCTGCTCGGCGGCTGCCAAGAATCCCCAGATCAAATTGCAGACAAGATTATCGAATTAAATATAAGAACAAAGGGGAGCAAAAAGGATATATCATGAAAAAACTAGCAAAAATTATAGGGATAATTCTCGCCATACTAATCGTACTCGGCATAGGGATATTCATATTACTCAATAAAACCATATTCATGAAGCATCCTGAGCTATCCGGAAATCCAGAAACAGGGAAATGGTACGAAATCACACCGCAAGACGCAAAATCATCAGACGGCAGCAGCTGGCACGGACTCTTTAATTTAGGTAAAGACAAGAATAAAGTTATCGTATACTTCTTTGGTGGAGGTGTCAGTATCACACCGGAAACATCTGAAGGCGGTAGCAAATTCTATGCGACCAACATGACAGCGCAAGACTTTGTTGCGCTTGGTGGCATCGGTAGTAATGCCGAAGAAAACCCATTCAAAGACTGGACCAAAATAGTAGTCCCTTACGCCTCCGGCGACTTTCATACTGGCACTGGCGAATATAAATATACCGACGGAAACGGAAAAGAAAAAGTCGTCTATCATAATGGCTATAATAATTATTCGCTATTAATGAACGAGGTTAAAAAATACATCAGCTATGACGGCGTAGAGTCTCTGCTCGTAACCGGCTTTAGCGCGGGCGGCTTCGCAACATCTCTGCTTGCGGACGACGTAATCAACTATTTCCCAAATACCCAAAACATAACCGTCGCCGTAGATAGCTCGCTTCTCATATACGAAGACTGGTATAAAACCGCAACCGAACTCTGGAAGAGCCCGACAGAAATCAGTGATCGTCTTACTAGAAATAATATTGTCCTAGATAGTCTCGTAGCACTACACGAAAAGCGCGGCAATCAAGTTAAAATACTGTTTGATTGCTCAGTTAGAGACGACACCCTCCAGCAATACCAGGGCTATATCGATAACGGCAAGATGGAACAGTCAAAAGAAAACAGCGATAAATTCCAAATCACCCTCAAGCAAATGGTGAAAGATCTGCAAGACAAGGTTGACGGAGTCGGGATATATATTTGGGAGTATGGAACTCACGACGATTGGAATGGCACACAGCATACAATCATTTCATCAAACTTCGTCGAAAAATTAGAGAACGACAAAAGTGTCGCCGACTGGATGATTGATGCCGTAAATGGCGACGTGAAGAGCTATGGCCTCGGCTTGCTAGACAAAAAGTTTTAATTTTATACGCCCCAAACCACACTCTGGGCTTTTCGGACATTTTACAGATGAGCGGCATGATTTTGGGTAGTTCGAAAACCTTCATTTTTGAAAAATACTCAGAGTTTTTCGCAATTCTTCACTTATGCTTAAACGCAAAAAATAATCTGGAATTCTGGACTTTTCCAAGTTCAAAATTGCAGATTGCCTACGTATCTATATTTGGTGGAGCATAAGAGACTCGAACTCTTGACCTCCTGCTTGCAAAGCAGGCGCTCTAGCCAACTGAGCTAATGCCCCAAATTGTAAAATATTCATTAATTCAGTTGGCTAGAGCGCCGATGGCGCGGTTTTTGACTCTACTCGGCGGCAAGCGCCTCGTACATCCAACTGAGCTAATGCCCCAAATTGTGAAATATTCATTAATTCAGTTGGCTAGAGCGCCGATGGCGCGGTTTTTGACTCTACTCAGCGACAAGCGCCTCGTACATCCAACTGAGCTAATGCCCCAAATTGTAAACCCCCATAATAACAATAAAGGGATAAGCGGGGGGGCGCTTATCCCAACTTCATTGTAGCACAAGCATACTAAAAATGCAAACTTTTTACGACATAATAAAAACCCGGCGTTTTTGGAACGCCGGGGGAAACAGGTATTGCCTACTTGGCCTGTTACTCATCCTCAGGAAAGATACCCAATAAGCCCAGAGCATTACGTTCATCGGGACCGATCTCACAATCACCGCTGTAGAAATCACCGAACGCCATATCGCGCAGCGCCTCTAATCCATCAGCATCACAGATCGAAATGGCGCCCAATTCCAGGCTTTCGTCCGGGACCTCTCCAGCGTTGATGTGCTTGCGTCGAAACCACACTTTTCCATCTGCGAGCGCAACGCGCCAAAAGTGGTCCGGCTCGTCTTCGGTTTCACCGCATACATAGAAGCCGCCAACCGAACACTTATCGATCACTTTCCTGTTCAGTCGATCCTCCGCGCGAAGAGCCGCGCTTGAAGCATCTTCCTCCTCGACCATATCGGTTCCCGCTTCTTTCAGCTCACACCTGAGAATGACCTTATGTATTACGTCATTAAGAAACTCGCCGTATGTCCTACCACCAAACAGAGCCAGCAGATTCAACAGCCCAGCATCGCTACGCGAAGCCGCGTCGTCGAACAAGCTCCAATCAGACGCGGTTCCACAATACCATTCCTCGAAATTGAAGTTTGCGAAATCAGTCACCATAATTTCGTACAGCTCACCGATTGCGTCAAGATCTCCCTCCGACACCGTATAGCATTCGCATGCATCTACGCCATCGTGCAATACGTAGAGCATATGATTCTCGCTATACGCCATCCAAGCTATGGATCCACTTGTGTTATCGACGTCGAAAACCGGAACAGTGACTTTTGAGTCAATAGTTGCCATTTTTACACCCCCTTTTTTTTGAGTAGGCAAAAAATTAATGTACAGAATCTAGAAGAACTAGACGTTTATATTTTACAACACATACATCAGAACCATCAAACCGTGAAATATACTGCCGATCACCACCATAATATGAAAAACCGAATGCATATAACGCTTTTTTATACCAATACCAAACATAATCGCACCAGCAGTATATGATATACCGCCACAGAATAGCATTGCAATTGCCATCATTGGCAAAACCGACATCAATTGCGGTAAAGATAAAATAATACACCAACCTAAGGCAATATAGCAAAACATCGAAAAGGGCATGTATTTACTAATATCTATCGAGTTCAACACGATGCCAATTACCGAAACACCCCAAACAACGCCAAAAATCGTCCATGCCAAAACCGGGTCAGCTTTCGCTAATGCGCAAATCGTAACTGGCGTATAAGTTCCAGCTATTAATAAAAAGACCGAGCAATGATCTAAGATCTGCATCACTTTTTTACCTTTTACGCGCGGCGACAATCCATGATAAACTGCCGACATCGTATAAAGCACAATCATACAAATACCAAAAACTATACCCGTTAGTACGCCAGCAACCCCACTATGCGTTGCGCCTCTCACGATGCATAATATCAAAAGCACAATTCCAAAAGCGCCACCAACAATATGTGTCACCATATTAAAAATTTCTTCGCCTTTTGTGTAATTCGGCAATTTTCGGTCCGCGAGTTTTGTGCGTTTTTTCATAACAATTATTGTAGCACCTTGAACATGCTAAAATATAAGTATGGATAAAGCAAAAGTCTATTTCACGAAAGATATATCCCCAGAATCATTACAAAAAGTATACGACGCACTTAATGTGAAACTAACCGGCAAAATCGGCGTAAAAGTCTCCACCGGCGAACGTGGTGCTAAAGGATACCTCAAGGCTAGTCTCATTGGGCCATTTGTTAAGAATCTAAATGGCACCATCATCGAATGTAATACCGCGTACGGTGGTGCACGCAACACCGCCGAAGAACATATGGAAGTTGCTAAAGAACACGGCTTCACCGACTTTGCCGATGTAGATATCATGGACGCCGATGGCGAATTCAAAATTCCAGTCAAGCAGGGCAAGCATCTAGAATATGATTTGGTAGGCAAAAATTTTGCCAATTATGACGCCATTATTAATCTCGCGCACGGCAAGGGGCACGCCATGGGCGGCTTTGGCGCCAATCTCAAAAACCAGTCCATTGGCATCGCTTCGCGCAACGGCAAAGCTTATATCCACACGGCCGGCAGAACAGATGATCCAAACATGCTCTGGCGTAGCCTCCCAAGGCAGATTGCCTTCATCGAATCCATGGCCGAAGCCGCAACCGCCGTCGCAGATTATCTAAAAGAGAACAACAAGCCTATCGTCTATATTACCGTCATGAACGCACTCTCAGTCGACTGCGACTGCGACGCAAACCAAGGCGACCCAGTCATGGCCGACCTCGGAATTATTGCTAGCTTAGATCCAGTCGCTAACGACCAGGCTTTTATTGATATGATTTGGAATAGCGAAGATCCAGGTGCTAAAAAGCTACGCGCACGCATCGACAGGCAAGAGGGTCGCGAAATCCTTCCATACGCCGAAAGTCTCGGCCTCGGAACGCGCCAATATGAATTAATCGAAGTATAAAGGGAAACTACGAGAATGTTGCGGTTTTATAAAACGGATCCAGAAACTAAGAAATTAACAAAGCTCGAAGGGCCAGAGCCCGATTCCTGGATCGACTTAGTCGAGCCCACCGATGACGAAATTGCCAAAGTTCTCAAGATTACAAACATAGATGCCGACCTGCTTACAAAAATGCGCGACGACGACGAGCTCCCGCGTACAGAAGCAACTAAAAATGCTACACTAATAGTCGTCGATGTTCCTGCTATCGACGACGATGAGCATTATATTACTTATCCAGTCGGCATAATCGCCACTAATGATAATTATTTAGTAACAGTTTCTCCGCGCAGAACAAATGTTTTTCAAGATTTTCGCAAAGGTCTTATTTCAAATTTTCGCACCGCTAAAAAGACCCGCTTTCTAATCCAAACCATGAATGCAGTTGCTGCCAAATATCTAGAAATTCTTAACGATATTTATCGCAAACTCGAATACCGCGAAGATATGCTACAGCAGGCTACTAAAAACGAGGACCTCGTCGATTTATTAATGACCGAAAAAACATTGGTCTATTTTACGACCTCGCTAAAAGAAAATAGCTTAGTGCTAGAACGCATTAATAAAGGGTCGGTTTTGCCATTATATGAAGACGACTTGGATATGCTCGAAGATGCCATCATCGAGAACAACCAGGCTATCGATATGGCAGGCATTTATCGCGAAATTGTTCAATCTATGGCAGAAACCTATGCGACCATCATTAGCAACAACCAAAACAACATCATGAAATTCCTCGCCGGCATCACAATCGTGCTTTCAATTCCAACAATGATTTCATCATTCCTCGGCATGAATGTACAATTCGGCATTATCGGCACAGACCCAGCGGCAGCCACCATTATACTAATCATCTCGTTCGTAGTATCAATCGCGACGGCTATTATCCTAAAGAAGAAAGACCTACTTTAAAAAAATGGAAAAACGCTCGGTCGCCATTATTCTTTCTTACAGCGCTCCGATCGTCTTTCTAATAATTGCACTGTTTCTAGGATGGGGGCTCACTAGTTTGTCTCTTATTACAATCTTACTCATCTATACAACATATCTGCGTGCGCATAATTTTTTAGGAAACACCATACCAGGCAAATACAACACGCTCGCTAACTACGCCATTGGCACCACCATCTCTACTGCCGTAATTATGGTAGATATCTACCTAATACATTATCAAACCATAAATCGCCAACTATTCATTAGCCTTTATGCTGCTACTATTATAACTGGACTAATCTTTACAATTACCTTATTTATTACCGATCATACTCGACACACCTCAGGAAAAAGCTACCAAAGAGTCAATATCATCACGATGGTTACATCGATTATTCCTCTAGTAGCCATATTAATTACATCATTAATCGTAGACATAAACTATACATGGTAAAGATTCTAAAACATAATATAATAACAATATGACAGAGAATAAAAACACCGACATTATCGAAGGTCAAGTCGTGAACGAGACCAAAAACAATTCAAAAGCCTTTTTTGCACCAGCCCTCATCGATATAATTATGCTCGCATTGGGTATTACTCTACTAATCTGGGCAGACAAAGTCGTCAACGGAATCTCTATGGCGATTGGCGGACTATTTATTCTCTATGCCACCTATAACTTTATAGCTTACCTTCGTTCCGAAAAGAAAGCCGCCGACACTACGAAGCTTATCGCCGGCATAGCCATGGTGATTGCGGGCATTTTCTTAATTTCCCAAACTGGTTTTATCAAGGAGATAATCTCTTTCATAGTTGGCACTTTTATTATCATTGCTAGCATGATTAGACTCCAAGACTCTTTCAAGTTGCGCAAAATCAACAAGGAGGCAGCAAAGATTCCTCTTGTCCTTTCTAGCATCAGCCTAGTCTGTGGTGTCCTTTGCATTCTCGGCAAAATACTCATACCAGACATTTTTCTACAGATTCTTGGCGTCATGTTAATCATTTTTAGTTTTTCGGATATTTCTGGACTACTTACAACTCATAAAAAATAAAAAATAATTAATTGTTTTTAGTATTCAGCTTATGCTAAAATAATATACATGAACGAGGATGGGAGTTTAGGAATCCCTCATGGCGCTCCTAGTGAGGAGGAGACGCCGAGCGAGGCGCCAATAGCGCCCAACGCCGCAGAGGAGTTATTAAATAATTCGGCCAATACGTCAACCGAAAATCAATTAGACATCTCACACGATACGCCAATCGAGAATCAAACGGTCCCGGTCAACAGCGAACCGATAGATATTTTTGCGCAGCAAGGCGCCATCGCGCCTAACGATATGGCTCCAGAATCCAACATAAGCGAAGATACTCCAACGAGTTTCAACGCTACCTCGCAGGCCACTACTAACCCCACCGCTCAAACTCATCTTTCAAATAACCCTTTTAGTAATCGCAACCATTATCAACACTCCTCACAAAAAACTAGCCCCGACATTCCTCAATTCTTCAGCAATGCAATTGCTACAAACGCCACCGTACAAGCCCCTCGCAAGAGCAGGAAAGGCCTATTTATCGGCATCGGCATCGGATTATTGGCATTAATTGTAGTAATAGTATTATTGAGTAGTATTACTATATTTAGTGGCAAACCAAATTATAAGGAACAAAAATCCGCTTTTAATCGATACGCAAACAAATTGCTATTCAATCTAGATAGCGACAAGGATATACCAGACCGCGAAAAGAATACCGCCTATAGCTATGAGACCATGCAACAAAACAATTACACTATCGATTCATCGTACGTGCTCGACCTAATATCACTGTACGACAATTACTCCTCCTCTCTAGCCAAACTAGATCAATCCAAACTTGACGAAAAATTAAAAACTTATACAGAAGAAAATAAGAGCGCGCTAATATTCATCCAAAAGTACTCAAATGCCGAAGAGCTTGCATCCGACGACATTTACGAACTGTACGCAGTCTCGCCAAACGACGCTAATTCCGCCATAGAATCATATTTATCGCTCTTTAGCGACGGTAATAATTCTTATATGGTAAAATACAAATCCTACAAAGAGGAAGAATTCAATATAGCTCTTAAACTTGCGGAAGAGTACGCAAAATCAGGGTGCCTCTCCAAGACGGTAGATCAACAATGCATCGACAACGTTATCGCTATGGATAAAAACGACATTGGAATCGGCGACCTATCCAACAATATGTTTGCCAATTCAAATAGCGCTAGCCAATTAATACAAGTATCTTATTCAGATTTATCAATGTTTTGTTGGGAAATACGAGACATGCTTAACGGAGGTAATTCATAATTTATGAAAAAAATCAAACTAACATCAATACTTGTACTATCGCTAGTCGTAAGCATATTCATTTCTAGCAATTCCTACGCTGATGAAATCACAAATATTGCCGGCTTCACAGAATTAAATAAATGCTACACGGGCCAAGGCGCCCCTCTTAAAAAAGATATTGGCGACATAAAAAACGGTCTATCGATTGATAAAATGTTTACCGGCGATAAAGACGGAAAAGTTGCGATTCCGAACAACTGGCAAAATACAATTGCCGACGGGAATCTTTCATGCGAACAATTAATCGTAGGTTATGACCGCGCGAGTGTTCTCGGTAACGGCGGCGGAAAGTGGCCAGCACTCATTTCTGGCTCTCCTACGGGTACGCCAGCCACTCTCACTCAAGACAAAGCAATCCCCTGGCTAGAAAAAATGGGATACAAGGCAGAGGCTGGCTCCGGCAGCACGAGCGGCGGTAACTGCGTAAAAATCACATACATAAAAAAGACTAGCGGCAGTTCGTATGCGGACGCTAAGACTAAAAATGGCAAAGAGATTTATACCCACGAACTCTGCGTAGATAAGCTAACTGACAACAAAATTGCATCAGATAGTAAATTCACCGTAAACGAAAACGGCGAGAAAGAGCTTACCAAGGTAAAAGTCAAAAACGGCAAGCTCAACCTTACTAAAGGTTCTGTCGACTTAACAGTCGGAACCACGTGGAAGACTATTGTCGAAAACTTTTACAACACACTCAAAGCCAATCGCGCAACCGTAGAATGGTCAGAAGGCACAAATCACGACGGTACCAGACAGTATTATCATGCCGAACTTAAAATATATGATCCAGCAGACGGACTCAATGGGGGCGTATCAGACGGCGATTATGACAAGAAGAATAATCACTGGGTATTTGATACCAGCGCAGCCAACGCTGCAAAAATAGCCATAAGCAAGAACTCTTCCTACAGCGACGCTTCCGCATTAAAATTTTCAGCCGACCAAAAAACATCCTTACATCAGCACTATTTCGCTACTTATTTTAAGGCTAAATTAATTTGCGAAGGAGATGACGAATATTCAAGCCTTACGGCGGGCGCCGATACTGTTAAGGCTAAGAATGTAACTAGCAAAACATGCTACGCTAGAGCAGAGAACCCTCAGCCAAAACATAACCCATTCACGCCGGCAAAAGTTCACGCGATTACAGATAGTCTGACCTGGTACGTAGACTACACGTTCGAGGAGCTAGTCAACCACATGACCGAAGACGAGCTCACCGGCGCCGCAGCAGCAAACCCAGACGCGGCAAACCAAGATGATAGCGACGCCGCTACACGTGAGCCAGATTGTCAGACTCGTTCGGGGGCGCTCGGTTGGATTATTTGTCCACTCATTACTACCGCCGCCGACTATATTCAAAGAGCATACTCAAACCTCATTGAGCCATTTCTTAGCATCGATGCTATATTATTCGATACTAGCACTAATGGTGGCAAAGCCCTACGCAGCATTTGGTCTATATTCCAAGGCTTCGCAAACCTCGTTTTCGTAATCGTGTTTCTTGTCGTCATCTTCTCACAACTAACTGGAGTAGGTATTGACAATTACGGCATAAAAAAGATTCTCCCGAAATTGATTGTTGGCGCCATACTAATAAATTTGTCTTACTTCATCTGTCAGCTAGCCATCGACCTGTCAAACATACTCGGTCGCGCTATCGGTGGCCTGTTTAATAATATGTCCGCCGAAATAGACAGCGATCTTTCGCAAGTATATGTTAACCTCAACCCCACCGAAGCAACAGGCATGCAAGCATTTTTAGATATCGCCAAAGAAAACCTTGGCATGGTTAAATTCATTGCTGGCATATTAGCTTTCGGCGCATTCCTAGCGGCTGGTCCAGTTATAATCATTCCTGCATTAATGGCCCTCATCTCGCTAGCCGTAGGCGCATTCTTCCTCTTCGCCTTGCTCGCCATTCGCCAAGCCGTCGCCGTAATCTTAGTAGTTGTATCGCCACTAGCTTTCGCTGCATATATGTTACCAAACACCAAAAGCCTATTCAAAAAATGGTTCGACACGTTCAAGGGCTTGCTTATGGCTTACCCAATCGCCTCAGCGCTCGTTTTTGGCGGCGAGTTTGTGTCAAAGATCCTCTTAGCAGCCAGTACAGCCGACGGTGGTAGCGGCGGGAGTGCCCAAAAAACTATCACGAGTCTCGGCATTATCTTATCAGCGGCCGTTGTCGCAGTTGCGCCTATCTTCTATATTCCAAGTCTTATCAGAAAGAGCCTTAGCGCACTCAGTGGCGTCACTGCTGCGCTCGCAACTAGACAAAAAGCTATCACATCTGGCGCCCAAAGGAGAGTCGACAGCGGTATTCGCAACAGTGGCTGGCAACGTACCGTGGGCGAGAGAAACCAACGTATTGCTGCTGGAATTGGTAAAGACGGCAAATTAACCGCATTAGGCCATTTACAAAACACTGGGCTCTCCAGAGCATTAAGGGGCGCAGGCGGGCGCGCAAAATTAGCCGAGGCCCGTTCGAAAGCATTGGGCAATGTAAACTCCAGTATTACGAGCGACCGCATGTTAACTAGTGCTGGTGTACTTGCCGCCGGTGCCACTATTGCCAACAAAGCCAAGTCGCAACTTGTCGATGACGAAATCGCAAATATGGAAGAAGATACAAAAAACTACAACGTCGACGTAATGGAAGGCCAATTAAAGAAAATATTGTCTAGCAATGAAATTAATGCAGACAATAAAGTTAAGGCCCAAGCTCTCATGAAAAAGCTATCTCAATCTGGCGGCGATGGCAACAAACGGCTCGCGAGCATAATCAGGAACGATACAGCCTCCGATGCAGGTAAACAATTACTAGCCAGCTACGCAACAAGCACGGACATAGCAGGGAATATTGGCAACAAAGATGCCTACGTCGCTCAATACTTACGCGACTTCCAAGCAGGCACAAATAGCGCCGACAAAAGCTTCGAAGTTTGGTCTAGTACAGAAAGGTTTGGCTCCGACGGTAAAAGCCTAGGAAGTAACGAAGAATTCGTTGCTCAAAAACAGCTTGACGACGACGAGCGGCTCCTGCAACAAAGTACAGACAGCCTTAAGCAGACCTACGAGGCTGGCAGTCTCGATAAGGAACGCGCCGCACGCATACAAGGGAATGATAACCTCAACAAGAAAGACGACCAACATAAGATTCTTACAAATGTCAAGAATCTAACCGATGAGCAATATGCGGCTAGACGAAATCCTAAAGACAAAGACTACGTAAATCCATTCGACATAAAACCCAAAAACACACCAAGGCCCGGACAATCGACGCCTTAATAAAAAAACACCCCCAAAGGGGGTGCTTTTTTATAATATCTTTTCGCAAATACAATTATTTGCTTTTCGCATTGCCGACAACCGTTCGTCGGTACCTTTAATCGTCCAGACTAAAATCGGCTTCCGAAGGCTACGCAGAGTATCAATTACCGGAATGTCTAAATCATTTTTGTCTACGGAAATAAAATCGCTCAAAAACATCGACCAGTTTACAGCTCTTCGAAAGACCCAATTCTTAATGCCTTTAACGTCCCTAAACATACTGTTTGAAAAAAGCTGCCCAACCGGTCGATCGCGAAATAGATGTCTCAGCTTTCGCACAATCAGTGGGTGAAAACTTTTTAGAGCGTAATCCCCAACATACCCATCAAGTAATCGCACCAAGGCTTTTTCGAGCTTACCTACAGGAGCATCAGATTTTAGCTCGATAATAATCGGCACAGCCCCGTTTATTAACGCCAAGACATCTTTTAGCAAGGGAATACGCTCATCTGTTCCATGGAGCCGATATTTTTTAAGCTTTGCTGCAGACAAAGTTTTTATCTCAATATCCGCACCGCACATCCGTTTGATATTATCGTCATGAAAAACCGCCACACGCCCATCGGCTAACAAGTGGACATCCAGTTCAATAATATAACCAGCACGCACCGCCGCGCCAAAAGCCGTCATCGAATTTTCCGGCACGCCGCCACCGTGAAGGCCGCGATGCGCTATCAATGACGAGAATAGAAAATCTAGATTTTTCTTGCGCATTAAATAGCCAATTGATCCACCCAATAATACACTTGTTTACGACCACCAGGTTGGCGCGCAAGTTCTCCCGACATCGCAAAGCCCTGTTCTGGAGCAGATCCGACCGCTTTCTCAGCTACGACGCGAAAAGTATCCACTTCGCCCGAACCACCATGCGTGCAAAATGGAATTACAATCTTACCCGTAAAGACATGTCTTTCCAAGAATGTATACATAATCATTGGCAAATCGCTGCACCAAATCGGATAGCCAATAAAAATCGTGTCATAATCGTCAAAGCCTGGCACATCCTCAGCGTATTCAGGGCGCTCCTGCATGGCACGTTCTTCTGTCGCTTTTACAAGCTTTTGGTCATAGCTATCTGGGTATGGTTCTTTTGGCATAATCTGAAAGCTAGTAACATCGTGTCCATCTTCTTTAAGCTTTGCTACAATCGCATCTGCCATCATTGCCGTATTACCAACTTCATTCTTCTCGCCAGCAACAACATCCTCGCCGCCCGCCGAAAAGAAACATACTAATACCTTACTCATTTTTCCTCCTATTTAAAAAATTCTACCGTTACTTTTCCATTACCCATTACACTTTCAAGCGATTCCGGGCTCACGATTCTACCCAAACGCGTATATTCATACTGCGTATCGAAAGATTTATAAAAAATCACTATCGTATTATCACCATACAACATCACATCGCCAGCATTAATGTGCTCTGGCTTATAGTTTTTTACAGGCAAAGTGTCGCTGCCCGTATAGTATTTTTCATTATTATTCAGATCAAGCATCTCTAGCTCAAACGGGGTAGAGGTTGCAAACTCTTGGCCGGCCTTACCAGAATCGACAGACATTAAATAGCTTTCGCCATTTACCCTAATTGAAATATATTTAATACCCGTATTCTCCTCCTCTTTTTGTACTTCTGATTCAGCTCCGACTGACACATCTTGAGTTTTCTTGCGTTTTTCTTTCTTAATTGATTCGAAGCCAGTCCTCATAAAAATGGACATGCTAACCATCGCAATAACCATTGTTGCCAAGATGAAGATGATTTTCTTTTTATCACTACTTTCCATTAGCGTTTTCGTCTCGCTTTGTTATACTATATATTGTACAACAGATATGCTCGAACAGAAAATTTACAGCCTAGAAGAGGCAGGGCAGAAAACAAATTTAAGTGCAAAGATACTGCACTCTTTTTGCGACCATAATCTTATTCCTGGGATTAAGCCCGGCACGAAAGCGCCACGCTTCGACGAATACGATATCCAATGGATCAAAATTGTCGACAATCTCAAACATTGCCGCATGACCAACGATGAGATATATAAATACGCTCAACTTTTCGCCAAAGGTAGCGCGACTATACCAGAACGTAAAGCGATGCTTAAGGAAAAGACCCAAGAGCTCGAGGCCGAAATGTATGAGCTCCAAGCCAGTCTCGACTTTATCAATTATCGCCAACAATATTATGATCGCATCCTTGAACAAGATATCGACGGCGCCGCCGAAGTTTTACTTGAATCAGATATGTGTATGTTTTAGTCTTTTAGCCAAATCAGCGCTAAATTGCGAAAATGCTTTTCGCCTTCAATATTCCCCCTATAGGAATTAATCAAATCCTTATGACAAACTGTACATAGGCCCGAGTCGATAATATTTTCCATTTTTACGCCAGCTCTTTCGAGTAGCCAAGTGTTACAGCGTACCGTATCAATATAATATTTATTATTTTTTTGAACCGTTATCTCGTTGATTATTTCTGGATACGCCTTTGCAAATTCCCCATATACATCCTGGTCAACTTCGAAATGATCTTGGCGTATACTCGGGCAGATTACACAAATCAAATCCGAAGTCCTCGTGCCATACTCTGCAACCATTTTGCGAAGCCCATTCTGAGCAATTTTTTGCAAAGTGCCACGCCAACCCGAATGAATGTTCGCAATTGCATGATGTATTGGGTCATACATTAATAAAGAGATACAATCTGCAACTTTAGTACACAAAACAGCACCGCGTTTTGCGGTCACTAGTCCATCCGTATCCTTAAACTTGCGCACCGCATCGTCATATTCCGCCACCACATCAGTATGCGCCTGAAAGGGCATTACCAAATCTTCAACGCGAACGCCTAGTTCGCTCGCAATTCCAGAATAATCTACCTCAGGCGAAATTGGTTCATAATGATAGCCCTTTGCGCCTCGGATTGCAAAAGCTACACCAAGTTCAGGATACTTCTCTAACTCAGGAAAAACTAAGTACTCCGCCTTCTCGCCTACGATATGCTTTACATGTCCATTATCTAGCATCATTCGCTGCAAGCCCAAAGCTCTTCATTGTCGTCATCGTCACGGCTTTGCTCAAGCTCTTGAATGGCCTTTTCCTCTTCGCTATTATCCTGGTCCATATCTATATTATACCTCATCGTAAAAGCAAAACCGGGCATTGGGCGAACCTTGGGCTCTCATCCTGCGCTGCAGCCAACAAAAAACTGCCCAAAGGGCATTTTCTTGATTGGCTGGACCGGCAGGATATAAACAATGCGCCGTCGTTTC
>JAEEGH010003757.1_pt1 | contig 39534 bp, 24 predicted proteins | sample 9134181 | NCBI WGS metagenome assembly JAEEGH01 (sample SAMN16246544, study PRJNA631951) | gut metagenome | biome: gut microbiome; feature: rumen; material: DP-attached | host: Bos | place: Iran: Karaj | collected 2018-10 | reverse complement strand
AAAACACCGAGCGCTTTCTGCAAATCTACCTGCGAGAGGCGCACGTCAATCTGTGCGTCGATGAGCTGTGAGCGGGCCTGCAGCCAAGCCGTCTGTGCCTCCATGACGGTGGTGGGGGTGATGACACCCTCTTGGAATCCCACATTGGCCACACGCAGGTTCTCCTCGGCGCGCTCGATGCTGGCCTGTGCCATGGTGAGACGTTTGTGGGCCTCTTCCACATGCAGCGTCGACTGGTTGACTTGCAGTTCGATGAGGTCACGCGCCTCGTCTAATTCCAGGTTGGCGATGGCTGTGGCGCCTTTTGAGGCGCGCACCTTGTAGGCCACGTCGCCCCAGTTCCAGATGGGGATGCGGACAAGGACACCGACGTTCCAGAAACCGCCGAACTTCTTCTCGAAACCGTTCAGCACGTTAGGGTTGCTGATGGCGTAGCCGCCGGTCAGCGCCACTTGAGGCAGGTTGGCAGCACGCAGCAGGTTGGTGGCTTCGTGGCTGAGGTCGACGGCGCTGCTCAGCATCTTCAGCTCGGGACGTAGAGTGCCACCTTCACCTCCCGAAGGGGGAGTGATGGCCTGCAAGTCTATCTCTCCAAGGTTTTCAGTGTTTTCGTCGGCAAGGACGACGGGGGAGTCCAACGGAAGACCCACTTTCTGGCAGAGCAACATTCGTGAGAGCGCCAGACCGTCGTTCACCTTCTGCAGGGTCATCTCGGCTTCGTTCACCTTCACGCTGACGCTCAGTCCCTCGCTGCGCGTGGCCACGCCTTCGGCTATCATCTTCTGCACGTCGCTGTCGAGCTTCTTCACCACGTCGAGATAGCTCTGTGCCAGCTCTTGCTTGTGCTTCAGCGAGACAACCTGCCAGTAGGCTTGGTCCACACCGTAGAGCACAGCCTGGCGGCGCACGTCGGCCGAGTGCTGCATCATGTCTTCGTTGATGTCGGCCATGCGGTTGAGGGCCATGATAGCACCGCCCATGAATACGGGCTGAGTCACTAAGACGCTGCCAGCAAAGATGTTGCGTGTGTCGGTGCGGAAGGCGTCCACAATCTTCTGCCCCTCAGTGTTCAGCAGACCAGCCGTGTTCGTCAGCGTCTGGCCCATCTGCTGCTGCATCTGCCCGGCCATCTGTTGGAAGGCCTCCATAGGCACGCCCAACTGTCCCAGCATCTGTCCTAATTGTCCCAGGTGCTGCTGCACGCCGCCGGCCAGACCTTGCAAGTTGCCAGCCACCGTGGTGCCGATGTTGCTGAGGCTCTGCTTCTGATGGTCGTTGAGCAGCGAGATTTCCTCGCTGGTGTACTGATAGGTACCTATGGCCGACACGTGCGGCAGGTACTTTGTGCGTGCTGAGCGCCGCAGGTTTTTGGCCACGTCCTGTTTCATTTCGGCCACGCCTATCTGCTTGCTGTTGCGAAGGGCCATGGCTCTGCAACTGTCAAGACTAAGCAGCGTTTGCCCTGATGATGTGATGAACGATAATGGACAAGTGATGAGTGCCAACAGCACTCTGCGTGTGCAAATCGCTCTCACTGCAAATAAATGTTTACTTCTCATATCACTTAGCACTTCTCACTTCTCATATCACTTAGCCTTTCTTACTTTTCATAGCTGAATGACTTGTCGCCTATCATGTTGCCGTCGGCGAAGATACTGACGTGATAGTCGCCCGCCATCAGTGCCTCCTCCACGTTCCAATAGACCACTACGGGTGTCTCCTCACCTGAGTATTCTATGACCTTCTTCATCGAGTATTCTATCTGGCGGTTCTCGTAACTGAAGTGGCCTCCGCCATTGAGCACGCTGCCCGTAGGTGTCATGATGCGCACGTAGATGGTGCGCTGTCCGTTTTCGGCCGTGACATTGCGGGAGATGTTGAAGTTGACCTGCAGGGTTTTCGTGTCGCTCATCTTTTTTGCTGCCTTCTTCTTACCCAGACGCGTCATGCTGATGGCGGTGGCATTCAGCTGGGCGGCAATGGTGACACGCTCGGTCAGCTGCTGGCGCTCCACCTGCAGGTTCTGGTTTTGGCGCGTCCGCTCCTCTAATTGCCCGGTCAGCTGTGTGTTCTCGTTACGCAGGTGCTGATTCACTTGGTTGAGCGAGTCCACCTGGCGGATATAGTCGCGAAGCACGGCGCGCACACTGTTCAGTTCACGCTTCAGTCGGGCTATCTCGGCAGCGTTGTCGGCCTTCACCTGACGCAACTCTTCCAGCAGCTGCTGGGCACGCAGTTGCTCGCGGGTGAGCTGCGCAATGAGCGAATCGTTGGTAATCTGCAGCATCATCTCACCATATTGCTGGTCTAACTGAGCATACTCGCTCTCCATCTCTTCCTTCTCCAGCTCTGCCAGTTCCTGTACGGCAGACACTTTCTGTTGCAACTGCTCGTTGTCGTCTTGCTGGGGCTTGATGACGAAAAACCATAAAGCGGCAGCAACAGCAAGTGCCAAAAGCAATGCTGCTGCCACTGAAACGATGACTGTCTTCTTCATCTTCTGTTCTTTCTTTTATTCTGTCAATGTTTATTCTGCTCTGTTGTCTTAAGAACGTGCAAAATTACGAGTTTTCACTGATATGGCAAAATAAAAGTCTTCCTTTTGCGTCGATGTTATCATTTTTTATGAATGATTATGCACAATCGCAGCAAGTCAGTGTTCGTGGGAGTATGTTTTTTTTCGGTACTTCCGCTCTTTCAGTTGGTAGGGCGTGTATCATTTTCAAATTTCCGCTCCCCCCTCCCATCAATCCCTTTACAAGTGCGGAGGGAGCGGCGAAGACCCTGCGCATCATGGTTGGCGCAGCAAAAGTCCCGAAGGGACGACAGAAGACGATGGTGAGCACCATCGGACGATTGGTACTCACCATCGGACGATTGGTACTCACCATCGGACGATTGGTACTCACCATCGTCTTCCTCCGCCCCTTTGGGGCTACTTTCCCCGAGATGTGTATAAAGGGTAGTACAGGGGCGGGAGGAATCGCGGCTGGCTCAGCGGATGATGACCTTGCGGCCGCGGTGGATGTAGATGCCGGGGGCGTCGGGCTTGGCGTTGAGGTGTCGGCCGTCGAGGGCGTACCAGTCGGCGTTGCTTCCCTCCCTTGCTTTTCGTAGTAGCTTTCTCCTAAATAAACATTGGTGGCAAGTCGGTGCCAATCGCTGATGGAGGCGATGAGGTAAGGCGACTGCTTGGTGCCCTCGCCATTGGTGAGGGGACGAGGAGTCATGATGGGCAGCTCCTGACCGGCGAAGACCTCCCATGCTATGCCGAGCTTCATGCAGAGTGTCTCGTTGTCCATGTCGCGGGCTTTTGTGGAACCCTGGGCATCCGTCAGCAAGTGCTTATAGTAGCAGTTGGTGAGATGAATGTCGTCGCCGCGGGCGAAAGGCTTGTTGCCTTCGTCGTTGACGTCAACATAAGCCGGACTGAACAGGCAGTTGGTGATGTAGGCATCGGGCTGGTCTTCAACCCAACCGATGAAACCGCCCCAATGATTGGAATTTGTGCCCTCAAGCCTGCCATCGAAGAAGCAGTTGTCGATGTAGGTGTCATCAGGGTCGTTGCTGGTGCCGAGTTCGCCGATAAAGCCACCGCTGGAGCAGTCGCCATCGTGGCAAACGATTCTGACGCTCGAGTGACAGTTGCTGATGTGACAGTTGCCGTAAGCCATGCCGACGAGGCCGCCGGCAAACAGTTTCTGGCTCTTGGTGATTTTTCCCGCCACATGCAGGTTGCGGATGGTGGCGTTCCTGATAAAACGGAACGGGGCGCAAGCGTTTTCGTTGTTGTTGTCCACATAGTTGACCGTCAGCGTGTGACCGCCTCCGTCGAAGGTGCCGCGGAAGTTCACGTTCTCCCCACGGCCTACCATCTTCGTGGGGCTCAGGTGAATTCTTCTGACACCGTGATGTCGGCCATCAGTTTGAAGAACTTGTCGCTGTAGTTTTTTGAGTTGTTGTTCACGTTGGTGCACAGCGTGATCCAGTCGGCTTCTGAATTGATTAGATACGGGCTGTCCTCTGTGCCGCTTCCGCCACTGTACTGTGCCCATGCCCCCGTTGCGGAACCGAGCAGGGCAACAAGCAGCGTCATGGCTGCCCGAGTCAGAAATTGTTTGTTCATTGCTGAATTCGGTTTAGTTTATATTGTTGATGTTTATTTAAATGAGGTTTCTTTGCACATTTCGCGCGCAAAGGTAGGGAAAAAAGTGATACTGCCATCGCTCTTTATTAAAATAATGCGACATAGTGGGAATAGAGGATGCCAAAAGGGCTGTACGGCCCACAGCAACCTCATTTCCATTGGTTTTGACTTGGCATTTTAGCCTGATAATAAGTGTCAAATAACTTTTTTCTAAAAAAAATGCCCAAATGTTTGGCGGTATGGAAGAAAATGTATACCTTTGCACCCGCAATTTAGATGGTGCCCGTAGTTCAGTTGGTTAGAGCGTCAGATTGTGGTTCTGAATGTCGACGGTTCGAGTCCGTCCGGGCACCCAAAGAAAAATGATGCTTGTGCTGGATTTCAGTGCTTTTGTGTCTGGCCAAGCAATCATAGTTGCAATTATCAACGCAAAGGGAAGGTTGGCAGAGTGAACGATCGCGCTGGACTCGAAATCCGGTATACCCTTTCGGGTATCGGGGGTTTGAATCCCTCACCTTCCGCCAAAGGAGCCTCACTCTCCGCAAAACTGAAAGGAAACCGTTAAAGCGGCTTCCTTTTTTTTGTTGCTGAAAATCAGCCATTTATTATTTTAGCTCTTGTAAGTGCCTCTGTTTCAACCCTTATAAGGGGATAGAAACCTCTCGAAAAATCCATGTGATAACGTGAGATAACATGAGAAGACGTGAACGAAATGTTTTACCACATGTTTTACCACCCTACTTCGGATGTTTTACCACTTGGATAAAAATGAACTAAAAAAATGCAAGAGCAACAAATTTAACTATTTTTAATATGATTGTACCAATTTTGGTCTTTGTATATGACCGCAAAAAGAAAGCAACTCCAAAGAAGTCTGTTTCTGTGGAGTTAAGAATCACACTTGAAAGGAAATCCAAGTATGTCTCAACGGGAATTCGTCTGTTTCCCAAAGAATGGCATAGAGGAACAGTTGTCAACCGCCCTGATTCAGCAGAACTAAATGAATTACTCGGCTCTATTATGGTGCGCGCACGAAAAGTAGTCAATGCGATGGTTGAATCAGGGAACCTGAACCTTGACGAGATTCCGCGCCGTATGGAAGAACTGACAACAGACAAGCGTCTGTTCTATGACTTCTGTGTTGAACGTACAAAAGTACGTATATATGGAAAAAGCAAAGACACTGCAGAGAGGTATGACAGATTCCTTAAATGGCTCAAAGACTGGGGGAAGATTATCTATTTCTCCGATGTCACAGACAAGAAAATCATCAGCATGGACGAAGAACTGGCTAAAACAGGTATGAAGCCCTATTCGAAGTGGAACAATTACCATCGTTTCCTTAACTCTTTCATTCTTGATGCCATTGAAGAAGGCTGCCTGAAAAGAAATCCATATAAATGGATTCAAATAAATAAAGAGAAGAACAATGGACTGAAGAAGCATCTTACACCAGAGGAATTCAATAGATTGAGGAAGGCAGAAATGCCAACCCAATCATTGGAACGTGTCCGAGACCTGTTCGTATTCCAGACATATACATGCCTAAGTTACGTAGATCTTGAATCATTCGATACCAGCCAGATAAACAAGACGGGAGTATACACCGCGAAGCGAGGCAAAACAGGTGTGGAGTTCACCTTTTATGTCATGAAGCCAGCAAGAGACATTTTAATCAAATATGACGGCAAACTGCCGCTTATCTCCAATGAGAAATACAATGATTATCTAAAGTTGGTCGCACAGGCTGCCAAAATTGACAAGCCTGTGACAAGCCATTGGGCCAGACATACAGGTGCTACGCTATTATTAAATGATGGCGGAGTCGATATGGAAATCATAGCGCGTATCTTAGGACATACAAGTACTCGTCAAACCCGTGATACATACGCTAAGTTGCTCGATACGACTGTCGCAACTGCTATGAAGGGCTTGGAGAAAAGAATTTGTAAAACAAGCAAAACAAAGACATAAGAAGCCTGATTCTTCCCTGCTAAGCCTCCTTATGCCGATGGTGGTGCTCTCTGTTTCGGGTAGAGCATCACCTTTTTCCTTCCATTAAATATTGGCTCTTCTTTGACAGACACGTGAGGCCTTACCTATAATTATAATGTATATGCTTGACACCTATGTCAGCCATTTCGCTTTACATAACTACTATGAATCAACGGCCCTCAACAATTCGTATTCTATATGACCGTTCATTTCAACGCCTAATTTATTCTTGTATAATAAACTCTTCCTGTCGCCCTCCTATTAGCTCATCTCCTGGCAGGGCCAATAATCGTACATTCATCCCGTGTGGTTTACTGAAAATAGCACCTGACAGATGACCATCATCTTCCTTACATTTTGGTGGCTTTGCCGGACACATTTTCAGCCGGTGTTATTACTAATTTTCCTTTGCAAATTTAGCGCAAGCGGCATTCGGCAAGTACCAGTCACAGGTTCCTTATTCCCGCACAAAATTTCGACACGCTTTCCGCATTTTCTTCTTGACGCCAAGTAGTGGCTAAAGAAAATGTGGTTTTTCAAAATTTTCCTTGTAATTCCTTGACCTTTTCATGCCTTCCTCTTGCCTGCTCCATATTGCACGTAAAATTTATTTAATAACCCCTAAAAATTAAAGTCTTATGCAAAACAACAACAATTTCCAGATTTCAGGTTTCATCGCCCAGGACGCTCAGATTCGTCAGTTCACAACCGCTTCAGTGGCACGCTTCCCACTGGCAGTAGCCCGCACAGAGAAGCAGGAGGGCGAGGAGAAGAGAGTGTCAGCCATTATGAGAATCGAGTGCTGGCGTAAGAACGAGTCCACTGCAGACTTCGAGCTGCTGGCCAAGGGTAACAGAGTCGCTATCGACGGCTTCTTCAAGCCCGAGGAGTGGACTGACAAGGACGGTGTCAAGCACAACCACGTCATTCTGGTAGCCAAGTCTGTCGCTCCGGTCGAAGAAAAGCCGGAAGAGAAAAATGCAGGGAAGGAGGGCAAGTAGCCTCCTTCACTCTTCTCCATCGTTACTTAGTTTGGAGTCTGGCAGAAGTCAGGCTCCAAATGTTTTGTCTATAAAAAAGTTTGCCCAAACTTATAGTAAAAAATACCACATTTTTGCCCGAACTTTTGGTTTTGGGTGGTATTTTGGATTATTTTTTTCGGTTTTTTGCCCTGACTTTTGGATATTTTTTCGTACCTTTGCCCCGTTTTTGAACTAAAACGGAGAAGAATATGGCATATTATAAGAGACATATAGACGAACAGTTGATTGCGTGGAAAGAATCGCCACGCCGTAAACCGCTTCTGATTCGCGGTGCCCGACAGGTGGGCAAGTCAACAGCTGTCAGGGAACTTGGCAAACAGTTCCGATACTTCGTGGAGATCAATCTGGAGAAGCAGCCCGACTTGCTCCAGATGTTTCCAGAGAACATTGACGTGAAAAAGACGTGTGAGAAGCTGAGCGGTACGCTGGGCATTCCCATCGTGCCAGGCGAGACACTCCTGTTCATCGATGAGATACAGGTTTCGAAGGAGGCCATTATGTCACTGCGATACTTCAAGGAGGACTACCCCGAGCTGCACGTCATAGCAGCCGGTTCCCTGCTGGAGTTTGCGCTCGAACAGCTGCCATCCTTCGGCGTAGGCAGAATACGGTCACTCTATATGTACCCGTTCTCATTCGACGAATTTCTGATGGCACAAGGGCTTGACCTGACCGTCAGCTACAAGAAGAATGCCACCAGCGAGGAGCCGTTGCCTACGAAGGCTCATAAAGACCTGACCGACCAGCTGCGCACATTCTATCTGGTTGGCGGTCTGCCCGCTGCCGTGACAGAATGGGTAGAGTCGCACAGCTATATCGAGGTGTCGCATGTCCACACGGACATCATACAGACCTACGAGGACGACTTCAACAAATACAAGAAGCGTGTGTCTCCCGTTCTGCTCCGTCAGGTACTCCGTTCGGTGGCTCTTCAGGTCGGCAATAAGTTTGTCTATGCTGAAGCCGCAAGGGATGTACACTCTTCTGTCGTGAGAGAGGCACTGCACCTGCTGACACTGGCGGGGCTGATAACACCTGTGAAACATACGGACGGCACAGGCGTACCCCTCGGAGCTGAGGAGAACAACAGCTATGTGAAGTACCTGTTCTTCGACCTGGGCGTGATGCTGACCATGCTCGACATTCCTGCAGCAGACATCCTGACGGCATCCGATGTGGATTTGGTGAACAAGGGCGGCACGTCGGAGATGTTTGCTGGACTGGAGATGAAGAAATACCGCGACTGTTTCCAGAAGCCAGAGATGCACTACTGGCAGAACACGGCCAAGGGGAGCAATGCAGAAGTGGACTATCTAAGGGTTCGTGACGGGAAGGTCCTGCCTGTTGAAGTGAAAGCCAACACGCAGGGCAGCATGCAGAGCCTCTGGATCTTCATGAGAAAGCGCAGACTGCACGAAGCCATCAGAACCTCATTAGAGAACTTCGGCCATTTCGACCGCTATGACCCAGACGATAATTTCGAGCAGCGGCATGTGGACATCGTACCTCTCTATGCGCTGAGCAATTTAGAGATTTAACAGGCTGAGAAATAGCCACAGCACCCGCCACCTCCCTCATGTCATCAAAATGTTGTTCTCCCAACATTTTAGGAACATATTCTCGGTCGTATGTTTCTACCTTTCTTGTTCCGAAGAGTCGGCGTCAGGCTTGTGCCGGGAATGTCGTTGTCTCAAAAGGGCAAGTGCCAGGGCACACACCCTTTTGGGGGCTTCCTGATTCTGTCAGCGCACCGCCAACAATATTCTCGGCCCGACACTTCTTCCACAAGTTTTCCCGAAACATATCTGACCTCAAAAGTAATTCCGGGGTGCTGCACACCCGATGACATGGGTATCACCGGCCACACTTCTCCAACTAACTAAATTGCACCCGCCAAGAGACATTGCCAGCCTATGTCACAGCCTTGTTTTCCACGAGTCACCATAAAGGATGACTGGCTTTGGAACACCAGGCATTGACACAGGCGATATGGATGATGACCATTGGGCCATTTCACTGTAAAGTACCGAGGGCGCAAGCGATCCCTCTTCATACTTGTACGGTGAAATGGCTCAACCGTCATCCTGCTATCCATATTCATGGCAATAGTCTCTTAACCCTCCCGTTCATCATCCACATTTTACTTTCCATTTCCATTATCCCCGCCTTTCCTCGCTCTTGCTGCCATCCATTGCTGATGTCGCCACAGGAACGTCTTTTTACCTTGCAAAGGTAGGGCAACCCGGAGGAACACCAAGAACCATTGCACGATTCCATGACTCTTTTCGCGGCAGCCTTCCACAGATTCCTTGCGCAATCTGGGTATTCCACGAAAACAGCGATGGAATTTCTTGGCTTATCCTCCTGTCGGTCGCTCCATGATACATGCAAGTAAAAAGGCTCTATGACGACGGATTAGTCGATGACAATAAAAAAAAGCTCGGACTGACACAATGGAAAATTTTCCTTCAAGTAAAAAGGATATGAGTCAGGAAAAGCCGATAACCCTCAGACAGCAACACAACAAGAAGCGGAGGCGGCGCGATACAAATAGCCAGACAGACAATGAAACAGCTGAATCAAGGTTTCAAGAATGTTTTCACCTATGCAGCAGGCATGGAGAAGTGGGTCAACAACAGTTTGCCATACGGCCCATTACAGTACACATTTGCCAGCGACTTCGCCATCGCCGACTGGGTAAGCGGCAAGGATGGAGTGATGGACACCTACAAGCGGGTAAAAGAAAGCTGGCTGGGCAACTACAAGGCCTTCACCGAGGCCGTCATCGCAATCAACATGCTTTCATGGGCACACTACAACCTTAAACAGCAGGGCTATTCCGGGCGTGATGTGTTCATCGAACTATACTCTAACCTCTACCATCAGGCAATACAGGATTTCTATGAGAGATACAAGAATGACAGGGAGAAGTGCGACTATTTCTACCAAATGACAGACTAAAAAGAGACAACAGTAACCAAGAAGCGGAGGCGGCGCGATACAAACAGCCACTACGATACATGTTCCAGCTACCTACAATTTACGGCAAGCCCTATAACCACGGCACCAGATACTACCGTGACAAAGACTGCAACAGGTTCATAGCCGATGACCCGTGGCACCGACATCGCACAAACAAACGCATCATACTCAATGGCGCTTACTTTAACCTCATAGTTCTCAAATGATAATGTAAAGGACAAATGAAATCCCAAAACAGCAATAATATGAAAGCGAAGAATTATAACTGGCTGGCACGTCTTATCGACAGAATAACCAAGACCGACTGCCCTAACAATAATTGTTTCAGTTACTACGGACGCGAAGTAGTCCTCAGTTCTGGAACCCGTGACTTTGTTGACGTGACCATCTACGACGGACACTCGCAAATCTGCTTTAACTTTGACTTCTGGACCAAGGAGCTGTGCCTGGAGAGTTACGAGAACTACAGACAGCGTGACGCCATCATTAAGGCTTTTCGCCGTATCTATGACGGCCGGTTAGAGCGAGTGAGCATCGCCGCTGACGAGCCATGAGACGACGACATCAAGCCATACCGCGAAATGATTGGCAATGACGAGTACGACCAGGAGGAAGTAACCCGTGAATACGAGGAACTGCTTGCGCTTGAAGCCCGGTAATCCACCATTAAACAACATCATAAAACACTTGTCTATGAAAATCCTGAGAAGTAACAACAACAATGAGAATCAGTTCCATATCATGGGACTGACCTCGAAAGAGTTCTATGCCATCAAACATGCTCTCGGACGGGATGCAGCACTTGCAGCAGACCCGGATGTGAAGAATGACAGGTGGCAGGAGTATGAGATAGAGAATGCCATAAATGCCTGGAACGACTTCAGAACGGCAGAGAATCATACCATCGACATGCCCATTGCAGGTAAAGTGTAGAGACATCATACACGCATTGTTAAAAGGCTCTTTCACCATAAGGCGGAAGGGTCTTTTAACATCTCGCGGTCATAAAAGTGTTAAATCAAGAGTTTGTCCCTGCCATGTTCTTTTGTGCAGTCAAACAACTATACCTTTGCCTGCACAATTCACCAAATCGTTATCAACATGAAGTATCAATCGAACAAGACAAAAGGGATGGCCTGGGCCGCTATGGCCCTGTTTGCCATCATGCTGCACACCTCCTGCAGCAGACAAGAGAGCAACCGTTTCGTGTTTCACTCGTCAGAAGAAGCAGTCGCCGCGTGCCATGAGCAACTGGCAGCCTTCCGCGAGGTGAAGGATGCCGACACCGGGAAGCTGACATCCGTCGTCTCCACCTGGCTCGAACTGCAAGACTCGGTGTACACCTGTCTGTCCAATGACACGACCATACACTCGCATAGCCATCTGACCACCGATTATTACTCCGTCGCCGACTCTATACGGGGCGAGATATTGCGGATAGCAAAGACGCGGCCGCGCTCACTGCACGATGTGACCTTCCTGAAGATTCACACAGCCATCGGCCGTGACAAGACACGGGACTCCCAGGACCACAAGCAGGCCTGCAAGATGTTCAACGACATGGACAAGTGCCATGCCTACGATGACATAAGGAGAACGATAGAGACATACAATGCCCTGCTTGACACTACCGCCGCCTTTTCCAAGGAACACGACGTGGTCATGTTCCTGAAAGAGGAAGACCGGTGCTTCCGCTCGCTGATGAATCACCTGAGCGAGGTGGACCAAGAGCACCTTGCCGCCATCACCAACAAGACGTCCCGGCTCTTCGACGACCTGTATGCGAGGGTCGTATCTGACAGCAAGAATGAGGTCAGCGAGCGGATGACGCTCTTTCTCACCATGCGTTTCAACCGCAGAATCCTCCAGAACGCCGAAGCCTGCATGAGGGACATAAAAGCCAGGAAGCAACTGGACGGACAGCAGAGAAACAACTACAGATGGATGCTCATCCAGCCCTTCATGTCCATCGACAACTATTCCATGGCCTCACTGACCGCCGACCAGGAAGAGTCTTTCCTGCGGCTGGCCGAAGAGCTGCCGTCACTCTTTGCCTATCTTGACGGCACCCCCGAAGGCTCCGACGACCTGAACAAGATGAAGGAAATACTGTCTGACTTCTTCCTCAGTTCCTACCTCAAATCTGTCCTGTGATATGAATGAAGAATATTTGACAAAAAGCATGGAGTCATTTCAAGGAAAACTCCACGGCTACCTGTCCGCCTATTTTGTTGACGGCAGCGGCGCAGTCACAAAAAGGGAGGACTGTTTTGAGACGATTATCCCCCTCGCCTTCCAACAGCTGGCAGAGGACATGACGGATGAGATTGTCATGTATCTGCACTTCCACGTCCTATATGCCAGGACAAGCAATGACGGCAGCGTCTACCATGTCGCGCTCTATTCCCGGCCCTTCGAGCATGAGATGGCCGTAGTGATGATAGACTCCCTCCAGCATGGCCTCATAGACAGCATCAGGGTGCAGTTCTTCGACTCCCTTGACACCATGTTCCGCCATGTCAGACAGCTTTGGCTCGACTCCCTTTTCTTTGAAGGCATCCTTCTGGAAGGGGTCGGACAGGAGGCGGAGATAGTGCAGGACTTCTTTTAATAATTGTAAAGCAATCCAAAGATATGTTGTACCTCAAGATATTGCTTGCCCTCTTCCTGTCGGCCATTCCATTCGTGTTCAAGCATCTCGTCTTGCCGAAGAAAGACACCTCACCTTCCTGCCGGAACCTCTTCTCTGCTGTCATCTCAGCGAGACCCGCTTTGAAGAAGTGGCGGCGTAAATCATTCAATATTTCAATAAGTATTTACAATGCCATGAAGCACAGCCTGGAGGCCAGGAAGCTCTTCTCCTTCACTCTCCTCCTCGTGCTACTGACGGTCGTCATGGTTGACTTCAACGCATCGGCAAGCGTCGCAAGAAAGGTGATGAAGATTGCACACGATAATGACAGCCAGGTTGAAAGGCTGACAGGACTCTATACTGTATATTCTCCTTATCTCACCTTTAGATACGCGACACTGCTAGCCGGATTGATGGTCATCCCGTTTTTCTCCTACAGGATGACGGACAGGATCCTGCTGAAGCTGAGCCTGAACAGAAGATGGTTCATTGCCATCTGCAGCCTGACACTGCTCCTTCTCGGATTATGCGCCTTCCACTCTTCAGGACGGAACATTGTCATCGTCCAGATGCTCTACATCATCCTGGGTGCCGCGGCCATCTATCCCAGATACGTTCAACGGACAGCTCATGCCGTTTCCAGAGAAGTGTTGGAAAGACTCTACAGGAAACGGACGGACACCTTGCCTGTCCAATCGATGATACACCAGCAATGCTAAATCAAATAATGCAATCATTTTTGTACACTTAAAACATTTTCTATGATGATACAGAACAACAGACTATCCAATAAGCCTGACACATCGTCAGCACAGAAATCCACCCTGGAGGTGGTCACGAATTTCGAGCTGTGGGAATATCTCCTGGACGGCCGCACGATAGCCAACCTGTCAAAAGGCGGCAAGCACCGCTACACGAAGGCCGAAGCCTTCTTCGACCTGCTGGACCGTCAGCGCATCTCCGACTCCACCTTCGACGATGGCTACATGAACAGCAGCGTCCTCCTCCTGGCCAATGCCTGGGGCTGGATGCGTCCTACTGCCAAGAAGTTCCTTGACAGACTCGAAGAGATAGGTGCCATTACCTTGACACCCATGGGGAACAGAACCGTCGTCAGACTTAACAACATCGTGGGTGAAGGCCCCCGGATGTTCATGAACGGGGAACGGCATGTCACTGACACCTCAGACCTCTCTTCGGTCACCCCAGGGGGTGTTGCCGTCAGCCATGAGCCTGACGAAGGACCAGCCGCCACTCCGTGACGGCAGAGAGCGGTACCCTGACTGCCAGTCCGTTGAAAGCCACAGACAGGCGCTTGCGCGAGTTTCAACGCCCTGTACAGTTAGGGTGTAGCCTAATACGCAGTTTCGTGGCCGGAGGCACACCAAAACATGCAATGCCGCACCCAAAACGAGCAAGCTCAGCGGCATGGTATCAGGCTTAGGATGCCACCCTAAGAACCCCATCTCCAAACAATATTCCACCAGACATGGAAAAGGAACAGAAACAAGTCTGTGACGTCCGGGCATCCAAAGGGATGACGATAGCACAGAGCAACGAGCACCTTCGCGTAGGCGAAGGAAAAGCATGGAAGTCGAAAATTGCCGGCACGTATGACCCCACCCGCGAGCACTTGAATTTTGAGGTGTGCAGGGGCGGCGTGATAAGGCAAGTTGACAAAGACACGTCCGTCACGAAACGGATTAGGGAGATATATAAAGAGCGGGGAATAAAAGACCCGAACATCGGACTGTCAGCAAACGACCCGAGAAGGCGGCGGTCTGTGGCCGACATCATCCTCCAGGGGTCACGCGAGAGGATGAGGGAGCTGGCCTACGGCGGCCAGGAAGTGGACTACGGACGAGGTGCAGACAACTCCCGCGTCACCCGGAACGCCGCCATTGAACAGTGGGCCGTAGACATGTACAACTTCATGGCCAGGAAATATGGTGAACAGAACATTGCAGCTTTCGTCGTACACCTCGACGAGTCCAACCCGCACATCCACTGTACACTGCTCCCGATAACTGAAAAGGACAAAGTGTCATACAATCATTTCTTCGGCGGGAGCAAGGAGGATGCCAGGAGGAAGTACAAGGAACTCCACGACGAGCTGGCCGAAGTCAACAAGAAGTACGGGCTGGCACGAGGAGAGAGCGTGGCACGCACGGGCGCACAGCATAAATCCTATCTCCAGTGGCTACAGGAGCGGATAGCGGAAAACGACGAGACCATCCAGGAGCAGAGTCGGCTGCTCCATGACATCAACAGGGAGGTCAAGAAGGCCGAGACACGGCTGAAAGGCCTGAACACCATGCTGGACAATCTGGAGAAACACAGACTGGATATTCTTGCGGAAATAGAACTGTTGGAAAACGAGGTCACAAGCAACGAGGCGGAGAAAGAAGATCTGGATGCGAAGATCAGGCAGCTGAAGACCGAACTGCAACTTACGGAAGACAAGATTGCGGGGAGGAAGGAACAGCTCAGGACAGCCACCGAGCAGCTGAAGGAGCTTGGCCACCGACGTGCGGAAATACAACAGGACTACGACGAGATGCAGCGGCAAATCAACAGGGAAATGCCGGCCCTCCACAACAAGACGCTGCACGACATGGAGGCCGTCGGATGGAGGATTGCCGCCGAGGATGCCATCGGGCGAAGCGAACAGATTGCCTCTTTCCGCGAGTCTCTGACAGCAACGCAGGAAACACATTTTAACAGCATCTTCGACGGCTCGATGTTTGAGGTCATGGCGACACGGGCAGCAGAGATAACAGCCGTGGCCAGTGCGCTCTTCCTCGGCTACATCGACCAGGCTACCCAGTATGCGGAGAGCGCCGGAGGCGGTGGCGGCCCTGGCTCCGGGTGGGGCAGGAAGAAGGACGAGGACGACATGGCCTTCGGACGCAGGTGCTTCCTTCTGGCCAGGAACATGCTCACTCCCGACGGCGGGACGCTGGGCATGAACATCAAGAGAAAGACGGGCATACACCGATAGCTGTCATATACTCCATCAAATACACATTGAACTATTTAATCATTTTGTTATGGAAGAAAATAAGAAAATAAATAATCAGAACACTGACACCTCCAATGATTCTTGCTCCATCGACGGCAAGGATATTGCGAAAATCCTTGACAACAGGGACTGGTTCCAGCCTATAGAGAACGGGAGGAGAATGGATGTGGGAACAATATCGGTTGCAAAAGGAGACGGTGGACGTTTTGTGATGCAAGCCCACATCGACGGGAGTCAGGCTACGCATGAAATATCGTCAGACGACTACAACCTCTTTCTCCAGTTGGACGACGCCAACAGGCTGAAGCTGTTTGACGCTCTGTTTCCCGAGGTGAAAATAAAGAGCGCAGACGGTAAAGACTCCTATAACAGGATGGATGGCCCGACGCTGGCCGCCATGAAGAAAGACATCGGATTCTACTATAACGTCAACCAAGGCAGGGAGGTGGACATCTCGGAAATCAGGGTTGACAGGAAAGGCGGCAACACCTACAGCATGTCCGCCGTCATCAACGGCAAGGAGGAGAGTGTTGACATTTCCAGGAAGACATACGAGCTGTTCCTCGCCGTAGACGACAGCAAGAGAATCAGGCTGTTTTCCAAATCGTTCAGAAGGCTGAAGACGGTTCATCGCCCCAAGCCCGGGAAAGAGAACGGGAAAGCAGAGGATGAAGGTGCAGGAAAGCCGTCTTTCGTTTCCTGGATATTGGCACTCCTCGGGCTTTGCACCATAAAGGAAAAAATGAGGCTGCAGAGGACCATCAGGAAGCTGGAGGAAAGCAACAAGGAGACGAAGGCCCAGCACACGTCGGAAATGAAGCGCCTGAAGATGAACATGTCAGCCCTCCGGCAGCAGCAGGAGGACATGAAGGAGGTGGCGGCCAACTGGAAGCAGATAAAGGACAAATACGACAAGTATGAGGAGCATTTCAAGGCGGAACTGGAGAAAATCCTGTCGAAAAAGAAGTGATGCGGTCGTAAACGTGTTAAATCAAGAGATTTGCGTTTCCAAATTCGCAGGTCGGACAGAATCTTAGTTACTTTGTGCGGAATAAATCCATTTGCAAAATGACAAACAAGGAAATGACATACTACCGTCTCTATCTGAAGGACTATCTGCTGCAGCAGGGCGACAGCCGTGCCAATGATGACGACTTCATCAATGACCGTTCTGACAAGGCAGAGGAAGTCTATGAGCAGGGCCGTCGTGAAGGCCTTGCCGTCTGGCAGGCCCATGAACGGGCCATACATACGCTGACATCAGTTTTGGACACTAACTGACAGACAAAGATGGCATACAGGAAATCGGAGAAACTGAAGGACAACATCTCTGCCATCAGGACGGCTTTCGAGATTGAGCGTTCCGGGCGTGAGGCGACAGAAAAGGAGAAGGCCACCTTGCGGAAGTACAGTGGCTTTGGCGGGCTGAAGTTCATCCTGAATCCCTGCGGTGAAGAGGATGATGTGGCGAAATGGAGCCGTTCCGACCGCCCGCTGTTCAATGCCACCAGGGAGCTGTATGCCCTGTTGAAGGAGAATGCCAGAGACGTTGCAGAGTACAAGAGATTCGTCACAAGCATCAGGAACTCCATACTCTCAGCATTCTATACCCCTGTCAAAGTGGTTCAGGCCATCGCGCAGGTGTTCAGGAGCCAGGGCGTGGAAGTGAAGGGCTACCTCGACCCGTCGGCGGGAAAGGGCACTTTCGTGGAAGCCTTCAAGCAGTCCTATCCCGATATGAAGGCAACAGCCTACGAGAAGGACATCATCACAGGAAAGGTGCTGAAAGCCCTATATCCCGGCGAGCAGGTGCACGTCGATGGCTTTGAGACCATCGGCGCCTCCAAGCAGGGCAAGTATGACCTGGTGTCGTCGAATATCCCGTTTGGCGACATCTCAGTATTCGACGATAGCTTCGCCCGTTCCGGCAATGCCGTGAAAGCAGCATCAACGAAGACCATCCACAACTATTTCTTCCTGAAAGCCCTCGACCAGGTGCGCGAGGGAGGCTTTGTCGCCTTCATCACGTCCCGCGGCTTCATGGATTCCCCCTCCAACAATTCCATCCGTGAGGAGCTGATAAAGAACGCCCGCCTTGTCGGGGCCTACCGCTTGCCCGACGGCCTTTTTGCCGACGAGGCAGGCACGGAGGTCGGCAGCGACCTCGTGATTCTTCAGAAATACACTGGCTACGACTCCACCTTGGACCCCGACAGCCTCGCCTTCTGTGAAGTGGAGAAAGGCTTCAAGACCACCGACGGCGAGGACTATTCGGACATCAGCCTGAACAGTCACTGGTGGAAGTCGATGATGGCGCCCGACTCCGAGGCCTTCATCTCCAACAAGGAAGAGCGCGGCACCGATCCTTACGGGAAGCCGACGCTGGTGTTCACCCATGACGGCGGCATGGATGCCGTCTCTTCCCTGCTCACGGAATACATGTCCCGCGACTTGCATGGCGACTATGTGGACTATTATAAAAGCAATGTCACGAAGTCCGAACAGGTGAAACAGGAGCCGCCCAAGCCACGGCAGCAGCGTCCTGCGCGTCAGGAACAGCCGGTGCAGCTGAGCCTCTTTGACCTCTGGGCAGACGATACCGCCTCACAGGAAGAGCAAGGGCCGCCGATGGAGCCGCGCCCGTACAAAGGCGAGGTACTGCCCCATTACCGGAACGGCATTGTCGTCGAGGACAACGGCCAGCTGGGCCATCTTACCAATATCGGCCACGACATCACCTTTACGCCCATAGAACTGTCAGAAGACCAGTCCGGGCGCATGAAGCTCTACGTGAAGATAAGGGATGCCTACGAGCAGCTGTACAAGAAGGAGGCAGAACAGCGGGAGGAACAGCCCGACCTTCGCAAGGACTTGAACACCCACTATGACAGCTTCATCCGCAAGTACGGCAACCTGAATGAGCGAAAGAATGCCAGGCTTTTCCTGATGGATGTTCAGGGCCGTGATACGCTCACACTGGAGAACAGCGAGAACGGCCACTTCGTGAAGGCTGACATCTTCCTTCGTCCCGTCTCTTTCAATATCAACCAGAACGGACATGTGGAGACGGCTGTTGATGCGCTCTCCGCCTCGCTGAACCGTACAGGCAGCGTGGACTTGGAATACATGGCCTCCATCAGCGACTTTACCGGGGACGAGCTGCGCGACCAACTGAAGGAGCGCATATATTACAATCCGATGGACGGAGAGTATGAAATCTCCGACAAGTTCCTTGCCGGCAATGTCGTTGAAAAGATTGAGTTTTTTGAGAGAAACTATGGCAAAGAGCATCTTGACAGTGATGATGATGAGGTGGCCCGCTCGTATCATGCCCTGTTGTCCGTGCGCCCACGTCCTATTGCCTATGATGAGCTGGACTTCAACTTCGGCGAGCGCTGGATGCCCAAGAGCTATTTCTCTGAGTTCGCCTCCGAGTTCTTCGAAGCCGACATCAAGATAGGCTATGCCCCGCAGCTTGACGAGTTCGTGGTGGACGTGTCGGACCAAAGTGCCAAGCTCACACAGGAGTTTGCCGTGACGGGCGAGACGAAGACCTACGACGGCGAGGACCTGCTGCGCCATGCCCTGTATAACACTGTTCCAGTCATCAACAAGTGCATCGGCTACAAGCCCAACGGCGACCCCATCATGGGGCCTGACCATGAGAAGATACAGCTGGCGGCCAGCAAGATTGACCAGATTCGCGACGGCTTCACCGAGTGGATTGACCGTCATCCGGACGAGTGGAAGAAGGACCTGGCCGATATGTACAACAGGAAGTACAACTGTTTTGTCCGTGCCAGCTATGACGGCGGTCATCAGACATTCCCCGGCCTTGACCTGAAGGGGCTGGCTGTCAGCAAGTACAAGATTAGCGACATCTACAAGTCCCAGAAGGACTGCGTGTGGATGCTGCTGCAGAACGGCGGCGGCGTCTGCGACCATGAGGTCGGTACCGGCAAGACGATGACGATGTGCATCGCCGCCCACGAGATGAAACGACTCGGCCTGGCCCACAAGCCCATCATCATCGGCATGAAGGCCAACGTCGCGGAGATTGCCGCCACCTATCAGGCGGCCTATCCCGCCGACCGCATCCTCTATGCCACACAGAAGGACTTCTCCGACCGCCAGAACTTCTTTAACAGGATGAAGAACAACGACTATGACTGCATCATCATGTCGCACGACCAGTTCACGATGATTCCACAGTCAGCCGACATTCAGCGGAAAGTCCTGTATGAAGAGATATGGGCCATTGACGAAGCCCTGGAGGTCTATGAGCGCCAGGGGCATTCCGTCAGCAGCAGGATGCGCTCCGGCTTAGAGAAGCGGAAGCAGAACCTTGAGACCCAGCTGCAGACCATCAATGCCGTCCTTGCCCATCGCGCCGATGATGTCGTCGACTTCAAGACGATGGGCATCGACCATATCTTCATCGACGAGAGCCAGGCCTTCAAGAACCTCGACTTCACCACCCGTGACAGCCGTGTCGCCGGTCTCGGAGACCCGAAGGGCAGCCAGCGTGCCCGTAACCTCCAGTATGCCATCCGTACCATTCAGGAGCGCACGGGCCGCGACCTTGGCGCCACGTTCCTCAGCGGCACGACCATCAGCAACAGCCTTACCGAGCTGTACCTGCTGTTCAAGTACCTCCGTCCGAAGGCCATGTCCATGCAGGATATCAACAGCTTCGATGCCTGGGCCGCCGTCTTCGCGCGTAAGAGCCGTGACTACGAAATCAACGTCGCGGGCAGCATCGTGATGAAAGAGCGCTTCCGCCAGTTTATCAAGGTGCCGGAGCTGGGAGCCTTCTACAATGAGATTACCGACTATAAGACGGCTGCCGACGTGGGACTGGAGCGTCCGGGCATGGATGTGCAGCTGGTGAACATCCAGCCCACGGAAGACCAGCAGGACTTCCAGCAGCGCCTCCTGCAGTTTGCAGAAAGCGGCGACGCAGAGTTGATCTTCCGTGACTCCCTTAGTGATAACGAGGATAAGGCGAAGATGCTCATTGTCACGAACCTTGGCAAGAAATGCTCACTCAGCCCGAGGCTTGTCAATCCCGAATACCGTGAGGGTGATGACACCAAGATAGGCGTTGCCGCAAAGAATATCAGCGACATCTATTATCTGTATAATGAGCAGCGGGGCACCCAGTTCGTCTTCTGCGACCTCTCCACGCCCAAGAAAGGCGAATGGAGCGTCTATCAGGAATTGAAGGACAGGCTTGTCGGCCAGTACAACATACCTGCCGACCAGATACAGTTCATCCAGGATGCCGGTACGGAAAAGAAGAAGAAGGAATTCATCGACAGGATGAACCGTGGTGACATCAGGGTGATGATTGGCTCCACCACCATGCTCGGTACGGGTGTCAATGCGCAGCAGCGTGCCGTCGCCGTCCACCATCTCGACCTGCCCTGGCGTCCCAGCGACATGGAGCAGCGCAACGGACGTGCCAGGAGAAAGGGCAACGAGGTGGCCAGGGACTACGCCAACAATGAAGTGAAAGTCTTCGTCTATGCCGTCGAGCGCAGCCTTGACAGCTACAATTTCTATCTGCTTCAGGCCAAGAGCGAGTTCATACGCCAGATGAAGACGGGCGCGTTAGGCAAGCGCAGCTTCGACCAGGGCGGCGAAGATGAGAACAACGGAATGCCCTTTGCCGAGTACGTAGCCATCACCAGCGGAAACACCGACCTGCTGGAACGTGCCAAACTGGAGAAGCGCATCCTCGGCATGGATGCAGAGCGCAAGGCCTTCTACAAGCAGCAGCAGGTCGTCCTCCAGAAGCTGAACTTCTCCAATGAGCAGATCCGGCATTTCGATGCTGCCCTTGAAAGGCTGAATACCGACAAGGCGGCCATTGAGCACGCTTTGGCAGGACTCATCGATGGCAGTGCCGATGCCTTTGCAGAGCTGAGAAGAAATCATGCCGTTATCAGCTTCCATAATACCGACGACCCGCAACTGTCCAGAATCCGTTTCGACCTGACACAGGAAAACCCATACGGCGACTACTTGCAGAAGGTCGCCCGTCAGGAAGTCAACGGCGAGGTCACGGTGGCCCGACTGGTGTCACGCGGTTTGGACTGGCCGTTGGTGGTGTCCTCAAAGACGGAGTACAACCCTGCCACGGGTGTCAGCCGTTGGGTAGGAAACAAGTTTGCCGTCATCGGTGAGAGCGGCCTTCACTATACAATCAACAACGGCAAGATACCCTACTCAGACAAGCGGCTTGCCGCCAGCTATCCTTACGAGGCCCTTGCCCGGATTCCCGATGTCATCAAGGACCAGGAGCAGCAGCGCCAGTCATACGTCAGCCAGATACCGGAACTGGAGCGCATCGCCAACAAGCAATGGGAGAAGAGCGAACAGCTGAAGGATCTGAAAGAGCAGCTGCAGGCTCTCGACCGCAAAATCCAGCAGGACATGGACGGCAAGCTGATACAGGCGGCGGAAGGCATGAAGCCGGAGGACATGCCCTTCAAGATTACACAGAGGTCGGGAGGCCGTGACCCTTGGGAACTAGAGTTCAAGGTTAGTGACTATCCCTATCTGAATCATGTCGACCGCGATGCGATGGAAGAGAAATACCATGGCTCTTTCCGCGTCTCCGAAGGTGTGGTGACAGGTCGTTTCCGTCATCAGTACGGTGCGGAGGAAGCCATGAAAGTGTTGTCGAAGCTCAATGCGACCCATAGGGATGATGTGAAATGGCTGAAGGCCGCCGCAAAGGATGCCAGGGACGACTCCTGTATTCCTTCCGTCCACCGTCTGCGGGTATTGGGCTATGACCGTTTCGGCCGCCCGATAGGAGGCAAGAACAGGCAGCATCTGAATGTCGTCAGCCTTGGCGATTATAAGGAAGAGACGGTGAGAGCCCTGGCCCACGGTGTCAAGGACGGCAACAGTGTGGCCATGGACGTGGCGGCAGCCGCCATGACCAAGGCACTTCAGGAAATGCCAGAGTTCAAGAAGGCCGTCCTTGTCGGAATGCCAGGACACAAGGGCTATGGAGGCTATGCCCAGCGGCTTGCCCGCCGTGTCTCGGAACTGACAGGCGTGAGATATGTCGAAGCCCTTAACAGCGGCGAGCATGAGAGCCTGTATGAGTGGAAGAAGGAACATCCCGGTGAGCCGATGCCGGAGCTGTTCTTCACGGAGGACGACCAGTATAGAATCCCCAAGGGTAAGACGCCTGTCATCATCGACAATGTGATCGACACCGGGCATACGGCCTGGGCCGCCATGGAAGCCCTTGAGGCGCAGCCGGTATTATTGACGATTGGAAGCACAGGCCGTGAGGGCACGGAAGGACATGACATAAAAGTCGGCGTGTCCCCGAAAGGCCTTGAATATATCAAGTCCAGTACGCCGGAAGGTGTCGGGCTTACCGGCCTTTCGCGTGAGGAGTTGGACGATATGCTACAGAGGGCACGGTCAGGCGAGGAGTACGATGCCAGACGCGAGCTGAGGAGGAAGGGCATTGACTGGTACACAGGCCAGCCGGGCTATCTCGTTGAGCATATCACCGGGAAATGGGACATGGCTTTTTCAGACGAACTCGAAGCACCCCTTACGGAACTGACGGCAAAAGGGTCGTCGGACAACATTTTCACCAAAGAAGAACTGCATCACCTGTCAAAGGAAGACAGGGATTCCTTTGATGAGCTTGTCAAGGATGTCGATGAGAAGTCAAAGCATAGCTACAGCTATCAGCATCTCGGCGACAAGCGCCGCCTCATGGTCGTCTACGAATACCTGAAGGAGAAGGCTGCAGCGGGGATAAAGCAGGAAGCCCTCCGCCAGGAACAGGACGGCAAGCTGCATTATGACGTGGCCGCAAACAAGTGGAGCGGCATCCCCTCTGACATGAAGGTCTATTGTAACGGGGAGCCGGACAGAATCCGTGAAATTTACGGCTCCACTCCGAATGATGACATCGACCTTGTGTTCTACAAGGCCGAAAGAGAGGAAGACAGCCATGCCTTCGCACGTGTCTGGGTTGACGACCATCAGGCAGAAACCCCGGCAAAGATTGTTGTCGAATTGGAGAAGGAAGGCGTGAATGTCGGCTTGCATGGAGAGCGTGGCCACTATGTTGATTTCAGCATATGGGACGAAGCGGTACAGTTCGAGCAACATGTGAGGGATATTGAACGTCAGGCACATGAGCCGAAGGAGAGTCCCATGATGCGCCAGTATCACGACTTGAAGGCCAAGCATCCCGACGCCATGCTCCTCTTCCGTGTTGGAGATTTCTATGAGAGCTATGAGGGGGATGCCGTGGAATCCGCCCGTATTCTCGGCGTCACCCTTATGCACCGCCATCCGACGGACAAGGCCGACTCACCGAAAGAGGCTATGGCGGGATTCCCTCACCATGCCCTTGACGTCTATCTCCCCAAGCTGATACGGGCAGGGAAGCGTGTCGCCATCTGTGACCAGCTGGAAGCCCCAAAGAAGACTGCCAGGCGCGGCAGTACGGAAGTGATGCAGCCGCGTGCCTCTGTGCGTTTGCAGATGGTGGAGACGATGGATGACGTCAGGACTGCGCTGCCCCTCGATGCCATGCTGCGCGATGCCCTGATAGAACGTATGCGTGAGGCAGGGATAAAGGTGAACACGGATGTTGCAGAAGGCGAGAGCGTGCTTGCCCGGAACCCTACCGGCTTGCGCCTTATGAGTGGAGAGAAGGACGGGATTTCGGATGCTCCCATATTCTTCAGCAACGCCCAACGTGCCGTCGAAAGCATACGTCAGGACAGGGCCACCCCTGACCAGTGGCTTCACATGATAGAGCGGAACGGCGGCATCAAGGCTGGCGAGGACAGGTGGACAGGCCTCTCGGAATGGCTGTCTAACTCTGAGGAGAGGACGCTGACAAGGCAGCAGGTGCTGGAGTACATTGCAGAAAACCATATACAGATTGAGGAAGTCCACTATGCGGCAGACATAGAAGCCGACTGGATGGACAACCCCGTTTATGCCGCATATCTGCGGGAGTTCAAGGGGATTATCAGCGAGTTTCCCCGACTCTATGATGAAGCAGATGCACGCTATTCCGAGTTTGTGGCCCGGATGCGGGACAAGTATGGCGAGGAGTGGGAATATGACTACTCTGAAGAAGATGCCAATGAAGAGACACGTCTTCTTGAAGAACGGGCAAAATATGACGGCGGCCCCGGTGGCGGCCAGTCAGAGGGTGATCTTGCATTTGAACAGATGGCAGCCAAGTATGGCAGCTCTTTTGAAGAAGCCTTTGAAGTCAAACGCGACCACTATGGCGATTATTACATCCAGCCTACGGAAGAGTATCGGGACGCCGACTATGTGATGTCTGCCGCTGCCCGCCGTATTCTCGGCTATGACGAGCGCATGATTGACGAGACGCGCCTGGCCTATACGACTGAGGGGCTGGAGAACAGACGCGAGATTGCCCTGACGGTGCCGGGCATTGAACCCTATGGGCAAAGTGACGAGATACACTTTGGGGATGCCGGCAATGGCCGCGCCGTGGCCTGGATTCGCTTTGGCGAGACTGTCGGCCAGCATGAGCGTACAGAACGGGAGATACAGGATGTTATCAGGTCGATGCCGTCGGCAGACAACTGGCGGGAAGTGACATATTACACCGAGGTGCCGGGGTACAGGAACTTCTATAACCTGAACCGGCGCAGTCTGTCATATTCCGACTGCATCCTGGAGAAAGACGGCAAGTATTCCGTTCATTTCAACGGGGAGAGTCCCCGGGTAATGATGAATGGTGAAAAGAACATTGCCGCCCTGAAGCGCGTCGGCGGAACTTTCGGAAGCCTCAGTGATGCCGTCGGCGCCTATAATGAATATGTCGCCCGCCGTGACCGTTTCGTTGAAGAAAAGACGCTGGTCATCGATGAGATACAAAGCCTGCGCCATCAGGACGGCAGGGCGAAAGGTTATGATAAGGAGTCATTCAACACTGTAGCCGATGAGGTCGTCGAGAGGTTTTCCGTCACACGCCAGCGTGTGGAGAACGACCCGTATGATGTCGCCAATGCCATCCAGCGTTATGATGCTTCCCTGGCAGAACGGCTCAGGCAGTCCGTTGGCGGCAGTGGCATACCGGCCGCTCCCTTTGATAAGAACTGGCACGAGCTGGCCATGAAGCGGATGCTGCGCTATGCCGCTGAGAACGGCTATGACCGCGTGGCATGGACGACGGGCAACCAGCAGGCGGAGCGTTACAGCCTTGGTGAGTATATAGACCATGTGACAGCCGAGCCTTACGAAGCCATGTCGCCGTCAGAAGTAAGCGGGATAGGCGTGAGACTCCATACTCAGGAGAAGGCATCCGTCGACCTGTTCGTGACGAGGGACGGCATCATAAGGAGCGGCGGCTACGGGAAGAATGAGAATTACTTTGTCGGACAGCCTCTCGCCAAAGTTGTCGGCAAGTCACTTTCCGACAAGATTCTTGCGGCACAGGAGCGGCAGCGTTTCGATGGCGGGGACCTGCGTGTAGGCGCTGACGGCATGAAGGGCTTCTACGACGTGATGCTCGTGAACTTCATGGAGAAGTACGGCAGGCAATGGGGCGTGCATACCGAAGACGTAGAGTTGGGAAAGCTGAACGTCGAGGGCAAGATGCACTCTGTCGCCGTCACTCCCCGCATGAGGGAGGATGTCCGTAAGGGACAGCCCATGTTCTTCAAGTCCGGCAATGGTCAGGTCTATGGGTTTGTCTGTAACAATGAGATATATGTTGACAGGTCGATAGCCACATCCGAAGCCCCCATCCATGAATACACCCATCTGTGGGCCGAGGTGATGCGCCAGCAGAATCCGAAGGAGTGGGCAAACATCGTGTCCCTGATGAAAGACTGCCCCGGACTATGGCAGGAGGTCAGGGAGCGCTACAGCCATCTGCATGACGAGAACGACATCGCCGAGGAAGTCCTTGCCCACTACAGCGGCAAGCGCGGCCATGAACGGCTGACGGAGGAAGTCGGGAGACGGAAGGAAGAGAGCGGAAAGACCATCTTTGACACCATATCCGAAGCCCTTGACAGGCTTTGGGGATATGTCGCCGATTTCCTGCATATCCATTACACCAGTAAGGAGCAGGTGGCAGACCAGGTACTCAGGGACCTTTTGAAAGGCGTCAACCCGCTCGGACACCGCTTGATCGAGACGCAGGAAGCCACCGTCGCCCCCTCCCGTCGTCTCACGGCTGCCGACCGTGAGGCCGGCGGCGCTTTGGTTGACCATCTGGCGAAGATGGGCATTGCCGTCCATACCGACTACAGAGAGAACCGCCGCATATTGAAGGCGGCAGAGCAAGACCATAGCGAGGAAGGCAGGGTACGGCATTTCAAGACCCGGAACGGAACGACCTACGGCTTTGCCTATAAGGGTGAGCTTCATCTCGACCTCCGCAAGATGGATGCCGAACTGCCTCTCCACGAATATGCCCACCTCTGGTGTGAGGCCATGCGCCGCATCAATCCCGACAACTGGAACAGCGTCGTGTCTGTGATAAAGGACGATGCCGCCTCCTGGCAGTTCGTCAGGGCAGCATACCCCGAGCTGCACGATGCCGACGACATCGCCGAGGAGGTCATTGCCCGGTACAGCGGGAAACGCGGGGCCGAGCGACTGCAAGACGAGCTGGAGCGTATGTCAAGGCGTGATGCCAACTACGGCAGCCGCTGGGGGAACATCTTCCAGAACATCAGCAAGGCCATCCAGGATTTCTGGAAACACACAGGGGACTCCCTGAATATCCGCTACAGCAGTGCGGAGGATGTCTATGACCAGATCCTGAACGATTTCGCCCGGCACGTCAATCCTGTAGCAAAGACGGAGAAGTGGCTGAAAGACCGTGACAGGCAGTATGCCAACGCTGTGGAGACAGGAAACATGGAAGAAGCGAAGGCCCTGTTCAACGATGCCCTGCGGGAGCATGTGGGCAATGGCGTCACGCCCTTTATCGCCGTTGACGGCTATCGCGGCAAGCTTGACCGCCTCGCCCGTGAGGTGAAGCATGGCTCTGAGAGTGCCGTCAGCGAGGCTGCCTCACTGATGGCTCCCCTGATACCCGACAATGCCGTGCTCGTCCCGGCACCAAGCCATACCGGCCATGCCACTGACATGCTTCTGTTGGCCAACGCCATTTCCGGGCGTACCGGCGTGCCTGTCGCCGATGTGCTCACAGGGGATGCCCGCGAGCGTCAGTATGACGTGAAGCGGCGCACGGGCAGACCGCTCGGCTCCGGTGTCCTGGGTGTCCGTCTCTCCGGCGACCTGCCCAATGACCGGCTCCCCGTTGTCATCGACAATGTGGTGAACAGCGGGAACACCGCCGAGGCCTGTGTCAAGGCGCTTGGCAAAGGCGTCGTCGTGACGCTTGCCAGTGCCGTGAGCCAGGAGTGCCACGTCTCTTCACTGAAGAGCCTGGAGCCTGTCGTCTATGACAAGAAAGGGGAGCTTGTGCCGCTCAGCGAGCGTTTCAGCCTGAAGAACAAATATCTTGGAAGGGTGATGAACTACCGCCCTCTGGGCGAGGCCGCCTTTCAGGAGAGTCCAGTCGCTGCCGAGCCTTTGGTCGTCGACATCCGTCGCGGCAGTAGTCCTGGCTATGAGAGCTATCTTGGCTCGAAGGCTGTCTTTGATGCCGTCCAGTCCTTGGCTGGCAACCGTCAGAAGACGATTGCAGGGTATGAGGACCCCAACGCCAAAGAGCTTGTCTTTGTCGGTACACATGCACTTGTCATGCACCATTACGACAAGGAGAACGGCGGGCGCTTCGCCCGGACGGACGGCATCGGCAATGATGCCGTGTTCCGCCTGGAAGAGAGAGGTGACGGCTATCATTCGCTGGACGCCCTCTCTCCAAGGCTCATCCGTGACGGCTACCAGATAGCCTTCATCGGCAAGGAGAAAGTGAAAGAGCTGCTAACCGTGGGAGAGCATGAGACGCTGCAAAGCCTCTCTCACCCCACCGTTCGCAGTGCCGTACAGCTCGACCTTTTCAGTGACATCCCGATGACGAAAGGAAATGCCCGGGAGCCAATCACCATCCAGACGGTTGGGCATCCAGCAAAGGACGCTACACGCGACCTGACAGCATTACACCTGCGCACTCTCTCTGACGGAGAGCAGTGCTATGTGGAGCGCCGTTATCGTGAGAACGGCTTCTTCAGCTTTGTCGGGGGCGATGTGATTGACTCAGCCGAAGACATAGCCTTTATCTTCAAGAGCCTTGAAGACCAGAGCGTGGAGAACAGCTTCCTGGCGATGGTGAAGGACGGGAAGCCGCTTGTCATTCACCTGGGCATAGGCACTTATAACGAGGTGCCAGCCCCCATTGAGAAGGCCCTCGTCGCTTTCAACGAGCTGAAGCCTGAGAAAGTATGGTTCGTCCACAACCATCCGAGCGGTTCGCTGAAGGCGAGCTTCCTCGACATGAAGATGCACCAGCGTATGCAGGAGGTGTTCGGCTCGGCCGTCCAGCCCAGCATCATCATCGACACCACATCGGGGAAATACGGCGAATATACCGATGCTTATTGTATCGACCAGTCACTCTCTGTTGGTGACGAGAGCCGGATGGTTCCCGTGCCTACCTATCAGTTTGACCGTCAGGTGTTCTCCAAAGGCTGGAATCCGGAGCTATCCACTGCATCTTCTGCAGCATCTGTCGCGTCTTTCATCAGTAGCCACCGTCTGGGTGAGCGCGACAAGCTGAGCCTGATCGTGATAGACCAAGCCCAGCATATTACGGGTAATGTGTTCCTTCCCTGGAATACGACTAGGGATATTGTCAAGGACGATTCCGTCGGCGTGCTTGCAGCCTATGTCCATCAGATGGGCGGTAACCGCTGTATCATCTACGGCAGTGAAGATGGGGTGCGTATGACTGACAGCAGGACGATGACCAAGCTGTCTTCACAGTTGAAGACTTTCGGCGTGCGCCTTGACGATGTAATGTCCGTCAGCCGCAGCGCTTTCCAGGAAGGAATCTATTATGCCAAGGAGCAAGATACGGGATATATGACACAGCATGAGAAACAGTTGGCAGATTTGTTAGGCAATGGCGGCATTGACTTTGTTCAAAGGACTGGTGCGCCGTTGAAGGTGATAAACGACAAGGACACCTGTCAGATGGCATACATCAGGGAGATTACATGCAGAGACGGCCACGTCGGCATTGACGGTGCCATTGACAATGACGGTGTGCCTTCATACATCAAGGGACTTGGCGACCTTTGTCCCGATGGCATCGGCAATCTCCTTGCCGAGGTCAGGGATGCTGTCCAATGGCAGCCTGAACTGAATCTTACTATTGACCAGGCTTTGATGGTGGCAAAAGAGCACCGTCTTTATGATGCCGTGGAGAAAGACCTTATGGAAGGGATGGAGCCGGAACTGGCCCTGCAGAAGCACCATATCATGCCGACGGCAGAGAAACTCGCGGAAATAGAAATGATGAACGACCCAGACCAGCTGCCACCTGTCGATGCCGTAAGGCTGCTGCTTGACAAGTCCATCCCTCACGATGGTGATGTGCTGGAGCTTGACATGGGCGGTGCCCGACTTGATTTGCAGTACAGGGGATTCGGCTGGCAGGAGCTTGACGACGTGAAATATATCAAGCATGTCGGTGATGGCTATGTGGCCGGCAATGGTGAGCAGGCCATTGATGTCAACCGCCTCGCTTCCGGTCCCGACGGAGAGTATTTCGTAGAAATATTAAAAGATAACATTAAACAAATGGAGGACAAAACCATGGAAGAAATGAAACAAGAAGAGGTTCAGGAACAGCAGCAAGAGCAGCAGACTGAACGGAAGAAGAGAGGCTGGAACATCGACTACACGAAGTATTCGATGCCAGAAGGCGTGAATGTGGAGAAGGCCCAGGTCTTCAAGCTCAACAAGGGCGAGAATGCCGGAAAGTATGCGGTCTCTGCAGTCATTGACGGCCAGCGTAAGACACAGGTCTTGTACAAGAACGACGTGGATGCCTATTTCAGCAAGGATGAGCAGGGCAGCCGCAAGGCCACTGCCGAGCAGCTGGTGGCCAAGTATTTCTCCCCTAACACCCTGAAGCAGCCCATTCCTGTCAAGGAAGAAAATGTCGAAAAGCAGCAACCCCGGCAAGCCTTCCAGGAACAGACCCGGCAGAAACAGAAGACAAGGCATCTTGGCACATACGATGTGCCTGTCTGGGCATTGGCAGCCTTACAGAACGGGACAGATGCCTACGACGGTCTGGAGGAGAGCGACATTGCCGCGATAGAGCATTTCCAGGAGCAGTTCGACGGCTCCCTGTCTTTCGACATCCACATGGAAGAAAAGAACGAGTACAACCAGACTCCTGCCTTTGGCGCCGCCGGTGAGACGGTCAAGGTCGATGTGTACAGCTTTGTGGAGAAGGTGGAGCGTGCCCAGGCCGAGGTGCGCGAGAACCTTGAGGAGGAACAGGTAGCCTCTGAACAACTGAAGGAAAAGGAGGAGAAACAGCAGGAAGAGGAGAAGAAAGAGGAGAAGCAGGACGTGTCCGACGGCCTCGCACTCCAAACCGCCCTCCTTGCCGGTTCGCTCCATGCAGCATCAGAACGGGATGGCGTCTGGATGAACAAAGACGGCAAGCAGGCTCCGGCCTTCTTGTCCAAGGACACCAAGGTCAGCCCCTTCAATAGCATGATGATGGCCCTGCACTCCGATGCCAACGGCTATAGGTCTAATATCTACACCTCTTTTGCTGCCGCCAAGCGGGAGGGCATCAGTGTCCGAGGCAAGGAGAAAGGACTGCCATACAACTGGTATGACTGGGATAAGTTTGTCAACAAGTACAATAAGAACGATGTCATCGACAGGACAGCCTATCTTGCCCTGCCCCCACAGGAGCGTGAACTGTATCACGCACAGGGTAAGAAGGACATGAAGCCCATCTTCAATATCGACCAGACAACCCTTCCGGTGGTGAAGAAGGAAGAGTATAAGCAGCTTGTCCGGCCTGACATGATAGAATCCGCAACAGACGTTCAGGCTGAGCGCATGAAGCTGCTTGAAAAGATGACAGCAGAGAATCCCGACACCATGAAACTCTTCCATGTCGGCGACAATTACGAGATATACGGTGCCGAGGCAGAGAAGGCGGCGGGAATACTCGGCCTGTCACTCGTCAGGCCCGACGGTGATACTGTGAAATCGCAGACGATGTCCGTCTCTTTCCCCGTAGAGGAGTTGGACACCCATCTGCCCAAGCTCGTACAGGTGGGTAACCAAGTCGCCATCTGCGACAAGGTGGAAGACGCCCGTCTGGGCCTGCATACAACGGAGGGCGAAGTCTATGCCGCCTCGGACAGGCTGGCTGAAGCCATCCGGCAGTCTGGCGGAACGGTGAATGCAGGCATGGCTTTCACGCAGTACGACCGTGAGAAGAATGTCCTCAATGTTGCCAGCCATACGTCATCTGTGCCAGGTCAGGGGATGACCCTTGCCATGGAGCGTGCCGGTGATGTCTACCGTGCTGCCGTGGCATATACAGGTACGCCCGACCGTCTGAACAGGGGGGCGCGCCTGAACATGCTCCCTGAAGACCGTGACAAGTATGACCGCCTTGTCCAGGAGCTGACGGCAGGAGTGATGATGACCCGTCAGGGGCTTCCTGCCACCATCAGCAGGGACAACCGCCCGCTGATACCCTATTGGGAGCGTGAGCTGAAGGAAGACCCGAAGCTGCTGGATGCCGTGGAGCGTGATGTCAACAAAGCCGTCGAGGTTCTTGACAAGATTTCCGCAGGCAAGGAGGTGGACTATGCGGTCATCCGTGGCGAACGGCCGGCCACATCGGTAAGTCCGAGGATGTACACCATCGCCAGCGAACTGGCCACCATCCCGAATGTCGAGAACAAACAGGTCGTGATAGTGCGCGACCAGAAGAGCAGGAGTGCCGCCGTCATCCTTCCTGCCGGAGCCTCGCTGGAGAAGAACAACGAGGTGCCTGGCATGAACAAGAACCGCTTCGTCATTGCCCTGAAGCGCCAGGGTATCGACGATGTGCAGTTCTACAATGCCGGTGGCGCCCTTGGCCTAAACCAGTCCAATGAGTTCTTTGCCGACAAGCAGGTGGAGGTGGCTCACCTGAAGCAGTACGACCTTGTCCCGGACGAGACGGTTGACCTGACAGAAGAGATTGCACGTGCCGGCAAGATAGAGATAGAGAAGGTCAGCGCCATCAGGAACGACCAGAACGACTGGGTGTTCTATGTGAAGCCCGCAGGGGGTGAGGCTGTCACCATACAGCCGGAGGCTGCCGACCTTGGCAAGTTCTTCTCTGCCATTCAGACAGAGAAGTCCGATACCATGCGCGAGGAGATGGGACAGAAGTATTATATGTTTGCCCAGCAGCATCCGGAGCTGAAACAGGACTTTTTGATGCCGAAGGTGGAAAATGCCGATCTCGACCGCATCAAGAGCGTCCATATCTCCAAGGACAAATACGATGACAAGAAAGTCTTTGTCAGTGTCGTCGTCGATGACAACAGCCGTCTGAACACCCGCATAGACCGCGACAGCCCGGAGTGGCAGCGCTTCTGGCTTGTTGACGACAAGGCGGGCTACAAGGTGGCGCTTGCCGCCAAGCTGTTTGAGGCAGAACTGACCAAAGGACAGGAAAAGGCCGTGGAGCAGAACCAGGGAGAGACCGTCAAAGATGACAAGGAGGTTACCGCAGAGACAGACGAGGAACAGGAAGAAGACGTGGAGGAGCAGACTCAGACCCGCTCCTTTCGCAGATAGGAACTATGGACAAGCAGGCATTTTTTGAGAAATATGCAGCGTGGGCGATGGAGCAGCAGCAGCGGTATGGCATCCCTGCCTCCGTCACGCTGGCCCAGGCTGCCATTGAGTCCTCATGGGGGGAGAGCGCCCTTTCAAGGGAGGACAAGAACATGTTCGGCATCCATGCCACCAAAGGCTGGATCAGTTCCGGCAATCCTTACGTCGTGCGTAACGACATGGGCATGGTGGAGTTCTGCAAGTATGGCAGTGAGGCCGAGAGCTTTGAGCACCATTCCCGCTTCCTGATGGAGAACCAGCGCTATTCCCGCTGTTTCACCTACACGAGTGACGACCATGCCCATTGGGCACAGGCCATCTGCGATGCTGGCTATGCCTACAGGCCACCGGGTAATCCCAACCGCTATGCGGACACCATAGAGTCCATCATTAACGGCAACCATCTGGAGCGTTATGACCAGATGGCCATTGCTGATGCCAGGCAGAAAGGCATAGAGATAGGATATATGAAGGGAGGGCAGACGGACTTCCGTGTCAGCGGAGTGAACGGGGGCGGTGGCTATGCCGTCATGCCTGGCAACTATTCCTTTCCTCTTGCCGGTGAGCTTGTGATGTCCGACGGCTTCGGGAAAGACCCTACCAGCTACAGGAGCCATACCCATAACGGCATAGACCTTCGGGCCAGCTATGTGGATGTCCTTGCAACGGAGGATGAAGGAAAGGTCGTCGGTGTAGGCAGCGACAGCACCAGCGGGAAGTATGTCACCGTGGTCTATGACCGTCCTGACGGCTCCAAGTGGCGGGTGTCCTACTGCCACCTCTCAGAGCAGAGCGTGTCTGAAGGAGATACCGTTTCCGCAGGGATGAAAGTGGGTGTCTCGGGAAATACCGGCAACAGCACCGGCCCGCATCTTCACCTGACGGTGAAACGGCAGGAAGCCGGAGAGACCTCTTTCAAGGCCGTTGACCCTCTTGGCTACCTGGCAGAGATTGCCGTCGCTGGGCAGCTGGAAGGTACGGTGACCAGGAAAGGGACTGGCGAGGACTTGCTCGCAGCACGAAAGGAGAGCATACAGATAGATGATTCGGGGCGACGCCTGGCAGAGCCTGTCAAGGACGACGGACAGCTGCTTGCCCATCTATCGAACTCCACCGACCCGAAAGACTGGCTGAGCCTGTTAATGATGAATAACGGTGAGGAGGGCGTAAGCCAGGGTGGTGGCCTGGACAACCTTATCTCGACCTTGTTCATGGGCGTCATCGCATTGGCCATGCAGCTCGACCATGGAGTAACTGCTCAGCAGGACAGCGGGCAGAAGGTCATTCCTGCACTTACGGACAGCCCTTCTGACCGGCAGACCGTCATAGAAAGACAGCGCAACGGTGTCGATGTGAACGCCTTGCGGCAGACGGCATCCCTCAATTTCGACATTGATTATCCGGAAGAACAACAGGCCAACAATGTGCGCCTGGCATAATCATCAATAACAAACAATTCAGCTATGATCAAATGTGAAGTAAGCAAGCTCTGTGCCGTCATCGACCGTCAGGCAGAGCCGAAGAAAGGAAAGGACGGTCAGACATTTTTGTCGTTCAGTGTGAAACTGCCTGTCGAGGGACGTGACGGTTCCCTCTCCGGCATCCTCATCAGCGTCTCCGTGGACGGTGACAAGGGAAAGGCCGCCGACCTCAAGGTCGGGCGTAGGGTGGAGATTCAGGGAACGCTCTTTCCACGGAAGAAAGGCGACACCGTCTATTTCAACCTGCGTGCCGAGGATGTGAAGGTCGTCGGCAAGAACGAGGCGGATGCCATCGAGGGGGAGATGCACTTTCAGGGAAAAATCGGCAAAGACCGTGACGGCAGGCCCGCCGTTGAGAACCGCACCGACAAGAAAGGCAATCCCTTCCAGACGTTCTCGGCCTATTCATCAGAGAAGGACGGGGACAACCGCGAGTATCTCTGGGTGAGGTTCCTGAACTTCTCGCCAGACAGTGACGGATGTGTCCAGGCAGAGACCTTCATAGACGTGAAAGGCGACTTGCAGCTTGGCTTTTTCAACAACAAGCCCGATATCAGCTGCCGCGTCAGGGAGATTCAGCCTTGGACATTGCATACTAACTAACGATGGTCTATGAGACATAGCTACAACAGGGATGCTTCCCAGACATCCGGACAGAGGGGCCGCTGGCACAAGACCGACGGCTCCCCTAACAGTGAGGACCGCGCCCTGCAGCGTTTCGCAGACATGATGATTGAGAAGCTGGAGGACATGGAGAAGAGCAACTGGCAGAAGCCGTGGTTCACCGACGGCATCGTCGGCCTTCCGCAGAACCTTGACGGGCGTCATTACAATGCCAGCAACTCCTTCCTCCTTCTCCTGGAGATGCAGCGGGCCGGCTACCGGCTGCCTGTCTTTGCCACCTTCGACCGCATCAGCCGCCTGAATGCCGTCAAGACCAGGGAGGGATGGAAGCCCGCCCTTGGAGACGATGGCCAGTCCCTGCCTCATGTGGGGGTGAACAAGGGAGAGAGCTGCTTTCCCGTCTTCCTCACCACCTTCACCGTCGTCGACAAGGACACCAAGGAGCGAATCAGCTACGACGACTATAAGCGGCTGACACCTGAAGAGCAGAAGCAGTATGAGGTCTATCCCCACCGCCGCGTCTATAACGTGTTCAACATTGAGCAGACGAACATCAAAGAGGCAAGGCCGGAACTGTATAACAAGATAGTGGAGGCCCACCAGGCCAAACCATGTGAACAGGGCGAGGTGAGGACGTTTGCGTTTGAGCCGCTCGACACCATGATCGAGGGCCAGAAATGGTTTTGCCCCATCAACCTGAAGTATCAGGACAGGGCTTTCTATTCCAAGCTGAACGACTCCATCACGCTGCCGGAGAAACGCCAGTTCGCCGAGGCGGGTGACGAGAGCAAGTTCTACGGGACGGCATTTCATGAGATGGCCCACAGCACAGGCATAGAAGGCCGCCTCTGTCGTGACATGGACTCCTCCTACGGTCGTGAGGAACTGGTGGCCGAGATGAGTGCCGCCGTCCTCTGCCAGAAGTACGGCATGGTAAAGTACCTGAAGGAGGAGAAGGGCGAGAACGAGGACAAGGACGACTCGCTGAACTACCTGAAGGCGTGGCTCGGCAATCTTCGCCAGGAGCCGAAGTATCTGAACACCGTACTGAGTGACGTGAAGAAGGCCTCAGACATGATAGACACGAAGATTGAGGAGGTCATCCGCAGCCGCGAGTCCAAGCTTGACATCCGCGAGGATGAGACACAGACGGTAGCCGTCGATGAGACGGGCGATGCCCGTCTTGTCGACGGCGAGAGCCTTGGCGTAGACAGGAAGCAAGGCGACAACGAAGAAGGGCCTGACGTGGAGGAGGTGGAGACAGAGGAACACAGACAGGCTGGCCGCCGCTGGCACCATTAACGAGAAACCATCGTACTACTTTCACAAGCAATACGATGGCAAAGGTATTTTCTAATATGATTGTCTTACATTTCTGCTGACTGGCTACCGCCCCATTCCCATGCTGCTCATCTGCGCCGAAGCGGCATGCTGCTGTCCGGCCCGGACTTGTTCTGCCTCCATCTCCCGGGTGTAGCTGTCCTCCGGCACATACGACAGGTTGCCGAGGTCATCGGCCATCCAGCACCCGTAGATGCCGAAATTGTATTTGGGAAGGCGCTCCACCTGCGTTTCCTCCTTCCACGCCATCCGGCTGCCGTTGCTGATGCGTATTCCCATGTCGTCGTTGAGGTCGATGCCTATTGAGAACGGATTCTGCGGGCCGTTCAGCTGGACGACCTCGCCGTTGACAAGCCTTGCATAGTCTGCCCTGCCGATGGGCACCTCTGTGCAGAGAATGTTCAGGTTCTGCCTGATGATGTCCGTGGGGACGGAGATGACCTGTTGGATGGTATCGTCAAACTGGATGTAACAGCCGTCCTTTGCCATCACCATCCCCTCCTTCAGCATCTTTTGCTGCTCGGCGGTATATTCGTTAAGTTCATTCGACTCCCATCGGGGGATGAAGGCCACGTTCACCGTGCCGTCTTTTGTACGGAGAAGCGACAGACGGGCATACGAAACGACGCTTTCGCCGTCCTCTGTCTTGGTCGTCAAGGGAAGAAGCGGTGTCTCGCGCGACGACAACAGGCGCGTCATCACGCTTTGCGGCAGGTCGTCAATCATCTCTTGGGTGAGACCGAACCTGGCAAGGTCCTCGTAAGGAATCTCCTGCTCTTTGAATCTTTCTAATCTGGGCATAATACTTGTTTTTTGTCATTAAACTGCTGCAAAGGTAGATGAAAACAGCAAGACACAGCATTTATAACGGCACAAAGTCTTGATTTAACACATTTAAGACCGCTCATGTCTTCAAACTGTTAAATCAAGAGGTTTATAGCGGTGTTTTTGATGGTACAGCGGCGTTGATGTACTTTTGCACCGGTTATTAAAGTATTCAGATTGGAATGGAACATTTACGCAAGACACTCGCCGTCGGTCTCACTATCCTCTTCGCCATCACGGCAGTGGCCCAGAAGAAACAGAGCGGGGAGGACAGGCAGTATTGGACCAGTCGCTATTTGAGCGTCAGCTACCCGTTGGGCAGCATCGAGGTAACGTCGTCTTTCGGCATTCGCAAAGCCCCGTTCACAGGGGAACAGGCAAACCACTCCGGCCTTGACCTGAGAGCCAGCTACGAGGACGTGATGGCCATGTTCGACGGCATGGTGGAGCGAACCGGCAGCGATGACCGCTCGGGACTTTTCATCGTCCTCAGTCACGGGGAGTACACCATCAGCTACTGCCACCTGTCAAGGATTCTCTTCAGCCAAGGCGATACCGTCTATGCTGGTGAGACGGTGGCCGTCAGCGGAAACACAGGACGTTCCACTGCCCCGCACCTGCATATCACCGCCAGGCGTAACGGTGAATTGGTGAACCCTTACGACCTGTTATTATATATAAGGAATACGCGCGAGGAATGTGTCAGGGCTTTGGCCGTTGAGGAAGTGGTGCCAAAGGATAAGGAAGCGTTCTTCCGACTCTATGCCGACGTGGCCATGGAGCAACAGCGGAAGTACGGCATACCGGCCTCCGTCACGCTGTCACAGATGGCCTTGGAGAGCGCCTATGGCGAGTCGGATCTTGCCCGCAAGGGTAAGAACTTCTTTGGCATCAAGGTGGGCCGTTCCTGGAAAGGGGCCAAGAGCTGGCATGACGACGACGTGCCAGGCTATTTCAGAAACTACGCCACGGTATGGGAGAGTATCGACGACCATTCACGCCTGCTGATGACAGACAGGTACAAGCGCTGTCGCCAGTACGACAGCCAGGACTATCATCACTGGCTGGTGGAGATAAAGCGGGCGGGCTATGCCAGCGCCAAGGACTATGTGAAGAGTTGCGAGGGCATCATCCGTAAATATCGGCTCTATCTGTATGACCAGATGGCAATGGGGTTTTGAAAGCGGTCTGTCTTTGAAAAAGTACCAGAAGGCAAATCAGCACAGGCTGAAGGGACGACCACTCCTGTAATAGACTGTAAGAAGGAAAAGTCGGAAAGGAATACCTTTGGACGGCCTGGGCTGTAATGGAAAGAACAACCTGTAATCTTTTTCTTTCGGATTGCGGGAAAGAACAAGGAAGCGAAAAAGAAACCGCAGAAATGAGAGCCAACAAGTTAGTTGCCCAGCACTTTTACTGCAACGGCACCTAACAAAATCGCAATGGTGAAACTTGATAACGTGCCTATCATTACGTACTCCGTTATTTTCACTTCCTTTGCCTTTGTCAGTTCTCCGAAACGGAATACGGATTTAGCAGCAAGCAGGAACCCGATACCTTCCATACAGCCGACCACCATAAATGTAAGTATCAAAACTCTTTCAAGA
>JAEEGH010003756.1_pt1 | contig 39541 bp, 27 predicted proteins | sample 9134181 | NCBI WGS metagenome assembly JAEEGH01 (sample SAMN16246544, study PRJNA631951) | gut metagenome | biome: gut microbiome; feature: rumen; material: DP-attached | host: Bos | place: Iran: Karaj | collected 2018-10 | reverse complement strand
CGAAAAAGAATTCGGAAGATTATTTGCAGTACACCGTCTTGATAAAGATACTTCCGGTGTAATTATTTACGCAAGAAATGAAGCCGCCCACAAAGGCCTTTCTTTACAGTTTGAACAGAGAAAGGTTCATAAAACCTATCATGCACTGGTATACGGACATCCTTTATGGCAAGATCTTCATGTAGACCTGGCCTTACAGCCGGACGGAGATGCCAGACACAGAACTGTAGTAAATAAAAGATTTGGAAAAGTCTCTGTTACAGACTTCAGACTGATTGGAAGCTGCGGACCTTATTCCTGGATAGAAGCAAAACCTTTAACAGGCCGAACCCATCAGATTCGTGTCCACCTGCAGGCAAACGGGCTAAGCATTGTATGCGACCCTCTTTACAGCGGAAACCAGAAGCCTGTCCGCCTTAGCGAAATAAAAAAGAAGTGGAATGGTGATGAAGAAGAAGAACGTCCTTTACTTTCGCGCCTTGCCCTTCACGCCTATAAAATTGAGTTGACCCACCCAGTAAGCAATCAGCCGCTTTCTTTTACCGCCCCTTATCCAAAAGATATGGAAGCCACAAGAAAACAGCTCTCAAAAATTTACGGAGTAGATCCACTGGAAGACTAAGGTGAAAAAGAAGTTTGTCCTTTGTTTAAGTTTGATTTTTCTCTTTATCAATGCTTACACATTAGACAGGAGTATATTTTCTTTAAAAGCGGATATATCATCAGGGCTCTTAAATGGTCTTATTCAGGAATATGTTTTTGATGAAGCTTGTTTGAACACAGACAATCTTGAAAGCCGTCTTGACTGGCAGCTAAAAAACATCCCCTATTTTGAATTGAATCTTGATATTGATTTTTTTAAGTATTATAAACTAAGACTTAACGGACAAATTGCTGTACCTAAAAGCAGCGGAGTTATGGAAGATTACGACTGGTTAAATTCGACTGGAGGACTGGAAGGAAAACATCCTGAATTTCTAAATGACGATCCTACAGAAGTTACAAATTATTCTTGCTCTACAAATAATCTTACAAAATATTACACCTTTTCTGCAGCCCTGGGAGGAAACATTTATCTTCCTCATAGAATGAAACTCAGCCCTTATACAGCTTTTGATTATGAGTATATTTTTTTTGATGCCAATGGCGGCTATTACATATATAAAGATTATGACAACGAAACAAGATATTTTAATCAGGAAAAAATAATTTCTTATACCCAGGAATTTTATTCTTTTATGCTGGGACTTACTTATGAATCAGTAATAAAAGACAGATTTACAATTTCGGCAGACCTTAAAGTTAGTCCTAAACTTACCTTCTGCAACAATCTGGATTTTCATTATGGAACCGGATTCGTATACTGGGACAATATTAAATACATGTTCCTTTTTAAGGCAAAAATTGACGGCTTTTATAACTTTAATTCACACAACAGTCTGGGCCTGTCTTTTTTCTGCTCTTACCTTCCTTTAGCAAAAGGTACGGACTATTCAAATTCAATAAGCGCTTTTCCGGGAGGCACCTGGACTAATGCAGGAGCAGAAAGCGGTGCATCTTATTTTAAGTACAGATTCTCCCTTAATTACCGCTTCACACTTTAATCTTTACACTGACGATTCTTCGCTGGGAAATGTCTTCCGCAGTAAAAATAATATTTTTGTAAACTAAAGCGTTCCCCACGCTAGGCAAATAGCCGAACTGCTCTAAAAGCCAGCCGCCCAGGGTATTAAAATCTTCAGAATGTAAGGAAAGGTTCAGAGCCCGGTTTACATCTTCAATCTTTAATTCGCCAGGCACAATAAAAGTATTATAGTTTACGAGTTTAATTTTATCTTCGGCAGGAAGGTTATCGTAAGCATTTTCGTCCGTCATCCTTTCAAAAACCAGCTTCATTATATCTTTCATGGTTACAATACCACTGGTCTGGCCCTGCTCGTCTAAGACAAGGGCAAATTTATTTTCGTCCTCGCGGAATTTATTCAAAAGTTCCAGAACAGAAAAAGTTTCAGGAACATAAAGCACTTCTTCCATTTTATCTGCCACGTAGCCACCTGCAGAATTTCCTTCATCATCTTCTTCCCGGTCACTTCCGTATAAAACAGAGCGGTAATTTATTACGCCAACGACATTTTCAATATTATCCTTATAAACAGTAAGGGTTGAAAAGCCCGATTTATTAAACTCTGCAATAACCTCTTCTTTAGTAGCATAATAATCAACAGAGGCAACAAAAGAGCGGTGCTTCATAATATAATCAACCTGCAGATCGTTAAAGGAAATTATTTTATTAAGCATCTTGCTTTCATCTTTTTCTATGATGCCTTCTTTTTCTCCAACATCAATAAGAGCCTTTACCTCTTCTTCTGTAATCTGACTGTTTGCAGGAGAAATAACTTTTTCTGCAAGTTTTACAACAAGACCGGAAAGCTTTTCAAAAAGCCACACCACTGGAAAAAATATTTTTTCAAGCAGAAAAAGCGGAAGGCTTGCAAAGCTTGTAAAGCGTACCGGATTAAGGGCGGCTGCCGTTTTTGGAACAATCTGTCCAAAAGTTGTTATAAAGAAAGCTGTTATAAAAGGAGTTAAATCTGCAAATAAGGCTGAGGAAGAAAAGTTCAAAACCAGGGCAGTTACTAAAGCCGCTGTAAGGGAATTTAAAAGATTTGTCCCGATTAATACGGTTGTAAGCAGGCGGTCCATATTTGCCTTTAATTTTGCAACAATTTTTGCATTAGGCTTCTTTTCGTCCAGCATGGCCCTGACCTTTAATTTTGGCAGGGAAAGGTAAGCGGTTTCTGAAGAAGTAAAAAAGCCTACGCAGAGGATAAGTAAAAATATTATTATAAGTTGTAATATCAGCATATTTATCCTCCTTTTCTAATTTTCTTCCTCTATAATTTTCTTTATTTTAAGGCGTTCAATTCTGTGGGCCTGAACTTTTTCTACAGTAAAGACATAGCCTTCAAAAACAAATCTGTCGCCGTTTTCAGGCATGCGGTTTATTTTTTCTGTAAACCATCCGCCTATTGTTTCGTTCATCTTTGATTCCAGAGGAATATGAAGACTCTTTTGTAAATCAAGCAGAAGAACAGAACCGTTTACTTCAAAATCATTTTTATTTTCTACAGAGTTATAATCAAAAACCTTACCGCGCAAAGTCGAATCCCCGGGCAGCGAAAAAATCTCCCGCGAAATATCCTTTTCCGTAATAAGTCCATCTGTACCTGAATATTCATCTACAACAATGCACATAGACTGGCGGTTTTCAAAAAGCATCTGCTGAATGGAAGACATCTTCTTTGTTCCAAGAATAAAGAGAGGCGGCCTCATAACCTTTTGCAGACTAAAATCCTTCTGATTATCTTTATAGGGAAGAAGGTCCTTAAGATAAAGGACTCCGGTTATATCATCAATAGAATTTCTGTAAATTGGAAAACGGGTAAAGCCCAGGCGCTGTGAAGCTTCAACAAGATCTGAATAAGTTGAATTAATGCTCAGGGCTTTAATCTTAGTTCTTGGAACCATAATCTGTTCCGCTTCAAGGTCCGAAAACTTGAATACATGGGTAAGCATGCGGTTTTCGTTCTGTCCGATTGCCCCTGTTTCTGAGCTTAAATCAAAAAAAGTTTTTATTTCATCCTGGGTATAGGACTGTTTTTTGCCGTTAAGTTTAATTCCAAAAAGCCTTAACACAATTTTAGAAATAAAGGTAACCACCTTTACAACAGGATACATAATAATGTAAACGAATTTTACAAAACCGCTCAAGCCATAGGCAATCTGATCAGGGCAGCGGGTAGAAATTGTTTTTGGAGTAATTTCTCCGAAAATCAAAAGAAGAAGGGTTGCAATTAAAGTTGCTATACCTACCCCATTAGCGCCAAAGAGTTCCAGTGCAATTGATGCAATTATGGAAGAAACAAAAATGTTTACAATATCATTTGAAACTAAGAGGGTATTAATGAGCTGTTCGCGTTTTTCTAAAAGCTTACTTATACGAACAGCCCTTTTATCTTTATTTTTGCGTTTAATTCGCAGCTTTAATTTGTTCATTCCAAGTATTGAACTTTCTGCAATAGAAAACAACATTGAAAGAACAATTAAAGCTGCAAGTATAATTATTGTATACTTCGAGGGATAACCGTCCATGTGCTAACCTTATTTAAAGTATGCAACGCCTGCGGCAAAGAGATTCTGACAGGTAGTTTCGTTTTCGTTTGTAAATGGATCGCCGCCAACATTCTTAAAGAGGTCGTAGCTGGCTCCGTTGCGTTCCATTCCAACTCCACGTTCACTGTGTCCCATCTTTCCTAAAACATGACCGTCAGGTGATGTAATACCTTCAATAGCATAAGCAGAACCGTTTGGATTATCCGGTTCAGCAATTGCAGGGCGGCCAAATTCATCAACGTACTGAGTAAATACCTGTCCGTTTTCGAACAATCTTTTTGCTGTAGCTTCATCACTAACAAAGCGGCCTTCACCATGGCTTACTGCAATAAGATGATTTCTGTGATCTACAACACTTGGATGAAGTGCCCAAGGGCTGGTAGCAGAAACGATACGGGTGCGGACAATTCGGCTGATATGGCGGTTGATTCTGTTGTAAGTTAAAGTTGGCATATCTGGAGTCATATCGCGGATTTCGCCGAAGACCGCAAGACCAGTTTTTACAAGAGCCTGGAAGCCGTTACAAATACCAAGAACAAGACCGTCACGTTTTTTAAGAAGATTCATAACTTCTTCGCTGATATTTCCTGCCTTCAAAACGTTAGCAATGAATTTTGCAGAACCATCTGGTTCGTCTCCGGAAGAGAAGCCTCCGCTAAGGGCGAGAATCTGTGCATCACGCATTTCTTTTGCGAGGCGTTCGAGGGATTCTGTAAGCTGATCCTGAGTTCGGTTCTGAAGAACGATAATCTTTGTTTCTGCCCCTGCAAGGTTGAAGGCACGGGCCATATCAAATTCACAGTTTGTTCCAGGGAATACCGGCAGCAATACTTTTGGTCTGCTTACAGGCTGAACAAAAGCTGGAGCCTTTCTTATATCGCTTAAAGATTTATGAACAGATTTTGCCCATTCTGGAAGTTCCGGCTGAAGAGGTGCACCACTTACTGGTGGGAAAACATTCTTTAATTTATCTTCCCAGGTCTTAAGACAGTCAGAAAGCTGGATTTCAGTTTCTTCTTTAGTTACATTTCCTAAGCTTGCATTTTTTACAAGAATTACAGGGCGGTCAATAGTCATACCAAGTTTTTCAAGGCTTCCTTCAACAAAGGCTGCCTTTTCAAAGTCAGGAACATAGGCCGATGGTACTTCTACGATGATGTTTCCGTAAGTTGGAAGGAAGAGATCTTTTACATCTTTTCCGGCATCAATTCTGGCACCAACCATATTTCCCATTGCCATCTTTGTAATGGCTTCTGCAATTCCACCAGGTCCTACAGGATACATAGAAGCTATAAGGCCTTTTTTATTTAACTCGTAAAGGATGTCTGAGTTTTCAAGGAAGGTTTTGTAGTCAGGTTCAAGTAAAGCTGAATATGGAACCTTTACAAGGTAAATGTTATTTCCGCTTACCTTAAGGGCACCACTTGTTACGTTAGAAACTTCATCATGAGTAACTGCAAAACTTACAAGAGTATGAGGAACATTGATATCTTCAAAAGTTCCGCTCATAGAGTCTTTTCCACCAATTGAAGCACAGCCTGATTCAATCTGAGCATCTACAGAACCAAGCAGGGCTGCTGCAGGATAACCCCAGGTCTTTTCGCTTACAGCACGGCCAAAGAATTCCTGGAAGCTTAAGCGGGAAGTACGTGCCTTACCACCCAGACAGGTGATTTTTGCAAGTGAGCTTAAAACAGCAGTTTTTGCTCCGTGCCATGGAGACCAGTTGCCTACACGTGGGTCAAAACCATAAGCCATAAGGCTTGCTGTACTTGTTTCACGTGGAGTTACAACCGGGATTTTTGCAGCCATACCGGCTTCAGGTGTATTCTGATATTTTCCTCCGTAAGGGAAGAGAACTGTACTTGAACCAATAGAACCGTCGAAGCGTTCTCCAAGTCCTCTCTGTGAACAGCAGGCAAGGTCATTCATATTTGCAAGCCATGCATCGCGAAGATGATTTTCTACACATCCTTCGCATTTTACAGGTTTATTAAGTTCTGCAGCTGCAGACTCAAGAGGATTCATAAGAGGTGATTTTGCAGGCTCAGCAGGTTCTTCAATTAAAGCGCTTGCTTCGTGATGAGCACCTGCAGCATCAAGGAATTCACGGCCAATATCAACAATTGTCTTACCGCGCCACTTCATAACAAGGCGGTTTGTATCTGTAACAGTTGCAACAACAACTGCATTTAAGTTTTCTGCATTTGCGGCAGCAATAAAGCGGTCAACATCTTCTTTGCGAACAACAACAGCCATTCTTTCCTGGCTTTCAGAAATTGCAAGTTCAGTTCCGTTTAAGCCTTCGTATTTCTTTGGAACTGCATCAAGGTTAATATCAAGACCAGGGGCAAGTTCACCAACAGCAACAGAAACACCACCTGCACCAAAGTCGTTACAGCGGCGAATCATTAAACTTACTTCCTTATTTCGGAAGAGACGCTGGATTTTTCTTTCTTCTACTGCATTACCCTTTTGAACTTCGGCAGCAGCAGTTGTAACAGATTTTACAGTGTGAACTTTAGAAGAACCTGTAGCTCCACCAATACCATCGCGGCCGGTTCCACCACCAAGCAGAATGATGATATCTCCAGTTTCCGGACGCTCACGAATTACTGTATTCTGAGGAGCAGCTGCAATTACAGCACCAAGCTCCATACGTTTTGCGGCATAGCCAGGGTGATAGATTTCTTCTACCTGACCGGTTGTAAGACCAATCTGGTTTCCGTAAGAAGAGAAGCCCTGTGCAGCTTCGCGGCAAAGCTTAATCTGAGGGAGTTTTCCTTTCATAGTTGCGCTTAGTGGAACAGTTGGGTCTGCAGCACCGGTAATTCGCATTGACTGGTAAACCCATGAACGGCCCGAAAGCGGGTCACGGATAGCACCACCAAGACAGGTTGCAGCTCCACCAAAAGGTTCAATTTCTGTAGGATGATTGTGAGTTTCGTTTTTGAACATCATAAGCCAGCGTTCTGTAGCACGAGGGTCATCAGCGGCTAAAGGCTTACCATTTTCGTCTGCTGTGTAGTGAACATCAATTACAACTGAGCAGGCATTATTTTCTTCTGAAACTTCCATATCCTCAAGTTTTCCGTGCTTCTTGAGGTACTTCATTCCGATTACAGCCATATCCATTAAGCAGACAGGCTTATCTGTACGACCTGCATAAAGGTCTGTACGCATATTGTTATAGTTTTCAAGTGATTTTTTGAAGAGAGAAGCATAAGGACCATCTTCAATCTTTATGTCTTTAAGTTCTGTAAGGAAGGTTGTATGACGACAGTGGTCAGACCAGTAGGTATCTAATACGCGGATTTCTGTTTCGCTTGGGTCGCGCATTTCTCCCTTAAAATAGTCCTGAAGGAATTTAATATCAGCATGATCCATGGCAAGGCCCATCTTCTGGCGATAGGCTTCAAGCTGGCTGTCATCCATTTTAATAAAACCTTCAACAACCGGAATATCTGCAGGAACTTCTACGTCCATTTTTAAAGTGTCAGGTTTAGCATTGTTTGTAAGGCGGGAATCAACAGGATTGATAAGATACTGTTCAATTTTTGTAACTTCATCTTTAGAAACTTTTCCGTAAAGTCTTACAATTTTTGCACAGCGAACTACAGGAGCTTCTGAAAGAGTTTTTACTCCTTTAAGGCCGGCTCTTAACAAAGAAAGACACTGCTCTGCACTATCTGCCCTCTGATCATACTGGCCTGGAAGAAATTCCCATATAATCTCTGTTGCATCTTTTTCTTCCGGAAGGGATTCAAAAGTTACAAAATCGCTTTGTGGCTCAGAAAAAATTCTGGTTGCAGCTATTTTAGAAACTTCCTCGCTGACATTTTCAATGTCATAACGATTAAAATAACGAACTGCTTCTACACCAGCAATTCCCAAAAATCCATTAATTTCTGATAAATAACGCTTTGCCTCATTTTCAAAACCTGGGCGACGTTCTACAAATAAACGATACATAGACAGAGTATAGCAAATTAAGGGATTTTATTAAATAGGGAATAAAAAAGCACCCCTCACCAGAAAGCAAGGGATGCCTTTAAGCTTGCCTGAAGTTCTGCTTAGAACCTGAAAGTTCCTGTTGTAACGGTTCCTCCGTTACTGTAAATATCAAAGTTTACTGACTTGTTTGCATTTGCAAGTTCTGCATAGAACTCTGCAAGGTTACTTACGCTTCTTCCATTTACGGCTGTAATAATATCGCCGCTTTGTAAACGAAGGCTTGCGGCAGGAGATTTTTCTTCAACATTAGAAACAACAACTCCCTTGAGTTTTTTGTCTGTTACACCAAGCTGTTTTTTAACTTCTTCTGAAAGTGGAGTTGCAATAAAGCCCGGCCACATCTTGCTGTTTTGAATTTCGTTTTCTTTGGCACGCTCTTCAACCTTTACAATAAGAGGAGCAATAACCTTACCCCCGCGCACGACAGTGAACTTAGCGGTGGTTCCCACCTTAAGGTTTCCTACATCGCGCACAAGCTGATTTACCGATTTTACCTTCTTATCATTCAGCTCAATAATAAAGTCACCAGGTTTAATTCCGCCCTTAAAGGCTGGCGAATTAGTAAATACTTCAACGGCAAAAGCACCTTCATAATCTGCAACACCAAGTTCGTTCTTGTAGTCTTTAGTTACATCGAGTAAAGAAACACCAACCCAGCCGTAAGTAAGTTTTCCGTTCTTAATAAAGGAATCAATTGAATCTTTTATATTATTGATTGGAATTGCAAAACCTAAACCAACAGAACCGCCGCTGGAAGAAGCTATCCAGGTATTAATACCAACTACTTCGCCATAAATGTTTACAAGAGGACCACCAGAGTTTCCCTGATTAATGGCAGCATCAGTCTGAATGTAATCACTGATTGAAGACATATGACTTTCGCTTCTGCCTGTTGCAGAAATAATTCCCTGAGTTACAGACTGACTGTAACCAAGTGGAGCACCAAAGGCCATACAGATATCACCCGGCTGGACCTTGTCTGAATCTCCAAGTTTTGCAACCGGAATAGAAGCATCACTGCTTTCGAAAGAAACAAGGGCAATATCAATTCTTGAATCTGCCCCAACAAGTTTTCCTTCGAACTCGCGGCCATCATTTAATTTAATTGAGATTTTTGTAGCAGAACCGGCAACATGATTATTTGTAAGTACGTATAAAGTATTTCCTGTTCTGCGGACAATTACACCTGAACCAAGTCCGCTCTGTTCATACTGTCTTTTTCCGTCATTTTTTTCTGAGCCATCTTTGTCGTTATTTCCATAGCCAAAGAAATCACCGAATGGGAAAGAAAAATTACTGAAAGGATCCTGAACTGTTTTAGTCTCTGTAATATCTACTTCAACAACGGAAGGCAGCATTGTTTCGCTTACAGAGCGAAATACATTTTGAAAAGCCTCAACTACAGCAAGTGAAGAAGCTGCAGTTGAAGTTGTAGTCTTTTTAGGAGGATCTGCAAAAACCTGAGTTGAAAGGAAGGTAAGTAAAGCAAGTCCTGTGATTAATTTAATAGTCTTTTTCATAATGCAAAACTCCATTATTTTTTTGTTCTTTTTAAAAGATAACGAAATTTTGGCAAAAAGGTTACTAAAAAATTATGTTATTATTTTAAAACTGATTTTCCGCAGTAATCCAGGTCGGTAAGAACCTCTGTATGATCTGCAAAAACAGCTACTGTATGCTCTTCGTGGCAGCTGCATTTTCCGTCTGCAGTAACTACAGTCCAGCCATCATCCAGAGTATCAACATCTGCTGTTCCTAAATTAATCATTGGTTCAATTGCTAAAACCATGCCGGCCTTAATTCTTGGGTTTGAACCTCTGAAAGGACAGTTTGGAACACTTGGATCTTCGTGAACATCAAGCCCTACTCCGTGTCCGCAGTAGTCGTAAACAACCCCATAACCGTGACTGTCTGCAATTTCGTAAACAGCGTTTGCAATATCGCTGATTCTGTTTCCAACCTTGCAGGCTGCAATTCCAGCCTTTAAGCATTCAATTGTAACTTCATGAAGTTTCTTAACCTTTGGATCTACCTTACCAATTTCAATGGAATGGGTTGTGTCGCTGATGTAACCGTCAAGGTCAATTCCTACATCCAGGCTGACTAAGTCACCGTTTTTGATAAAACGCTTTTTAGATGGAAGACCGTGAATAACCTCGTCATTAACACTGATACAAACTGCTCCAGGATAATCTTCGTGATACCAGGCAGGAGTTCCCCCGTGGCTGATGATATAATTTTTAAAGAGCTGATCAATTTCCCAGGTACTCATTCCTGCTTTAATTTGTGGAATAAGTTCGTTAAACATATCTGCTGTTAAATGACAGGATTTTCTTATTCCATTAATTTGTTCTTCTGTTTTTAAGTGAATCATATATGCCTCTATAAATTATATTATATATTAGCTCAAAAAAAACTTTATGAAAATAGGTAGGTTAGAAATAACTAACAATTAGGTAAAAAAAAGCCCGCGCCTTATTTTGCGCGGGACCAGGCTGATGTTCAGCCAGCAGGGGGCCTGTCAAAGTACAGGCTGATTTCTATTTAAAAATCTTCTTGAATTCTCCAAGTAAAACATCTGTTTCAATTGAAGCATCAAGATTTGTAATTTTACCCTTATCTTTATAGAAATTGATTAAAGGTTCTGTCTGTTCACGGTAAACATCCATTCTGTGTAAGATAGATTCCTGTTTGTCATCATCACGCTGGTAAAGTTCTCCGCCACATTTGTCGCAAACACCTTCTACTTTTGGAGGAAGTGTAAGAACATTGAAGTTAGCTCCACAAGCTTTACAAACACGACGTGTAGAAAGACGACGAATTACAATTTCGTCTTTAATTTCAAAGTTTACAACTTTTACGTCACTTACAAGTTTTTCAAGCATTTCTGCCTGAGGAATTGTACGTGGGAAACCGTCAAGAATGTAGCCGTTTTTGCAGTCATCCTGTGCAAGGCGGTCTTTTACAAGTTCAAAAGTTAATTCATCAGAAACTAAAGAACCGGAATCTATAATTGCCTTTACTTTTACTCCAAGTGGAGTCTGAGCCTTAATATTTGCTCTGAAAATATCTCCTGTTGAGATATGTGGAATTTTGTAATCTTCTGCAACTTTTACAGCAAGGGAACCTTTTCCTGCTCCCGGAGGTCCTAAGAAAATAAAGTTATTCATACTTTTTCGTTTTCTCCCATAAAATAAGTATTTAAGAAAAATCAATACATGATTTAATAATTATCAATATTTTATAATGATTTTTTTCTTTTAGCAATGTAGAATGTAGCTGTTATGAAAAAAAGCTGCTTTAAGTTATTTATTACTCTGTCATTATTATTAACAACGCCCCTGCTCTGGGGCCAGAGCAATAAGAGTGCCATAGATTATCAGAACCCAGGAAAAATGCCTTCTTCAACTGCAGAAACTGCTAAAAAACGGCCTACTGTTGCCCTTATTTTAAGCGGCGGAGGCATAAACGGAAGTGCAGAAATTCCTGTTTTAGAAAAACTTGAAGAACTTCATATACCTGTAGATTTTATTGCGGGAACAAGTATTGGTGCAATTGTTGGAGGCCTTTATTCCTGCGGCTACACCACAAAAGAAATCTACAATCTTTTTTTTACTCAGGACTGGCCTTCCATTTTTAACGATTATGTTCTTTCTCCTTACGAAAGAATTTACCGGGAACACGGGCTTGAACAGAATTTTATTCCCCTGGATTTTTCCCTCAGTTCGGGACTGAATATGGGAATGGGTATTTCAAACGGTCAGAATGCCCTGCAAATGCTGAAAAACCTTACCGTAAAGTTTCCTTCTGATATTGATTTTGACAGCCTGCCGGTTCCTTTCAGGGCCGTTGCCACCGATATGATTACCGGAGAACCTTATTTATTTCACAAGGGAGACCTTTCCCAGGCAATAAGGGCCAGCATGACGGTAGCAGGACTTTTTGAGCCCCTTTATATTGACGGCCACTACCTGCTGGACGGAGGACTTTCCTATAATCTTCCAATTGAAATTGCAAGGAAGATGGGCTACGACATAATTATTGCAGTCGATATTCCTCCTTCTTCTAAAAAAAGCCTTGCAACTTACAGATCCTCTCCGCTTTATACCCTGCAGGATTCAATTTACACCCCAATGAAAACTACCAGCAATCTCTTTTTGTCTGATGCTGATTTAGTTTTAACTCCCGATCTTTCTTCCTTTGAAATTACAGATTTTAACAAGGCAAAAGACATTTACCAGAAGGGTAAAGAAGAAGTTGAATTACATCAAAAAGATTTTGAAGAAATTGCAAAACTTTTTGACCATAGTTCTGGAGAAAAAAGACGCTCCCTTTACAGAAACAAAGGTTATCTTAAGGCAGATTCCATTACAATTCAGGGAGCCTATGAAGAAGACCTTTCTTATATAGAAAAAAAGTTTTTAAAAATTAAAGGTAAAGAGCTTACAGAAAAAGTTATCAATTCCTTTATTCATGAAATTTATAAAACCGGACACTATGACCTTGTACAGTCAAAAATCCTGCAGACAGAAGACGGTTACAGTCTTAATCTGCTTTTGAGGGCAAAAAACAAGCCTTCAATTCAGCTGATTGCCAACATGGAACTTTCGCAGACCTTTGGCACAGCCGGCTCTTCCAGTTTTTTTTCTACAGATTATAACCTCAACTTTAAGGACTTTAACCTGCCGGATTCTCTTTTTTCAATAAGAGGCAGTGCCTTAAATGACTGGTCTTTAAGTTTTTTATATTTTCAGCCTTTTAACAGACATTTATATGCTTCTTTACTGGTGGATTACACAAGACAAAATTACAGGCTTTACGATTCCTACACTTTTGTCCAGGATAAAATCAGTTTTGGCATGAATAACTACAACCACTTTTTTATGGAAGGGGGAGCCTTTATAAACTTTAATAAGGTTCCGCTTTTTGAAGATCAGACAGAGCTGAAAAAAGAATGGGACTGGGGCTTTTTTACAGAAACAAATTTAAATTTTCTGGACCAGCCGGCTTTTTCGGAAAGAGGCTTTTTATTTAAAACCCAGGCAAAAGTTATTATTCCTCTAAAAGAAAACAAAAGTTTGTGGAATGATTTTTCTCTGCCGGTAAGCCTTAAAGTAAAAGCAGCCTTCCCTCTTAGCCAGAAGTTCTTTTTGAACCTAAATCTTTTTGCAGGCTACAATTTTAAAAGTCCTTTACAAAACGGACTTATAGAACTTGAAGGCTTTAATAATTATGACAGGCTCTACTTTCCTCATAACTGTTCTAAAAATGAATTTTCTAACCATGAATTTGCAGCTTCTGCTTCCCTTTTATTCCTGCCTTCCCGAGCCCTTACAATTTTTGGAGGAAAACTCTACATAAGTGCAGGAGCAAGTTACGCAAGCTTAAAGACTTTTAAGGAAGGCGAATGGACAGTAAATACCGGAGCCGGCTTAAGACTGGTTGAATCTACAAGCCTTATGACCCGCTTTGGAATTGCAGTAAAAGAAAATGAGGCTTTACCATTTTTTACAATAGATTTTGGATACCTTGAATTATAGAAAGTCCGGGACTTTATAAAAAATTACCTTGCCCTTAGAAACTTTTATTATTATATTTTAATTAATGAATCTTAAGATTCTGTAAACTTTAAATTATTTATGAAGGTGATAAATCATGAAAATTAAACCATTAGCAGACAGAGTTCTTGTAAAAAACGAAAAACCAGAAACAAAAACTACAGCAGGAATCATCATTCCTGAAGCTGCTCAGGAAAAAACTCAGACAGCCATTGTTATTGAAGTAGGACCTGGAACTGAAGATGAAAAAATCACTGTAAAAAAAGGTGATAAAATCATGTATGACAAATACGCTGGAACTCAGGTTAAAATTGACGGCGAAGAACACCTCATTTTAAGAATGTCTGATATTATTGCTGTAATTGAATAGTCTAGTCAGAAAGCTTTTCTTTTAATAAAGATGCCCTGGCGTTTTGTGGATAAAGCAGGATTGCGTAATCTGCCGAACGAAGGGCATTTTTTTTGTCATCTGCTGCAACATAAATATTTGCAATTCTATAATAAATATCTGAACGGATTTTATTTTTATTTTCTCTGCCTGCAACTTTTCCATACAATTTTAAGGCTTTATCGCGGCTTCCATACGAAAAATAAATATCAGCGAGATTCATGCAGGCAGAAGTTGTTGCATAGATGGAAATCTCCCCTTCCTCAAGTATGCCGCTGCTTTCATAAACAAGATATTCATAAAGTCTGATAGCTTCATTTATGCGCTTATCTTTAAGGGCAAAAAGGGCTGCAAGTTCCAGCATTCCAAGGTCAACATTCTTCATGTAAAGGATATTTTCTTCCCAGAAATCTTTTTTTGCATCTATAGGATAATGTTCATTCATATATTTACAGAATAAAGTAAAGGCTTCTTCATCCTGTTTAATATTCAAAAGATAAGTAATTACATACTGAGTTAAAAGAGTTTTATATTTTTCATCCTCTGTATATGTGTCTTCAAGCAGCTGCCACATATCTCTTATTTTATCTTTTTCTGTACGGGTATTGTCGGTCTTATTTTTTAAGTCCAGCTTTTGAATATAAAGATAAGGATCCTTTGTAGCTTCTATTCCCTGGTCCAGGCGGTATAAGGCATCGCTTAAAGGAATTTTTCTGCGGTTATCATATTTTTCCATTTCGGTAGACAGTATTCCGGCCTTCCTTAAGGCAAGCACTTCGCTATCTTCCTTACGCTCAAGGCTCGATTCATAGGCAAAATCTGAATACAAAATTATGCCCGGAACATAATCCGGCCAGGCATTTACCGCATAAAAAAGCAGATCGGCACAGTAGTCAGGATTTTCTGTATTTTTAGCATAGATTGCTGAGTTTACGAAAATTACCGGCAGCAAGGCAGCATCCGAAGTCCTTGTTGTAATGTTATCAATATTTGATATTACCTTCTGACGGGCGGCTTCTGCACTCTGCATATCAGAAACTGCCATATAAGAGTCTGATAAGAGAGAATTTAATTTTACAGGGGAAACTTTTGTCTGACTAAGGCCGGAAAAATCATTCAGATAATTAATTGAAAGGTTTACGGCATCTATTGCATTGTAAAACTTTGCTGCATCATAAAAAATAAGGGCCCAGAAGTAGGCATCATCTGCATTAGAAAAAGCTTCTGGTGCAAGGCCTGCAGCATTTGAATAAAGGCCCTTCTTTAAATCTATTAAGGCTGTATTTTTAAGCCACACTGGATTTTTACTTCCAAGATATGCTTCATAAAAAACATTAAAAAAATCACTTGAAGAATAGTATTCAAGATTATCTTCGGCCCCTGCTCTTTTGTCTGCCACGCTTTTTAAAAGCGCTTCTGAATACAAAGAACCGTACTTACTTCCTTCAAGCTTTTTTGCTACCTGCAGGGCCTCATCAATTTTGTTCTGATTAATTAAAAATTTAGTATAAACGGCATTCAGCTCAGGATTTTCGCTGTTTTGTTTTACTGCCTTTTTTAAGAGTTTTAAACAGAGGTCTTCCTGGCCCATTTTTTTATATCTTTTATATATTCCAATATAAGACCAGGAATCGTAAACTTTCTTTTCTGTTTTGCGTAAAAGTTTTATTGCGTCACCAGTCTGCCCCTGATTAATAAGGGCATCAATGGTATTAAATTGACTTGTTAAAGACTTTTGTTCTGCCCTGATTGCACATGAATTAAGGCAGAACAAAAATATTATAAGAAGATTTACTAAAATCAGATTTAATTTATTTTTATGCAATGCTCTCTTTTCCAATTTTATCTAACACGGCATTTATAAATTTAAAGGAATCGTCAGCTCCATATTCTTTTGCAATATTGATGGCTTCATCAATTACAATTTTAGGATTTGAACCTTCCACAAATTTTAATTCATAAATACTGGTTCTTAAAATTGCTAAGGCAACTTTATTAATTCTATCCCGGCTCCAGTTTGCACTAAGATGAGAATCAATTAATTCATCAATCTTTTCAATATTGTTAAGAGTTCCGGTTACAATAAGACTTGCAAACATAAGCTCGTCTTTTGAATTATCTTTTTCTTTGTCTGACTCTTCAGTCTCTTTTTTTAGCCAGGTAAAATTTAACAAATCCTCTAAAGGAATATTGTTGGCATCCCATGAAAAAAGAGCCTGAAAAGCTGTTATTCTTCCTTTTCTGCGAGACACTAGTTACTCCAGTTTAAAAGCTTATTAAGCTCATCACCAGTTTTTTTCCATTCAACATTAACAGAAGTATTAATCTGGTTAGCCATTTCCTGTGCTGCTGTCTGTAAATACTGCATCTGTTTCTGATATGAAAGATTCTGATTAATGTACTGATATACTGTTACTGTAGATTCCGGCTGAACTGAATCACTGATTGAAAGCATTTTTGCAGGATATTTCTTTTCTACAGCTACAATTCTAAAATCAACAGGGGTTTCCTGAACATCTGTTACAAAGCCGTCTGCTTTTTCAAAAAGAGACAAAAGCCCCTGGTAAGAAAAACCGTAAGCATTAGCAACCTGTTCTGTTTTAGCAAGCATAAGTTCGCCGGCCTGATAGCCTGAATCCTGTGCATTTGCCTGAACAACAAGCTGTTCTACGGTAAGTTTTTTATCTACAAATTTATTTCTTAAATCGTTTGCCTTGTTTTTTGCAGCATCTGCATTAGCTCCCTTTGGAACCAGCATAAGGAAAGCTTTCATTGTATCATTCATTACAAAAGAAGCCTTATTTGATTCATAGAACATACGAATTTCTTCGTCTGTTGCGGCAACTTTCTGCATTTCTGCCTGTTTCTGCTGAACAACATACTGCTGAATAATAAGCTGATTCTTTAAATAAGCTTTATATTCTGTAGAGTTCATGCCAATCTGCTGAACAAGAGCTTCGTCAAGACTTGTTCCAGAAACTTTTTTTACATAATCAGCAATTTCTTTTTCTGAAGTAAAGTTCTGGCCAAGCTGACTTGTCATATACTGAATAAAATACTGATCAACTCCGCTGTCTGGAACTGTAACACCAGCTTTAGCAGCTGCCTGAAGCATCAGTTTTTCTTCAATAAGAGTATCAACAATCTTTTTACGGTCTTCGAGTGTTGTCTTTATATTGTACTGTTTTTCAAAAATTACAGAACGATTTTTTACCTGCTTTACGGTAATAGATTCATTCTTATTTAATTTTACTACAACTAAAGGCTGCAAATCTGCCTGTGCAAATACAGAGCCTGCAAGTGTAAGTAACATTAATGCTGAAAGTAAAATCTTCTTCATATAAATAATTCCTTTTTTATTATGTAGTTTTTTCTTTATATAAAACACGCAACCCTAAGCTTAGTTACGATATTTTTGCAGATTTAACCTTCCAGAGGAAGACCACCGCTTATTGTAGCTCTGATTCTACGAACTCCGGCTGAAGAAGACTGCTCTTTTTCAATTTTGAATTCTCCGATTTGAGCTGTATGCTGAACATGAGGTCCACCGCAAACTTCTTTACTGAACCAGTCTGTTTTAGGGTCACGTCCGATTGTATAAACCTTTACGCTTTCTCCGTATTTATTTGTAAACAAGGCTCTTGCACCTTCGGCCTTTGCTTCGTCCAGAGTCATTACCCTCATATTAACAGGTAAATCTTCCTTAATCTTTTCGTTTACAATGTCCTGAACCTTCTGAATTTCTTCTTTAGTCATAGGACGGTCAAAAGTAAAGTCAAAGCGCATGCGTTCACTGTTGATATTTGAACCTTTCTGTGCAACCTGATCACCAAGAACTTCTACCAGAGCCTGCTGTAAAAGGTGGGTAGCAGTATGATATTTAGTTGCAACATCTGACTGCTCTGCAATTCCACCCTTTGCTTTTCCTGCTTCTGCAGTTTTACTTGCTTCCTGGTGTTTGCGTTCTGCTTCCTTAAAGCCTTCTACATCAACTGTAAAGCCGTTTTCTGCTCCAAGTTCCTGAGTAAGTTCAAGAGGATAGCCGTAAGTTTCATAAAGATTATAAGCAACCTTACCGCTGATAATCTTCTTTGGATTCTTCATAAGATTTGGAAGCATCTTCTGGAATTCTGCTTCTCCCTTCTTAAGGGTCTGGCGGAATTTTGCTTCTTCTTTTGTAAGTTCTGAATAGATTTTATCTTTATTCTGTTCCAGTTCAGGATATGGAGCCTTAAAGTTTTCTACTACAACTTCTGCTACCTGAGCCATAAAATCGTTTTCAATGCCAAGCTTCATTCCGTGGCGAACTGCACGACGAATAAGACGGCGAAGAACGTAACCAGCCCCTACACGGTCTGGAGTTACCCCCTTCTGGTCACCAAGAATAAATACTGCAGAACGGGCATGGTCTGCAATAATGCGGACAGACTTGTCTTTTTCTGCGTCTGTACCATATTTATAACCGTCAGCAAGCTGACCGATCTTTTCGATGATTGGCTGGAAAACTTCTGTAAGATAAACTGAAGTTTTTCCCTGTAAAATACAGTTTGTACGTTCAAGCCCCATACCTGTATCTACATTCTTTTTTGGAAGTGGTTCAAGAGTTTTTTCATCCTTGCGGTTGAACTGCATGAATACGTTATTCCAGATTTCCATCCAGTTTGCACTGTCTGTTCCTTTATTTGAACCTACAGGTGGTAAGCCCTCGCCTACCCAATAGAAGATTTCTGTATCAGGACCGCAAGGGCCTGTTGGACCGGCAGCCCACCAGTTGTCGCTGGCAGGAAGATAAGCAATTTTATCCTCCGGCATACCTACAGATTTCCATACTTCTGCAGCTTCTTCATCGCGGGGAGCATTTTCGTCTCCTGCAAAAACTGTTACGGAAATCTTTTTAGGGTCTAAACCTAACCATTCCTTTGAAGTTAAGAATTCATAAGAAAAAGAAATTGATTCTTTCTTAAAGTAGTCTCCTAAAGACCAGTTTCCAAGCATTTCAAAACAAGTTAAGTGACTTGGATCTCCTACCTCATCAATATCGCCGGTACGAATACATTTCTGATAATCTGTAAGGCGGGTGCCTGCAGGATGTTTTTCTCCAAGTAAATAAGGAACGAGAGGATGCATACCTGCGGTAGTAAATAAAACTGAAGGGTCATTTTCAGGAATTAATGACTGACCTGAAATTACAGCATGATTTTTTGATTTAAAAAACTCAATATATTTTGAGCGAAGTTCGTTTGCATTCATAAGAAGTTATTATAATATTTTTTTATTATAGTGTAAATTATCACAAAGGGGCGACTGCACTATTAGGCCAGTCCCCCCTATGGTAAAAATGAGGTTAGAATGAGTACTTAAAGTTAATTCTAAGATAGTTGTTAATGATATCCTTTAAAGCTGTCTTCCAGCTGCTGTAAGCCTTATCAAGTTCAGCATCTATATCGAGCAGGCCTGAATAATTTCCGTCACTATCCTTATTTGTATAAAAGTTTCCGTCATCAGAATTATAGTACCAGCCCTGACCTGTATACAAAGAATTGCCGACACCATAATTGTGAATATACTCGAAGGTATAACCAATTCCTAAAGAGAAAGTTCCTGCCTTAGTTTTTGGAAATTCATAAGTCATATCAAGGTCTGCCTGAACAGTATACTCTTTTGTATCCTGAGTAAGAAACATAAGTTTATTCCAGGCAGATGAACCATAAACTGCACGGTTTAAAGAATAGCTCCATAATTTCTGAGTCTGATTAATAGAACCGTCAGTTATAAAGTCTCCCGGCTGGGCACAAAGACAGCCGATTTTTTCCTCTCTTGTAAAACCTTCGGTTACATTTGCATGACGAATAAAGGCTCCGTAAAAATCAAAGGTAAGACCCTTTACAGGTTTGTACTGAAGGCTTAAAGCGATGCGGTCAGAGTTTGGCTCAAGAGAAGAACCAAGAGGCTGGCCGGCTGTTGCATAAATCTGATAGTTTGCCCCGTAAGTATTTACTGTATTTGTCTGAGTATCTACAACATTTAAGCCGCTGTCGTTTGTCTGCCAGTGGGCATACATATATGGAGAAACCATTGTATAGTTGAGTTTTACCATTTGAAGGGGACTGTAGTTCTGAGGAACATATTTTAAGCCTGCAATTGCTGCAAAGCGGAGCTTAATATCGTGATAAGTTTTTAAGCTTGTAAAGCCGACATCATCCAGATAAAAATCTCCGTTTAATGAAAGGCCCTGCACTGGTTTGTAAGTAAAGGCACCCCCCATCATAATGTTATCATTTTCGTAGCCGGTAATTCCTTCTGTAACTATATAAAGCATTGGAATCATATAAGAAAAGTCAAAACGCTGACCGTAAATGGCAGTTTCATAAAAAGTTAATGAAAGTTTTTTATTGATATTCCAGTCCAGGTTATGCATCATCAGTAATTTATTTTCGTATAAGCCCGATAAATCTGAGGTACTGGTTGCACTTAAAGCAAACATTGCTTCTGTATAATTGATTTTTCCATTGTTGTAGCCGAAGGAAAAATTTGCAGTATGCTTTGCATTTGGAGAAAAAACAATACTGTCTTCGTAAGAGTTTCCAAAGGAATTATGACCTATTCCAGTCTGAAAATACCAGTTATTAATTCTGGCACTTGCATAGGCGTCAACATCCATTGTGTTTCTGATTTTACCGCTCTGGCCATCCTTTAAATAATAAGGAAGATAGCGGTAATGTGGCAGCAGGCTCGAAGAAGGATTTGTCTCGCTTACAAAATCCAGCTGGTAGCCTAGAGCAAAATTATCTAAAAAGTATGTATCTCCTTCTACCCCGTATTTTGCAAGAAGTTTCTTTTCAAAACCCGAAGATGATATTAAGCCGCTTCCCTTTGTATCCAGTAAGAGGCCCCATTTTTTTCCAAAGGTTTCTTCGTAAATAGCCTTTGCAACTTCGGCTTCGGTCTGGGAATCAGAAGCAATTACTGTATTTAAGATTTCTTCTACAAGGAAGAGGGAATATGGCCTTAAGGAAGGCTGATTTTCTATGAGTCCCAGAGTTTCCCATCTTTCTACCTGTTTGTAAAAATTGTCAGAAGGATCTGAAGAAACCTGAGCAAAAAGGAATGATGGAATCAAAAATAAAAATAATAAAAGTGATTTTTTCATAATAAGCCCTCTTTTCGAATATTTTATTCTCTAACAAAAGTAAATGTATAACCTTCAGCCGAGTAACAGTCTGTAGGCATAAGTTTTACAGGAACAAAAATTATAGTGTTATAGTCGGTTACAACTTTTTCTACTGTCTTACGTTTTACGGTTTCTGTAATTGTTTTTTTGCCGAATTCCATGGCATAGGCATCAGAAAGGAAGGATTGCTCCGAATCTGACAAAAACTGAATTACATTGTAAGAACCCACAGAAAGAAGGGAATAAACTCCGCTTTCTGTAATTTCCGGAGTCTGCAGGGTATAAGTATAATCGTCAAAAGCGATGGTTGTCTGCTTGTCTGCAGTTGACCAGGCAGGATCTTTTTTGAGTTCTCTGGCAAAAGTCTGTAAGGCCGACTGAGTTTTGGAAGAATCAAAGGCCCACTGAGAACTCATCTTCTTATACTGACCGTCCCATACGGTGGTTTCCTGAATTGTAAGGTTGATGTAGTCTCTTACGGTAATGCGGATTTCATCAACTCCCAGAAGGGAAATATCAAAACGGCGTTTAAGATTTGTAATATCTGCATTAACGGTGGTAATGTAGATGCCGTTATGACGAACATTACTGTCTTCCCATTCATAAACTCCCTGGGTATCGCCTACCAGCTGAATAATTTCCTTGCTGTCATAATTAAAGTAAACATAGCGGACCAGTCCGTCTGAATTGGAAGTTTTATACCACAAACCGTCAAGGAAGCCTGCAAAAGTTTCTACAGTTCCATCCTGAATGCGGGAAAGCTCTTTTGCAGCAAGTTTTCCGGCACTTACCATAACTTCTTTATAAAGTTCATACTGGCCGGTTGAATAGTTATAGCGGAATTCCTGCTGAATCTGGTTTCCGTTGGAAGAAATTATCTTCTTTCCGTCTTCAGAAACTTCTGTTTCTGACTTATAAACCCAGATGGAAAAACTTTCGCCTTTAGAAACACCAAGGGCATAACTTTCAGGTCTTTCTGTCTGCTGAATAAAAACTGTTCCGTCGGAAGAAAAGTCTCCAATACAAACCATCTTCTCTTCTTTTCTGCTTGACTGAAAATTAAATACCTTTAAAACGTAATTTCCGTCATCTGCAATTCCCTGAAAAACCAGGGAATTTTTATGTTCACCAAGCAGATCTTCTCCACTGTAAGAAAAGGCTCTTGTTCGGGAAAAATCTGTTTCTATAGCTTCAAGCCGTTCATAAAGACCTGTTTCTGAATTATAAAGGCCGGGAACCACATTCAGATAAGAAGAGTGGGAATTTTTTACAACGATTACTTCATCATCATAACCGTCGTTACTAAAATCAAAAGTAAGGGTACTAATTAAAGTTTCTCCGGTAAGCAGAGGAACAAAGGTTTCGTATTTTTCCAGTTCAAGGGCTGTTCCCTGATTTTCTGCTTCTGCTTCTGTAAGCTCGTTTGTTTTTGGAGAAATTAATTTTGCACGTGTAAGCAGTTTATCTTTCTGAAGGACAAACTTTTTTGTAACAAAAAAAGCAAGTGCTAAAAGAATAATAAGAACTGCAAAAGTTACTGGTATAGTACGGTTCTTCATACTCTAAAAATATAACGATTTATTACTGTTTTCTCAAGTTGCGGATTTAACTGTATGCCCTTAGAATTGTTAATATTATTGTAGAGGTATGTATGAAAAGATTTATGAAGGGAAGGAAGGCCCGGCTTTGCCTGAGTCTTCTTGCATTTGTCTTTACTTTCAGCGGACTTTCTGCCCAGGAAGTAATACAATTCAACGAAAAAAAAGCTGTAAAAGATGATAAGAGCTGTGAATTTACAGAAACATCTTCTTTAGATTTTGTAAAAAACATGACCTGCGGCTGGAACCTGGGAAACACCATGGAAGCCGTAGGAATTTCGGGCTCAGCTTCAGAAACCTTCTGGGGACAGCCTTCGACCACAAAGGCTATGATTGACTCTCTTGCTGCCAGCGGCATAAAAAGTATCCGTATTCCGGTAAGCTGGTCAAATCATATGGATAAAAAATACACAATTGATCAATCCTGGATGAAGCGGGTAAAACAGATTGTTGACTGGGCTATTGAAGACGGAATGTACGTAATCATCAACACCCATCACGATAACTGGGAAAATGGAAATAAGATTCCGACTGCAAAAGGCTACTATCCTAACCAGGCCTGCTTTGAAGAATCAGAAAGATTTTTAACTAATGTGTGGACCCAGATTTCCCTTGCCTTTAACAATGGTTACGACCAGCACCTTATTTTTGAAACCTTAAATGAGCCCCGCCTCAGGGGAACAAGTCAGGAATGGTGGAACAACAGGGGTACAGACACCTATAAGGAAGGTGCCGAATACCTTAACAAACTTAATCAGGTATGTCTGGATGCAATCCGTAAAAGCGGCGGCAATAACGCAAAACGCTTTGTTATGATTCCGGGCCTTCGGGCTGCAGTAGATTCTGCTCTGGCACCAGAATTCAGCCTTCCTCAGGATTCTGCAGAAGATAAACTTATTCTTTCTGTTCATATGTATGATCCACAGGATTTTGCACTTAATACTCCGGGAGCAAAAAAATTTGTTCAGGCCCATAAAGATGCCCTAAACAGAAGCTTTGATTCTTTATATGAAGCCTATATTTCTAAAGGTATTCCGGTAGTAATTGGAGAATATGGAGCCACAAACAAGGATAATCTGGAAGAAAGAGTAAAGTGGACAAATTTCTTCCTGGAAGAATCGCGCAAATACGGAATAACTGCCTGCCTCTGGGATAACGGAGGCTTTGATGCAAGTACAAGCCAGGGCGAAAAATACGGCTTCTTTGACAGAAGAGCCTTAAAGTGGGTTTTCCCAGAAATTATTGACGCTATTGTCAAAAGCACAAATTCCAGTGTAAAATAAAAGCATTATGAAAGTCACTTCGAACATTTGCTTTGAGGTGACTTTTTTTTATGCATTTTTTTATGCACTAAAAAAAGGAGGATATAATTAATGAAAAATCTGATTAGCAAAACCCGGATTTTTGCCTGTTTATTCATTTCGGCCCTGCTGCTTACAGGATGTAATCCAAAAGTAGAAAAGACAACTGCAGAACCATCTGCCGTTTCAGATTTTAAGGCAGTCAAAGGAAATCAGCAGGTAAAACTGAGCTGGAAAAACCCTTCAGCAGACTCTTTTGAAAAAGTAGTAATTTACTCAGGAGATTCTGAAGATGATTTATCAGATACTACTGAAATTACAGACAAAAGCACATCTTATACAGTTTCAGGTCTTAGTAATAACCAGACATATTATTTTAAGGCATCCGCTTATTTTACCGGCACAGAAAGCCCATATGATTCAGATATAATTTCTGCCACCCCGACAGACGATCTTTCCAGTGTAGAATTTGCAAAAGAACTGGTAATAGGCTGGAACCTTGGAAATACTCTGGATGCTCCAACAGAAACCGGATGGGGTATGCCAAAAACAACTCAGGAAATGATTAACGCAGTAAAAGCTGCCGGCTTTGAAACAATCCGTATTCCTGTAAGCTGGAGCGAACACGTAGATTCTTCTTACAACATTAATTCAGACTGGATGAACCGCGTAAAAGAAGTTGTAGATTACGCAGTAAATAATGACATGTATATAATTCTTAATGTTCATCATGATAATTATTCAGAAAAAGATTTATCAGACTCTGACACTTATGGATTTGCACTCTCTTCTAATTCTATTTTACAAACAAAATCTAAAGCTTACCTTGAAAAAGTCTGGACCCAGATTGCCACAAAATTTGCTTCTTATGATGAAAAACTTATTTTTGAAGTATTAAATGAACCTCGTGCCGTTGGCACAAGTGACGAATGGTACATTACTTCAGCTTCTACAGCAAAAACTTACTGTGACATTATTACCGACTATGAAAACACTTGTATTTCTGCAATCCGTGCTGTAAGTGGAAACGAAGACCGCTATATTATGGTTCCTTCTTATGCTGCAAGCGGTACCATGACTGTTACCTTAGATAATTATACTTTGCCGGATGATTCAGCAAGCGACAAACTCATTCTTTCAACACATGCCTACAGCCCATATAATTTTGCCATGGCAAATGCTGACTCAACCTTTGACAGCGATGACGAAGCCTCCCTTACCTCAATTTTCAACTATCTGAAAACCAATTATACAGACAAGGGAATTGGAGTTGTTATGGGAGAAGCCAGTGCTTCTAATAAAGATAACACTTCAGAACGAATAAAATGGGCAGAAGATTACTTTGCAAAAGCTGAAAGTGCCGGAATACCGGTTGTACTCTGGGATAACATGGTTTATACAGCTGATGGAAGCGAATCTACAGAAAGCGGCTATAATGGAGAACACCACGGCTGGCTTAACAGAAATGCCTGCAAGTGGTATTTCCCTACAATAATTCAGGCCATGATGGATACAGTCGGAGTTTCCGGCTATTCAATTCCTGAATATGTAGTTCCTACTGTAAGCAACATTGGCTGGGATGCAAGCAAGGCAACAACAGTAAGCACTAACGAATCGACACTTTCATGGGGAACTGACTATAAACTGGATAAATCATATTTTGCAAATGCCACAGAAGGTTCAATACTAAAAGTTACTTTTAGCGCAAGCGGTGCAGCAATTAAACTGATTAATTCAAGCTGGACAACCTATAGTGATGGAACTATTGTAAATGGTTCTGCAAGTGATGGTGTAATAACAGTCAGTGACACAGACCTTTACTACGTTTTGACATCTAGCGATGCAAGTGCCTGGAAATCACAAGATATGTATATTGCAGGACAGAACGGCACCGTAACCGGTGTTTACTTCCAGGCATCAGTTAATTAATTCGCTGTAATTAACTGGAGCTATTTACTCCCCGGGGCAAAAATTTCTGCCCCATAAAAAAGCCCTGGCTGACAAGGAAGAATTTTTCTTCACTTCAGTTCAGGGCTTTCTTTTTTAATCTTTTAGATCTTTTTAATCTTTGTTATTTTTCTTACACTTCATTAGAATCTGTAGTATCTGCTTCGGCACTTACAGGTTCATCTTCAATTGCCTTTGGCTTCTGGCCTTCACTTGCAGTTTTTTCATCTGCAGCCTGCTTATTGTAAGTATCAAGGATATAGTGGAAGGCGTTTGTTTTTGCTGCGTAAGAATATGGTTCGAGCCATAAAGTTCCAATTGGGAAGAAGCAGCACAAAAGCTGCCATCCGATAAATGAAAAATCAAGGCAGAAGAGCTTCCACTTATAACCGGAAGTAATCTTCTTTGAAATGTTAAGAGCCTGAATAACACCAATTTCATCATTATCTACAATAATGTAATCTGACAATGAATACTGATATGTTTTTACAATCATAGCAGGTAACATAAAAATATAGATGAATAAAGGAATCATAGATGCGGCAAGAACAGAATCTGCACCGGCTGAACTATAAACAGCATAGAAGACAAGAAGACCAACAATTGCACCAATAAGGCCAAATGCAAGTCCCCACAAAAAGAGCCAGAGGAATTTCCAGAAATAATTACCAAGAGCTTTTGTCCAGTATGAAAAACCAGAAACAAAATCTGAAAACTTTAACTGTTCTTTACTCTTGAACAAAAGGGCAAAGATAGAAAGCTGAGCCATTACAATAACAGGGGTAAGGATACAAGATGCAATTAAACCAACAAAGTATCCGGGACCAAGTACATCAGTCGGATTTAAAAGTCCGCTTTCAAGTGCATTTGGGTTTGTAAGCAGGGTTGCATAAGTAGACCATGGCATCATAATGCCAAGAAGAAGGATTTCAAAAACAAAAAATATTAATGAAACCAAAACAGGGACAGTCCAGCGACCGTTTAACTGCTCAAGAGCTAATCTTTTAAACTTCTTAGAATAAAAACCAGCTTCCATTTCTTCTGTTTTTAAATTTTGATTTTCGTTTTCCATATAAACTCCGTATATATAAACTTTTGATTAAAGTGTATATAATAATTGCCTAAATAACAAGATTTTTTTACATCGGGATTAATATGAAAAGCTCTATCAAAGAAAAAACAAAACTCTACATACAAAACTTAAAAGACAGAAATTTTTTCTTTTACTTCTGCAGGATTTTTGCTTCACTTTTCTTTCTCATCCTTTTTTTCACTCCTTTTGGAATGCAGGCTTTATCTTTAGAAAACAGATTATCTCAAAGCAGACTGATTTTTCCCTTCCTTCTGCCCATTTATTTTACTTCTGGAAGAGCTTTGTTTTTCTTATCTTTTTTAATTTATCTGCTTCCACTAAATTCAATCTACCTTATAACTTCAATCTTCCTTAAAAAAAAGGACAGACTGATTCTTTACTTTATAAACTTTTCCCTGCTTACCCTTTATCTGGTAATTGCATTCACAAATATGATTATTTTTGCAAACTGCCCGAGATGGTTTTTGCAGCTGCCAGTCTTTATCTATTGTATTGTTGCAATGGCTCTTATAAGTCACATCATCATGGCTTTTTACACAATAGACCTGGTAAGAACTTCTAATCCTGAATATTTAAGCTATATTGAAAGCGAAAAAAACTCTGCAAAAACAAAGCAGACCCACATAAAAACAAAGCTTACCCTTACCGTAATGACAACCCTTTCTCTTATTCTGATTCTTTTTATGATTCTGGTTCTGCATTCCTACCAGCGCATGTTCACAATTGCAATAAGCGATACGGGCTATTCCCAGGCCCAGCAGACCGCCAACGTTTACGACTCTGCAGATGGTACCTATGAAAAAATCAAAACCTTCCTTACATCTCAAAAAGAAGCCAATCTTTATGCGAATATCCCCTTTGAACGGATAGATATTATTGTTCCTCAGACAAGAATCTTAAATGCTTCAAATCTTTACATTGAAAACTTTGCAAAACCAAATTTTCAGTCAGAGGATAAGGCAGAAAATAAAATGTCTCCTCTGCCCGCCTTTAACACCCTTGCCTACACAACTTCTATAGACAAGTATGGAAAGGCCATTAATATTCCTGCAGACGAAAAAATCATTTCCGAAGCCCAGGCCCAGGAAATCTTAAAAAAATATGTAAGCGGAGCTTTTAGAAACGCCCCTGTTTACAATAAAAATTCTCATACGGCAAAATTTTATTATCCGGTAACTTACACCCGCCAGAAAGGACATCTTTTACAGGGCTTTGCGGTTGTAACCTATCAGCAGGAACTTCTTATGCAGTCCCTCTTCCGAACTAAAGTTTTTGTTATTACCCTTGTACTCTTCTTTATATATTTTTCAATTTTAGTCAGCCTGGTAATTGCAGATTTTATTACAAATCCTCTTTTGTATTTAAAAACAAATATCAAAAACACTTCGGACACCCTCTACCAGATTCTTCACAGATCTTCGGACCAGTCCATTCCTCAGCTGAGCTTTAACGATTCCATAAAAACAAAGGATGAAATTAAAAATCTTTCTCTGGAAGTAAAAAACATGGTTACCCTTATAAAAGGCCTAATTCCTTTTATAAGCACATCAACCCTCAAGGCTGCCGAAAATGATAAATCCAAAGCTTCCAGCGCAAAAGATTTATGTTTCCTTTTTACAGATATCCGCGGCTTTACCTCTTTGTGCGAAGGTCATAAACCAAAGGAAATTGTAGATATTTTGAATCACTATCTGGAAATTGAAACAAACATCATTCTTAAAAACGGTGGTGATGTAGACAAATTTGTTGGTGATGAAATGATGGCCTTTTTCTCGGGAGCTAAAAAAGAATACAATGCCTGTAAGGCTTCCATGGAAATAAGGGCTGCCATGCGCAATGAACAGCAGAAGGCCCTTATGAACGGCAATGAATTTATTTCTATTGGTATTGGAATTAATACCGGCAAGGTTGTATTCGGCTCTGTTGGTTCTGAACACAGAAAGGACTTTACTTCCATAGGTGATGTTGTAAATACTGCGGCCAGACTGGAAAGTGCAAACAAGGCCTATGGTTCAAAATCTTTAATTACCCAGGCCGTTTATGACAAAATTAAGGATAAATTTATTTGCCGCGAAATGGATTACATTACCGTAAAAGGAAAGAAAGAAGTCTGCTGCATTTATGAGATTTTACAGGAAAAAGAATCTGCCGGCGAAAAGCTTTACGAAATTAAAGAGCTTTTTGAAAAGGGACTTTATTTTTACAGAAAACAAAAGTGGGACAAGGCAGAAGACTTTTTTACCCAGTGTGCTACAGTTTATAACGATATGCCTTCTGTAATCTTCTTAGACAGGATTAAGCATTTTAAAGAAACGCCGCCAGCAAAAAACTGGAACGGCGTCTTTAATCTGCGGGTAAAATAATTACACTTATTCTTTTACCGGAATACCACATTCAGCGTGATCATTTTCCCAGTTCTGTGCAAGGCGCAGAATTAAGGCTTCGCTGAACATTTTTCCTGCAAACTGCATACCAATTGGCATGGAATCAAGGCTTGTGCGGCCTGCCGGTACGTTGATTGAAGGAATACGTGCAAGGTTTACAAAGGTTGTATAAAGGTCTGAAAGGTACATTTCAAGAGGATTATCTACCTTTGAACCAAGTTTAAAGGCTGCAGTTGGACAGGTTGGACACAAAATAATGTCATACTTTTCGAATACGGCAGCAACTTCCCTTTGAATACGGGCACGAACTGTCATCCCCTTTTTATATGTATCTCCAGAGAACTGTTCAGAAAGAACATAGTTTCCAATTACAATTCGGCGTTTTACTTCTGGTCCAAAACCTTCAGATCTGGTATCTACATAAAGTTCATCATAACCTTTCTGATTGTCTACACGACGGCCATAACGAATACCATCAAAACGGCTTAAGTTAGAAGCAGCTTCCGAAAGGGCAATAACATAATAAGCGGCAATAGAAGCATCAAGAATAGGAAGGTCAACTTCTTCTACGCTTGCGCCTTTTGAAGTAAACCAGGCACGGGTTTCTTCAAAGCATTTAATTACGTCTTTATCTGCACCTTCAGTTTTAAGGAACTGTTTTGGAATTGCAATTTTAAGTGCTTTAAATTCTGCATCGCTTAAGGCTGTAAGCTTTTTAAGGGAAGCAGCATCTGGTAAATCTGCTGATGTATCATCATAGAAGTCTACCCCGCTCATAAGAGAAAGAGGTTCAGCAATATCTGCAGGAGTATGACCTAAAATTCCAACCTGGTCTAAAGAAGAACCATAGGCAACAACACCCCAGCGGCTAAGAACACCGTAGGTTGTTTTAAGACCGTAAATTCCACAGTAAGAGGCAGGAAGACGAACTGAACCACCGGTTTCGGTTCCAAGTCCAAAGAGGGCCTGATTTGCGGCAACTGCAGCGGCAGAACCACCGGAAGATCCTCCGGAAACATACTCACGATTTATTGGGTTACGGGTTGGACCATAGCAGGAATATTCTGTTGAAGACCCCATTGCAAACTCATCCTGATTACAGCGGCCAAGAGCAATTGCTCCGGCTTTTTCGAGACGGTCAATTACAGTTGCATTGTAAGGAGCAACATAGCCTTCCAGAATTTTTGAAGCACAGGTAAGGCGGTGACCTTTTGAGTTAATGTTATCTTTATTTGCAAAAGGAATTCCTAAAAGAGGTTTTTCTTCAAAAAGTTTATCCAGGGCAGAAGAACCTTCCTTGCGGGCAGCTTCAATTTCCTTATCTGCATTCTGAGCCTTAGCAAGTGCATCTTCGTAAAGTTCAATAAATGCATTCAAAGGAATTGCTGCAGACTTATCTTTTTCAAAAGTTTCTACAGCGGTCTGAACCAGCTTCTGGCTTGTAGTTTTTCCAGCTTTAAGAGCATTCCGGGTTTCGTTGATTGTAAAGAACATAAATTAGGCTCCCTCCCCCAAAACCTTAGGAACCTGGAAATATCCGTCCATAAAGTTTTCTGAAACTTTTTTTACATCACTGATTTCAAGACCTTCTACAACTGTATCGCCGCGAAGTTTATCAGCTTCTGTTTTTGGATATGCATCATAAGGGTTTTCACTATCGTCATATTTTGAAAGAATATCAAAATATCCTACTATATCATCTACCTGTTTTTTTAAAGTCTCCATATCTGTACTTTCAGGAGACAAACGTGATAAATAAAGCAGATTTTCCAGAGTCTGCTCATCAATTTTTTTATGTTGTGTAGCCATAGTATCTAATATAGTAGAAATTATCGTTTTAGTGAATACATATTTTATACAGTAAACTGTGCTACCTGACCGTCAATTTCAGAAATTGATGATTTAAGCTTATCTGCCATTTGAGAAAGCTCATTTCCGGACTCACTGATTTTTTTAGCGCCAAGAGACATTTCCTCCATACTGGCCTTCATTGTATGCGAAGAATCCTGAAGGTTTCCAATATTTCTAAAAATCAGTTTATTTCCTTCAATCATTTCCTGGGCAGAATTACGAACCTCTGCTGTACTCTGATTCATTATTTCAAGTGTTTCAATTACCTGTTTAGAACCTTCGTTCTGTTCACTCATTGCAACTTTAATTTCGTTTACAAGCTGATTTGTATTATCAATTTCATTTGAAACGCTTGAAAAGGCTTTTCTTGAATCCTGAGATTCTGCTACAACTTCATCAATGGAAACCTGAATTCCTTTAAGCTGTTCTCCAATTGTTTTAGACTGAGCTGTAGAGGTTTCTGAAAGTTTACGGATTTCGTCTGCAACAACGGCAAAGCCTTTTCCTGCATCGCCTGCATGAGCCGCTTCAATTGCCGCATTCATAGCAAGCAGGTTTGTCTGACTGGCAATGTTAGCAATAACCTGGTTTGCTTCCTGAAGCATTTTTGATTTATCTTCAATCTGAAGAATTTTATTATTAACGGAAGCCTGTTTTTCAAGACCAACCTGAGCCTGTTTTTCAAGCTGGGCAAAAGATTCTGCCATTTTGTCTACAGAACCATTAACCGACTGGATATTTCCAACCATTTCTTCAACTGCAGACGAAGCCTGATTTACTCCGGCTGACTGCTGCTGAATCATTTTTTCAAGGGAATCAATATTTGCTGCAATCTCGTTTACAGCCCCTGATGTTTCCTGTACATTTTCAGTCTGCTGATTAATTTCTTTATGAACAGAATCTATATGAGAAATAACCTGGGTAATTGCAGAGGCAGTATTTTCGGCACTTAAAGTCATACTCTCTCCTACCGAAGTCAGGTTTTCCTCTGAAACCTTTAACTTTTTAACAATTTCCTGAAGTTTTTCTATAAACTTATTCTCGTAACGCGTTAGTTTATCAAAATCTTTAAACATAACATTACTGCCAATTTTAATTCGCTTTGTAAGGTCTGCGTTACCAGAACTTAAGTCTGCAACAGCATCGTTTATTATATACAGTGAATTAAGAATACTGATAATCTGTAAGGCAAGTACAAAAACTATTAAAACTGTAATAAAACCTGCAATAAGGGATGTTTTACCATGTTTAATAAAGTCTTTTGTCTTATAATTTTCCTGCATGGCAAGATGCCATTTTACAATAGGAATATTTGCAAAAACAAAACATCTGTCTTTATCAGCTATAAAGTCAATATCTTCCGGGAACAAATCAAAATTTTTTGCATGTGGCATTAAGTCCAAAAGCGGAAGCTTCTTATCAAGAATAGAATCATCAAGCGCACCTGTAATTTCCTGATTATCATTATAAAGGTACATGGTAATGGATGAATCAAGGCCCTGGTACATATCGTGAATCATACTGGTAAGAGGAATACCGGTTCCAACTATACCTATAGGTTTTCCGTTATCTCTTACAACTGCATTTACCCAGAGATTTGTCTGTTTAATTTCAGGATTATAGTTAATATTAAAATTGTAAACATCAGTTTCGTACATGGTCATATTGTACCAGTACTCACTTTCTTTAGAAGGATCTACAACATATGCCGCCTTCATATCTGACCAGAAAAGTTTGTCTTTATCAGAAATCCAGAAAATGGACTTTGAACGGAAAGAATCCTTAAAAATCTCTAAATCTTCAAAGGCTTTCTCCTTTATTTCTTCATCATCAGGATTAAGTAAATAAGCTTTTATGGAAGGCATTCTTACCAGCTGAAGTACCAGAGTAAGCTGTTCATTCATTGAAGTTTCAAAGCTGGCTCTTCTGACTCTTGCAGCCATTTCCATTTCGCCAAAGGCTTCATCTCTAAAGTGTTTTCTTGCATAACCACGGATGAATCCAAAAAGACCTGTGGCACCAAAGGCAATTACAAAAATAACAATGCCCAGCATTACACGCAATTTTTTATTCATAAATTTTTAACTCCCTCAACATAGATTAACTATTCACTATTCTATATCAATATTTTAAATAAGCAAATTCTATTTTCTTTTCTTTTTTAAATAATTTTCAAAGATATATAACTAAAAATTATAGTTTTTTAAGGTGAAAAAGTTTATCAGTCAATGTAGTATATATAATTACAAATTGAATTTTTAAGAGGATTATATGAAAGATTTTAGCGTAGCAGCAGTTTTTTCTAATCACATGGTTTTACAGCGTAACAAAATCATCAATATTTTTGGCTATGGAGAAGAAGACACTTTTATTAGTGTAAGCCTATATAATAGTAAAAACCAGTTATTAAGCAAAAACTCAACTTCCGTAACTAACGGAAGATGGGAAGTCCAGCTTGAAGAGCAGAAAGAACAGGAAAACTGCAGCCTGAAGGTAAATGATATTACTTTTACAGATATTGCCATTGGCGAAGTATGGCTGGCCGGCGGACAGTCTAACATGGAATTTGAACTTCAGAACTGTGTAGAAGGCCCTGCCGCCCTGGCAGATAAAAAAGATCCTAAGGTTCGCTTCTATTATACAAACAAAATTGCCTGGAAGGACGAAAGCTACTACGAAGCTGAAAGAAACACCAGCTGGCAGACCTGGGACTCTGAATGGAAAAAAGCCTGGTCGGCCGTGGGCTTCTTTTTTGCAAAAAAACTTGCAAAAGATACCGGCTGTATAGTTGGTGTAATTGGCTGCAACTGGGGAGGAACTTCTGCCTCTGCCTGGATGCGTAAAGAATACCTTGAAAAAGATGATGATTTAAGAACTTATCTTACAGAACAGGAAGAAGCAACTAAAGGCAAATCTATAGAAGAACAGTGCAAAGAATACGAAGATTACGAAAAAGAAAATGATGTATGGCAAAAGGAATGTGCAAAGCTCTACGAAACTCAGCCAGGTATTACCTGGGCTCAGGTAGAAGAAAAGCTTGGAAAATGTAAGTGGCCGGGACCAAAATCCTGCAAGAACCCTTACCGTCCCTGCGGTCTTTATGACTGTATGCTCAGCAGAATCATCCCTTATACAATCAAAGGGGTAATCTGGTATCAGGGCGAAAGCGACGACCACAAGCCTGCCATGTATGCAAAACTTTTTTCTACAATGATTGACAACTGGCGAACTGACTGGAAGGACAATCTCCTGCCATTTATTTTTGTTCAGCTGCCATGCCACCGCTACGAACAGGACAAAGATTTCAAACACTGGTGTTTTATTCGCGAAGCTCAGGCAAAAGTTCATTCAACTGTAAAAAATGCCTGGATGACAGTGGCCCTTGATTTAGGAAAATACAATGACATCCACCCTACACAAAAAGAAGAGCTTGGTTACAGAATGGAAAACACAGCCCTGGCCTGTGTATATCAGACAAAAAAAGAAGAAGACTGCCTTGCTCCTCAGCTGGAATCTGCTATTTTTATAGGAGACAGGGTAAAACTCTCTTTCCTTAATGCAAAGAAGGGTTTTGTTTACAAAGAAGATAAAAAAGAAAAAGATGAATTAATCAAACTGGAAAAAATTCAGGGAAATGATTTGCCGGAAGATTTTACTGCTTTTGAAGTTGCTGGCGAAGACAAGGTTTATTATCCTGCAAAGTTTTATTTGGGAACAAAGACAGACGGCTTAAATACGATTACATTATATAGTAAAGAAGTTGCTTTCCCTAAATACGCAAGATATGCCTGGTATAACTACGGGCCTGTAACTATCTATGGAAAAAACAATCTTCCATTAGCTCCATTCAGAACTGATGAATACGATTCCTTTACAAGTACAGACCACGCAGCAATTCAGCAGGTTATGACTGTAAACAGCTAGTAAAAAGTTCATAAAGGTCACGATCAAAAGTTATACCGTGACGAACTTCCCAGCGAGTCCCCTCTCTCCGGTGTTCTGCAATACCGAAGGGGCCGCGGAAGTTCCACAAAGCCCATCCAAAACCAAGTTCAGAACAGACATTAAAGAAATCTTCATACCAGGCCAGAGCAGTTTTATTATCAACTTTGTTGTAGCAGCCACATTCACCAATATGAACCTGAGCACCAGCATCCTTTAATTCCTTCCAGGGTTTATAAAAATCTTTCAAAGTTTCCCTGCCCCATTTTACCCCGTCAACTTCCATTCCAGGCCAGAGAGGTTTATCCCATTTGTCGGAGCCATTTTCAATCATCCATTCAGCCTTATAGTGAGTCATTTGAATAGGGGTATAACCTCTGCCGCTTAAAATAACATTCAAATCAAGAAGTTCAGGACAGGCCATATGACCACAGCCAAGACCATCACAAATAACAGGCCGCTCAGGACTGATTTTTCTTATTTCGGATGTAACGCGGGCCATAATAGCCTTGTGATTTTCTCTGGTAAGCCCATACTGACCTACATGAGGAGGCTCATTTAAAAGGTCAAAACTGAGCTGGGCAGGACTATAGCTTTTATACCTCTGGGCAAAATAAATCCAGAGATTTGTAAAAGCATCCTGGGCAATTTTATCTGTCCAAAGATTATCGCGTTCCAGTTCATTACCGTTAATGCAGTAACCTGGAGCCCTGTGAATATTTAAGGAACAGTGAAGGCCTCGGGAAACTATTGCATAAATACATCGGTCCAGAACCTTGAGCATAGTTTCATCATACTGATCATATTTAAAGTCATGGATAAAGTAGCGGTAATCGCAGGGAAGACGGACAAAGTTACAGCCCATATCTGCAATAAAATCCAGATCTGCTTCGTCCAGGTGGACCATTCCGGGATTTACAAGGGAAGAATCTGCTCTTCCAAGAGAAAATAAGGGAAGAATATTAAAGCCATACCAGGTGCGTTCCATTATGCAAAAACCTCACTTACTTTTTTAAGTTCTTCGATAATCTGAATCTTTTGAGGGCAGTGACTCTCGCAGTGTCCGCAGGCAATACAATCTGAAGGTGCCGAACCTTTCTTTACAGCCTCGCTGTAATTCCACCTTATACCGCCTGTCAGACTGTATTTATTCTGGTCATTATATAACTGGAAGTAACGTGGAATATCAATCTTCATAGGACAGCCGCCGTTAGCTTCATCTGTACAATAGTGACATGCTGTACATGGAACCAGTATTGAATTCTTAATGATTTCTCCGGCCTTTTCTACAAGAGCTTTTTCGTCACTGGAAAGAGGCTTAAAATCTTTCATGTAGCTCATATTATCTTCCAGCTGTTCCATATTAGACATACCGCTTAGAACAACAAGAATATTGTCCAGAGAGGCTGCATAACGGATACCCCAGGAAGCGATGCTTAAATCCGGCTGACTTTTCTTAAGCAAATCAGCAGCAGCTGGAGTTACAGAAGCAAGATTTCCACCCTTAAGAGGCTCCATAACAGAGATAAGTTTATTATATTTTTTTGCAGCTATTTCATAACAGCGGCGGCTTGCAACATCGTTACTTTCCCAGTCAATGTAATTTATCTGCAGCTGAATCAGCTCAACTTCCTGATGATGACGTTCCAGGGCCCATTCCAGAACCTCAGGACTGTCATGAAAAGAAAAACCAGGATGTTTGATTTTTCCTTCAGCCTTCTTTTTCTGCATCCATTCAAAAGCATGAAGCTTTTCTGCATATTCAAAGCGCTCCTTTCCCATGGCATGCAAAAAATAATAATCAAAATATTCTACACAGCATTTTTTCAGCTGTTCTTCAAAAATACGGTCAAGGTCAGCTTCTTCTTTTACATCCCAGAGAGGCATTTTTGTAGTTACAACAAAACTATCGCGGGGATAACGTTTTGCAACCAGTTCTCCAAAAACTTTTTCAGATGCTCCACCGTGGTAAACCCAGGCTGTATCAAAATAAGAAAAGCCATTATTCATGTAGGCATCAATCATCTGCTTTGTTTTTTCAAGGTCAACATTATTCCAGGTTTTATCTTCCGACCAGGGAAGTCTCATAAGTCCAAAGCCTAATTTATTCATATACACCTCTCAATTTGAGATAAAGTTATAATGTTTTTAGTATATTCGATAAAGTAAGACTTGTGTTGTAAAAAATAACTGGGAAATTGTATAAAAAAGATATTAAATGGAAAGCTGAGCCTGCAGCTGAAGAACCTTTTCTAAAGGAAGCCCTTCTGCCTGGGCAATCTGCTGGGGAGTTAATACATTCATTTTCAAAAGATTTATGGAAGCTTCAACGGCCTTATTTTCTGCCCCTTGTTCAAGGCCCTTTTCAAGGCCTTTTTCCCTGCCTGCCTCAAAATCATAAACTCTTTGTCTTTCCCATTCCATATACTGCCTCTTCCATTGCAAATTGTGTTTTGCGTCTTCTGCAAGTGACCATTCAGTATTTTATCACTATTTTTTGCTATGAAAAAGTCCATATCATCTCCTTGCACAGTTGAAAAAATGCTCCCACAGGAACCGGCTTTATGCTCCGCCGAGAAGAGCCAGCTTCGCTGCGTTTTTTTTACAGAAAGAACGGGCCTTATACTCTTCAACGCTCCGCAAAAGCCGAACCCTGCTCGCGCATTTTTTCAAACTATACTTTCATTCATAATATAGACGTAAAAAATCACTTTTGACAAAAATGAGAAAGAGATAAGAAAATTCTTATTGTTTTATAATCTCTTGCAAATAAAAATTTATTGAAACTAGAGGAAAAATGGTATAAATTATTAAATAGTTGTTATAAACTGTGAACAAAAGTTTGATACAGCAAAAAAACTAAATCGTTGATTTATTGCTGTACAAATATTTTTAGCCCCTCGGGGCGGAAAATCGTTTAGGAGTTTTTTAAATGAAAATGACAAAAAAAATTTTATTTGGAGCAGCCGCTCTTTGTGCCGCTGTATTATTTAGTGGATGTAACTGGTCACTTACTAGTGCCCTGCAGAAAACTATTGGTGAAGATATTTTTAAATACAATGATGCAACATATTATTCAGGACTTGGAACCTGGACTATTGATAATGTAACAAATGAATCAGCAACAGAATATCTTCGTGGTGGAAAATTACTTTTGACAAAACACAGCGATATAGCTGCCCTTGTTAAAATAAATAACGGTATCAACGAATCTTTAGTTACCTCTTCAAACCAAAGTGCGGCAGTTGGAAATCTTGGAGTTTTATTTAACGTTTCTCAGAATAAAGGCAAAGATGAAGAGGGTAATAAACTTTCTAACTATGGTACCTGGAACTTCTGTGTAATTGGAGTTCAAGCTTATTCAGCTACACAAGTTCGTTATTATGTTTCATATTTTGCAAATATTGTAGAAGAAGATATGGGAAAAATGAATTTTGGAGCTTGGACAGGTGATGAGGATACTGGTTCAGCAATAACAAAAACTACATTCGATGCAAATACTCTCACTCCATATGAAATTGAACTTGCAACATGGAAAACAATTTCAGGTTTAGCAACTGAAGGTACTTTCGGAATTGTTTTTGATGTTGATGAAGAAAGTAATGGAGATTATACAGTAAAAGCTTACGATGAAAGCACAGTATCTTCATCTCATGTTTTTGATTCTGAAGGAGTAACTGCAAAATCAGAAGTAAGTATTGATGCTGACAAACTTGGAAAATCAGGTGCTGCACAGGCTTATGTAGGTGCTTATGGTATGATTAAAGCAGGCCAGACATTAGACGGTTCAATTGAAGTATTAGACCTTACAAAACAGGCAATTCTTTTAGCTGAATAATTAGTTTTTTGTAAATGATAATTGAAAGCCAGGTTACTAAATCAGTTTCCTGGCTTTTTTATTTTAAATAAAAAATACAGCCAATTGTAAAAGCCACTTCAAAAATACTGTTAGCAGAATTCTGCCCGATTACATTCCAGTCATCAGGATTTTCAAAAAGAGCGCACTTTTCCTTATAGTAACTCTCATACAAGCCTGTCGGTCCCTTTGACTTAAGCATAATTAAAAAATCACTTTCAAAAAGAAGAGAAAAGTTTTCTGAAATTTTATATTTTACTTCTGC
>JAEEGH010003753.1_pt1 | contig 39549 bp, 30 predicted proteins | sample 9134181 | NCBI WGS metagenome assembly JAEEGH01 (sample SAMN16246544, study PRJNA631951) | gut metagenome | biome: gut microbiome; feature: rumen; material: DP-attached | host: Bos | place: Iran: Karaj | collected 2018-10 | reverse complement strand
ATGAGAGAATTTTGGGATGTCAGCACTGAAAACCGCCGTTTTACGGCAGATTGCATACGCGAAATCTGTCCGTAGCGTAATACGTTCCATAATGCGGCGGATGCTGGACGGCGATTGGATAGACCACATCTTCGCCAGCAGCGACGAGGAGTTCAACAACCGGCTTGATGTGGCGCTCAAGTCGCTTGATTTGAGGACGGCCACAAAACGCGATTTCTGCGAGGCGGTGGTCGGGGTTCTCTGCGACGAGGTTTCCGAGCTGTGCCTCGCGCTGAAAGAGGTCTGCGAAGGGAGCGGCTACAGTGACTATTTCGAGACGCACATATCGCACGACCGGTTCGTACGCCTGGTCCTGAGCGTCGATACCGTCAAGCTCGGCAAGATGAAGAAGACCCTGGACAATGCGAACTTAAGCCCGATAGACGTCCTTCGCGACGTAGGCGCGGTTCTTAACGACGAAACGCTGGAGGAACGCGCCGCGCTAGGCGCGAGGGAAAGGCGACGCGCCAACGCCGAGCTTAAGGCCATCGCGGCAGACGTCAAGAGCACCATGCAGATAGGCTTTGCGCAGTCAAACCAGAAACTGATAGAATGCAAAAGCGAAATCATAGCGACGGTCGACGCGAAGGTCGATGCAGTCGCGGCGAAGATGAGGCGCGGCAGACGTCGCGGCAAGTACGACGACGAAACGGTTGCATTCTGCGTGGGTGTCATGGCCGCTGCCGAAAACAACGTGACGATAAAGAACGGTCTCAACACCCGAGTGACATATAGCGCGGCATACGACTACAACCGTCGCGAACTGGAGGCGCGCGGCGTTTTGGATGTCGCCGAATTCACGCGGATCATCCGTGCGCATCAGGCGCGGGAGCTGCGACAACGAGAGAATAAATCCGCCGCGAAATCCTACACGAAACGCGGCATAGTTTCGCGGGGTCTGTCCCCGCCTGCTCGGGATTCCGGAATCGTACGGGCGGCGGTAATTTGGAAGGGGATGTATGTGAGCGCAGAACGATGAACTGTATCAATGGACTGCATCGGCGCTACAAGTTTGGACATTGCCGATTTCGTTAGATAATGTTGGTTTCTGTTGTCTATGAAATGTAACCATTGCGCCTCGCATTTTGCCTTTGCATTTGCGATGGGGACGTTCCGGTCTCTCGCCTAAATGCGCGGGAGAAGTCGCTTGCGGAGCGATAGCCACACTTAGCGGCAATCTCAGAAACCGACAGCGTTCCCCGGTCTAGAAGCTGCTTTGCGCATTCTACGCGGCGAGATTGCACTTCATGCAGCGCACTGTTGCGGACGAGCTCTTTGAAGAGTGAGTCGATCTGCCGACGTGAGCACTTTGCGGCCTTCGCGACCGCATCGATGTCTATGTCGACGTCACATGCGTGGAGTCTTATGTATTCGAGCGCAGCGGACAGCCTTGCGTCCTTGCGCGGCAGAAGCCGGGTCGAGGCCCGGTGGACGACTGGGCACAGAGCCATCGGAATCGAACTCTGTGAAGTAGAACGATGGTTCATTGCGAGGTCCAGCAGTTTGGCGGCGCTGCGCCCTGCTCCATGGCAGTTCTGCGGGATGCTGGTTATGGAAACCGTCGAGCATTCGCACAGCTCGATGTCATTGTCGACGCCGATTACCGCGAAGTCTTCGGGAACGGAGCGCCCTAAACGAATGGCTTCCGAGATGAAACGGTGCGCAGTCAGGTCGTTCGCACAGAAAACACCGCATGGACAGGGCAGAGCCTTGACCTCCTCGGAAAATTCCCTGCTGGGGCTGTTGTCGCCAGTCGAGAGAGCCATCCATCGGCATGCCTTGCCGTGCGCCATGATGGTCTTTTTGAAAATCTCCCCGCGTTGTCGGCTCCATGCGTTGTCTTTCCACCAGGCGACATAGGCAAAGTTCTCAAGGCCGAGCGAGAGCAGCTCCCGTGCGGCGACATTTGCAATGCTGACGCTGTCGCTGTAGACGCAGAGGGCTTTCCTAGGAAGGGAGTCTGGCATCCTGTCGAGAAACACGACTGGTATTTTCCTGAAATCACCGGGCTTAGGCGTGTCGTCTTTCTCCCCTTGGCCTTCGATGATGCATCCGTGCGGTTTCCAGAAATCCAGAAGAGCCGACACATCGACACGACTTGGGCATTTTTCGTTGTTGCGTACTACAGCGGCGTAGGAGTATTGGATTGTCTGTACTCGCCAGTCTGCTTCGGAAGCGTATTCCCGCACACCAGCAAGCATCTCGCGATTTGTCTCACAGAACGAGTGCTGGAAGAAAAGAATAGTTTTCACACCGCGTGATCATATCAAAATCGCGCTTGATTTGTCAAGAGTACAATGCCGAAAATGTATATAATAGCTTGATATTCAGAAAAGGTTATGCTACAATACGCGGCAAAATCCACTATCGATATAGACAAAAGCTTTGTTTATATTAAGGAGCCTAAAATGAGCATACGAGTACATTCGAAAGTTGTCTCCGTGGCAATGGTACTGGTGTCTTTTGCGGCATACGCGGACTACACCGTCACCACCAACGAAGGCGCGGTGGCGTTCGTCAACAGTTCAAGCGAACGGGCGACAGTCACAGATCCGTATCTTGCCTCCGATGGCATAGACTCGTTGAGTTTCAACTCGACTAATTCAGGTGGGTTTGACTTCATTCCGACGCAACCTTCGACTTACACCGGCGGTACGACGATAGTCGAAGGACAACTGTACATATACAGCGACGGCGCTCTCGGGCCGGGGCCGGTCACAATCAACGATGGCTCGTCGTTGATTGTCAGGGACTGCGATATTGTGTTCGACGACAAAGTCGTCTTTGGGGAATCGTACATCGCCGGATTCGGTGGGGGCTGCCCCATCATGAGGTCCGTAGGCTCGATCGGAGCGGAAAAGAGCATCCGCATCGGGCGCAACGGCGCGGGAACAGTATCAAAGGCGGTTCTTTCGCTAACCGGTGGAGATTCGGAGGCGTTGGGACGCATCTACACGAGCGGTGCTCTGGATCTTACCCTTGACGGCGGAACTGTCGCCGTGCGCAGCGATGCGTCCAGCCCGTTTTTCAAGTCCGCCACCGCCGCCGATACGCCTTCGGCGACCATAGCTGCGGCGGGAGTGACTTTCGACGTCGCGTCCGGAGCGGATGTGGAACTAGGTCTCTCGCCCGTATGTCGCACAATTGTTACGAATGTCGTGGCGACAGTCTCGATACCAAACGGAGATTTCGAGTCTGGGCTCAACGGTTGGACTATCGATAACAGTGCCAACAGCCAGTCAAGCGGAGTGAAAACGAACGGGTCAGGTTTCGACACGTCAGGTGACGACCAATGGACTACGACGAACGTGACGCACTATCTTATGTTGCGCGTAAACCAGAAGATTTCGCGTACTATCACTGTGCCGTCCGATGGACTATGGCGTGTCGTGTTTGATCAGGGATGCCGTCCCGGATCCAACACCTATTCACTTAACATGGACACGGTCGTAAAGGTCGGCGATGCCGGAACCACGACTTTCAAGGGACCGGCCGCTCAGGCGGATCGGTACGGGTTCAAGCGGTTCGAGACTGGTGTCATGGAACTCTCCGCCGGGACTTCCTACCGCCTGGAAGTCTCAATTGAGCAGAAGAATGCTTCTGACATAAATAAGAGCATGAACTTTGACGTCTTCCGCATGGAGAAGGTCGAAATAGCCGATGTTGTCGGACGCTTTACGAAGACCGGCGGCGGCACGCTGCGCACGGACGCGTGGACTGGCGCGGATGTGCAGGTTGGGGCCGGCATTCTCAACATCGAGTCCGCCGCCATCAGCAACACGGTTATATCCGTACAAGGCGGAACGCTTGAGTTAGTGGACGCGCGGATGAAGGAGGGAACGCAGATCGGCGTCTCCGCCGGTGGTGCGCTTGCGTTTTCGCCTATTGGACGCAAAGACCTCATCTCCAACGGAAGTTTCGAGGTGGATGGTCCGCAAACGAACATCGTTGTGATGAATCCGACAGGTTGGACAGTCGGAAAGACGAAATCGACTGACAACAACAAAAACGGCAGTGGACTACAGGGGAACGGAGGCAACGTAACGTCCAGCGGTCCTTCTACTGCGGCTGGCACGGTGACTGTGTATCTGCGCGAATACTGCACACTTTCGCAGACGGTGTCCGTGACGGATGCTGGTAAGTACCGCCTTTCGTTCACCAAGGCATGCCGCACCCAGTTCTACAGTTCTTCGATACCTGTCACCGTGACGGTTGACGGCGTGACCGTGTTCGAAAGCACGAATAACTCTACCAGCGAGTTCGAGCGGTTCAGTGCGGACGTGTACCTTGACGCCGCCGATCACACGGTTACCTTCACAACCGGAGCACCGTCCACTTCTGCAAACGGATCGCTGGTGTTCATCGACGACATAAGGCTCAATCCTTTCAAGTCGCAGAGCGAGATTGACGCTGGAACAATAGACATGGCGTATGGCTCGACGTTGCGACTGGACAATATCGAGAAAGTCGTGATAAAGGATTTCCGTGTTGACGGAATGCCGATACGCGGCGGACGTGCAGCTGCAGGAGCGGCGGGGGTTGCGGTCTCCGGAAGCGGAACAGTCAGGTTCGGTGACAAGCCCGGGCTGACCGTATTCGTGAGATGAGATCATGGTGTCTGTTGCGCTATTTGCCCTCGTCGGATTCTTCACGGTAGGTAACGTCGAAGATCGCGCCATGTTCTTCGATCCGGAGGGGCGTCCGTTCTACCTGCGCGGCTGCGGCACGGTCAACAAGGCGCTTGACCACGCTCCCGAACTTCTAAGGAGATGTGGTTTCAACGCCGTGGCGCAGCCGGCGCAGTCGATGCGCGGCAGGGGGTTCGCCTGGACTTACAACTTCAACGTAGGCCGGCGATTCATGGAGAAGGGACCGGACTTTGTTCGCAGGAACAGCGATGGCCACGGCTTCCCCAACGTGAACCATCCTGACTTTGAACGGTTCGTTTCCGACTTCATAAAGGCCAACATGGGCGACAAGAAAGACGAACCCATGCTGCTTGGCTACTTCATCGACAACGAGCTTGCCTTTGATATGGCGAAGCCAGAGGAGATAGAACGCTATTTCGCCGTTACGTCGCGGGCGATACGCGAAGCGGATCCGAACCACATGCTGCTCGGGTGCAGGTTCATGGGCGGCAAGACGTCCTCGGACGCCAAGGTCTGGGAGGAATGCGGAAAGGTCTGCGACGTCGTTTCGGTGAACATCTACCCGAAGATAGACCTGTATCGCCGACGCATATACGTTCACGACGTGTACTTTGGCGGCGACGGACACGAGATAGACGTTGTGGATCTCCTGCCGAAGTTGAGTGCGCGCTGTCAAAGGCCGGTCATCGTGACGGAATGGAGCTTCCCAGCACTCGACACTCCATTCCCGAACACTGTAGGCGGAGGATGCCGAGTCGACACACAGGATGACCGGGCGCGAGCGTCCGCTCTTTTCGTGATGCATCTTTATTCCATCAAGTGCCTGCCGGGCTACTTCTATTTCCGCTGGTACGACTGCGACTCGTGGTCGAAGGAGCGCACGAACTACGGACTCGTGTCGGACGATGGAGAGCCTTACGAGCAGCTTGTAAAGGCTTTCGAAAAAGTGCAGGGGCGGTTTGGAGACTACTTCGGCAAGCCCCCTCCGAAGAAACGCGAATGGCCATCGCTGCCGCGTCCGTTTGGCGAACTTGCCGCGCGGCTTGCGCGTCCAGGCGCAGTTCCGTCGTGGCCAGACAGCCTGGATTTCCCTCGAGAATCCTTTACGAGCCTTCCGATCAGCGGACGTCGCGCGATTGCCGTGTGGGCGAAGAACGGGAAAAGGCCGAAGCCGTTCATCCACGTAAAGGGCACACCGCTCGGCGACGAGCAGCGTTGGCTCATGCGCTACAAGCCTTGGCCGAACGACGCCTGCTTCTTGGAGGACGGCTCGTATTTCGGATTTGCGGCTCCTCCACAGTCCGACTATGCGTCGGTAAAGCTCTACATGACGAAGAAGGGAACTGTCAACAGCGACATATCCATGCGGGACGGCGAGGGATGCTTCGGATTCCTCGTTTGGGGGCGCGGTGGGCGCAGGGAATACGAGAGCGAACTTTCCGAGCTACGCCGCGACTGGGAACAAGTCATAGCATTCGGGGCGACAAACGGGCATCCAACCGTTGTGGAGACATCGTTGACGCGGTCCCATGGCGCATTGTCAATTGCCGGTGATGCGCCATGTGTCGAAGCCAAGACTTCTCCGGATGGCAGGAACCGCATAGAGTACAACGAGGGGTCGATCATGGTTTCACGTGACGGCAAAACGCTTTTCGGCCCTCAGCCTATTTCCATGTCACTGGATCGTGGCGAAGCCCGGGTGGAACTCGTCGCTAGGGATGACGGCGTCGCCTATCGATTTGTCTCGGATGTCGATGGCGAAATCACCGTAAATGACGAGACATGCGCTCTTGTGTTCCCGTCCGCAGACACGGAGATATGGGCGGGCTACAACTGGTGCGACAATCCAAAGGATCCAAAACAGGACAAGCTTCAGCACGGATGCGCGTCGATCTATACCAAGACCACGCCAGGCGAATTTGCGCCAGACGGACGCCGCATAGCCTATCTTCCGCTGACGGTGCGTTTCGACGACGGAACGACGGTGCTCTTCTCAGAGTCGGATCTCCGCGACTACGCGGGGCTGCATCTTCGGCGCGACGGCGGCGAGACGCGGCGGCTGGACGGAATGTTCGGAAGATATCCTGTCCGCGAGAAGGAATGGACTGCTCCGCGCAACTACCGACGCGTCAGGGATCGCGAAAACTGGATTGTGAAGACTGCGGGGCGGCGTACTTTCCCATGGCGTGTGTTCGCGATTGCCTCGACACCTGCGGCGCTGATGGAGCAGCGCCTCGTGTACGATCTCGCCTCGCCATCCCAGGGGGATTTCTCCTGGGTGAAAACTGGGCCGTGTGCATGGGACTGGTGGAGCAAGTGGCATCTGGACGACGTGCCGTTTAATCCCGGCGTCAACACGGAGACATACATGCACTATGCGGATTTCGCAGCGGAATTCGGGCTATCATGGATGCTTGTCGACGAGGGTTGGAAACAGGGTGATGACCTCTACGCCGAGACTCCGGGTTTTGATCTGGACGCCATCCTTTCCCATGCGGCTGTGCGGAACGTTCGGGTAATGCTCTGGACGGCATGGCGTTCAATAGACGGGAGGCAGGATGAGTATTTCAGGCACTTTGCAAAGCGCGGCGTGAAAGGTTTCAAGATAGACTTCATGGAGCGAGATGACGCCGAGATGATGTGCTTCATGGAGGAGACGCTGAATGTTGCGGCGAAGTACCGCCTCTGCATCGATTTCCATGGATGCGGGAAGCCGACGGGGCTTGAGAGGACATACCCGAATCTTGTCGGCATCGAGGGTGTGCATGGCCTTGAGCTGATGAAACTTTCCTTCGCAAAGGACGACGATTTCCCAGCCCACGACTGCCAGGTCGCCTTTACGCGCGCTCCGCTTGGAATGGTTGACTACACGCCGGGAGCCATGATGAACCGAACACGAGGAGAGTGGCGTCCGAACAACGAAAATCCCGCCTCTCAGGGGACGCGCGTTCATCAGATGGCACTTTACACGATGTTCCCGGTTCCGCTACAGATGCTGTGCGACTCGCCAAGCCGCTACCGTATGAATCCTGATTGCACCCGGTTCATTGCCTCGGTTCCGACCGTATGGGACGAGACAAAGGGGCTTGCAGGGGAAATAGGGAAGTTCGCCGTTGTCGCGCGCCGCAAGGGCGACGAATGGTGGGCTGGTGCGATAACCGACTGGTCTCCCAGAACGCTTGCGCTTGACACATCCTTTCTGGGGTCTGGCGAATGGAATGTCGAGATATTCTGCGATGCAGAAGATTCGGCATCTATGCCGGAGCGTTGGACCAGGCGTAGCAGGCGTATTTGCGCCGGTGAGAAGATTCAGATGGAACTTGCACCGGGAGGTGGCTGGACTGCCCGCTTTTCGCCTATCTCGCGACATGGTGTTTTTCTTGAGGCGGATACGTTTGCGCGCACGTCATTTGTGAGCAAACGCGGCTGCTATCGTCGGGGAAAATGGAACGGCAGGAGCGGTGTCCAGAAACGAGGAAACCAATGACATGCAGCCGTTCAAGATTAGCTATTGTTGCGTCTGTGGTGATTTTTACCGCCGGAACGCTTCTGGCTGCGCGTATTGACGTGTATCCCCAGAGTTTCGACGCCGGAGGTTGGAAGCTTGACGTGCAGTTTATGGATGTGATAGGCTCGCCGTATCTTCTGGCGCATGGATGCGGCATCCGCGTGACGGACGCAAAGGCTGTCGCAAACGTTCCTGAGTCTGGCAGATGGCACATGTGGGTGCGGTCTCGCAAATGGGTGGATGGCGCTGGAGTTTTCAAGGTGAGTATTGACGGGCGGACGCTCGGTCAAACGTTTGGCGTTTCGCAGACGAAGTGGGATTGGGAGGATGGCGGCGAGATCGAGCTGAAGAAAGGTCTGATACAGATTGTGCTTGAAGATAAGGATGGTTTTGACGGGCGTTGCGCCGGTGTCGTACTGACGAATGACGGCATAAAGCCAGATGGCGCACTTAAGCTTGATTCTGCGGTTGTGTCCGAGACCATAGATGCAGATTTCGTCGTGGTCGGCGGCGGTGTGCCTGGCACATGCGCGGCGGTGTCTGCGGCAAGACGAGGGCTGAAGGTCGCGCTGGTACAGGATCGTCCTGTGCTTGGGGGCAACGCATCGTCGGAGATTCGGGTCTGGTCGGCTGGAGAGGCAAAATATCCGCTTGTGAGGGAAGTGCGCGGATGGTTCTTGAACCGTGACGCGAACATGGCTCTTTCTGACGCCCACCGTATGCGCATTGTGGAGGACGAGAAGACGCTTTCGCTTCATCTTTGCCATCGTATGTTTGCGGCGGAGACGGATTCGGGGCGCATTGTGGCGGTAAAGGCACTTGACTGGCGGCGCAACAGGATCGTGCGTTTCCGTGCACCGCTTTTCTGTGACGCCACAGGCGATGGCTGGCTTGGGTATTATGCCGGAGCCGATTGGAGCATGGGTCGAGAGGCGAAATCCGAATATGGTGAACCTTCCGCTCCGGAGAAGAAGGATGGGCATACGCTTGGCGCTTCGCTCATGTGGACGAGTGCGCAGGCAAACACGGACATTCCTTTCTCCGCGCCATGGGCAGAACCTCATGCGCAGGGAGTGTCCGCAATTCGTGGCGAGTGGAATTGGGAATATGGGATCAGACGTGACATGATTGCGGAAGGCGAAGCTATACGTGACCGTCTCTTTCTTGCAATCTATGGCGCGTTCTCTTTGGCGAAGAAGGAGGCATCCAATTCGCGGCTCGTCCTTGATAATGTTCCGTTCCTTCTTGGCAAGCGCGAGTCGCGCCGTCTGATGGGGGACTGGGTGTATTCGGAAAGAGACGTTACGGAGAAGCGACAGTTCGAGGACTCGATTGCCGCCGGATCATGGAGTGTTGATCTCCACTATGACAATTGCAAGAAAGGAGTGGACTTTCTTACAACATGCCGACAGCCGCATTATGGGCGCTACTGGATTCCCTATCGTTCCATTTATTCCCGCAACATCGAGAATCTGTTTATGGTTGGCAGATGTTTCAGCTGTACGCACGTTGGGCTTGGCGGTCCGCGTGTCATAAACACGCTCGCGCAGCTTGGATGTGCGGCTGGCGAAGCCGCCGCACTGTGCAAAATGCGAGAGATGCTTCCCCGTGACATTTGGAGGCAGGGGCTTGTGCGTGAGCTTCAGCGTATGCTTGGCGGGGATTTTCCTGGTGTTCCCGATCCGGCGACAAAAGGCTGGAGGATCGTAGATGACGAGACGCCTGGCGTAACATTCACGAAGGAATGGAAATTCTGGCACAACGCAAACGGCGAACAGATAGGTGAGGGTTCGCACTATCCACCAGACGGAGGCTGCTGGAGCAGCGATCTCAAAGCCGGCTCATGTGTCGGCGAGGCGAAATATCCATTGCCTGTACCTGTCAAGGGCAGGTATGTCCTTATGGGTAGAATTCCATATCTCCATTCGGCAAACACCCAATCTTCAACCGCAATGACGATCGAATCGGGAGGTTCGGTTTCTCATTTCAAGGTAAATCAAGCGATAGGCACAGGGGTTTGGCAGAAACTTGGCGAGTTTGATCTTGCCCCTGATGCAATGTTGCGGATTCATCTGTCAAAATCCTTTGGTGTTGTCGTTGCTGATGCTTTTGCGCTCGTGCAGATGGAGGATTGATAGCGGTATGATAATGAAATTGGCCCTAATGATTTTACTCGGACGCGACACTGCCGTGCGAATGAAGAAGGACGGAGTCGCCGCCCATCTCGTCATTGACAAGAAAGAGCCATCCGGCACCGCACTCATCCTCGCTGATGCGAAGGGTCAGAACGTCATCTCAGTTGCGCTTGGTGCGAATGAGACGCTTGTGCCAAAGGATGTCGCACCGTTCAGAAAGGAAATTGAGAACGCCGCCGCGCTTCTCATGCAGTTGGAGACGCCCATCGAGACGGTTGAGTGGGCGGCGAAGGTCGCGCATGATGCGGACGTTCCGGTCATCCTCAATCCTGCGCCTGCGCAGAAGCTGCCGAAGTCGCTCTATCGTCAGGTCGATTGGATTACGCCAAACGAGACGGAGGTCGAACTGCTTACAGGCGTGAAGGTCGTGGATGCAGCGAGCGCGGCGAAGGCGGTGGATGTCCTCAAGAAGCGCGGTGTCGGACACGTGATAATCACGATGGGAACGAAAGGCGCGTACTGTGGCGATTGCCGCAAGCTCTATCCATGCCGTAAGGTGAAGGTTGTCGATTGCGTTGCTGCGGGCGACACGTTCAACGGCGCGTTCGCCGTTGCGCTTGCCGAGGGAAAAAGCTGCGCTGAGGCGATAGACTTCGCGCAGAAGGCGTCCGCAATTTCCGTCACGCGCCCCGGTGCGCAATCTTCCGTGCCGTATAGAAAGGAGATCAAGTAATGTACTTCTGCGACAACTATTGTCTTTTTCATTGCCAGCTTCCAGAAAGGCAAGGGCCAAGGCCTGAATGGCGGCGTGAGATGTGGCCAACAATGGAAAGGATTGTCGAATGAACAATGGAAAGGATTGTCGAATGAACAAAGGAAAGGATTGTCGAATGAAGGTGTCTTTCGCTAAGGTTCGGACTTGTGCTGTTGTTGCCGTGGTGGCGCTTGTCGCCGCGTGCGCCGCAAGTGCCGCGTCTATGACGACGCCGTGGGGCGAGAAGGTGACTGGCGAAAACTGCTGGCGCGGCTATCCGCGCCCGCAGATGGTGCGCGAGAGGTGGACGAACCTGAACGGCGAGTGGGACTATGCCGTGACGAGCGTGACGAACACTCCTGGGCGACCGGAAAAGTGGGATGGCAAGATTCTCGTTCCGTTTCCAATAGAGAGTGCGCTTTCTGGCGTCGGGAAGCTCCTGAATCCGGACGAGTTCCTCTGGTACACGCGCAAGATCGCATGCGACCCGAAACCGGGCGAGAGGGTGCTCCTGCACTTCGGCGGTGTCGATTTCCGCACGATGGTGTTCATCGGACATGACGAGGTGACGGACGTTCCGCACGAGGGCGGGCAGAACCCTTTCACCGTCGACATCACGGACTACGTGAAGAAGGGCGAGAATGAGCTCACCGTATGCGTGTGGGACCCGACCGAGGATTTCGTCAACTCGCGGGGCAAGCAAAGTTTCGCGCCGAAGGGCTGCTTCTACACGCGCGTTTCCGGCATCTGGCAGACGGTGTGGATGGAGACGGTGCCAGAGAAGTACATCAAGTCGTACAAGGTCGTCACCGACATGGACAAGGGCGAGGTTACGCTGAGCTTTCAGGGAACGGGAAACGGGGAACGGGGAACGGTTGAAATCGAGACCTCTGCTTCTCCGCGCCTCTGCGTTAAAAAGCCGTTCGTCCCCAACGAGCCTGTCACGGTCAAGTTGCCCGAGCCTGTCGCGCTGTGGTCGCCTGAGAATCCGAGGCTCTACAACTTCACTGCGAAGTACGGCAGGGACGTCGTCAAGGGCTACTTCGGAATGCGCAAGATCGAGAAGCGCAAGGACGCAAAGGGCGTCCTCAGGTTCTTCCTCAACAACAGGCCGTACTTCATGATCGGCACCCTCGACCAGGGGTGGTGGCCGGATGGGCTCCTCACCCCTCCTTCCGAGGAGGCGATGGAATACGACGTGAAGGTGCTGAAGGACTGCGGCTTCAATATGCTCCGCAAGCACATCAAGGTCGAGCCCCAGCAGTACTATGCGATGTGCGACAGGCTTGGAATCCTCGTGATACAGGACCTTCCGAGCGGCAGCGGCAGCCCGTACGATCCCATGGCGGCTGATACGGTAAAGCGCTATTGGCTCGAGAGGCAGGAAATGAAGGAGATGATGGACGATCTCCAGATGTTCCCATGCATCGTGATGTGGAATCCATACAACGAAGGCTGGACGCAGCCTGGAGAGTTTCTTACGCACTCCATGCTCGATTTCACGAAGCGCTACGACCCCACACGCCTCGTGAACGGCCCGAGCGGATGCTGGGACTGGGAGGGCGGCCATCTCCTGCCAAAGGGATGGAAGTGGGAGAACCGCGTCCTGACTCAACACAGGCCGGAAGGCGTATGCGAGGCGGCGGACACAGTCGACATGCATCTCTACCGCGGCCCGACCATGTTCGCGGTCAACGACCGCCGCATCAGCTTCCTCGGCGAGTTCGGCGGGCTCGGCCATCCGGTTGATGGGCACCTTTGGAAAGTGAACCCTGGTGGCAGGGGCAACTGGGGGTATGGCGGCATCGAGGACACGAAAACGCGCGAAGGGCTTGAAAAGGCTTATCTCGGCCTGATGGACGAGCTCGGACATCTCGCCGAAAAGGGCCTTGGTGGCGCAGTCTATACCCAAACTACCGATGTCGAAATTGAGGTCAACGGGATTCTCACGTACGACCGCAAGGTGCTGAAGTTCAACCCGGAAGTCTTACGAAAGGCGCATGCCGAGGTCGTTCGCCGGGCGATTGAGTAGTCTTCGAGGAAGACAATCCATATGACGGCGGATGAGGCGTTTAGGAGATTTGCGCGGCAGTCTTGAATGTTGCCGTCCGCAGATGTGGCGGAATACGGCGTGCGCGGGAGGGTCACCCCATGTTTCCTCTATGGTTCTGCTGACGATGGGTTTGGCGCGTGCGTGAATCGGTTTTGCCGTGCGTGAACGGACCTTGCCCAGCGCATGTACGCGGCATTTCCTTACGGTGTACGCGGCGTTTCCTTACGGTGTACGCGGCTTTCCTTGCCTGTGTACGGAGTAGTTTTGACGTCACTTCAGTGATGAAGTGACGTCAATATACCATTGAAGTGACGTCACTTCTATGGTATATTGACGTCAAAACTCTACCGAACACGCGTAGGAAAGGTCCAAAACACGGCAAGGAATGCGGTGAGACACGCCTGTTACATTGTAGAAACACGCCTGCCAACGACGTTTTTCGCAAGCTAGTTGTTTTGTCTCACGCGGAGATGCCGTTCCCCGTTCCCCATTCCCCGTTCCCCATCACCGCGACAGTTGTAGTTGTCACACGCGGAGCCGCGGAGGACGCGGAGCGGAGACATGAGCGCGGCAATCGTCTATTTGGCAATTCTCTGGCCTAATAGTCGATTTCACCGCTCTTTTTGTGGACGACGAGCCAAGTCTAAACGTGAGAGTTGGTCTTTCGGCCGACGATGCAGGCCATTCCGCACCATGTCGGCAGATTTGCGCCTTTGACGAAGTGCGCGACGTCAGTGAAGCCGGCCTCGCGGAATGTCCGGACGATCTGCTCTGGTGTGCGGATTTCCATCCTTCCTACCAATGACTTCCAGACACGGGCTCGATCAGTGTTGAAGCATTCCACTGATACTGCCGCGATTCCGCCGGGTTTCAGGACTCGGAGCATTTCCCTGATTCCGGCGCGCAAATCCGGCCAGAAGTAGATCGTCTCTATGGCGTAGACCGCGTCGTAAGTCGCATCTGCGGACGGAAGCGCGTCAGCCACACCCTTGACTATTTCGCCATGATTGGGAACGTCCGCCGTGCGTCGTCTGCACATGGCAACACTTTCCTCCGATGCGTCCACACCGTCCACGCATATCGAAGGAAATCTGCGGGCAAGCTCCAGAATAGCCCCGCCGCCGCCGCATCCGATGTCGAGCACGCGCATTCCGTCCGCGAGCATAAGATGGTCGAACGTCCAGGCGTAGACGGGACGGTGTCCGAAGTTCATCATTCGCAGAATCACCCGCCCCAGCGCGCCCTTTGGGTCGGCGCAGTTGCGGAAGATTCGCGACAGAAGTCTTTTCCCGGGGATTTTCACGGATGCTATGTCCTTTCACGTTGTTGAGGCGATGAATTTGCAAGGGCGAGAAGCGCACGGTAGCATCCGTCGCGCGCGACAAGCTCGTCGTGCGTGCCTGACTCGACTATGCGCCCGCTTTCAAGATAGCAGATCATCGTCGCGTGCCGTATCGTCGTGAGGCGGTGCGCGATGATGATCGTCGTGCGGCCCTTCGCAAGCCGCCCGAGCGCGTCCTGCACCGCCGCCTCGGCGAAAGTGTCGAGCGCGCTCGTCGCCTCGTCCAGTATCAGTATCGCGGGGTTCTTGAGGAATACGCGCGCGATGGCGATTCGCTGGGCCTGCCCGCCGGAAAGCCGAACGCCGCGCTCGCCGACTGGCGTGTCGAGTCCGTCCGGAAGAGAACAGACGAATTCCGCAAGATTCGCGCTTTCGAGCGCTTCCATTAGCTGCACATCGTCCGCCCCCGCGGCTCCAAGCAGCAGGTTCTCGCGTATCGTGCCGTCGAAGAGGAAGGGTCGCTGCGCCACCATGCCGATGGACGAGCGCAGCGCGCGCTTCGACACTTCCGCCGTGTCGCGTCCGTCGAGCAGTATCTGCCCTTCGCTCGGATCATAGAATCGCGGCACAAGCGCCGCGATCGTCGACTTGCCACCTCCGGACGGCCCCACGAACGCGCAGACGCTTCCGGCGGGTATGACGAGCGAGGGGATGTCTAGTACGTCCCGCTGCGTCCCCGGATAGCGGAAACGCACGTCGCGGAACTCGATGCGGCCTTCTACTTTTGCGTCCTTTGCGTTCTTTGCGGCTGAAAATCCGTCACTGTCCTTCTCCGGTTGTTCCTTCAGCACTTCCAGATACCGGCGCACGCCGACGACGCCTTGCTGGAACATGTCGAGGAAGTTGACCACGCGCATCATCGGAGTCGTCACGTAGCGCGAGTACATGTAGAACGCGAAGACCTCCGCCACTGTCGCGGAGCCGTGCGCCGCCATCCATGCGCCGAGCGCGATGTAGAGAAGGGAGTAGCCCTCGATCATCAGCTGCGTGCCGGAGTTGAGCGGCGCGTAGAAGCGGCTCATGCGCTCGAAGGAGAGGCGGAACCTTGCGTTGACTCTGCGGAACGCCCTGCGTTCGCGGTCCTCGCAGGTGAAGCTCTTCACCTCGCGTATTCCCTGCACAGCGTTCTCCACGTGCGCGGCGAATGCCGCGGCGTCTTCGCGGTTGCCGCGCCACACGGCGTGTATCTTCTTCTGGAACGCGGCTGCGAAGACGAGAATGAAGGGGACCGGCAGAAGCGTCCAGAGGGCTAGCGACACGTTAAGCGAGAACATGACGGCGAAGGCGCCCGCAAGCATCAGGACGATTTCGACAGCAGCCTCTGGCAGCAGATGCGAGGTGGTCCCGACCTGCCTGAGGTCGCCTGTGATGCGGCTGAGGATCTCGCCGGTCTTGGTGCGGTCGAAGTATGCGAACGGCAGCTTCTCTATGTGGTCGAAGAGCCTTTCGCGCATCGTCGCCTCTATGCGGAAGCCGAGCCACTGTCCGCAGATTGTCGAACACCATTCGAGGGCCGACGAGGCGACCGCGAGCGCGGCGAAGGCGAGCGCCGCGAGACCGGTCGACTGCAGGTCGCCGGCGGGAAGGTATGTCTGGAACGCCCTGAGCGCGACAAGCGGTATTGCAAGCTGGAGGGCGCTTCTCGCCACGCGGCACGCGAGGTCGGCGGCCATTAGCCGCGCGAACTTCCGGTAGAGGCCCAGCATCGTGCGCACGGCTTCCCGGACGCCGGCCTTTACGCCGCGTCCGTCCCTGGGCGGCGGCGTGAACAGCGAGCCGACTGACGCCGCCATCATCGCGCCACCTCCAGCCGATGCGTCGCCGCGAGCGAAAGGAGCTCGAGGTCGTGTGTTATCAGAAGAACCGTTCCGCCTGACGATGCGTAGTCCCGCAGCACGTCTGCGATCACCCGCATGTTGCGCCCGTCGAGCCCGCTTGTCGGCTCGTCAAGCACCATGAGGCTCGGACGCTTCATGAGGGCGCACGCGACGACGAGCCTCTGCTTTTCTCCCCCTGAGAGTGAATGCGGATGGCGGTCGGCAAGATGTGCGAGGCCGAACGCGTCGAGCCAGCGCTTTTCGTCGGTCCTGCGGTCGATGCGGGAAAGCCCGCGGGGCGCCGAGAAGTCGAGCTCTTCGCGAACGGTGCGCATGTAGAGCTGAATGTCCATCTGCTGCATGACGAAGGCGACATCGCGCCGCCGCATGGCCGCAGAGAGCGGTCTGCCGTCGAACGCGATCTCCCCTGATTCCGGCTTGAGGAGTCCGCAGACAAGCCTTGCGAGGGTCGTCTTGCCCGCGCCGTTCGGCCCGACGACTGCGGTTATGCCGCCGCGAGGCAGCAGCGCGGAGAAGTCCCTGTAGATGTACGGCGTCCGACGAGAATGCCGGAAGGAGACCGAATCTATCGCAACTGCGGAAGGCCCGCCGGACTCGGCGACGTCGCGAAGCGCGGGGCTTTCCACGTCGATGCGCCTGAGCCCGACCGCAGTCTTGCCCGATCCCAGCCTGGAGAGGGCGTCGCGGCCCTCGACGTACGCGGCGGTCTTGCCGTCCTTGAGCACAAGCACCTTGTCCGCCACGCCCTTGAGCCAGTAGAGCCTGTGGTCGACTATGACGACCGCGGCGCCTCTGCGCTTCAGCGACGCGACGATGCGCGCGAGGTCCTCCGTCGCGCCTGGCGAGAGGTTTGCGGTAGGTTCGTCCATGACCACGATTTCGGATTCCGCTGCCACTACGGACGCTATGACGCACTTCTGCCGCTCGCCGGACGAGAGCGTGAACACGCTTCTGCGCGCGAGGTGAGGGATCTCAAGTGCGCAAAGTGCTGCGTCCACGCGCCGCGCCATTTTCTCCCGAGGCGTGGCGCGCCATTCGAGGGCGAGGGCGACCTCCTCTTCGACGGAGGTCGCAAGTATCTGCTCTTCGGGGTTCTGAAGGACAGTTCCCACGTGGCGCGAGATGCGCTCAAGCGGTGCCGGACACGGCTCTCCGGCGATCTCCAGCTCGCCTTCGAGACTTCCCCTGAAGTGCTCGGGAACGAGTCCGTTGAGAATTCTCATGAGCGTGGACTTCCCGCATCCGCTTTCGCCTGTGACTAGAAGCGCCTCGCCGCGCCTCAGCGTAAAGGACACGCCGTCCAGCGCCTTCTTTCCCTGGAATGGGTATGTGTATGACAGTCCCTTCGCTCTGATGACGACTTCTCCGCTCATTTCGTGTCGCTCCTCTTCTCGATGGTCGCGCCTCGCCTCATCATCGACGCCTTCTGCGGGACATTGCTCTGCCACACGACCACCGCCGCGGCAAGGGAGACCGTGACGGCCATCGTCGCCCAGTCGCGTCCCCGCAGATACGTCTCCCTGAGATGCGTGGGACGCCTTGCGTATCCGACGCGCTTCATCTCGGCGGCCATGGCGAGGTTGTCCGCCATTCTGAGCGTGCGTACGCACAGAGGGACGACGGTCAGCCTCACGGTCTGGAACGGATGCAGAATCGCGGACCCGAAAGACACGGGGAAGCCGCGCATTCTCACGGCGTCCCTTAGCTGTCTCGTGACGTCTATGAACTCGGGCACGAACCGGCAGAAGACGAGGAGAGGCAGGAATACGACGCGGGGCATTCTGAGCGACTTCATCGCGCCGGTGAACTTCTGGACCGAAAGATTCAGCACGAGCGCGAGCATCACGTTCATGGAGGGCAGCATCCTCAGAAACGGGGTGTGGAAGTTCCCCAGCACGCTCTCGCGCATCTGCGCGAACCGTCCTGCCGCGCTTGAGCCTTCGAGTATCGCGCCGATAAGCGTGTACGAACACCAGATGACGGCTATGGAGAGAATCGACATCGCTGTCATCATCAGATACGCGGCGGCGACGACCTTCCAGCGCCTCGTCGAGGCCGCGAGATACGCGAACGTCGCGGCCGCGAGGACGGCCAGGATCCTTTCGTCCGAGAGGTATATCGTAACAGTGGAGAGGACGAGCGAGGCGAGAAGCCTCGTGCGGAAGTCGAGTCCGCAGGGATCCTCGTTCTCAGACGTTGCGCACAATGCCTGCATGGCGAAGCTCCTTTACGAATTTTGCGCCGAAGGGGAGGCCGACGAGAAGGCATCCGAAGTATCCCGGAACGATCATGACCGCCGCCATCATCACCATCCCCGCGTTCTCGCGGGCGGAGAGCATGGACATGCCGATGGAGACGCCGCGCAGAAGAAGGTCGTACATCGCGACGCCGGCGATGACTGCGGCGAGACGCCTGTAGCCGCCGAACAGCGCTATGGCTCCGTCGCAGAGAATCGCAATCGCAAGAGCGGGGAGGAAGCTGATCATCCCGCCGCCGAACATGAGAAGACTCACCATGTGCGTGACGAACAGCTGCAGCGAGAGCACTCCGAATCTGCCTACGCGTGCGACAAGCACCACCAGAAGCGCCGTAGATACGCCGTTTTTGAGGAAGAGCGTGAAGGGGTTCATCCCGCCGCCGACGAGCGCTATGGCCAGCGACACGACCTTCGCCAGCGCGGCGAACAGCCCGACGACTACGAGGTCTTCGGTGCGCCAGTAGAATCTCGACTTCCCGGCCATGCTAGCCCCTTGTCTTTGCCATCAGCTTCTGTCCGGCCATTTTCAGCGCGTCGCCGACGCTCATGGAGTTTGCCATCGTGTAGCCCATGAGCATCGAGAGGACCTTCGGCTGGAAGTACTCTCCAAGCCGCGTGAGGCGGTAGCGACCAGGAGCCTCCTCGCGCCACACCCCTGCGCGCTCCCAGTTCTCGGCGAGCTTCGTGTAGTCGATGCCAGGGACGGACGAAGTGGCGAACGTGCCGTATCCAAGCTGTCCTGCGATGACGGACCTTGTCGACGAAGTGGGAGGAATCTTCATGCACATGCCGATGGGCTTAAGGCCCCTGTCGACCATGTCGAGGTAAGTCGAAAGCTCTCCGGTCTGCATCAGCGACCAGCCTCCTGCGGACCCGCCGGCTCCGCACCCGAAAGGCACCATCTCTGCGCCTGCGAGCGCCCAGTGGTTGTAGAGATTGCGCTCGAGCGCGTTGCGCCCGAAGTGCGTCGTCGAGAGCTGCTTCCATCCGATGGACTCAAGATAGTCGCATGCACCGGCATGGCGGCGGATGCGCTCCTCTTCGCTCCACTTCCCGCCGCGCGTGTCGAACATCTTCTCTATCGGAGAGCCGGGGAATATCTTGAGCGAGTATATGTCAACGCCGTCAAGCGCCGACTCGTGCGCCGTCTTGACGTTTCGCAGCATCCAGTCCTCCTGCGTCTGGCCGGGAAGCCCGTAGATAAGGTCCGCGACAAGCGCCGCGCGGTCGCCGCAGATCTCCTTTATCCGGGAAAGGCGGTCGAGAAGCTCCTCGCGCGAGTTGCGCCGTCCGAGCAGACGGCGGAGTTCCGTCTCGAAGCTCTGCACTCCGAACGAGAACCTGTTCGCGCCTGAATCGACGCACGCCCTTACGCGGTCGTCGTCGAATCCGAAGATGCGGCCCTCGACGGTGAATTCGACTTTAGGCGAAATCGTGAAGCGCTTGTGAAGACGGGTTATGAGGCGGCGCAGCTGTTCGGCAGAGAGCGCGGTAGGCGTCCCTCCGCCGAAGTACACGATGTCAACGGGACGCTTCGTGAAGATTCCCTCGTCCGCGACGCGATCGATCTCCGTTAGCAGATGCCGCGTGTAGTTCTCCATCGCCTCTTCGTCCGTCTGGTTGCGGTAGAAGCCGCAGAAGGCGCAGCGGGCGATGCAGAACGGAATGTGGACGTAGAATACGAGGGGCGACTTTGCCTCTGCCGCCGGCGTAGGCGCGAGGGACTTCCAGACTGCCTCTGCATCCGGCGCGGAGTCCGGCTTTCCGCCGCCCATCATGCCGCCGTGCGGCGCAGACGCCCCTGCAGACAGCTTCTCTATCACCTTTTCCCGCTCCGCGGGCAACTCGAACGGTGCCGTAATCATTTGTTCTCCTTTCAAAATGCCGATTACACCTTCCGCAGCGCAATTACAATTCCCACAACTATGCACAGCAAGAGCGTCTTGAGTATGATCCGGATCCAGAACAGTCTGCGGATTTCGCTGGAGGTTTTCATGGCAACTTCTCTCGTCTGCTACATTTCGTTTATCATTGTTGCAAATTTCATGTCAGGCTGCTGCAACCTCTCCCCGAACCGGATCTTTCCCGGACTCCGTTCATGTCATTCTTTCCAGCGCATCGGGATCGTTTGAATACTTCAGCGCTTCAGAGAGGGTTATGCGGCGCTGGCGGACGAGCGACATCAGCGAGCCGTTCATTGTGATCATGCCGCTCTCGCCGCCAAGCTCGATGATTGACGAGAGCTGGCGCTCCTTCTTGTCGCGTATCGACGCCTGGATGGCCTTGGTCGAAGTCATTATCTCGGCGCAGAGGGATCGTCCGGAGCGATCGCTCCACGGAACGAGCTGCTGCGTTATCACAACCTTCAGGTTGGCCGCAAGGCGCTCGCGGACCTGCCCCTGCTCCATAGCGTCGAACGCGCTTATCAGCCGGCTCACGCTCTCCGCCGCGCCGCTCGTGTGGAGGGTCGCGAACGTGAGGTGTCCGGTCTCGGCGAGCGTGAGCGCCGCGTCCATCGAGACCCTGTCGCGCATCTCGCCAAGCAGGACGACGTCAGGGTCCTCGCGCAGCACGGACCGAAGCGCGTCGTTGAAGCTCGCCGTGTCGTGGCCGACCTCGCGCTGCGACACGAGGCACTTTGCGGAGCGGTGCATGTACTCGACGGGATCTTCGATGGTGAATATATGGTCTTCGCGCGTCCTGTTGATCCTGTCGATTATGGAGGCAAGGGTTGTCGTCTTGCCGCTGCCGGTGGCGCCCGTCACGAGGACAAGCCCCTGCCGCATCGAGCAGATGTCCTCAAGGAGCGGTATCGGCAGCCCCAGCTCTTCGAAGGAATAGAAGCGGTTCGGGAGAAGCCTTATCGCCCATGCAATCCTGTTCAGCTTGAAGTAGGCGTTTATCCTTATCCTGCGTTCGCCAACCGTCGTGTCGGAGCCGTCAAACTCGCGCACAGTCCGAAACGTCTCGAAGTTGCCACGTCCTATGAGCCGCGCCGTCAGCTCGGCGAACGACTCACCGGCGAGATGCGTCGGAACGCCCATTTCGCGCAGTCTGCCGTGGACGCGGAGCCGCGGGGAGTCCCCCTCGCACCAATGCAGGTCGGAGGCATCCTCGAGCACCATCCGCTCGAACAGCGGGTTCAGCGTCTCGTCCGTCATTCTACGGCATCCATTCGAGGTCCATCTTCGTGTTAATGACGGTGTTCGTGCCTTCGGGATTCTCCTCTGCGAGCTTGCGGTCTGCCGACTCGCGCCTTGCCCCGCGCGTCTTCTCGAACGCCTCGTGAAGGTTGCGCCTGTCCTGCAGATTGTCGCGCAGGAAGTCAAGCGTGGCCTTGTTCGCGCCGGATGGAGTAAGCACGATGGTCGGCTTTATCAGAACGACGAGTTCGTAGTCGCCTTCGCTCTTTATCTTGTGGCGGAAAAGCGAACCAAGAAGCGGAATGTCGCCCAGAAGAGGTATCTTGAACAGCGACTCCGCCTCTTCGTGCTGCATCAGCCCGCCCAGCGCAATCGTCTCTCCGTCGCGGGCGATGATTGACGACGTGATCGTCTCCTTCTTTATCGGCTGCTCGTAGAAGGTCCCTGCCGCCGTTTCAACGGGATTCACCTCTTCGGCCGTCGAGTTTTCCTGCATGATGCGCAGGGTCACGGTTCCGTCCGTGTGCACTTTCGGAGTGATCACAAGGGCGGTGCCGATGTTGCGCTCCTCGAAGCTCGCAGTCGTTGCGGACTGCGAGCCTATGCCGTCGCCCATGAGCGTAGTGCCGGCGCTGAAGCCGGTCTGGACATACCGGCTCACACCGAGAAAGATGCGCGACGCCTCGTAGTCGGCGACCATAAGGCTGGGCGTTGCGAGCGCCCTCACCTTCCCCCTGCTGTCGAGCATGTTGAGTCGCAGCTGGTAGTGGCTGTTCAGCAGCTGGAACACGGAATGGTTGGGGTAGAGCGCCGATTCGGCTATGTCCAGCCCCGAAAGCTCCGTCGCTATCGTGTTCTTGGCTACGTTGTACTTTATGTCGCCTTCGCCGGAGTCTTTCGACCCTGTGACGTTGTACATCATGTCGCGCACAGAAAGATTCTTGCTGAAGCCGAAGTCAGTCTGGCCGTAGGTGTGGCTCGCGCCGTTGACGAGGAATCCGAGCTCGCGGTCCTTTGCGTCCGTAACGTCAAGCTGCAGGACCCGCACCTCCAGAAGAACCTGTGCGCGCGGGACGTCAAGCTGCCTTATGGTCTCCTTTATCTGACTGAGCATCTCACGGTCTGAAGACCGCAGGACGATTGAGTTGGAGCGTCTGACGATAGAGGCGAACACCATGCTCGGCTTGAGCTCCTTGGGCGCATCGCAGCCGCTCTCGCCCTGCGGAAGAAAGTCCACCTGGGAATTCCGCTTGTCGATGCGCTCGATGTCGTCGTAGTAGCGGCGAACGTTCTCCATGCCGCGCTGGCTCTGGGAATTGCGTCGGCTGGAAGAGCGACCGCGCCCGGAGGAGCGAGAGGACTGCATGGACGATCCGTCGCCTTCAAGCACTGTCGAGCGGTTCGCAAGTTCGTCCATGCGTTCCAACGCACGGGAGATGTCGCCAATCTCGTCGTCGTCGTCCTGGTCTGGCGCGGTGTAGACTATCATGTCCCGGTACGCCTCCTGTATCGCCGCGGCAATGTCCTCGCAACGCGGATAGGCAAGGGTCACCACCTCGACGAACTTCTTCTCCGAAAACGCACCGCCCTTGGTGAATTCGTCAAGCGTCAGAATGTACATGACGCCGCTTTCCGGGTCTTCCCGATACCATAGACCATGCCCGTGGCAGACCGCTTTCAGCGCACCGAGACAGTCGATGTCCCTGAGGAACGTCCTGACCACGACCGGCTTCGCGGAGCTGTTGACTACGATGTGCCGTCCCCACGCCTCCGCAAGCATGCTCATTGCGTACTCAACAGGAGCGTCCCGCAGCATGAAAGAGGCCAGCCTTGGGTTTTCTTCGACGGCGCCGCACACCCATGCCGCAGACAGCGCCGCCAGAAAAGCGGCACTCCTCGGGAATCTTCCACGTTTGCTCATCTCTCCGTTCTCCGCCTTTCTCACCAGTTGAGCCTTATCGTCTCGTCGGGACGCTTCTTGTTGTGGTACACCTCGATGTAGGTCGGTTCGATGTGCTTGACGTTCACATAGAACACGAACTTGCGCAGCTGCTCCTCAAGCTCAGCGTCGTCCGAGGCCCCAGCTCGACGACGACCTGCCGCGGCTGATGCTCGAGCGACTCGCACCGCCCGGCGAACGGCCTTGCGCACCATTCCCCTGCCTCCGCCGACACGGTCGACTCGCACGAGATCGCCCTCGTGGATGAGAACTGGATCGTCCGCCGTGTAGAACTGGATTAGCGCTGAGCGCGGCGTGTTGGTGTCGGTGGGGATGCTTATAGCGAGTATCTTGAACTCGCTCGAGATCTCGCCCATCGTCGTGCGCATCAATCCGTCCTCGCCCTGTCCCGAGGATGCGCTTTCGTCTTCCCCGCGTCTGCGGAACGGGTCGACCAGCCCCGTTTCGGCGTTGCCGTCGCAGTCCCTGAGCGTCACAGGCCTCAGCAGAGGCGGCAATTCCACCGTACAGTTGACGTTCGTTTCCGCGCCCAAAGCTGCCGATGTGACGCTCCATGCTGCCTGAAGCAGCACGACCGCCATTAGACGACATTCTCCATTCATAGTCTTCCGTCCATCCTTTGTTTTCCGTCACCTTCCCGCGTTCATCGCGGCCATTCCCATGAAAAACGCAATGTACACATAGGCCACCATGCCGCCAACGACGACTATGAGCGCAGGCTCGACAAGCTTGCCGAGGAGGTCGAGTCGTCGCTCAAGCGCCGCGCTGTAGTAGTCGCCGACGTATCGCAGTCCCTCGTCCATGCTCCCGGAACTCTCCCCGACCCTGACAAGCGCCGGAGTGAGCGGCGAAAGGCGCTTCATCGCAGTGCCCCTGATTGCGTCGGAGAGCATCCTCCCCGACATGACGCCTCGTCTGGCCTCGGAGATCTGAAGCCTGTACCAGCCATTCGACATTGTGCCGCAGACGAGATCAAGACCGTCCACGACTGATATTCCGCTCGCGACGAGCATGGACATCGTGTGGTTGAACAGGGCGTTCGCCGAGAATCGCCCCACCTTGCCGAACACCGGCGCGGCGAGCGCGATGCGGTCGAGAAACGTCCCGATTGCCGGCGCACGGCGCAGCAGCGCCCACGCGGCGGCAGCAAGCACGGGAGTGAGAACGAGCCACGCTCCGTTGGCCTTCAGCCAGGCGCTCGAAGAAAGAAGCGACTTCGTCACCGCCGGCAGCGACTCAGGGTTGCCCATGACTGAAGCTATCTTCGGTATCGCAACGGTGCTGACGTAATACCCGACGCCAAGGCCCATGACGACGACAATTGCCGGATAGGTCATCGCCCGCACGACCTGGCTGCGTATCGTACGCCGCTGCTGCATGATCCTCGCGGCATAGCCGAACATCTGCGAAAGCGACCCGTTCGTCTCGCCGACCTCCACAAGTCCGATGAACAACTCCCCGATCCAGGGCATGGACTGCCTTAGCGCCTTGGCAAGCGTCGCCCCGCCTCGCACATGGCCAGCCGCCTCGCGAAGTGCCGTTCCCAGATTCCCCTTTGACAGGTCGGCACATGTCTCCAGCGCGGCTACGGCGGGCACGTCGCCCTTGAGCAGAATCACCATCTGAAGGAACATCTGCTCGACGGCGCCCTTTCCGACGAGAAGCCGCGCCATGAACCGCTCGAACGCCCCGCGTTCGCCGTGCGCGGCGCCGGGTTTCCCTGCATGGTTCTCGAACGAGACTGCCATCAGCCGCAAACGCCTTCCAACCCAACATCGTTAACGACCGACTCGCGAAGTTCGTCAAGTGTCGTCTCACCCTCAAGCACCTTTGCGGCGGCATCGCCGCGCAGCGTCAGGTCAGGGGCTGCGCCATTGAGCCATCTGTATATGTCGCCTTCGCTGCTGCCGGCGAGCAGCATTCTCCTCACATCGTCGTTCACGGGGAGCATCTCGTATATGGCCGTCCGCCCTGAATAGCCCGTGTTGCCGCAGTAGGCGCATCCCCGCGCCTTTGGAATCTTCGGCGGATTTTCCTGATTCCACCCGAACCTGCGGCAGGTTTCGGCGTCCGCCGCGGTCCATTCCATGCACTCGCGACACGGACGCCGCAAAAGCCTCTGCGCCACGGCGAGCCGAAGCGTCGACGCAACGAGATAGGGCGGAACGCCAAGATCGACGAGACGCGTGAGTATCCCCGGCGCCGAGTTCGTGTGCAGAGTCGTCAGCACAAGATGCCCCGTAAGCGCGCTTCTTAGTGCCGTCGTGGCAGTCTCGCCGTCGCGAATTTCGCCTACCATGACAACGTCGGGGTCATGGCGCAGGACGGAACGCAGCGCCTTCTCGAAGCTCACTCTTCCCTGTCTTGAGTCCACTTTTATCTGAGTGACGCCCGAGACAGGCTTCTCGACTGGATCCTCTATGCTCACAAGGTGGAGATCGCCCGGTCCCGCAAGGCGCCTGAGCGCGGCGTAGAGCGTGGTCGTCTTGCCGCTGCCCGTAGGTCCTGAAAGGATGACCACTCCGTCGGGCACGTCAAGCGCGTCCTCGAACAGTCTCCTCTGCCGCGCATGGAAGCCGAGGCTGTCAAGAGTGTCGAGCTGGCGCGCATCACGCGACTGCGCAAGCACGCGCATTGTCACGTGCTCTCCGTGTATGGTGGGGACTGTCGCCACGCGCAGGCTCACGTCAAGGCCGTTGACCGTCGTGTCTATGTTGCCGTCCTGCGGCGCGCGCTTCTCGGCAATGTCCAAGCTCGCAAGGACTTTTATGTACGAGGTGAACTCGGCCGCCACCGCTGACGAAACTGAAAGGTCGGTCTGAAGCCTTCCGTCCACGCGGAACCTCACAAGCGCCTCCTGCTCGCCCGGGAACACGTGTATGTCGGACGCATTACGGGCAAGAGCCCTCCTCATGACGTGAGCAAAGAGGTTCTCCGGCCTGTCGAGATCGCCAGTCAGCGCGGCGTCAGGGTAGTTGTCGCGCAGCACACGGCGGAACGAGTCGGGATCCAGAGCCTCAACAAACTCGATCTCGCGTCCGGACAAGGCCGCCTCGACCCGTTCCACCGCCGCGAAGTCGGTGCGGTCGGCAAGACACACGACAACCTTGCCGTCCTCGACCGAAAGGGGCAGCGCCCCTGCCGCCCGAGCGATCTTGGCGGGGATGAGTCCGAGGACATCGTGGGAAGGCCTGACCCTGGACGTGTCTATCACCCTGTTCATCTGTAGAATACCTGAAGTGTGAACGCAAGATCCATCGAGCCGCCGTCATTGCGCCTTGCCGAGATGTCCCTGAACGAATAGTTGGCGCGGACATGCGTCTCGCCGACAAAAAACATGAACACGTCGCGAAAGTCGCCAACCGCCCTGTACTCGGTCTCAGCAGTGCTGAACGGTTCCTTCGAGGAGACTTTTTTCTTCGGCTTGCCGTCCCTCGGCTTAAGGCTGGCGTCGTTCGACACGATGCGAAGACCTCTCTTTGCAAGCGCAGCGCCAACGCGGCCCTGCGCCTCGAACACCGAGTTCTCGCCTTCCGGCATCCGCTCCACTCCATACGAGGCAAACTCAGCGCAGGCCTGCTCCCTTGCCCGTTTCGCCTCCTCTGCCTGCCTATGCGCTGCGTCCGCCTCGGCCTCGTCGAGCGCCATTAGCTTCGCGAGTCTTTCTTCGGCCTTCCTCTCGGCTGGTTCAAGAACGTTTCTCCTGCAGGCGAAGACGTCCCGCCAACCGAACCTGGGTACAAACACCGACGCCGCCGCGCTGAGCGTCACCACAACTGCGAGCCAGTGCCACGAATTGGACGACTTGACGATCTCCGACATGCTCATTTTGCCATCTCCCCGGCCTTCGCGCAGTCAAGCACAACTGTGAATCTGTTTACGAATGCGTGGTCTCCTGAATCGGTAGGCGCAGTCTCCCGCTTCACTATCTCAAGACCTTTCGCGCGGGCATACTCAAGCAGCCCTTCGCTAAGTCGCACACCGTCCTCCGGATCGGAAAACGTGCCGCAGACCTCGATACGTGTTCCAGTCTGCTCGATCGCGTCGAGGACAAGGCTCTCGCCGGAATTTCTGCAGAAGAAGTACGCCACGTCTATGAAGGCAACAAGGGGGCGTCTCATTTCAACAACAGCCCTCTGCATGGCCTTCTCTGACGCAAGCGCCCTGCGTGCCGCGTCGAGTTCGCCCTGGGCCTTCTTGATGCTCGCCTCTACGTGGAGGTACTGCGAGCTAAGTCTTGAGCATCGCGCGATTTTCGCCTTCGAACCGGCGTGGCTCCAGACAGAGAACAACACGGGGAGCGCGAACACGGCGACAGCCGCCAGCACGAGCCAGCCGTTCGAGAATCGCCTGCGCGGCTCCCATGGATTGGCTGTAGGCACACCCGCGCCGCGCAACTTGTTTGGTCGCGATGCAAGCGCAGCGCGAGCCGCGTCCTTCAGCCAGAGGGTGCGATCCTCCACCGAAACATCCGCAAATCCAGCTTCGCGCACGGCAGACGCGACTTCGCCGCCAGGGCCGGTCAACACGAGCACGCTGACCGCCCTTGACTTGTCTATGAACGCCGCACCTCGCTGAAAACGCGAAATCCAGCTTGCGGGATCCATCTCGAAATGCCTCATCCCGCACGACACAGCCATAGGGCCGGAATTTGCGCCCCGTGTAGCCGGAAGCACAAACGACTGTCCATTACCTATGACGGCGAAGGCGCAGTCTCGTCTGGGCGTCCACGCGGCCATGATCGCAAGCTCCAACGAAGCAATCCCGGCAAAGGCAACGCCTCCGTCTGCAAGCACAGCCCTAAAGTCCTCAACCATGTCTCCGTCGAACCGGCCGGCAAGTGTGAATGGCTTTCGCGAGCCGCCCCACTCGAACGACTTTCCCGCGACAACAAGTCCCTCGGTTTCCGAGCCTGTCTCCTCGGCGATTGCGCTGCGGATGACTTCATTGGCCTTCCCCAATGACATTCCGCGCGGGATCGCACCCTCTATGCGATGAACGTCGCCAGACACGAGAAAGAGCACCCCTGCCGCGCCAAGAGACACGGCACTGTCGGCAAGCGACTGGGGCAGCCTATCCGCCGGCCCCTCAACCGGCGGCACTGACGGCTCAAGATCCGCCCCGGCCAGAAGATGCCACGACCTGCCGTCGTAAACTGCAACCGCAACGCCGCGCCCTCTGTGATTGCTGACTTTCATATGACTCTCAATGTTCGTCCGCGAAAAGCGTTAAATCCACCGAATTGTTTCCTCTATGAAGATGCAGCGTGCTGACAGGAGCGGAGTAAGACTTGCCGCTCGCAGAACAGACAAACACCGCCCACGCACCCGGAGAGAGCATCGGATCGGATATCTCGACCGACGTACCCGCTCGTGTAATAACCGGCAGAGGCCTGAAAACGTACGCAGTCGGCGTCATGGGACAGACTCCGTCAGCATCTGCCGCCTCAGAGTTAAGCCGTGGCGCGAAGCAGTGTATGTTGGCATTCGTAACGGTCGTGTCAGGGTCTGCGTCGGCAACATTTACGCGGACAAGGAGCGTAATCGCCACATTCGTCAGGCAGACCGGATACTTGATGTCCGTTCCTCGCCAGTCGTTGGTGTCTACGCCGATGTCGGAATCCATACTTCGATCTCGGCCATAGCAGGACAGAGTGAGCATGTCACCGTCAACTCCGCAGTCCCAGAATCCGCCAAACGGATCAAGCAGAAGGCGCGTTTCCGGGTCCTGTCTCGCCGTCGTGCAGTAAGGACCGCGCCATCCAGCGCCGACGGATACGTTCTTCCAGCGGTTCGATGCTGTCTCCGCAGGTATCTTTGCAAGACGCTCGGCGCTGTTCGTCACGGAGTCCCTAAGCTCATAAAGCGAATATTGCCTGTATAGAGGCGCAAGCCGCAAATCGCCGACATTGTTCGGATCTATCGGTCCGCGCAAGAGACCTGAAATGCGTTTTGCGTCACGCCTGAACTCGCGCGAGCAGAACAGTCCGACTTCGCCCGGCTGCGCAGGATCAAGCATTCGTCCGATGTCGTTCGCAAGGTTGAGTCCGTCAGAGCGGACAACAGCCTCTCGCATCGCCCCGCCCTGGGCATTTGCCATGTCCGCATTAGCCCTGTCCGCCATTCCAGATGTAGCCACGGCCACGCTTGTGGCCAGGCTTGCGAGTATCGCAAGGCATACGAGCAATTCTACGAGCGTCATGCCGGATCTATGTTCGCTTGGGCGCATCACCGTCCTATTGTCTTGTCGAAGTTCGCAAGCTCAACGAAGAAGAGCCCGTTGGACGAAGAGAACGTCTCCACAGCGCCAGTCACCGGATCCACCGGATATGACGATCCCTGTCTGCGGTTGCCGGTAAGCTTCTTCACTTCGTCCCATTCGTCATAGTCCGCAGGATTAGCCGCCGCCATAAGAAGCAGACGCCTGACCACAGCCGCGCCCGCCATCGAGTCGTCGGCGCAGTGTTCATAGTACAAGACCTGATAGAAGCCTCCAAATTTCGTAGCTGGCTGAGGGAACCTGAAGTCACCGGAATCGTCAGGGCGTGGCATCATTCCGCCATCCGCGCCACAGTCAATCACGTTCTGCGCCGCCACGTAAGGACCTCTCCATCCGTGCCCGGTGATCGGCGAAGGCCGATCGAATACGATGAATTCATCCGGACGATGTCCGCCTCTCGCCGCTGCCGACGGTCGTAGAAGGAACCAAAGGCCGAACCGTTCAAAGAACTCCATCGCAGCGTAATGTCGATCGAACTGCACAGCGCTGCCGACGTCTGGACGTGCTGCGTAATCAAGCGTGTTCACGAAACGCGCCGTGGGAAGCATCTCCGACGTGCCCGGCACGATCACGCCTCCGTCGATCTGGAATATGTTGTCGGCATAGAAACGCTGAAACGCGTCGCGTATCTGGGACATCTCGTGCAGCGTCATCTGCCGCTTCGCGTCGTCAACCGCCTCACGCCCGTAGAACACCGCAACGCCCGCGCCAATGACGGCAACAATAGCCACCACCACAAGCAGCTCTACCAGGGTGAAGCCCTTCACTTTCATATGCAGCACCTGCAGGCCTGTCGCCGCCAAGGACGACAAGCCTGCAGCATACTCAGCGTTAGTTGTTGGTCTTGTTCACGTCCTCGCGGTACTTGCGGCCGAGCTCGGACGCCGAGAAGAACTGCGGGCTGAGGACTGCCGCGACCTGCGGCGCCTCGGTAGTCCTGGTCATGCTGTTGTAAGCTTCGACCGGGACGCGGACAATGGCGATGTAGCGGCTGTAGATCGAGACATTGTCAGAGTAGCGCTTGCTCGCGGCAGGAGCATCGACGCGGACGCTCTTGCCGGAATAGATGTCGGCGAAGCGGCCAATGCCAAACGCAACGAGCCAGTACTTGCGTCCTGCCGCTGCCGCGGCAGAAGCGTCCTCATCCGGACGGGCGACATCCTCGGGCTTGAGGCCGATGTTCGAAATGATCTTGTCGGTATAATTCATCGCCATCGCATTGCCCTCGCTCTGAGCGCCGCCACCCGGATAGACGAAAGCGAGCGTATCGCATGTACGAGAGGCTTCGGCGATCTCCTTCGCCTCGTCATACTTTGCCTTGTAGGCGCTCCAGGAACTGTAGGCTCCGGCGTATGAACCAGCATCGTCTCCAACCGTGAACGAGGCGCCATCTCTCTCGGACGGGGTTTCCGCGCTGGTATCCCAGAACGCGGCATAAGCCTCGTCGTAAGTGTCAACCATCGCGTTGGCCGCCTCGCGGGCAGTCGTGTCGCTTGCTATGCTGGACGAGCCGCCTTCCGTAGATTCAAGAGTGGCGGCGGTTTCGGTAGTGTCCATATCGGCCGTCTGGCCTTCGCTGGTAACCCTGTACGTGGACTCGTTTGCGTCAGCCGCCGCGGTGTCGTGGAGATAGACAAGCGAAAGCCCGGCCGCAGCGAGGTTGCTGATCACGCGATCAGGAGCCTTCTTGGCCATGGGCGTGAACATGCCCTGTGCGTAAAGCCCCGTCTTGCCGTTTCCTGCCGAAGCGCCCATTCCCATAGCCATACCGCGGCTCGCCTGAGAATAGAGGTTTCCATCGGTGCCGATGAGCGAGTCCAAACGGTTTGGAATCTGCTCGTCGTGCAGGAACGACCAATGTCCGATGGTCTTCTGGAGAATGCCTATGTCGCTTATCTCCATCGCCGTCTTCGCACGGTCGTCGAGGTTCTTGTATGTTACGGCCACGCCTGCGCCGATGACGGCGATGATGGCGACGACCACGAGGAGTTCAATCAGGGTGAAGCCTGACTTCGATCTTGATTTCATCTTTGCTGTTTCTTTCTGTGTTTTCCTTTCCCTTGTGCGGCCCACCCGCATCCTTTTGATTTTCCCGGGCTGATCGCGCCGGGCGTTTTGCCATGTTCGTTCTCCCAGCCTCAGGGAGCAACGCCTTTTGAAGTCTCTTCCGCGTTCTGGAAGTCGATGACGAATCTGTACTCGCGGCCTGCCTTGATTACGAACTCCTTCTGCCTCCGCGCGAGAATCCGCATGTCCAGCTCAAGGTGCCCCCATCCGTCGTGGAGAAGGAACTCGTCCACGAGCTGCAGCAGCTGCGCCTTCAGGCGTCTTGCCGAGGCGCCGTCGAGTATGGACCTGTCGGCCGTCATTGCTGCGCCTTCTTCGCCATCGCCGCCTTGTATGCGGCCATTGGGTCTTCCCCGAGCGCTATCTGCCTTGCGGCCTTCGCGGCCTCCTCGGCCGCTGCAAGGTCCGCGGCGTCAGGATGCTTCGCGGCCTCGGCCCAGCGCGCCTCGGTCTCTGGTGTGGCCGAATGCGGTCCGCCGGCAGGCATCTTGCGCATTGCCTCTATGAGCTTGGGGTCGATGGCGCCCTGGCAGAAGAACGACCCGATCTCCTCCGTTCCGCTTCCGTAGTACGTGTGCGCCAGGTATGCGCACCGGTATGCGTGCGCGCTTGCGGGCTTGGCGCCGAGAGTGAAGAACGTGAATGCCTTCTTGCCTTCGATGCGCTTCATGTACGCCATCGCCTTGTCGTCCGGGTGCCCCTTGTCCACCCAGAATCCCATAGCGATGAAGTCGTATCCGTTCGGATCCGGCGCGCTTGCGACATCGTGGATTTCTGTGCCTTCGGGCATGGACTTCAGGACCGCCTCGGCGACCTTTCTGGTGTTGCCGGTCAAAGTGGAATAGACGACTGCAGATTTCATGCAACAGCTCCTTTCTCGTCGTTTCATGCGCCTTTGATCGCGTTGACCCAGGCGGCGACTTTCGCGTCCGTCTGCGCCGCCTCGTTGGTGTCGTCGAGCTTCAGCACATCGCCGACGAGCGTGGCTCCTGCCTCTTTCGCCGCGTTGGCTATCGTGTCGGCCGCGACGCAGAACGAGTCCGCGAATCCGACGGAGTCGCCGAGCCCGAACACCGCGACCTTTTTGCCGGCGAACGAGCCCTTGACCTGGTCGAGCCTGCTCGCCCAGTCGTCCTGAAGGTCGCCTATTCCCCATGTCGACGAGCCCAGCACCAGAAGTTCGGCGTCGAACGCCGCCGGATCGTCCGCCGCGATGTTGAACGTCGCGGCGCCCAATGCGGATGCGATCTTTGCCGCGACGGACTCAGTCGTGCCCGTCGTGCTTCCGAATACTACATGTATCTTGTCCATTTTTAGTTTTCCTTTCCTGTTGTTCCTCAGCTTGCGGCCCTGAGCGAGATTCTGCCGATGAACTCGTCTACGCAGCTCGACTCGCGAAGAACCGTTCTCGCCTCCTCCTCTGCCCTTGCGTATGCGGCCATGCGGTCCATGGACTCCTTGGCGCTTCCGTACACTCGCCATGCGCCGTTGTGCACCGGTGTCGCCGGAATGCGCCGCATGAACCCTGCGACGTCCTTGAGCGGATAGCCGATGAAGACGCCGACTTCGTGAGGAAGCGACTCTACCTCGGCTCTGCGGCGCAGTTCCTGAAGCAGGTCGGCGGTCGTGCCGCTCTCTGGATACCCCAGACGCGCAAGCCAGCGGCGGTTGTGCGGCTCCGAGAGTGTCGATTCAAGTGCGGAGGGGTTGTAGAAGATGACGAGTGAGCTTGATTTTTCGACTTTCAGCTCGATGTAGTCCAGCCCGAGAATCTCGTAGATGTCGCGGCGGTACAGACAGACCCTCAGCCCGTCTTCGTTCGCCGTCTCATAGCAGTGGCGAACCCTCAGAAGCTCCGCAGGCTTGATTCCGCGCCTGACTGCCGCCGTCTTCACGAGAAGAAAGCCCAGCAGCTCTTTTCTGTGCCGTTCGTCTATTCTGTTCGCCATCACGAATTTCCTAACCAAAAGCCTGTTGCGCCATGAATGTTAGCGTAGTATAACATATTCCTTCGGCGTATGCAATAGCCTAGGCTAATTTACTTTGCTAAGGATAATCCCCTGCTGTCTCCGCGAGGAAAAGCCAATCCCTGCAGGGAGATCCCCAAGGGGAAGCGCGCCCCTGCTCAGCCATTGCCGCGCTCGGACCCCGTGTCCCGCGTGACCCTTGCGCTTCGCGCGACCAACAAAAAGCCGACGATGCGCCGTATCGTCTTGCGACGATATTCGCCATGAGCGCCGCGCTCAGGCCTGAGGCTTCGCCTCGCCAGTCGCGACGCCCATGCCGAAACCTTCGGGCGTCGTCGCATCGTCGGACACGAACCCGGCACCCGCCCGACGCGAACCGACACGAAACGTTCCAGCGTATTGTGCCCCGCCATTCCGTCCCAAACGTCCCATATGTCCCAAATGTCCCCTTGTACTGGCACGCGCGACCATGAGCCGTTCCAGCCGGCTGTCAGAGGTAATCCGCAACAAGCCGCTTTCGTGTCTTTTCGTGTCGGGGGAAGCCCCGCATTCGTGTCCCGAAGCGTCTGCGACAAGCCGAAGGCTGAAACGACGCGGCGAGACACGGCGAAGGTCGATTGACCTGTCTAGTCCTCTCCAGGCGATTGTGTTGTCCTTTGACCTTCAAGCCGTGGGTCGACGCGTCGTTTCACGCGGCGGAGCCGTGTCGCAGACGCGAAGGGGGTTCGTGGTCGTGCGTAAGCGCAAGTAAAATATCGCCAGTTCCAAGGGCTTTAAATTTCCAACGTAGGTTTTGGATTTTTCCAACGTTGGTTTTCGCCGCCGCCTCTGCGGCAAACTGATGGGGTCTGTACCCGTCATTGCCTTTTGACGCGTTATGACTGCCTTTTCGCAAGATTTAGGCAGTTATGGCGATGAGGTCAAGGGGGGCTTGTCCCCGCCGGCTTGATTGACTTCTGACTTCTGACTTCTGACTTCGGACTTAAGAAAGTTCAGAAGTCTAGGGCATCCGCTCGACCTTGCTGCGCAAGGCTCCTCGCGTTGCTCGTCGGGCAACCTGATCGCTTCGCGACAGGCGAATTTCGCGGACTCGCGCTTCGCGCTCGGGGGATACTCGTCTCTGCGCGAGGCATTCAACTGACGAGTATAGGTTTAATCGGCCTCCGGCCGATTATAGCGCTTATGCCGAAGACCGCACTTGAAGGGCGACGCTCTTTCCCTAAAAAACGTCCTGAAACCGCGCAGGCAACCGCAATCCGTCGCTAGCCGCGAAAAAATCGGGGAATCTCCTGGCAAACTCCATATTTGCATGTCGAGCGCAACTAATGGTATAATGCCGGGGTCAAGAAGATGGAAACGATACTCTATTTCCAGTCGCAAGCGAAGATATCCACGAGTGAGAAGCTCGCCGGCGTCCGCAAGATTGCCGATAAGCTCCGTTGGCACGTCCAGGTTGTCGAGGGTCTGCCCAACAGCGCAACAGCCCGCCTCCTCCTGGACTTCTGGAAGGCATCGGGCGCCATCGTGGAATGCGGCGGGCAGGACGCGAAGATCGACCCGGTCATTTTCGGTTCCTTCCCGGTTGTGTTTCTTGACCACGATCCCTCATGCCTTCCTGAAAACGCCTTCTGCGTCACGCATGATTCCGCCGAGACTGGTGCCATGGCGGCGAGGGAATTGATGCGTGCGGGCGCGAAGAACTTTGCATTCGTCCCATATCCCGAGCGAAGGTTCTGGAGTAAAGAGCGGGAGAGGGGCTTTTGCGAGGCCTTGTCTCTCAATGGATTCGAATGTACCGTTTTCAATGGCAGGAGGGCGAAAAGCAATCCTGTCAAGTATCAGAAGGATTTGCGCGAGTTTATCGCGCATCTGCCCAGACCGTGCGCCTTGTTTGCCGCCAACGACTGCGTGGCCAATGATGTTTCAACCGCCGCGAAATACGTCGGGATCGACATCCCCGGCGAGTTGATGCTGATTGGTGTCGACAATTCCTGCGAGATATGCGAAAAGACGACGCCTTCTTTAAGCTCTATCAGGCCCGACTTTATGAGAGGCGGGACCTTGGCGGCCCTGATGCTGTTCGCCGTCATGAGGGACAAAGACGGATATCGAGGCTCGAAGCGCAGGACCTTCGGTCCTTTGCATGTCGTTTCCCGAGCCTCGACCCGTTCTCTCCATGCCAGCGACCCGATAGTCTCGTCCGTGCTTGATCGCATTCGTCGCGAGGGATGCATGGGGCTTACGGCGGAAGAGGCGCTCAAAATGTTTCCCTGCACGCGCCGGCAGGCCGAGATACGGTTTCGCAAGGCGACGGGGCATAGTGTCCTTGAGGAAATCCATGCGGTGCGCCTTGAGCGGGCAAAAGAGCTTTTGCGACGCGGAGACATGCCAATAAAAGTGATATCCGATTTCTGCGGTTTCGAGAACCCGAACTCATTGAGGAAGTTCTTCAAGGCTCAGATCGGGAAGACAATGACGGAATGGCGTGATTCCTGCAATGCCGACGAGTAGCAGGCGGACGTCGGAATGCTTCGCGACGATAGGCGTGGCGGAGGGGCTTCTGGCGGTTCGCGCGCTTTTGCGAGTTCGCTCGCCTGAAGGCGCACGGATTCAGGCGCGGCGTTTCGGGTCAAGATAGACACATCTGTCTATCTTGACCTTTTCCCCTAGATTCCGAGGGGTTCTTGCTGTTATGGAAAGAGGTAGAAGTCTGTCTATTTTCCATGTTTTGGGGGGCCTTGCATTTTGACGTCGGAAGGGCTTTCATTTTTCATGCTCTATTACCTTATTATTAGGCGAGCCGTCTTTGGTGAAAACGACGCGTTTTTCTTGGCGAAAGTTCCCTGTTTTTGACTTGCGGTTTCTGTCTGGTGATGCTATAATTCGGGCGAAAATCAGGACAGGAATGTCCGAGTCTCAGACATCACACAAGAAAAGGGGATCGAATGAAAAGTAAATGTTGTTCGGTGGTTCTTGTAGCGACGACGGCACTGGCCGCCTTATCTGCGGCGGCGGAGATTGGAGTATCGCAAACAACTGGTTTTGACGCTGAACATTCTTGGTTCCGTTATACGCCATACACCAAGTACAGGGATATGAGCGGTATAACGTGGGCCGGTGGAAACAAGTTCTATGTCATCCGCAATGACAACCATCTAAGCGTGATGACCGTTTCACTCGATTCCAAAGGGAACCTTACGGCTCTGCCAAGCATGACGGAAGGCTATCCATTGGAAGGCGCAGGCGATCCTGAAGGGATTGCCTATGACAATGCATCGGGGAAGGTGTGGGTGTCTGATGAGAATGGTCCGGCGATTCGAGAATACGATCCTGTCAATACAAATGGAAATGGCAGGTTTGTCCGTACTGGTCGGCAGGTGAGTATTCCGCCAATACTTAGGCGGACTGGCGAGGATAACCGTTCCCTGGAGTCTCTGACGATTTCGGGGGATGGCCTAGTAATGTGGACTGCAAATGAAGAGGCTCTTGAAGACGATACCTATACTTATAGAGTCGTACGTCTTGTCAAGTTTGTGCGCAAAACTGTGCAGTCGGAATGGTCGCTTGACGGGATGTGGGCGTATGAATGTGACGATCCGTATGCATTGATTGTAGAGGCTAACGGCGTCGCAGACTTGCTTTCGTTGCCGGACGGGTCTCTTGTGGTGATGGAGCGTTCGGTTGATTCCTCTACGTGGGGCGAATGTAGGCTATATAAGGTGGATTTTTCCAACGCCACAGACGTCACCAATGTGAATTCGATAGATCGGAGTGCGATAACGGATGGGAGCGTCAAATTGGTTGGGAAAAGCGAACTGCTAATCTTTAGCGATGGTGGAAGGCCTGAAGTTACACATATTGACGATTGCGACGGCAATGGAAAATCTGGTTGTATGGTTGCCTGCTACGAAGGCATTTGCCTTGGGCCGAAAAACAAAGATGGGTCCTACAACATTATGCTGGTGTCAGATGGAGGAGCTAAAAAGCACTCTGCTTACATGCAACCCTTCGTGCGCGCGCTCAAGTTGACTGGATTGGACATCTGCACGCTTAAGGTGAAACGAGACACCGTCGAAGGACTCAGCGGCTTCGTGGAGGACAATTATCGATTTACTACTAATAGTATCGTCACGATGCACCATGTAGGGGAAGGGATTGGAGAACGGCCGTACACAAACAAAGAGGAGAAGGTGTTTTCCTCGTCATGGAGGCTTGATAAAAAAGGCACATCTGGTACAGGAACAACCGCGACGTTCAAGTTAACTCAAGATGACACTCTTATCTGGAGCATTAAGCCAGTCTCGAATGTGCAGACGCCTATCTTCGGAATCGATACGTTTGAGAAGTACGCACCTAACACCGTAGGTTCAAGCATAGACAAATGGAGCGGGAAAGGGGTGATTGTCGAGCAGCCGTATTCGCCGCCTGAAGACAAGTACATACTCAATGGCGAACACAAGAATGTTATTGATGCTGAGGATGGCGCGACGAGAAAGCTCTCGGAGATGAAACTGAAAGACTCCAAGAGCCATAGAATGGACATGATGGTCGAAGTTCAGCGTCCGAGAGGGGGTTTGCCCACCACAATGCCTGGCAATCTCAAGTTCGCGATTGCTGCGGACAAGGATGGGTGTCTGAACATTTGGCATAATGCAATAGGGACTGTTTATGATCCGTTATTGAGGGGTAATGTGCTTGTGCGCGAGAATCGGTGGAATCAGCTGTCCGGCACCAAATATGCAGATGGAGCATGGGTACATGTGAGTGCCGAGTTCCGTTATACAGGCAATGGTGCGTTTTGCCGTGTTTGGCTGGATGGTGTTGAATGTAACAATGTCTACGGCGGCAAAGCGACTGCTACGCCGCCGATATATATTTTTGATAGAGGCCCCTGGGTCACGCTGCCGAGCTCATCCGCCCCGACAAGTCTTGTGCTTAAGGGTACGAGGGCTGACGACTTGATTGTTGCGACGCCTGAATTCATACAGTCGCTGCCAGCTTCGGCGAGCATAATGGTCTCTCCCTCGGCAGTTTCCGGCGCATCTGCTGCCGGCGGACAGGCGTATACCGTTTCGACGGCGGTCGCGGCCCCGGCTGCCGCGCCTGCGCCTGCGTCGTCGGCTCCTTCTGCCGCCCAGATGTCGCAGTCCGCAGTAGCCGCCCCTGCAATCGTCGGATTCGGCATTGCGCCGACGAAGCGTCCGCAGATCCGGTTCACCGGCTATGCCGAGGGCGTGGAGTATCGCGTGGTGTGTTCTTCGACGGTCGACTTCAGGAACGCATCCGTGATCGACGGCGAAATCGTCAAGGTGCAGACCGGCGACGACGGCGTGTCCGTGGTCGCGACCTGGGAAGGCGCGGAGCCGAGCGATCCCGCTTCCGGCGCGAAGTTCTATCGCGTCGAGGTTGTAGAAGCCGCAGTCGAGTAAGCCGGCTTGAGTTCCGGCACAGGCCCTAGGGCTCGGCGTGGCCGGCTCTAGGGCCAAGTATTTGGCCCGGTCTGCTTCGCGTCGATAATCGCGGCGGAGGGGCTTCTGGCGGTTCGCGCGATTTTGCGA
>JAEEGH010003752.1_pt1 | contig 39549 bp, 29 predicted proteins | sample 9134181 | NCBI WGS metagenome assembly JAEEGH01 (sample SAMN16246544, study PRJNA631951) | gut metagenome | biome: gut microbiome; feature: rumen; material: DP-attached | host: Bos | place: Iran: Karaj | collected 2018-10 | reverse complement strand
CGAAGTGGACGAACCTCTGGTTTACCAGTTATCCTGCCAAGGGTAAGTGCTGGGTATCTAAGTCCGGAAGGGATAACCGCTGAAAGCATCTAAGCGGGAAGCCCACCTCAAGATTAGACTTCCCCGGAACTTTAAGTTCCCTGAAGACCCCAGAGAGACTATCTGGTTGATAGGATGCAGGTGTAAGTGCGGTGACGCATTCAGCCGAGCATTACTAATAGGTCGTGAGGCTTGACCATATTATCCTTTCCGCCTTCAGGGCGTTTTACATACATTCCGTTCCGGATGCCGTGCACGCACTTTATGCGTCTTACGGTTTTCCTTTGTTTTGACAAGTTAATAATTGCCGGTGGCCATGGCGGAGAGGCAATACCCGTTCCCATTCCGAACACGGAAGTCAAGCTCTCCTGCGCCGATGATACTGCCTTCGTGGCGGGAAAGTAGGTAGCTGCCGGCTTTTTTTTTCGGGCAGTTAGCTCAGCTGGTACGAGCGTCTGGTTTACACCCAGAATGTCGGGAGTTCGATCCTCTCACTGCCCATAACAGAGCCTTCTGTAGTAACAGGAGGCTTTTTCTTTTTAAAGTCTTCCGTATGTGCGAACTCCCGGCATTCTGTCAGGCCTCGCTCGCCGGCTCGTTCCGTGCCCTTCAGCGGTAAATCCTAAAAAACAGCTGGCGCAGTTTTTCTTAACGGATTTGCTATCAGGGCATGTGGGGAGTTCGATCCTCTCACTGCCCATAACGAAGCCTCCGGTTTAGTCCGGGGGCTTTATTCTTTTAAACTTAAATTACAAAAATTACTACTATTGAAGTAAATATCCTTTTATATTATCCTTATTGAATAAGAAAATATTACAATATTGCAGAGAGTTTTGGAGTAGACGATGATTAGTATAATACTTGGTATAATTTTTATTGGCTTTACAGTTTTTGCATGTCTTCCTATGGGGCCATTGAATTGGGGTGCAGATATAATTTCATTTTTAAAGGGATTTGCACCTGTTATTTCAGTTTTCCTTGGAATTATATGTTTTTTCATTGGTGCAGCCGATATAAAAGATAAAAAAGAAGCCAAACAGGAAGAAGCTTCCCAGCTTTCCGAATCAGAATCCGAATAAAGAATCAAAGAAAGCAGAAGCCTTCGCAAATTAGAAACACTGAAATAAATGTGCAGTTTTATGAATATAAAACTGCAAGCGAAGGCAAATATAATTGACAGCTAACAAAAAGCAGAAGCCTTCGCTATCGCTATTGACACAAAATCAAAAAATTTGATAAAATATTTTACCCCGTGAAAGGATTCCGACTGCTCATCTGAATCCTTGCGCAATCAAAAATCAGATGCAAGGTTTGCGATTGCAGATAAACTTTTAATATTTTTTGAAGAAAGGTATATCATGGAAACTATTTTCGTAAAAGAATACGAACAGCCACGCAAGTGGTATGTAATTGATGCTGCAGGAAAACCACTCGGACGTGTTGCAGCTAAAGCCGCAGCTGTAGTTCGCGGAAAGAATAAGGTTACTTACACAAAGAATCAGAATATGGGTGATTATGTAGTAATTATCAATGCTGACAAAGTTGCTTTGACTGGTGGTAAAGAAACAAAGAAGATTTATTATCATCACACAGGATTTGTTGGTGGACTTCGTGCTCAGTCATATGAGAAATTGATTGAAAAACATCCTACAGAGCCACTCAGAAAAGCTGTTGCAGGAATGCTTCCTAATGGTCGTTTGGGACGTGCTTTACTTGATAATGTAAAGATTTACGTTGGTGCAGAACATCCACATGTTGGACAGAATCCACAGCCACTTGAAGTATAAGTTAGGAGTATAGAGTAATGGTAAAGAATATTGCTATCGGAACAGGAAGAAGAAAGACTTCTGTAGCACGCGTATTCGTTCGCGACGGCTCAGGAAAAATCGTTGTAAATGGAAAAGATGTAAAGGATTATTTTGCTACCGATTCACAGGTTCAGGTTGTAAGACAGCCTCTGCTTGTTACTTCAATGGACAACAAATATGACATCCTTATAAACGTACAGGGTGGCGGACTTAATGGTCAGGCTGCTGCTTGTCTTCATGGAATCTCACGTGCATTAGTTCAGATCGATCAGGATGCACACACAGCTCTCAAGGCTAACGGATATCTTACACGAGACTCTCGTATGGTTGAACGTAAGAAGTTTGGTCAGCGTGGTGCTCGAAGAAGATTCCAGTTCTCTAAACGTTAGTTTTCTTTTGCGGTTCTTTCGGAACTGCAAGCTGGAAAGCGCGACTGGTTGTTTACCGGTCGCGTTTTTTTTTCTATAATTCAATTTATGATGAAAAAACTTTTCCTGCTGTTCAGTATGATCATTTTTTGTTCTGCTCATTTTTTTGCCTACGATGGTGTTATGGCAGGCGAAAAGGATTTAAAAATCATCCAAACAGAACACTTTGAAATTATCTATCCTGAACGTGGAAAAGACTGTGCCGCCATTATCGCAGCAAATTGCGAAGCCTTATATGCTGAACTTTCCGAATTGTACAACCCTGATTATGATTTCCGCCTCCCGGTTACAATAAGCACAACGTATCAGGGAATGAATGCCTATTTTTCACCCGCACCCTTTAATCACATCGTTGTTTTTGCAAACCAGCCTGAAACAAGCATGGATGTTTTTACAAATGAGTATCTGTGGATATTCAAGCACGAGCTAACACATGCATTCAACTATAATCTGAAAAATCAATTCTGGCATAATCTTTCTGCAGTGTTAGGTGACTCTTACACCGGAGGATTACTCGCCAACACTCCTTTTATTTACGAAGGACTTGCCGTCAGAACAGAAAGCCTTGGTGGAGAAGGACGTGCTAATGATGAAGAAACTCTGCAGCTCATTCGTCAGGCAAAAATCGAAGGTGCCTTTCCCAATTTTGCTCAGGTTCAGGGTGCCATGGATACAACCCCCGGTCTTACAGCAAGCTATGTTTTCGGTGGTTATTTCTGGCAGTGGCTAACGGAAAAATATGGAAATGAAAAGTATACGGAATACCTCAAGGGCTGCAATAATTTAAAATCTGTTTTTTATGCCCGTTATTTTAACAAGGTTTTCGGAATCACTTTTGTAGAAGCCTGGAACAATTTTTATGATGAAATTACAGTTCCTCAGATTGCTGCAAATCCTGCTGATAATGATTTCTGTGATTATCTTCTTGATGAACACAATATTTCACGTTATACAGCCCTGTGTTCCAGCAGTCAGGGAATCTATTATTATGATCCATACAAAAGCGGTATATTTTCTCTGGAACAGCAGTATAGAGTGATTGATGATAACACGCTGTTTAATATGAGCATTTCTTCTGATGACCGCTATCTTGTTACGGAAGGTTATGATTATTCTACAAGAGTCCTCCGCACATTTATCAGAGCTTACGATTTGCAGGATAATTCCCGAATTGTTTTTGAAGATTATGGTGTATCTGCTGGTACAGTTATAAAAAATGAACACGACTATTTTATTGTATATTTTAAATATGATGGAGAGAATGGGCCACGTAATGGTTCGATTGTGATTGCACCTTTGGAACCTGGTGTGCAGCCGGTAGAACTTCCGCTTGGTTTTGGAAATCATGTTTTTTCTATTTGTGATGGTGGAGACGGTAATGCGTATTTCCTGTACAAAAATGGTTTGAAGGATTATATCTGTTCGCTCGCAGTTGATTATTCGGAAGATGAGTTGAAGGCAGAACTCCGGGTAGAAATTGATTTTAATGAGCAGAATGAAATCAAGCGTCGTCTGAATGGTATAAGCGTAAACAACGGAAAAATTATTTTTTCATACACAGATAAAGACACTCTTATGCGTTTTGGAATTGCCGAGCGTGAGAATGAAGTTGTCGGTGAAGATAAAACTAACCTCGATGATAAAGGTGCTCGTTATAAAATCAAACTTATGTCACACGATTTAAGCGGCGGAGTTTATTCTCCTGCTTTGTTTGCAAATGAAAACGAACTTGCATATATAGGAAAGTTCTACCGCGGAAATCAGATGTTTAAGCTTGCCATTAATCAGATGGAGTTTGAAGAAACAACCGTAAATGCTTCTTCTGCAAGTTTCAGCTGCATCCATTATCCTGGAGATTCCGAAAACAGTGTACGATACGAAATTGAAAATCCTGCAAAATTAAATCCAGACATAACCATACTGGAAGGCTCCCGAGAAGTTACAGCTGCAGATTTAATCAGAAAGGGAACCTTTGTTCCAGTCAGCCTTGTTACAGGTAAAACTCCAGATGAAAGAAATAATTCCCTGGTTGATTCTTCCATGCTTTTGGGTGCATCGTATATAAGTGCTTCTCCATGGACGTATCCTCTTTATATGATATCCGGTGGTTACAGTCTGCTGAACAATAACTTTGGCGGAATGTTTTTGCTGAATGGTTCTACCGATACAAACGCTTTTAATTATTCAATTACGGCTCAGGCAGAAGGAGATAATGATGGTTTTAAAAATGCATTCGGTGAACTTGGGTTCTCGTCTTCGCTGCCAATCGGCGGGCTGTTTAATTTTATTATGAGTGGAAATCTCAGCGTTTATTATGGAAGATTAAATCTTATTCCAGTAGGAGAAGGCAGCGATACTGGTGATGAGAGTGGCGCGGCTCCCGATGAAGACGTTGAAGATACTACAACTCCTGTTACACCGGCATTGCTTGAAGGCGGCGGGCTTGGTTTGCTTCCGAAAATCTTTTCTTCTGCAGGCTTTTCAAATCTCCATTCAAATAATTCCGGCACCTACGAAAATGCAGGCTTTAAGCTTCAGCTTCAATACATAAGAAAACCAAAGTTTGAAAATGTCGGACTCTATGGTTCTGTCACAATCCCCCGTCTGCTGCCTGTCCGCGACAATAAAAACTGGATGACCTATAATCTTCCTGTAACACTTGAAAGTGCCCTTTTTACCAGTGAGGATTATTTTTTGCAGGCTGGAGTTTCACTTGTCCTGTTTTCTACAAATATTCAATACGCGGCAATAAAGTTTCCTTATCTGTACTTTAACCGTTTTTCAGTTTCTGCTTCGTATGTGGCAAAAATTGGAGTTGATAATGAAAAGACAAAATCCTGGGCAGTATTGCAGGCAAAGGATTATCTGGAATATTTGAAAAACGAAAAGTGTATTTATAATGATGAAATTGCACTGAATCTTTCATTTAAGCTTACTCCGAATATTGGTGGACTTGCTCAGTCTAATTTTGCTGTTACTGTTGTTTCATCGTTTATGTACCGACCTTGCCCGGCACCAGAACAGAAAAACTTTGAGTTTAAAGTTGGAAGCAGTATAGCTTTGTATTAAACAGCTGGAGGAGATTTTGAAAATTAAATCTGTTGAACCAACATCATACGAAGGAATGTATAAGCTAACCCCGGAGCAGGGCGTTGTGTTTTATGCAAGGCAGGAATATCTGTCTGGAATAGAGCTGGATAATATTCAGTGTGGTTCTGAGTTTGATGATGATGATGAAGAAGCCTTGCTCGATGCGGGATTAATTTGTGCGGTTGAACTGAAAGCTGTTTCTTATCTTGCAAGATCTGAGCAGTGTCGGTTTGGTTTAAAACGTAAGCTTCTTGCAAAACAGTATAAATCAGAATATATAGATAAAGCGCTCTCTTTTTTGGAAAGCAAAAATTACCTGAGTGATGAACGCTATGCCGCTGCCTGGCTTAATGACCGCAGAATAAATCATTATGAAGGGCAGACAAAGCTGCTGCTTGAACTCCAGTCGCGCGGAATTGATAAAGCAGTTGCCGCAGATGCTGTAAAGGAGTTTTTTACTGATAATGATGAAGAGGAAATCTGTAAAAAGGCATACGAGCGTTTTGTAAAAAAAGGCAAATCAGAGGATAAACTTATTGAGGCACTTTTGAAAGCCGGGTTTGCGTACAAGATGATTAAGAATGTGATGAAAGAGAATTAAAGATTGCCGTGTCAGGCACGGCAATGACAAAGTGTGCTAAATCTTTTCTATATAAATCAGCTTACTCTGGAAATCACCCCATTCCCGTCTGATTGGAAGACCTGCATTCATCAGCGTAAGTCCGGAAAGCTTCATCGGAGGATCTTTTTCCTGGTCATCATCAGGGTAAGTAATTTTATATTTTTTGTCCGGGTCAAGCCCGCAGAGTTTTATCATTCGTGTTTTGTAGTTAGGATGATTAAACACCTGAACGAAAGTAAGCAGTGCTTTTGATTTATCTTTCGAAACACTCATCCAGCAGTCATACTCGTTGTTCTGGCTGTAAGAAGCAATTCTGTAATAGTCTCCTTCGCGGACAAGGTAGCTGTATTGTTTGTATAAACTAACCTGGTTTTTAATTTCGGCCCTGTCATCATCACTCAGCTTTGTAATGTCCAGCTCGTAACCAAAGGTTCCCGAAAGTGCAACATAGCCGCGAGTCTTAAACGGAGTAACTCTTCCGCATGCGTGGTTAGGACAAACAGAAACGTGTGCGCCCATAGTAGAAAGCGGATAAACAAGTGCTGTTCCTTCCTGAATGGAAAGTCGTTCAATTGCATCTGTATCATCCGAACACCAGATTTGCGGACTGTAGTAGAACATACCCGGGTCAAAACGTGCACCGCCACCGCTGCAGTTTTCAAGAAGAAGGTTAGGAAACTCGGTGACAAGGCGTTCCTGCATTTCGTAAAGGGCAAGCACGTAGCGGTGAAAATATTCACCAAGCTGGTCGGCTGGAAGCGAAGGAGTTCCAAGGTCAGAAAGCTGGCGGTTCATATCCCACTTAACGTATTCAATATTTGCGCTTCGTAAAATCTTTGCCACCGATTCATAAGCGTAATTACGTGCATCTTTATTTACAATATCAAGTACCAGCTGCTGGCGGCTCATGCCAGGTTCACGTCCCGGAATCTGAATTGCCCAGTCAGGATGAGCGCGGTACAAATCAGAATCAGGCGAAATCATTTCCGGTTCAAACCAGATGCCAAACTTAAGACCAAGCTTGTTTACCTCGTCAACAAGGTGCCTCAATCCGCCCTGTATTTTGTTTTCGTTAACAACCCAGTCGCCAAGACTTGAATCATCAAAGCTGCGTTTTCCAAACCAGCCGTCATCCATAACTAACATTTCAATTCCGCATTTAGCAGCTTCCTTTGCAATGTCGAGCAGCTTTTGTGTATTAAAGTCAAAATACGTTGCTTCCCAGTTGTTTATAAGAATTGGTCGCATTGCTTTTCTGTATGGACTTCTGATTAAGTGTTCGCGGTACAAATCGTGGAACGCGTTACTCATTCCGTTAAGACCTTTTTCCGAGAAGGTAAGCACAGCCTGAGGAGTTTCAAAAGCTTTTCCCGGTTCAAGCTTCCAGCAGAAATTGTCCGGGTTTATTCCCATTGTAATTCTGAGAGAGTCGAACTGGTTACACTGAACCTCTGCAATAAAGTTGCCGGAGTAGATAAAGCTTAAGCCGTAAACGCGTCCACTGTTTTCATCGGCATTGTGATCAAGCACTGCAATAAACGGATGCTCCTGATGTGAAGAAACTCCCCTTATGCTCTGAACACCCTGCATTCCCTTGTGAACAGGGTAGCGTTCAATGTGGCGTTCGCGAGCCCAGCTTCCGTGCAGGGTAATTACGTCAAAGTTATCGTTATCCATATCAAAGGATGATGAAAGTGCTTTTTTTACAAAGACAGTTTTTTCCTTGTCTCCAGCCTCGCTGCCTGTTGCTTTGTTAGTGTTAACTATCTTTGTGGAGCGTACGATTGCATTGCAGTCATCAAAAACTGTATATTTCAAAATCACATTTATTCCAAGAACCTTATCACCCGTTGTAATTTCCAGCGTGCTGCAATTTTTCCTGCTGCCTTTTGTGTCATCAAAAACGCTTGGCAAGCCTTCAATTGCAACAGCCCCCTCATAGATTTTGTGCGACTCATAATGAAGTTCCACCGCATTGTGATTCTGTGAATCTGTTATGGAGAGTGCTGCTTCCCTGAAGTCCCCGATACCTTCCGTTGGCAATTCCTGTGGCAAAAAGTCCAGAAGCGAATGCTTTTCCCGGAAAATCTTGTTGCCGCTGAATCCATATTCAAACTGGCGTGTAAGATAACTCACATCATCATCACCAATCTTAGGCCCATAATAAGCATGAGCTAAATATCCTTTTTCCGAAATGAGGATTGCATATGTTGAATCCGGGGTTTCCAGTTTGAATAATTTCTGCTGTTCGTTGAATGTAATCATTCGTATCTCCATAAAATACAGTTTACATAGATTCTATTTTCTTTTATAAATATAGTAAAGGAGTTTTTATGCAGAATCAACAAAAATTAACTAAAAAATTACCTAAAAAATCGCCTAAATCTTATATGATATATCACGAAAATCCGGAGGTCTTTCATAAAGGGACTTTACCGTCGCACAGCTATTTTATTCCTTTTGATAAAGCGCAGAATCCTTTTGAAAGCCGCGAAAAATCCTCACGCTTTGAATCGCTCAACGGAGAATGGGGCTTTTCGCATTATTCAAGCATAATCGATTTGGAAGATGATTTTGTTTCTGTAAAACCACGCAGTAAAATACAGGTTCCTTCTAACTGGCAGCTTCAGGGCTTTACGAGTGACAACGATAAGATTCAGTATACAAATGTTTCTTATCCGATTCCTTATAATCCTCCTTTTGCACCGGACGATATTCCGGTTGGTGTTTATTCACGGGAATATTCTTATGCGGGAGGAGTGGATAAAAAGATCCTTTGCTTCGAAGGCGTTGACTGCTGTTTTTATCTTTACGTAAACGGAGAGTTTGCGGGTTATTCAGAAGTTTCGCATAATACTTCCGAGTTTGATATAACACCACTTCTGGTTAAAGGAAAAAATAAAATTACAGTTGCCGTGCTAAAATGGGGCTTTGGTACTTATCTTGAAGACCAGGATAAACTCAGACTTTCAGGTATTTTCCGTGATGTTTATGTTCTTTCCAGACCGAAGCATCGGGTAAATAATTTTACTGTACGCACAGATTTGAATAAAGCTTTTGATTCTGCAAAGGTAAAAGTTTTTGTAGAAGGTGCTCCTGCTGAAGTTTCGCTGTTTACACCAGACGGACTTCTGCTTGAAAAGAAAACTGCAGCAGACGGAGAAACAATCAATTTTAATGTAAAAAATCCTTTGCTCTGGTCTGCAGAAAAACCTTGTTTGTATAAACTAACAATTGCCAGCGATGATGAAGTGATTGGCGAAGAAGTTGGAATCAGAAAAATATATGTTGAAAAGGGTGTGATAAAAATAAATGGCGCAGCAATAAAGTTCCGTGGAGTAAACCGTCACGACAGCTGGCCTGATACAGGTTCTGCAGTAACATTAGAACAGATGGAAAAAGATTTGCAGCTGATGAAAATGCACAACGTTAACGGAATCCGCACTTCTCATTATCCTAACTCGCCTTTGTTTTATAAGCTCTGCGACCGTTACGGATTTTATGTAATTGCCGAAGCTGATATAGAAATGCACGGTTCGGTAGATGTAAACAATCATTTCCGCTGGGACTATTCCGATTATTCTGGTATTGCCCTTATGGCATCAAATCCTCTTTTTGAAAAAGACGTTCTGGACAGGGAACAGCTTCTTGTAATCCGCAATATTAACCGCCCGTGTATTGTGTTCTGGTCTATGGGTAACGAAAGTGGAAACGGTACAAACTTTGTAAAGGCGGCTGAATGGATTAAGGCTTTTGACAACACCCGTCTTTTACATTACGAAAGCGTTCATAAGCAGGATGATACAAGCGATAAAATCTACGATGTAGTTTCAAGAATGTATCCATCTGTAGATTTCCACGACTGGTTCTTAAATGATAAAAAAGAAAAGCGGCCGTTCATTCTTTGTGAGTATTGCCATGCAATGGGTAATGGTCCGGGAGATTTGGAAGATTACCATAAAGTGTTCCATTCAAGCGAGCGTTTTGCGGGTGGCTTTATCTGGGAGTGGTGCGACCATTCTGTTTCTCTTGGAAAGGATGAAAAAGGTAATGAAAAATACGGTTATGGCGGTGACTGGGGTGAACGGCACAATGACGGTAATTTCTGCTGCGATGGTCTTGTTTACCCGGACCGCCTACCACATACAGGTCTCCTGGAAGCAAAGCAGGTTTACCGCCCGATCAGAGTACAGAAGGTTAAAGCTGCAAATAATGTGAATGGTTCGTGCCAAAAGGTTGATTCCCTAAAGGGTGATTTTGATTTCTGGAATCTTCTTGCTTTTACAGATGCATCCGAAAAGCTTGACTGTTCTTATGAAATAATTGCTGATGGAGATTTTATTGTTCAGAATAAAAAAATGGAGCTCCCATCTTTAAAGCCTCTTTCTCATACTGTTGTTTCTTTGCCGGACTTTCCTGATTTGTCTGATTATGCCGGCAGGGAAGTGTACATTCGTTTTGTTTTCACTGCAAAAAATAAAGAGCTCTGGTGTAAGAAAGGTTATGAAGTTTGTTTCAGTCAGTTGAAACTAACAAAGGTTGATGATGATGAAGCAGAAATCCTTGCAGACGGAAACTGGTCTTCAAAGGTGATAGATGTTCCAGTGCCAAATCCTTGTGTGCGCGATGAAAAAGGTAAGCAGAAAACAGCGCGCGAAGAAATGGATAAAATGCTGGCGTTCTATAAAAAGGATTATAAAACTGATAAAGCTGACGGATTTGTAAAACCGGAAAATGGTACGTTAGTCATCAACTCTGGAAACATTAAGTATGGCTTTAATCTTCGCACCGCAACTTTCGATTCAATCAGCTGCAATGGATTTGAAATCCTGAATGCACCGGTTAAGTTAAACTTTATGCGGGCCCCGACTGATAACGATTCTATGCGCGGAGACTGGTATCGTGCTCATCTTCACGATTATGATACAAAAATCTACGGTATAAAAGTTGAATCAATTGACGGTAAAAAATCATCCAAAATCACAAAAATCACTGTAAAGGAATCTTTCGGGTGGAATATTTATCAGCCGTTCTTCTATGGTTATGTAATTTATACAATAGATGAAAACGGTGAACTTTCTGTCAGCTTTGATTTGACTGCTTCAAGCAAGCTTCTTTTCTTACCGCGAATAGGACTCAGGTTCTTTATAAAAAAATCTTTTGATACAGCAGAGTATCTTGGATATGGACCAACTGAAAGCTATATAGATAAACATCATGCCTGTTATGTTGGCAAGTTTTCTGCAAAAATAAAGGATATGTTTGAACCATATATAAGGCCACAGGAAAACAGTTCTCACTATCACTGCAGCTACGCAAAGGTTATAAACAAAAAGAATAAGCTTGTAATTGTCTGTACGGGCGTGGATGGTAAGAAAATCAGCTTTAATGCAAGTGAATATTCTCAGGAAGAATTGTACACAAAGCGTCACAACTTTGAGCTTGAAAAGGATTCTTCTAATGTAATTTGCTTTGATTATAAGATGGCGGGTGTCGGTTCTAATTCCTGCGGCCCTATTCTTGCAGAAAAATACAGAATAGGTTTGCCGCAGGTAAAAGGTGGGTTAAGGATTAAAATCTTCCAGGATCTTTGTCCCAATAGTTGAGTTCGTTGTGAGCTTTAATAAACTTAACGCACTCATCAACTGTAGTAAAACAGAGACCTACAACTGTATCTGCACAGCCGTAATAGATTGCAATTTTTCCATCCTTTTCGTCTGTAAGAGCTGCAACCGGGAAGCAAACGTTATCTACAAAGCCTGTAGTTTCGTAAGGCATTTCCGGTGTGAGCATATAGTCACCGCAGCGGTACTTAACGATTGAAGGCTGGTCGTGATCAAGAATTGCAGCACTGAAAGAGTATACAAAACCGTTACAGGTTGTAGCTACACCGTGATAGAACATAAGCCAGCCCTGCTCAGTTTTACCTTCATCATTTTCGTAAGAGATTTCAATCGGTGCAGGACCACAGCCGATTTTTACTCCCTGCCACCATCCCTGTCCTCCTTTCTGCATAACAAGTCTGTGCTCGCCCCAGTATTTCATATCTGGTGACTGAGAAAGAAGAATGTCACCGAATGGAGTGTGACCAGAATCAGAAGGGCGGGAAAGCATTACAAACTTACCGTCAATCTTTTTAGGGAAGAGAACTGCATTGCGGTTGAAAGGCAGGAAAGGATTTTCAAGACGTGTAAAATCTTTAAAGTCCTTTGTAGAAGCAACTCCAATTGAAGCACCGTCAAAATCTCCGCACCAGAGAATATAATATGTATCGTCAACTTTTACACAGCGTGGGTCATAAGCATAGAACGGATCATGAGGTGTTCCGTCCGGATCGTGCATATGGATTTTTTCTTTCTGGAAATCCCAGTGAATACCGTCTTCAGAATCTCCAATATAAAGGAATGGTCTTGCAGATGTGTCTTCTGCTCTGAAAACACCCTTAAACTTTCCCTGCCATGGAATTACTGCTGAGTTGTAGATTCGTCCCATACCCGGGAATGGATTTCGTCCGATAACCGGATTTTCTGAATAACGCCAGATTGGAAGCCAGTAGTCTTTTGGCTTATCCTGCCATGGAATGTTTGGTAAATTACCGCCGCTGATGATTTTTGACATAGTTTTACGCTCCTGAGTTTAAAGAAACGCGAGCACTTTTTGTCTCGCTAAAATAACTGTAACGTTTAATTGCTTTATTGTCAAGGAAAAATTAAGTAAAATTAAGTTAAAAACTAGTTAAAAATTGTATAAATATTTATATGCAAATTGTCCTGCGATGCCTACATTACCACAGTCTGAACTAAAGCAGAAATTGCACGGTCTGTAAACTCACATTTTTCTGCCATTTTGTAAATCTGTTCTGGTGTGTATTTTGATTCCGGGTAAACGACAACAACAGCTTTATCATTATTTTGCAAAAAGTTATTTTCCCCCCAGTCGGTGTAGCGGGTTGCTCCAATAGAAACCATAATCTGATGCGGACGGCCTGCTTCTGTAAGGTAGCTGTGAATGTTTTCTGCCGGTCCTTCATCCTTCTGGTTATTGAACTTTTCAAGCATCCAGTCTGTAAGCTTTTTGTAGATGTAGCTGTAGTCACGGACAGCACTGTTTTCTCCGTAAGCGTAAACTTTATTGTCCCGGATTAAAAAGCTTGCAATACGGTAATCATCAAGGATACAACCTTTTTCAAAACCGTCAGCTGCAATCTGATTATCCGAAAAACCTTTTGAGCATGCACCCCAGTTCTTTTTTTCGCTGATTTTTTTAGCCCCCTGTTTGCGGATTGAACAGTCATTTGAAGCACCAAAACAAATTGGTTTAAGTGATGTAAGTTCGTCTCCCTGCCAGACTGCATCAAAGATTATTGCACATTCCGGCTCTATCTGCAGCTTTATTTCGCCTTTTGGAAAAATGATTTTTTCAGAATTAAACGGGTATACCGTAAGATAATCTGGAACAACAGAAGTCTCTTTTTGAACTGCTTTTTTCAATGGAATAAAAGTCGGGAAAATTGCTTTCGGCGCATTCTGTTCATTTGTTTTTATGTTTTTGAAGTCTATAGCTTCTCCTGCCTGCTCAAGATGCCCTGTAAAATTACCTGCCACCCCAAAGCATGGAATATCAGTTGTATCGTAAAAGTTTGTCATAAAATGCTCCCAAAAACAATTTTTGCTGACCATTATACGACTCGGAAAATAATGATTCAATAGCAAAGGACCTGCTTTTAATGTGTACAAAAATACTACAAAAACAAAAAAAGATTTGATATACTTCTCCTTATGAAAGCTTACAAAATTAACGAAATCGCTTATAAAAGGATTCTTGGTAGAAACGTGGATGGAGCAGGGGAAAAAGATGGTCCTCTTGCACTTTTTTGGGGAGCTTCTGCTCTGGAAGTAAATGTAAAGTCGAATGAAGTCTGGATTCAGGTTTCCAGTGATTATGATCTTTATGAGAGCTGGCTGCGGATTGAAGTAAACGGTGCAGAAGTAGGGCGCTTTATGGTTTGCAAGGACCAGCCTCAGTGGATGTGCATTGCCCGTGGTCTAAATAAGGAAAAGGAAAATCTTATTTCTATTATAAAGGATACTCAGCCTATGTCTGGTGATAAAAAGCATCTGCTGCTTATTCATCAGCTTGGTCTTGATGATGATGGTTCCTTTTGTAAGCCGCTACCTCGTGAGTTTAGCCTTGAGTTTGTGGGCGACAGCATAACCAGTGGAGAAGGGCTTGCCGGAAATCCAAACGAACAGGACTGGATTACACAATGGTTCTGTGCCGGTAAAACCTATGCAGTTCAGCTGGCAAAGCGACTCAATGCAGATTACAGCGTGATGAGCCAGTGTGGCTGGGGATTATGCTGGGGCTGGAATGGAGACAGAAATGCAGCTCTTCCTCTTCATTATGAAAATGTTTGTTCTGTTTTGGATGGAGATATACAAAAGCAACTCGGTGCAAAGGATAGGTATTCTTTTAAAAAGGAACAGGATTATATCATCATCAACCTTGGAACAAATGATAACGGTGCCTTTTTCCAGCCACCGTGGAAGGATGCTTCCGGTAAAGAATATGTTTTAAAAACCAATGAATATGAAAAGGCTTGCGAAGAAGATGGAAGTTTTATTGCAGATTCCGTAAAAAGCTTTCTGAAAACAATTCGTTCTCACAATAAAAAAGCTGTAATTATCTGGTGCTACGGTATGATTACAATGGAAGCCATTCCTGAGTTCATCGCCCGCGGAATAGATGAGTACAAGAACGAATCAAACGACAATAAAGTTTATCTCCTCAAGCTCGATTCAATGGAATACCTTGAGGAAAAACTTGAAGATAAAGGCTCCCGCGGCCACCCCGGCCCCAAAACCCACAAGCTGGCTGCAGAAAAGCTTTACACATTTATAAGGAATCTTAATTTCTAGTGCCCGCAGTTTTGCTATGCAAAACTGCAAGCGAAAGCGGATTTCGTTGGCGGTTACCGATGTGCAGAAGCTTTCGCTAGAAGACTCTGTTTGTGGATGCCGCGAGAGCGGCAGTTAAATAGTTCCTATGCCACAAACAGCGTCTAGCGCAATATTGCGCGATTTTGCCCTATGAATCATGACCGGGAGCCATTTTTTTTGATTAAAGTTATTATAATGTGTTTGATCTGCGCTAGAAGACTACACGGTAATTATCAAAGAAGAAAAAACCGTTGCTTTCCGGTGTTCCAAACAGATATACAATCATTCTTGCAATATATGAAGTATCTTTAAAGCTTCTTATGTCGAAAACAAGGGAGCTTATTCCTGGTTCACACATCTGCGGTTCTGCCTGATTCCAGGTCCAGTCATCTCCTGTCTGAAGCACAATTGTAAGAGGCAGTGCATAATCATTCGGGTTGTTTACATCAATAACTACAAACTTTGCATCTGTCCAGTCGGACTCGAGCGGAGCGTCGCAGTAGTATCCTGATTTTTCAAACTCGCCGCCTTTAGTTTTATAAAGACACTTGAGCGAAGTAGGGCCATTTGTTCCCCATTCCTCGGTAGTTTCATCATCAATAGACATGTCGCCGTCATCCCAGGAAGAACCAACCGGCATCCAGTAGTTACCGTCTTCAAAATCTTCCATGGTAACATATTTTCCGATTGGGAGTCCGTCCTCGCCAAAAAGCGGCTTCTTTTTCTGAGGTGCAGGCTTATCCTTCTTTTCCTCTTTTTTTTCTTCCTGAACTACAGGTGTTGTTATAGTTTCTTCTTTTTTTGAATCGTCTGGTTTGGGTGTAGAGCCACAGCTTATAAGACATGCAAGAATTGCAGCAGCTGCGGTTACTGTTAAAATCTTTTTCATAAAAGTCTCCAAATGTTGTAGCATTTATTATAACATAGATAAGTTAAAAATCAAATGTGGCTTAAGGAATATCGCAGATAACCTTCTGTGGCGGAACTTCAAGCAGCTCTGGATTTTTGATGTATTTTTTCAAATCGTGCAGGGCTGTTGAATAATACTGACCATCACAGATTCTGTCATCCATAGTAATATTAAAATCAAGATAATGCTTTTTCTGTATTGTTCCGTCTGATTTAAGTTCATTTTCGTGACGGTTTGTACTGAATGTTATAAACATCGGCACATTTCCAAAGTTAAAAAGATGATGGAAAACCGGTGGAACTCCAAGAGACCCCATTGAAGAAAGAACCATTGAACCATGGAACGGACTTAGTGCCAGAAGCGACTGAGGAATGAGTCCGTAATAATCCAGCTTATACAAAAGCTTCATTACAAGCCGTAAAATCCAGCGCGGTAACCTTACTATTGCCCTCAAAAAGCCGTCCAGATCATCAGAAACATCAGAATCCGGCTCGTTCTGGTAAGCATAAATCTTTTCGTGCATATCTTTGTAAATCTCGTTGATGGTGTTTTCCGGCTTAAAAAAGAACTTAAACATTGTTTCGGGTGCATTCAGCTCAAGCTTCTTTTTTACCATAAGGCTTACTTCAATATTATTTCTTGCATAGATTCTGTGACCGTTTATAAATCTGTTTATGCCTGGCTTCTGGCTTACAACCCGGACATACGCTGCAACAAGCACGTACATTATGTTAAAGCCTTCAAAACCTTCCTGGCGTTTTTTGTGAACATATTTTTGAATGGCAGAAAACTCAATACTGTCGGCAATAGAATTATTTGCATCATTCCGCGTGTTCATAATATAAAGTGAAAAAATGGCGATTGGTTCTATGGAACGGAGAAGTCTACCGTCCTTTCTGTCGCCCCATCGTCGTTTGTAAACAGCGGGTGTTTCTGTTACTGGTGATTGCGTTTCTTCCATTTTGTTCGCCTTATATCTTCTTTACGGAGTCCCTGATAATAAGAGTACCGCTTACAAGATGGCGGCCCTTTATATAAGATTCGCCGTTGATTTTTTTAATAATCAAATCTGCCGCAACATTTGCCGTGTCCTGCGGATTTATGCTGACCGTTGTAAGTGGAACTGAAGTTGTATGTCTTGTAAGATAGTTGTCAAAGCCTGTAACAGAAATATCATCCGGTACCTTATAGCCTTTTTTGTTCAATGCTTCTATTACCATTGCTGCAGTTTCGTCATTGTTACAGATAAAGGCAGTAGGCATGTCTTTTGCATCAGGAAGCTGAATCTCAATCTGTCCGCCTTTTTCATCTCTGTCTGAAATAATTTCATCAAAAGCGGCCGGCAGTTTGTTTTCGTACATTGCTTTCTGAAAGCCCATAAAGCGGTCTTTTATTGATGAAGTGGCTTCAAAGTTTCCTACAAAGCGCAGCTTTTTGTGTCCCTGAGAAATAACGTAGCTTGTGAGCATATACGAGCAGTAATAATCATCATTAGAAACGCAGTCAATTCCCATAATATTTGTATAGAAATCAAGCAGAATAAAGTTGTCGTAATGTGTGCGGATTGTATTTATATAAGCTTTGCTTACCTGTCCAAGAATGATGAGGCCGTCCACTTTTTTGTCGTTGAGCATTCGTGGGGTAATAAGGTTTGCTTCATCATCATCAGACAAAAGCTCCATTATGCTGTAGTAATTGCGGTTTAACAGTTCTTTTGAAAGGAAATTAAAAAGGTACCAGTAAAACGAAAGATTCTGTGAAAAAAATCGTGAAGGAATTATAATTCCTATGTTACCGGTGATGCTTCCATTTGCTGCTGAAGATTTTTTTACAGAGTAGCCCATTTCTTCTGCAATTTCTTTGATTTGCTTGCGCAGGTCGTCGCCAACTCCCTCTTTGTTTGCCAGCGCCTTTGAAACAGTAACGGTACTTACATTAAGCCGTTCTGCAATATCTGATAATCTGACTTTCTTTTTCCTTTCCATAGAAAAATATTAACATTTTTTAAGTAAAAAAACAATAAAATGTGTGGTTTTGTTATCCTTGTTTATTGGCGGAAAACATCAGCAAAATAGCCGGAAGATGAAATCGGTTCGCCGCCGTTAGTAAGGTGGTTTGTGTCACCAAGCCGTTCTACGCGGAACCAGGCCTGTCCGGGCTTGCGTTCTTCGCTGTTAAGAATTGTGATGGAAGTAGGGGCAATGTAAAAGCCCTGCCAGAGCTGCATTGGAGAAACGCCGACAAGGTGCGCAATCATTGTGAAAATTACTCCAAGGTGGCAGAAAAATACGAGTGTGGTTTCCTCCGGGTAATCGTCTTTTACGGACTTTAAGTGATACTTAAAAATCGGGTCACTCCAGTTATGATTCGGAACAGGATTTTTTACATCATAAAAGTTCTGGTCGTTTCGTGTGTAGCCGTATTCTGCAAGGATTTTGTCAATTCCGTCGCAAACCATTTTGTATTTTTTCTTAATGTTGCCGGCTTTCATAAAATCACTGTCGGCCCATTTATCTTTGTCAAAAAAAAGCGGGTCAAAGGTAAAATAGGCAGGCATTAAATCCCAGCACATTGTTTCTTTACCGGCAAACTCTTTTGGAAGAATGATTTCCGGTACATTTTTGGGATATTTTGTATTGTAATAAAACTCCTGCAGCCAGTCATAAGTTATGGCTTTGCGGTTTAGAAGCTCAAGCGAAGGTTCTGCAGTTGCTTTTGCACGACCAAGCGGTGAAACGTAAAATTGGGTTATATCCTTCCATTGAGAAACCCGCCCGGCCAGCAGGGCAGCTTCACGCTTTCCTTTATCTGTAAGATTATCATTTTTGTAGTCGGGATCTCCGTGGCGTATAAAAATCAGTCGCATATTATTATCCTTTTATGAGTCTTTATATGATGTCGGTTTTATCAGCTTCTGGACCGTCTTCTGTCAATGCCGCTGTTCTGATAATACCGGTTCTTTTCTTCGTACATTTTTTTATCAGAGATTTTCGCAAGCTCTTTTACAGTTGCCTCCGGGAAATCTCGTTTTGCAGCATATCCTACAGAAAACGAAAGTGATTCTACGTTGCTTCCTTTCCAGGCATTTATTTCGGCCAGCAGCTTTTCTTTTGTTTCAGAAAGCTTTTTTTCGTTCATAGAAAGCATGCAGACAAACTCATCACCACCGGTGCGGTAAAGCTTGCCGTAATCGCTGAAGCATCTTGCAAGACACTGTGCTGTTCCGCAAATCAGTTCATCTCCTGCGGCATGACCGAGAGTATCATTTACAACTTTAAGCACATTTATATCGGCAGAAACATAGACAAAATCATCATCAGGTGGATTTTCCTGAAGATTTGAAAAATCTGTTTCGTAGGCACGGCGGTTGTAGCAGCCTGTAAGACGGTCTGTAATTGAAAGCTGTAAAAGCTGTCTGTTCGATTCCTGGAGGCGCAGAAGAGTATTTGCAAATACACCTGCAAAATAGGATAGGGAAACAAAAAGGATAATAAATATAATTATCTGGCGTACAGAAATCCAGCCCTGGACAGGCATAACCGCTAGCTCCCAGGTAAGGTTTCTTATGTTAAAGGTGATTCGTTTCGCATTTTTTTTCAGGCTTCCGCTGGAGGTCATTACATGCCTTGTATTGTCAAAAGTGATATACGAAAGCTCGTAGTTCAAGCCCATTGCAGCAAGATTTTCGAGACGAAGCACTTTAAGAAGGTGTTCAAAATCTATTGTAACAGTTACGAGTCCCCAGAGCTTTTTGCCGTTATCAGCATCATCAATTATTACAGGCTTTCTTCCTGCCATGCCAATTCCGCCCTGAACAAGCTCAAACGGGTTTGTAAGGATTGTGTTTCCTTTTTCGTAGGCTTCGTATGCTTCAACATTACCCGGTTTACTCAAATCCATAAAATTAAAACCGATAAGAGATTCATTTCCGGTATAAGGAAAGACTTCAGAAACAACACCACTTGGCGCAACAGCAAGATTCTTTAAATAAACGCCAGTTTCTAAAAGTACGCTGTTATAAACGTTTCCTGCAACATTTGTAAAGAAATCTGTTTCGCCCTTGTGGTCCTGAATAAGGGCTTCCAGCGTATTTGTACGGGTCATAATACAGTCAATTGTGGTGATAATATGGGTTGCTTCATCCTCTGCAATTAGACCGTAATGGTCCTTTTCAAGCGAAATGTCATGCTGTATAAAAAGAGAATAAACTGTGAAAAGAATCAAAAGGGTGATTAAGGCAGTAATCACCCCGATTTTTCTATGCCCTATTATAAACTTCATTAGTGATAGTTTCCTAAAAAAGATTATAATAGTATAGCATAGATTAGAAAATATATGAATTTATTTTACAAACTCTTTTTTCAAGAAGTCTAAATCAAGTTCCGGGTAAAGCACGTGTGCACCAAGGAGCTTGTTTACGCGCTCTCGTGCTGCTGCAACTGTATCATCAGAAATCTCAATCTTACCTTTAGCCGGTTTACCTTCTTTTGTAACGCCAGGTTTTGTATTTTTGAGAACGTAGTCGATAATATCAGCAACTTCCTTCATGTCTGCTTCGTTCATGCCGAGTGTTGTAAGTCCAGGTGTACCAATACGGATACCAGATGTCCACCATGCACCGTTTTTGTCGTATGGAAGAGCATTTGCGTTAGCTGTAACACCGCATTTGAATAAGGCAGCTTCAGCCTGTTTTCCTGTAAGTCCGTAAACTGTTACGTCGCAGAGCATAAGGTGGTTGTCTGTTCCGCCAGTCTGGAGTGGGATGTTGTGTGATTTACAACCTTCTGCCAGAGCCTGTGCATTTTTTACAACCTGCTGTGCCCAAGCCTGATAAGCTGGTGTGCGGGCTTCTTTGAAAGCAATTGCCTTTGCAGCCATAATGTGACCAAGTGGTCCTCCGAGTACCATAGGACAGCCCTTGTTTACATAATCAGCAAACTCTTTCTTGCAGAGAATCATAGCACCACGAGGTCCGCGCAAGGTTTTATGTGTTGTAGTTGTAACAACATCAGCCCATTTTACAGGATCGTAGTCGCCGGTGAAAACCTTACCAGCAACAAGACCGGCAAAGTGAGCCATATCTACCATTAAAACTGCTCCGCATTTGTCTGCAATTTCGCGGAAACGCTTAAAGTTAATCTTGCGAGGATAAGCACTAAAACCAGTGAGCAAAATCAAAGGCTTAACTTCCATAGCCTGTTTTTCAATTGCATCGTAGTCGAGCAGGCCTGTTTCGCGGTCAACACCATAAGGGTGGCTTTCGAACATACGTGCAGAAACGTTCATTTTGTATCCGTGTGTAAGGTGACCACCGCAAGAGTAGTCCAATCCCATAAGCTTCTGGTTTCCGAACTTTTTGCGGAGCATATCAAACTGTTCATCTGTAAGGTCGTTCAAAGATTTTACTCCAAGTTCTTCAAGAGTAGGGGTTTCTACTTTTGCGCTCAAGATTGCCCAGTAAGCAACAAGGTTTGTATCTGCACCTGAATGTGGCTGAACGTAAGCATAATCAGCACCAAAAAGAGCTTCTGCTTCGCGTGCAGCTGTATTTTCAACAGCATCAATGTTTACACAACCGCCATAATAACGGTGTTCCGGATAACCTTCTGCGTATTTGTCTGTAAGAAGGTTTCCCATAGCAGCCTGAACGTTGAGTGAACAATAGTTTTCGCTGGCAACAAGCTTCAGGTGGCTTCTCTGATTTTCAAGCTCGTTTACAATAGAAGCTGCAATATCCGGTCCAACTGCTGCAACCTGCTGAAGGTTTGCAACATAAGCACACATTGCGGCACTTGGTTTTCCGCCGCATGAATTAAGATAATTTTCCAAAGGTGTTGGCATTTTCGACCTCACATTTTTTTGTGGCGGAGCATTTGTCCGTTCCACAATAATTTTTTAATAATATTAAATTATTTTAGCGGATTTTAAAAGTATAGGGAATAGGTAGCGCTATTCTCTATAATCATCTATAATATTTTTATGTACACAATTCCTTCCGCATTTAATGACTTCATCGCCCCCGACTGTGACCGTGCAGCTTTTATCCAGAATTATCTGAATACAGCCGGACTTGAAGCTCCTATTCTACAAATGGAAGGAAAAAATCACATATACGTTAAGTTTCCGCAGAATCAGTACAACCCGATGTTCCGCATAAAAACAGTAATTGCTCATTACGATCGGATTGGAATTGGTGCAAACGATAATTCTGCTGCAGTGTTCTGTCTTATGCAGTGGGCGGCAGAACTTACACGTGTGTATAGCGCAGAATGTATGGCCGGCAGCTTCCATAACATCCGGCTTATTTTTACCGATGGCGAAGAGCTCGGTGCAAACAACGGCATTCAGGAACAGGGAGCATTTGCACTTGCAGCCTTATTCAGGCGGCTTTCTATAGCCGATGAAGATGTTTTTGTTTTTGACTGTATGGGGCGCGGAACAGTTCCAGTAATCTGTCAGAGTCATATTCCAAAGACCGCTTCGCAGGCATTTATTAAAAAATATTCACAGCTTGAGCAGAAGACAGAGCAGGTAATCAAAAACGCTTCCTCAAACTGGCTTAAGCTTCCCACCAGCTATAGCGATAATGCAGGCTTTATTGCAAATGGTATTCCGGCTGTCGCAATTACAATGCTGCCTGCCGATGAAGCCGAAAACTATTGCCGTTCACTGTTTGCTTTGAAAAATACTGCAATGCAGCCAGATGCTTCCAGAATTGAGCTCCCTGCAACCTGGAAAATGCTTCATTCACAGGATGATAATATCACCAGCCTCACCCCGGACGCTTTTCTTATAATGCAGGAAATACTGCGAAATCTGGCTGAATTGAAAACTCTAAAATAACAGCTTCTGAAACTATAGCTGCAAGTGGTTAACTAAGACTAACAAAAAATGATATAATCCAGTTATATCAGAGGTAAAAATGCAAAAATACGATATAACAGGAATGAGCTGTGCAGCCTGTTCCGCACGTGTAGAAAAAGCAGTAAACGGTCTGGAAGGCATTCAATCATGTTCAGTCAATCTTCTTACAAACTCAATGATGATTGAAGGTGATATTGATTCTGCAGTAGTAATTGATGCGGTAAAAAAAGCGGGTTATGGAGCAAGTGTCGCTAAAAACGCACGTGTTCCGGGTGCAGCGCAGGGAACCGGGGCTGCCAGTACAAAGCAGGTATCCTCTTCCAGCGATTCCAATCCCTTTGACTTTACAATAATCCTGCGCCATCGTCTTATTCCATCTATAATTCTTCTGCTTTGTCTTATGTATTTTTCCATGGGCAGCATGATGTTTGGTTTTCCAATTCCCGCTTTTTTACATAATCATCTGGCTTTCGGCGGACTTCAGGCTGTTCTTGCTCTTGTTATAATGATAATTAATAGGAAGTTTTTTATCAGCGGAACAAAAGCTGTTTTCAGCTTTGCACCGAATATGGATACACTTGTTGCCCTCGGTTCAGCCGCTTCTTTCATTTACAGCCTTTGCGTTCTGCTGTTCACAAACCAGCACGATTTTTATTTTGAAAGTGCCGCAATGATTGTTACACTCGTTACAATCGGAAAAATGCTTGAGGAAAAGGCAAAAGGCAAAACAACTGCGAGCTTAAAAGAGCTTATGAAGCTTGCACCGGAAACGGTAACTGTTTTGCGGGGTTCGGCTGATGGCGATGCTCAAACTGTTGCTGGTACCGAAATCACTATTCCAATCGAGGAGCTCAAAGAAGACGATATATTCATTGTCCGTCCGGGGCAGAATATTCCAGCTGACGGCCTTGTTGTAGAAGGTGCTGCTTTTGTAAACGAAGCCGCAATCACCGGGGAAAGTGAGCTTGTTTCAAAACAGAAGGATGATGAAGTCACATCTGCAACTACAAATGTAAACGGAGTGCTTAAATGCAAGGCCTTAAAGGTAGGGGAGAACACAACTCTTGCACAGATAATCAGCCTTGTTTCCGATTCTGCCGCCTCTAAAGCACCGGTTCAGCGCGTTGCCGATAAGGTAGCGGGTATTTTTGTGCCTGTTGTTCTTGGAATTGCCGTAGTAACGTTTGTTGTATGGATGCTTTTTGGAAAAGAAGTTGGCTATTCATTGCAGCGTGCAATTTCTGTTCTTGTTATAAGCTGCCCATGTGCTCTGGGACTGGCAACTCCTGTTGCAATTATGGTTGGTAACGGAACTGCCGCTAAAAAAGGCATTTTATTTAAAAACTCTGTTGCACTTGAGCAGACAGGTAAGGCAAAAGTCGTAATTCTTGATAAAACCGGAACCATAACAAAAGGTGAACCTGTTGTTACAGGAGTAAGCTCATTGATGATGAGTGAAGCAGAGATTATAAGACTTGCATATCTTCTGGAAAAAAACAGTACTCATCCTGTGGCAAAGGCAATAATAGCAAAGGCAAATGAGCTTGGTGTTGCTGCGGAAAATGAGGTAATAAACAGCACTCCGGTTACCGTCACCGGTTTTGAAGAAATCCCTGGAAAGGGTGTAAAAGGCATTATAGATGGCAGCGAGATTTTCTGTGGCGCAGTATCCGGTAAAAATGGAATTGTAGTTACAAAAGATGGTATGGCTGTCGGAATTATTTCTACTGCTGATGAAATTAAGCCTGACAGTGCCACCGCTGTTGAAGAATTGAAAAAGGCAGGAGTAAAGGTTGTAATGCTTACAGGCGATAATCAGCTTGTTGCTCAAAAGGTAGGAAAAGCTGTTGGTGTAGATGATGTAATTGCAGGTGTAACTCCTGTTCAAAAGGAAGCTGCAGTCCGCGATTATAAAAAAGACGGCTATGTGATTATGGTTGGCGACGGTATAAATGATGCACCTGCCCTTGTTTCTGCTGATATTGGAATTGCAATCGGTGCCGGTTCAGATATTGCAATAGACAGTGCTTCTGTAGTTCTTGTTAAAAACTCCCTTATGGATGTTGTAAATGCAATAAAAATCAGCCGGAAGGTTATGAAAAACATATATGAAAATCTTGGCTGGGCATTCTGCTACAATATAATTGGAATCCCGCTTGCGGCCGGTTGTTTTATAAAGCTTTTTGGCTGGAGCTTAAGTCCTATGTTCGGGGCAGCCGCAATGAGTATTTCAAGCTTCTGTGTTGTTATGAATGCGTTGCGTTTACGCCGGATTAAAACAGAAGACAGATAGATCTTGCAAGCAGTGCAAAAATCCAGGCAATTGCACACTGACCGATAACTGTAAGAACTGCCCATTTTGTGCCCGATTCCTTTTTTATTGCCGCAATTGCTGCAACGCATGGTGTATAAAGCAGACAGAACACAAGTAAAGCTACTGTGGCAGGTACGTTCAAGGCAGTTGAAAGCTCTCCCGCTCCGCCAAACAGAACGAGCAGGGTAGAAACTACACTTTCCTTTGCAATAAAGCCTGTAATTAAGGCTGTAGAAATCTTCCAGTCGCCAAAACCAAGCGGTTTGAAAACCGGTGCAATTATTCCGGCAATTACGGCAAGAATGCTGTCTTTTGAGTCTTCCACAAAGTTCAGGTGAAGGTTAAAGGTCTGCAAGAACCAGATTATTACCGTTGCCAGAAAGATTACTGTAAATGCCCTCTGTAAAAAGTCCTTGGCTTTTTCCCACAACAGGTGGAATACGTTCTTTGCGGCCGGGAATCTGTAATTTGGCAGTTCCATTACAAATGGGACAGCCTTTCCTTTAAACGCTGTAGCTTTTGAAACGAGTGCAACTATAATCGCCGTCACAATTCCCAGAAAATAAAGCCCAACCATTATCAGTCCGGAATATTTCGGGAAAAAGGTTGATGTAATAAAGCCGTAAATCGGCAGCTTGGCACTGCAGCTCATAAAAGGAGTGAGCATAATCGTCATTTTTCGGTCACGCTCAGACGGAAGTGTCCGGCTCGCCATAACTCCAGGTACTGTACAGCCAAATCCAATCAGCATAGGTACAATACTGCGTCCGGAAAGTCCTATTTTCCTGAGCAGCTTATCCATTACAAACGCAACCCGCGCCATATAGCCTGAATCTTCCAGAATCGAGAGGAAGAAAAACAGCGTAACAATTATAGGAACAAAGCTTACTACAGAGCCAACTCCCGTAAAAATACCGTCAATTATCAGGGAATGTAAAAACTGGTTTATTCCCAGTGATGTGAACCAATTGTCGGTAACCGTTGTTAAAGCTCCAATTCCGGCTTCCAAAAGTCCCTGTAACCAGGTCCCGATTACATTGAATGTCAAAAAGAAAATCAGTCCCATTATAAGAATAAAAGCCGGGATTCCTGTCCATTTGCCTGTAAGAACCTTGTCTATTTTGTTGGAGCGTGCATGTTCCTTGCTTTCTTTTGGTTTTACAACAGTTTTTTCGCAAACCTGACGTATAAAAGAAAACCTCATTGCCGCAATCGCCGCTGCCCGGTCTAATCCACTTTCTTCTTCCATTTGAACTATAATATGTTCAATCATTTCAAGCTCGTTAGGGCAGAGTGTAAGCGCTTTTGTTACAGCTTCATCTCCTTCTACAAGCTTGCAGGCTGCAAATCTAAGCGGAAGCTCTGCGTATTCGGCGTGGTCAAAAATAAGGTGCATTATTGCATGAAGGCATCTGTGAACGGCACCACCATCCTCTGCATCTTTGTCGCAAAAATCGGTTCTTCCCGGCTTTTCCTGGAACTGGGCAACGTGAAGTGCATGGTTTACAAGCTCTTCAACACCTTCGTTTTTTGAAGCAGAAATAGGAACAACCGGTATGCCAAGCAGCTCTTCCATTTCGTTAATTCTTATGGAACCGCCGTTGTTGTGAACCTCATCCATCATGTTCAATGCAAGAACCATTGGCACTTCAAGCTCCATAAGCTGCAGGGTAAGATAGAGGTTTCTTTCTATATTGGTTGCATCAACAATATTTATAATTCCAGTTGGTTTTTCTTTTAAAATAAACTCACGGGAAACAATTTCTTCGCTGGTGTAGGGTGATAAAGAATAAATACCCGGTAAATCTGTAATTTCTGTTTCCGGGTGACCTTTGATTGGGCCGCCTTTTTTGTCTACTGTAACGCCTGGAAAGTTTCCTACGTGCTGGTTCGAACCTGTAAGCTGGTTAAAAAGCGTTGTTTTTCCGCAGTTCTGGTTACCGGCAAGCGCAAATGTAAGCTTTGTACCCGGTGGGAGAGGATTTTCATCAGCCTTTACGTGGTATTTTCCGCCTTCTCCAAGTCCCGGGTGAAGTGAACTTTTGTTTTCGCCGGCGGAATTATCGTTTTTATCAAACTTTTTTACAGCGGCTGTCTCATCAATTTCAATCTTTTTTGCATCATCACGGCGCAAAGTAAGCTCATATCCGTGAACTCTAAGCTCCATAGGGTCGCCCATAGGTGCAAGCTTTACAAGCGTAACCTCAGTTCCCGGAATCACACCCATATCAAGAAAGTGCTGCCTTAATGCACCTTTCCCGCCAACTTTTAAAACACGCGCAGTTTTCCCAATCTGCAATTCATTAAGAGTCATAAATCACCTGAAAAAAATAGTGATACAGAAGTGTGCAGTTATGCACTAAAAATTCGTTCTGTATCCAACATCTACAGATAGGGCATTATACCACTGAGAACGCTTAAATTCCATAAATTTCACAGTAATTTGTGTATGCAGTTCACCAGAAAGGAAGTTGCTGGACATGTATGGAGTCATATTGATATTAAAGTCACCCTTTACAAGGTCACCAATGTTTTTCAAGTCAAGAAAGAATTTTCCAGGGAAAGAGTAAGAAAAATGAGTTCCAACTGTAAATCTTTTTGAACCTAATGTTACAGAATCAGTATAAATATTAAGGTTTACACCAAGAGTATCTTCAATAAATAAGAGCTTTTTAACAGTATCTTCCGGGAAACTATATATAGAAAGATTTACATGTGCATTATCAAGACGGAATCTTGGTTCAAACAGTAAATATACATCTTCCTGTGTAGCGGCAATCTTCTTTGAAGCCTTTGTAAATGGAGCATTAAAAAGACCAGCCTGAATGTATACCGACTGCGTATAGTTATTTCCTATAAGAATTGTTGTTCCTGCGTGCCAGTAAAACTTATCAACAGCGAACCATACATCTTCATTTTCATATTTATCAGAAAGCGGCGCACCAATTCCACCAGCAATATCAAAAGAAAAGTATCTGTAAACACATCCAAAACGCAGGTCAGCATTTACAACAAAGTATTTATCATCCTCATGATTCAAATAACCGTAAAAACCGAATGCTATAGGAGCCTTAAAAATCTTTACAACATCACTTATTCCAAGCCCAAAATGAGGGTAGAGAATAGAACCGGCCATTCCAAGCCAGCTTTCAGTAATCTTTGAAGCAATTGACTGCACTCCAAAATATCTTCTGAAGAAAATATCAGAGCCTATAGGATCAAAAGTTCCCATAAAAGCAGAAAAGTAGTTAGTACTGCTGTCTATCTGGGCTTTTGCAATAAAAGAAAGCTCGTCAATGCTGAAGTTAGAAGGAGTTACATGGAACAGTTCTTCGCTTATAAAGTCACCTGTATCTATAGAAAGCTCCATATGACTCCAGAGGTTTTCAGAAAAATTGAACTGTCCCTGGAAAAAAGCCTGAAGCTTAAGGTCAGGATTGTATGAATCAGAAGTATTATTTGCAGAATAGTTTAATTTTCCTCCGGCGTATCCACTGAAAAAAGATTCACAAAAAAGACTGCCAGCCAGCATAGAAACAGCTAATATAGAAAGAATACGCTTAAAAATTACCATATTTTTCTCCATAATCTTAAAAATAAAGATTTCCAAATTGATTATCGGCCAGAAATCTCTGTTTCTTTAAAAAAACATACTAATAGAACAAATGTAAAGGTGTAAAGGAAAAAATAACGAAAAAAAACAAATTGTTTTGCTTGAAAACTATGATTTTCGGTATATAATATTCTTATGAGCGATTATCTTGACCCTAATAACGAAGAGCTTTTAAAAGACTTTTTCGCTGAAGCAGAACAGCAGGTTGAACAGCTGGAAAGCAATGTTCTCGTAATAGAGAATGACCCTCGTAACCATGAGGCTATTGATGAAATATTCCGGGCTGCACACACACTTAAAGGTGGATCTGCTACAGTAGAAATGAATGAATTGTCTCACTTTACACATTCCGTAGAGGATGTTCTTGATGAGATAAGATCGGATAGAGTTCAGATTGATGAAGATGTGGTTGATTTGCTTCTCACATCTATTGATGTTATAAAAGCAATGCTCGAAGCACGGCAGAATGGAAGTGTTTATGAGGAGGATATTAGTTCCGTCCTTAATAAGCTTCATTCATATCTTCCTGCTGATGGTGGAGCTGGAAAGAAGGGTGGATTAAAAGCTGCTGCTTCTGCAATACAGGCTGCTGCTAAACAGGCTCCTGTTTCGGCTCCAGCTGCTCCTGTACAGGCAGCTCCTGCAGTTTCTGAATCAGGTATGGAGATTCCTGCACTTTCAGAAGACGATTATATTGAACTTAAGGGTGCCTGTGAATCTGGCCAGAAGCTTTGGTGTATTGCCGTTAAATTCGATGAAAACAATCCAATGAATACAGTTGGTGGTATTCAGGTATTTGCTGCTTTGAAATCAGTAGGAAATGTTTTAAAAACAATTCCAGATTTTGATGCACTTTACGAAGACCAGTTCTACGAAAATGTATTTTATTACATTGCAACATCAGCAGAAGCTGAAGCTATTGAAGATGTTGCCTTTTTAAGTGATGTTACATTGATTACAGACGCAAGATTAGTTACAGACGACAATTTCAAGGGTTCTGCAGCTACAGCTGTAGTTGAAACTCCTGTTGTTAAACCTGTTGTTCAGCAGCCAAAAGAAACAGCTCCTGTTGCTCCAGCTGCACCAAGTGCTCCCGTAAAAGAAGCTCCGGCTGCAAAGCCTGCCGCACCAGCTGCACCTTCATCTTCTATAGAAGATGTTCAGGCTGCCATTGCCGAAGAAAAGAAAGCTGAAAAGCCTGAACCTAAAAAGGACGGAGCTCAGCAGCATTCACAGCAGGGTTCAATTCTCCGTGTTGATTCACGCCGAATCGATAACCTTCTTAATCTGGTTTCTGAAGCAGTTATCAACAAGGCTTCGTTCAACCAGCTTGCTGTACAGACTTCAAATGAACTTGCAACCTTCCAGGGACTTGAATCCTCTTTCAAAGAAAAGATTCATACTCTGTTCGACCGTCTGCCAGAGTTCCTCGAACTCCTTAAGAGCGGCGTTCCAATGAACGAAGTTAAAAAGCAGCTGCTCGAAGAATACGGCTCAATGGGAACAATGTTCGATTCATACGAAGCAGAACTTAAGCAGATAACCGGCAGATTCCGTTCATACACGCAGAATCTTGGTACAATTGCCGGCGAGCTTCAGGAAGGCGTAATGAAAATCCGAATGGTTCCAATCAACCAGATTTTCAGCCGATTCCCACGAGTTGTACGCGATTTACAGCGTGATTTGAATAAAAAGATTAACCTTGTAATAGAAGGTGAGGATACCGAACTAGATAAGTCCGTTGTAGAAGACCTTCTTGACCCGATTATGCACTGTGTCCGCAATGCTGTTGACCATGGAATTGAATCTCCAGCCGAAAGAAAAGCTGCCGGAAAGCCTGAAGAAGGAACCGTATTCCTTAAAGCTTCTAACGAAGGCAATATGATTGTCATTGAAATTAAGGATGATGGTGCCGGAATCGATGCAGAAAAGGTTCGTGCAAAGGCTATAGAACGTGGACTTATTCATCCGGACAAGTTCCTTACAGAACAGGAAGTTCATCAGCTGATTATGCAGCCTGGTTTCTCTACGGCTGACAAGATTTCCAATATCTCCGGTAGAGGTGTAGGCCTTGATGTAGTTAAGACTATGATAAGCAACCTTAAAGGTAATATTTCAGTCAATTCTACAAAGGGCAAGGGAACTTCATTTATCATTAAGATTCCTCTTACACTTGCTATTATTCAGGGACTTCTTGTTAAAGTTGGAAAAGAGATTTACTCAATTCCAATTGCAAACGTTATTGAAAGCCAGTGTATACCTGTAAATGAAATAAGTCATATTGATAATTACGAAATCATGAACGTACGTAACGAAGTTATAAGCGTTCTCCGTCTTTCAAGACTATTCAACATAAAAGAAAGTGAAAAATCTGATGAATGTTATATCGTAATCGTCGGTACACAGGAAAAGAAGATTGGCGTTATGGTCGATTCTCTTATTGGAGAAGAAGATGTTGTAATTAAACCTCTGCGCGACCAGTTCACTAATTCTCCTGGAATTGCAGGTGCTTCAATTTTGGGCGATGGTTCAGTATCGTTGATTATTGATGTAAGCCAGCTTCTTGAATTGGGTGTACGTCAGGAATTGTTGGCTCAGGCTCAGGCAAGTTTGGACAATTAATTAAGCAGGTTAGTTATTCAGGTAGGTTAGTTATGGACGATAATAAGATGTTGAATGCGGCTGAACAGGTAAACGAAAAGATTCAGAATGCCACAGAGGCTGCAACTTTCATAGATTTCAAAATGGTTACTTTTTCACTTGCAGAAAAAGATTACGCAATCGATATTATGCATGTAAAAGAGATTGCCAAGGCCGGACGCTTTACTTATGTTCCTAATACATTGCCGTTCGTTCTTGGAGTTTACAATCTTCGTGGAGAAATCATTCCTATTCTGGATCTCCGTTTGTTCTTTAATATTGATATTTCAATGGAAAATGAGAAGAAAATGCAGAATCTTCTTATTTTGACTGTTGAAGATCAGACTTTCGGCCTTGTCGTAGACAAAATTGATAAGGTAGTTGGTGTTCAGAAGAGCACAATTCAGCCACCACATCCTCTTTTTGGCGACATAAACATCAAATACATCAGCGGCGTTGTAGAAAGCAACAACAGACTTTACGTTCTTCTTGACGTAATAAAGATTTTTGCTTCTAAAGAATCTATCGAAAAAGAAGAAAAACATGCAGCTCCTGAAAATGCAGGAAATGCAATGGCTTCTGTTGGTGCAGGAAAGCCGGCTGCAAATAATGCACCTGAAATGGTTTACGATTCTGAAAGACAGAAGAAAGTTTCTGTAAAACAGCTTCAGGACGAAAAGACCGAAATAGACATTAAGTTTATTGGCGAAAGTCTTGCAAACTATAAGAAGTTCTTTGTTTCAGATTTGAACAGGGACTGGGTACGACACCGCTACGAAGAGTGGAAAAAGGTTAGGGGCGAAGATAAGTCACAGCTGCAGGGTGAAAGCGATGCAACAGAGTTCCTTAATCCTTTCTGGTCACAGTTTAATGGTAAGTGGTGGTCAGCCGCTTATGCTGCAAACGTAAAGAAATTGCTGCCAGATAACACTGCAAAGCAGATTATCGTATGGAATCCTGGCTGTGGAAAAGGAATAGAAACTTATTGTCTTGCATGTGTACTCAAAGACAGATATCCGACTGCAAAAATAAGAATCTATGCACAGGATATTGATTTGCTCAATGTTTCTAATGCAGGCCTTATGACAATTCCTGCTGAACTTTCTAACGAATGGTTTAGCAAATACTTGATTATGAAAGCAAACAATGAATATACATTCAATCAGGAAATTAAAGACAGCATCATGTTTGAATATCATGACTGTAAGAACACAAATGTACTTCCAATGGTTGATGTCATTTTTGCCAGAGATATCTTGTCATATCTCGATGTAAATGCTCAGAATACAATTCTTGAGGATTTCTTGGAAAAGATGAAGGGTAATGCAGTAGCTGTAATCGGTGAAAATGAAAGAATCCCGGCATCTTATGGCTTTGGTGAAAAAAGTGTTGATGCTCTTGTAGCATATAATAAAGAATAAGAGGGGATTGACATGCGAGTAGAATATATTAACCCGTTTGTAGAAACTTCATTCCGTGTTTTGCAGGAAGTACTTGGTGGCGCAGAAGTAAAGCGCGGCGATTTGTACTTGAAGTCAACAGCTATGCCTGTTATGGGTGTTGCTGCATTAGTTGGTCTTGCAGGTAGTGTTGAGGGACGTGTTTTGTTTGATATGACAACAGAAACAGCACTTAATATCGCTTCTGCAATGAATGGAGAAGAGCTTCCTGAGTTTGATGATTTGGCAAAAGCTACTATCAGTGAGCTCGCAAATATCATTACCGCTCAGGCTGTAACAAAGCTGCATGAATTAGGTTTCCGATTCGACCTTACACCACCAACACTGTTTGTAGGACAGAAAATGGAAATCGCTGCATTGGGTGGAACAACCGATAGCGTTGAAGCTTTAATCGTTCCTTTAATTTCCGAATGTGGTAAAATTGAAGTTAACGTTGCTATACGAGAACGTGCTTAGGAATAAATAAGAGGAGATACGAAAAATGAAAACGATACAGGATTTTCCAAATCTTAATGAACGTCCGCCGGAGGGAATCAAAGTTGACGGTACTTGTTACAGAGTTCTGGTTGTAGACGATTCTATGTTTGTTGCAAAACAGTTAGGCCAGATTCTTGCCAGCGAAGGCTATGATGTTGTTGCTACAGCTGTAGATGGAAAAGAGGGTGTAGATAAATACAAGGAATTGTGCCCTCAGGTTGACCTTGTAACAATGGATATTACTATGCCTAAGATGGATGGTATTACTGCTCTTGAACAGATTATGGCTTTTGATAAAAATGCAAAAGTTGTAATGGTAAGTGCCCTTGGAAAAGAAGAGCTTGTTAAGAAATCTTTGATGTTGGGTGCAAAGAGCTTTATTATCAAACCTTTGGATAGAAAGAAGGTTCTTGAGCGTATCTCTAAGGTTTTAGGCTAATTTTATAATTCATCCATAAATAAAAAGGCTGTCTCTTAAGATTGAAAAATCTTGTGACAGCCTTTTTTTATCATTATCGATTGTAACTGTCATTATCGGGCTTGCCCCGATAATCTATCCAATTTCATATTGTAAGCAAAAGATATCCCTGTTTCCGCTTTACAATTGCATATTTAAAATCCGGATTATCTTCAATGTATCTTCTCAATTTTGAAATCTGACATTTCAATGAACTGATTTTTATAGGTCTTGAATCTTCCTCATATTGCTTTTGCAATTCTTCAAGAGATAAAGGTGTATCCTGTGAACGATAAAGCAACTCCATAAGGAAAAACAGGTTTTCAGGAACTTTAGCCTCTATCTTAAAGCTTATAAGCCGGTTAAAAGCATCTTTCATGGAAGCTTCCTTGTACATTTTTGTAACGTAAAAATCCTTTGGAAGAGGACGAGGCTTTTGCATTAAAGGAATGTACTGGGAAATATCAGGATCTACAATAACTTCTTCAATTCTTTTAAATACATCCATGTAAATATCAGGATCAATGTCTCTTTTAAAACCATGCCCGTTTTCAATCAAAAACTTCCAGTGAACGGCGCGTGTGCCTGCAACTATACAGGGGTCATTATAATAAATCTTTGGAATACGCCTTTTTACAAGGTCCATAAACTCGTTAATATCAAAAATCTCATGATTGTGCATTGTATAATCAAGTACGAGTAAATCAGGAAGGTTTATAAGATTTTGCATTACACCGATTGCGTTATCAAACCCATCGAAAACCCAGCAACTGTGGTCTTTTAAGTGGTCGGCTATGATGTGACAGATTTCAGGCTGGAAAGTTATGAAAAATATCACCATATTTTATTATACATTAAATAATCGTGGATTGTAAAAAAAATGGAAATATAACGTGAATTTATAGTAAAAATCGCCAATATGTGGTAGAACAGAGAATATGAAATTTACAAGAAGAAGTGGTGTTCTGCTTCATCCTACATCCTTGCCAGGAACTCCCGGAATCGGAACACTTGGAAAATATGCTTATGATTTTGTTGACTGGCTTGCTCAGGCGGGTCAGTCTTTGTGGCAGGTTTTACCGCTTGGTCCTACAGGTTACGGTGACTCTCCCTATGCCTCTTTTTCAACCTTTGCTGGAAATCCCCTTATAATTGATTTAGATTTGCTGGTTCAAAAGGGGTGGGCTAACCGCAAGGATATTCTTCCTCCTGACTATATAAAAAATACCGGTAACGTTGATTTTGGCTCGGTTGTCTGGTGGAAAATGCCTGTGCTGAAAAAATGTGCAGAATATTTTGCAGAAAATGCCAGCCCAGAAGATAAAGCCGCCTATAAAGCTTTCTGTAAGGCAAAAGCTGGCTGGCTTAATGATTATTCGCTTTTTATGAGCATTAAGCAGGTTTACGATAAAAAAGCTGCCGAAGAGCAGGCTCCGTCTTCTATGTGGAATGTTTACTGGCCAAAGGAACTTGGCTGCCACGAAGAGCAGGCATTAAAAGACTGGCAAAATGAACATAAAGCAGAAATTGAAGCTATTAAAATAATTCAGTTTTTCTTTGACTGGCAGTGGAATGAGCTTAAGTCTTACGCTGCTGATGAAAAAATAAAGCTTATCGGTGATATTCCAATCTTCGTAGCTCCGGATAGTGCCGATGTTTGGGCTAACCAGAAGCTATTCCAGCTTGATGATTCGGGAAAACCTCTCTGTGTTGCAGGTGTTCCGCCTGATTATTTCTGTGCCGACGGACAATTGTGGGGAAATCCTCTTTATGACTGGGCTGCAATGAAAAGCACCGGTTATAAATGGTGGATTCAGCGCATTAAACGTGTTCTTGAACTTACAGATGTACTCAGAATAGACCATTTCCGTGGTTTTGAAGCATATTGGTCTGTTCCTTATGGTGAAAAAACTGCTATAAACGGTAAATGGATAAAAGGCCCTGGAATTGATTTGTTCAAGGCAATAAAAAAATCACTTGGGGACATTCCTGTTATTGCTGAAGATTTGGGTGTTATAACAGAAGAGGTTAGTAAGCTTCGTGATGATTGCGGTTTCCCTGGAATGAAGGTCCTGCAGTTTGCATTCAGTAATGATGAAATAAAAAATAACGGCATGACAAATTATTTTATGCCTCACATGTTCACAACAAATGAATGTGTTGCCTACACAGGAACTCATGATAATGATACCCTGCAGGGCTGGCTTGAAAATTGTGATGATGAACTGCTTGTAACAGTTGCTCAGTATGTAGAAAGAAAAGAATTGTCTCTGGCACAGGCCAAAAAGCTTGTACAGAACGGTACGTTACGCCGCGAAATGATTAGTTGTGTAATTGCTTCCAGTGCGGTTTATGCGGTAATTCCTATGCAGGATTTGCTTGGAACCGGCAACGAAGGCCGAATGAACACTCCTTCCACCACCGGCGCCAACTGGTCCTGGCGTATGAACAAGTCCGACCTAAAGAAAGCCTCCGCCTCTCACCTAGCTTTCATCTCCACTCTTTTCGGCCGCAACTAATTATTTTATCACACCGCAAGGACCTTTATGCACTGTAACAGTGCGCAGTTTTGCTCCGCAAAACTGCGTGCGAAGGCGGAATTAGTTCACAGCAATCATCCAGCAAAGGCCTTCGCAGTCCATTCTATCGCCATCTGCCTCAGCTCCGCAGAAGACCCGCAGTGCAGCTTAAGCTTTATATTCTCTTTATGTGTATCAATCGTCTTAATGCTGAGATTCAGTTTGTTCGCAATTTCTACAGTTCCCAAACCTTTACCAATCAATGTAAAAATCTGCAGCTGTCTGTCGGAAAGAAGGGAAATCAAATCAAAAGGTTCTCCGCTGCTTCCATCTTTATCATTTTTGGAAAGCTCCTTAATCCTCTTTCTTTCGTTTTCGCTTAAATAAATCTCGCCGTTCATAACAGTCTGAATAGCATTTATAACCTGAGCTTCGGCTTCTTCCTTCATAATGTAGCCTCTGGCTCCAGCTTTCAAAGCTCGTTCTGCATAAAAACGTTCATCATGCATGGAAAGAACAAGAACCTTTGTGCTCGGCTGAGTTACAAGAATGTCTTTTATAAGTTCAAGCCCGTCTTCCTGTCCAAGGTTCAAATCAACAATGGCAAGCTTAGGTTTGATTGCATTCAGCATTTCAATGGCTTCTATTCTGTTTTTAGCCATGCCTACAACTTTGTAAGATTTCTGTGTTTCAATTAATTGAGAAAGTCCGCGACTAAACAAAGGGTGATCATCTATAATAATAACTGAATATTCCATATCTAATATAATATCACAAAAATTAAATTAATAGTATAATAAAAATATGCGTATAGGATTACTTTTAAATATTCTTGATGAGGAATATCAGACATCCATTTACAAGGGAATAAAAGAAAGAGTTTCCGAGTTGGGAATAGATTTGATTTGTCTTCAGCAGGAAAACAGCGGCTTTGCTAAAGATTCTTTTACTGCAAGCTTTCCAAAAAAGAACTTTTTTAATCTTGACGGCATTATTCTTCTTACGTCTGTTGTTGAAGATAATAATAAAATTACAAAAGCAGAAGATATACGCAGAATCTGGGGAAATCTGCCTGTTGTTTCAATCGGACAAAAAATAGAAGGCATTCCATCCCTCCTTGTAGATACAGAAAAATCAATACAGGAAATGGTAGATCATCTTATCAAGGTTCATAATTACAGAAGCTTCCTGTTCATAAGTGGTACTCCCAATCATCACGATGCAATAATCCGCGAGGAAAAGTTCATTCAGGCAATGAATGAGTATAAACAGAAGCTTCCGGAGCTAAATTATAAGGTTATGCGCGGATGGTTTACGGAACGCGGTGCCATCATGGTAATGAATATGTACTATGAACAGAATCCCGGTAAGTCACCCGATGTAATATTTTGTGCAAATGATAATATGGCAATCGGAGTTTACAAGTTCTTTAAAATGAACAGGGACAATCCTGCAATTAAACAATGTGCCGTTACTGGTTTTGATGATATTCCGCGCTGTCGTTTTGAAATCCCGTCTCTTACTACAATCAGGCAGCCTCTTGAAGAAATTGGATTTGAAGCCGTAAATACAATTCTGAATCTGCTTAACGGTAAAAAAGTTGATGAAGAAATCTATCTTAATTCAAAGCTGCTTATCCGAGAATCCTGTGGCTGTAATCACGGTTATGGAGATGGTAATTTGCAGGATTCTAAAAGCTTTGTAGAACAGATGCAGGCAAATTACATCCGTTCAGAGCAGCTTTTGCGAATGGTTGGCCATATAGGACAGGAATTAAACTATGGTGAAAATGAAAGCGGGCTTAAGCAGATAGTTAATTCGCATATGGAACAGCTTGGAGTTGAAAACTTCTGTATTTTAAACTTTATAGAACATTCTTCTGACGGTTTAAAAACCTTTGAATCTCCAATTCAGCCTGTGTATGTAAGGCGCAACGGCAGATTTTTCTATGAGTTTGACGGTAACAGGGCAAGTTCTCTTGGTGAGTTTTATAACAAGTATCTTAATTATGACGAAAATCATCCTAAATCACTCGTTTTAAAATTCCTGTATCTTGGTACTGATTTTATAGGCTGTGTTCTTTATGATTCTCTTGTCGATGTTCTTCCGTATCTTTCATCAATTTCTATAAACATTGCGCAAACCTTAAACAGAATTATTGTTTCGCAGGAATTAAGCCGTCGTTCTGAATATCTGGAGCGCGAAGTAGAAAAACGTACTAAGGAACTTGTAGAAGCAAACAACAGCAGAATGCAGGTAGAAGCAGAAGTTCTGCGCATAACAGAAATTGAACGCAAGCGGTTCAGTAACGATTTGCACGATGATATCTGTCAGCGGCTTGCAGGTATTTCCATGCTTTGCAGAAGTTATTCGAATCAGGAAAAGCCTGTGCAAAAAGACCAGATGGTTGAACTTGCTCAACTTATAAGCGATACTCTTCAGACAACAAGGCAGTATGCGCACAATTCCTACCCGGTAGAACTTGAAAGTCTTGGTATGGACCACAGCTTGAGTAACCTCTGTAATTCCTTTGAAAAACAGTCGGGAATAAAGTGTGAGTATAAGTGGGCGGTGGACGATGAGGTTTCTTTTGATAAGCGGACAAGGCTAAATATCTTCAGAATAATTCAGGAAGCGCTGCATAATGTTATGAAGCATTCACAGGCTCAGAAGGTTATTGTAAGCGTGGAGCAGAGCGGCAGGAAAGTGATTGTGACAATTGCAGATGATGGCTGCGGTATTCCAAAAATGGATTCGGAAATAATCAGGGGCCTGGGCTTAAACTCCATGCAATACCGGGCAAACCAGATTGGCGCAACTTTTGAAATAAAGCCGAATAAACCAAAAGGAACTTGCGTAAAAGTCACACTTGCAATATAAACAATGTCATTATCGGGCTTGAACCGATAATCTATATATTAAGGAATAAAAATGGAAAAGCAATCAAAACTAAAACGTTTTTTAGATTTGTATTTTACGTTCGTAAAAATTGGAGCCTTTACAATTGGCGGCGGTCTGGCAATGATGCCTATGATGCAGAAAGAGCTTATAGACAAAAAGCACTGGATGACCGAAGAAGATTTAATTGATTATTATGCAGTAGGGCAGAGTACGCCGGGTATGATTGCGGTTAATGTTTCAACCTTTGTCGGCTACAATCAGCTGGGCATTCTTGGCGGAATAGTTGCAACTCTTGGAATGGTAAGTCCGTCCATCATCATAATTACAATACTGGCAGGGCTAATAAACTCAATAGATGAATATCCTATGGTACAAAAGGCTCTACGTGGAATAAATGTTGCAGTAGCCGCTTTGTTTACCTCGGTAATAGTAAAGTTTGCAAAAAAGACGATTAAGAAACCATTGCAT
>JAEEGH010003751.1_pt1 | contig 39556 bp, 43 predicted proteins | sample 9134181 | NCBI WGS metagenome assembly JAEEGH01 (sample SAMN16246544, study PRJNA631951) | gut metagenome | biome: gut microbiome; feature: rumen; material: DP-attached | host: Bos | place: Iran: Karaj | collected 2018-10 | reverse complement strand
CTACTCTCCTCAGGCAGCGTACCACTATCACTCACCACCGCAAAAGCATTCATCTGAAGACAATTGTAATAATGGAATCCAAGCGGCTCATGCTGAATTACCCTGCGATCCAACTTAAACCCCGAAGCCTCCAGTCTCTTCCTCGACCGAGGATGACACGAATCCGCAAGCATTTGTGGATAAAATTATGGTTATTATGCCGCTCGGCTATGCCGCTTGTTCCGCGCTCGACCTTTGGTCGCTTGCCGCTCGGCTTTGCCGCTTTCCACCAAAGGGACGAAAGAGCCATCGGGACGCAAGAAGGTCTCAAGATTTTCGTTTCCTTCCTGTCATTTATCCGTAGTATTCCTTATACCACTCCGCGAACTTCCTCAGTCCTTCTCTCAGTGTAATCTTCGGCACAAACCCGAAGTCCCTTTCCAGTGCACTCGCATCTGCGTACGTCGTAGGCACATCACCGGGCTGCATAGGAACCAACTTCTTGTGAGACTCGAAATCGAAGTCCTCCGATAACACTCCTGCACGAACGAGTTCCTCTTGCAGAATATTCACGAAATCCAGAAGATTCTCTGGCTGACCGCCTCCGATGTTATATACTGCGTATGGAGGGATGGGCAAGCCATCTTCACCCTTTTTACGTTCTGGTGCACCTTGCATCACACGATACACACCCTCTACGATGTCATCGACATAGGTAAAATCCCTGCGACAGTTACCATAATTAAAAATCTGAATAGTCTCGCCACGAAGCAACTTATTCGTGAATCCAAAATAAGCCATATCGGGACGACCGGCAGGACCATATACCGTAAAGAAGCGAAGGCCTGTTGTGGGGATGTCATACAACTTTGAATAACAATGCGCAAACAGTTCATTGCTCTTCTTTGTAGCTGCATATAATGACACAGGATTGTCCACCCTGTCATCCGTCGAGAATGGCACCTTCTTATTGCCACCATAGACAGAACTGGAAGAAGCATATACCAAATGCTCTACAGGATAATGCCTGCAAGCCTCTAAGATGTTATAGAAGCCAATCATGTTGCTCTGAATATACGCATCAGGATTGGTGATACTATATCGCACACCAGCCTGAGCTGCCAGATTCACCACAACGTCAAAGTGGTACTTCTCGAACAGTCCATCAATCAGTGCCTTGTCAGCCAAGTCACCCTTTACAAACTCATATTCAATTCCCGCTGGCTTAGCCTTCTCAATCTCACTGAGACGGTAATCTTTCAATGTCGGATCATAATAATCATTCAGATTATCCAGTCCCACAATCGTACCCTCGCTGAGTTCCTTGAACAGGCGAAGCACCAAATTGCTCCCAATAAATCCGGCACTGCCAGTTACTAATATGGTCTTCATATTCTAATCTCTCTTAAATATGTCACGAGTATAAACCTTATCCTGCACATCATCCAAAGCCTCGTCATAGCGATTGGCAATAATGGCATCGCTCTGCTTCTTGAACTCATCGAGGTTGTTCACAATCTTCGACCCAAAGAACGTCTCACCATCCTTCAACGTAGGCTCATAGATGATGATATTAGCACCTTTGGCCTTCACGCGCTTCATGATACCCTGGATAGCACTCTGACGGAAGTTATCAGAATTAGACTTCATCGTCAGACGGAACACACCGATAGTCACTTCCTTCTCTGCGCTCTCACTCCAGTCACTGTTAGCAGTATAGTAACCAGCCTTGCGTAATACCTCATCAGCAATAAAGTCCTTACGAGTCCTATTACTCTCTACGATGGCCGTCATCATGTTCTGAGGCACATCCGCATAGTTGGCCAACAACTGCTTGGTGTCCTTAGGCAGACAGTAACCACCATATCCGAACGAAGGATTATTATAGTGTGTGCCAATACGCGGATCCAGACCTACGCCCGAAATGATTGCTTGACTATCCAAGCCTTTCACCTCTGCATAGGTATCTAGTTCATTGAAGTAAGATACTCGCAGTGCTAAATAAGTATTAGCAAACAGCTTCACGGCCTCTGCTTCGGTCATACCCATAAACAGCGTATCGATATTCTCTTTAATTGCACCTTCCTGTAGCAGTCCTGCAAAGGTCTTAGCTTTCTCTTCTGCCTCGGGATTACCGATAGCTGTAATAGCCGCATTCTCCTCGTCCCACTTTCTGTTTCTATCGGCAGGCAATATCTTTGGATAGCCAACAATGATGCGAGAGGGATAAAGGTTGTCATACAGCGCCTTGCTCTCACGCAGGAATTCTGGCGAGAAGAGCAAGTTAAACTTCTTTCCCTTCAACGCTGGATCAGTCAAGAACTTCAGCGCGTACTTCACATACAGCGAACGGCAATAACCCACAGGGATGGTACTCTTAATCACCATCACTGCGTCGGGATTCACGCTCAGCACTAAGTCAATCACGTCCTCGATATGATGCGTATCAAAGAAATTCTTCTGCGGGTCATAGTTCGTCGGAGCCGCAATCACCACAAAGTCCGCATCCTTATAGGCAGTCTTACCATCCAGCGTCGCCGTCAAGTCAAGATCTTTCTCTGCCAAATACTTTTCAATATACTCATCCTGGATAGGCGAAATCTTTTTGTTGATTTTCTCCACCTTCTCAGGAATCACGTCAACAGCCGTCACGTGATTATTCTGAGCAAGCAGTGTTGCTATACTCATACCAACGTAACCTGTTCCTGCTACTGCAATATTCATTTTATAATATGTTTTTATTTTATAAATTATCTTTTAATAACTCAAGCCGACCCTTTGATGGGTCGAGCTTACCTTAGTGAAAGAGCGACAGGAGGAGCGGTTGCATCCCCCTTTGAAGGGGGCCTTGGAGGTAGCGCCCCTCTTTTGGTTCGTTTTCTCGGAGCGAGCGAGAAAATGAATAAATCATCCAAACTTCCGTTTGGCCTCTTCGTAGGTGTCGATTGACCCAATGTCAAATCGCCCTGCACTCATAGGCCAAGCATGCATAGTGGTATGCTCCACCATATAGTGAGCGAGATTACCAGGCGCATCCTTCCCGCACCCATTCTCCACCGAATGCCTTACCAACTCCAAATCCTTCTTTAGATAGATATAGAATGGTGGCACAGCCCAGTGACTCTTTGGCACCTGAGGTTTTTCCTCCATACCAAGTACCTTATTATTGGCATCCAGCTCCACAACACCAGTCCTCTGCAGTTTCTCTATTGAAGGCTGCTCATGACACATAATACAACTTGTCTGTTTCTCCTTGGCAAAGTCCACAAACTCTTGGAATGAGAAGAACAGCAGGTTATCCGCTGCCACAACCAACATATCATCATCGATGTGGAGTTTATCCATGGCATACAACAAATCGCATACAGCTCCAAGGCGAGTATCGTTAGTTTCGGTACCATCATCCACAATGGTGATAGGCTTCTTCCATCTTCCATCTTCCATCTTCCATTTATCGAAAATGGGAGCGAAGCGATGATTTGAGATAATAATATGTTCATCTATCTCAGGAATCCCATCGATATCATCCAACATTCTTCCCAGAATAGTATTCTCGCCAATTTTCAACAACGGTTTCGGGAAGTTCTTAGTCAGTTCCCCAAGTCTGGTAGCATATCCAGCTGCAATAACTATATTCTTCACGTTTTACCTTTTTACTCTTTTACCTTTTTACTTTTATAGAAATCTCGCCCCGTCATCACTCTTGCAGAAGTAAACCTTGAAGGTATTCTTATACTGTGGGAACTTCGCGAGGTATTTCTCAGTGATTTCCTTTTCTATCTGTTCCTTCTTCGTTGGATCAACGAGGGCAATGCATGCACCTTTGAAACCGGCCCCCGAGAAACGGCCTCCATAAACACCATCCGTAGTCAGCATAGCGTTGTAGATGGCTATCAGTTCAGGACTGCCACACTCATAGTTATGAATGCTGCTCTCGCAACTGGCCTTTGAAAGGCTACCCAGCCACTCGATGTTCCCCGTTTCCCAAGCTGTGATTCCCTCGCGTACCCGCTTATGCTCTGTATAAAAGTGCTCTGCACGGCGGGCGAATCTGGGCGGCATATTGTCCCGATGCCTGCGATACATGGTTTCCGGCACATCCCGCAAAAACGTCTTGTCGTGCGTCTTCAGCGGAACGTTTTCATACGCCTGCACAATCCAGGCTGCCGTCTTACATTCCGTTACTCGCAGGTTATAGTCAGAAGACATCAGACTACGCGTCAGACCACTGAAGAAGATGCCCAGTTCAAACTCCGGCATATTCCCTGGCTTGGGAATCAAGCGGTACTCATCACTCTCGCAGTCCAGCATCAGCAGGTGGTCTTTTTTGCCCAATGCGATACATGCCTGGTCCAGCAGACCGTTGTTCAGTCCGATGTATTCACGTTCAGCTTCCGAAGCAATCTTCATCACCTCAAATGGTGCCAAAATGATGTTGTTCGCCTTGGCGAATGCCATCACATAAGCAATCAATACAGCAGCCGAGGAAGAAAGTCCACCTACAGGCAGCGAACCCTTTATAGTTCCTTTGATACCCGTCTGTAGTTTGAACCGTTTCTGAAGCGCGAACTTTGCGCCACGTGCATAGTCTCCCCAGTTCCCTTGCTTTACCAGCGTCGGTGTGGCAATGTCAAACTCCACATGTCCCGAGAACGTCTCACTGTCCAACACCACAAGGCTATCACCTCTTCCATCTTCCTTCTGACTTCTTACATCGAAGTATAGGTCCACGCCTTTGTCTATCGCAAATCCCGTCACCAGTCCGTGCTGGTGGTCCACGTGAGCGCCCAACGGACATACACGGTATGGGCTAAAAATATGATATTGGTACTCCATTATTATTTCCTAAGTTTTATTGAATTATATTACCGCCCTTTAGGGCATAAAACACTCATCGCATCGTCCCGCGAAATTCATCCGCAGGGCATAAAAAAGATATCGCGTCGTCCCGCGAAATTAGCCCTTTAGGGCATAAAAAACTCATCGCGTCGTCCCGCGATACTAAGACCCGCGAAGGTTTGTGGGTGCTGCAAACCTGAGTTTTTCCCCTCCCCTGAGGCGGAGGGGATACAGGGAGAGGTGGAACCCCTCTTGGCTAAGAGGGGGCGGGGGAGTTCGAGAGAAACTATCTTTGTCTCTTTCTTTGAAGAAAGAGAATCACAATCAGAAGTTATACACCACATCCATGGTGTTCCCACTGGCGCCGACAGAAACATTGCTGCCTTTGCCAAACATCTTGTCACTCAGCCACCATGTCAATTCAGCTGCACCAAAGCCTAATGCTGCTCCAGCCGCCACGTCATACCAGTGATGACGGTCACTGGCTACACGCTCTATGCCTACGGCCGTCGCTGCCTCATAGCCCGCTATAGAAATCCATATACTTTCTTTACGGAACTCTTTATCTATCGAACGGGCCGCAGCGAATGCCATAGATGCATGTCCCGATGGGAATGACATATTGTCCGAATGGTCGGGCCGTTCCTCCTTGACCATGGCCTTCAGTGCTGTCTTGGCACCATAAGCAACTACCACCGAGGCACCCGTATTCACGATAAATCGCGGCCAGTTATGGCTACCCTGAATCGTGGAACCGTTAACTCTTTTCTCCCCTGGCTTCTCCCACCAGTTCTTCCCTAAATCATACTGAACGCCGACATTGATATCAAGCCAGCCATTGCTACCATCACTACCAGTATCGAATTTACCATCTAAGAAACCTCCTGTTGTCACTTGATAAGCAAAATCTGCATATACTTTGAGTTTAGCATTAATCTTATATGCTTGCTCCACTCCAAGGCCCATAATAGGACATTCTTCATAGTCTGCTGCAAAGTTCTTTGCAAGTCCCATTCGAGGGTATACAATCGTATTCCATTTTCTAAATGCATCAAACCCTCCAATCAAGTTATGCAGATTAAAGAGCATATCGCCATATATTGCAAAATAGCTATGTTTATTGGGATCTCCCTCCGAATCTACTCCTGGAGCTAGATATGTAGCATGATGATTCACAACGATGCCGTTTTGCCAATTCAAACCTCCACGAACACCTGCTTCTGGCGTAAACCATTTTCCTATACCGAGGTTAACGCCAAGGGTATTACCATTAGGGAACACATTGGAAAAATTCGTCCCATAAGCATTAATGAGCGACATACCAATACCAGCCTGAACAAACCAATTATCCCAAAAAGAATTAACCACCAGACCTTTTGAATCGGAATTCCTCTTATATGTTAATCTATGAAACTTGTTCTCTGATGATAAGTCCATTTCCATACCAAGGTTAATCTCTGCAAATCCATTACTACCATGGTCATGTCCGGAACTGACGCCATTAATACTCGAAATAAAATGATAGCCAACATCGGCAAACAATCGCCACCTGTCACTCAGCCTATAAGTATTGACAGCCCCAAATCCCAATATATGAGCACCACTAATATAACCATTACCAATATTCAGATATCCACCAACTCGAGGCCCTACACTAAGATTCCATTTCCGGTCAGGTTGATATTGACCAAACAAGTTATGCAGATTCAGTAAGACATCTCCGATGAAAGTCACAAAGCCACCTTCGCGATGATTCTGTCCTGCCTCTCCATATGGTGCCAGCCATGTATTATGGTTGTTAGGGAGGATTCCATTGTTCCATGTCAGTTTAAACCTGCCCCCAAACTCGGGCGAGAACCATTTACCAACAGCTGCATTAATACCGAATGATTTCCCATTCGGGAAAACGCCCCTCACACTATGTTCATGAGGAAACAGTAAATTCATATCAACGCCAAATTGAACATACCAGTTCTCCCAAACCGAATTGGTTACGACAGCATTTGAATCCATTGGATTCTCTTCTTGTGCAACAATAGTCAGATTGCATGAGGCAATCCAAAGAAACATAAAAATGAAATATCTCATTATTTGTGATTTATTATGTCCCCACCTAGGCCAAAAGAGGTAAGAGAGAAATTGCCATACCCCTTTTAAGAATCGCTTCATCTCTCGATAGCGCTCTTGATACTCTCCACGATATACCTCACGTCATCATCCGTCACATACGGGCCGGCAGGCAGACAGAAGCCCACCTTGAACAGTTCTTCCTCTATGCCCTTGGTATAGACCGCAGCTCCGGCATACACCGGCTGCGTTACAAAATAAGACATATCGTTCACTGGCTCACTTTTAAAACGCTCGCGGAACAGATGGCCGTCTCTTGAATACTTATGATTATAATAGTAAACATAGGAGGAAGCAATCCTTTTGATTGACATACCAATCTTATCCTCACGTTCGCGAATGAGCAGATGAATATGATTCGACATCAGACAATAAGCATATAGGATATAGTTCCTTCCAGAGGGAGTGCCATCAGGCTCATACGACTGAGCCATCATGTCCAAGGTATTGAGAAACTGGTAATAGTCCTCCTGTTCCTCAAAGATGTTCTGGTGATTTATACCGCGCATCATAACGTGATATATACCAGTTCCTGATGATTCTCTAGCTTGCCGAGGCATTCCTTAACTTCTTTATTATCTAACTGTTCATATACTATCTGAAACAGGTACCTGTCCCTCCGTTCCTCACCGCTACCAGTATCAGTAGCTACACCATTGACACTCGTAATGGCTTGATAAGCCACATCTGCATATAAATTCCATTTATTGTTTATTCTAAACACATTACTGACACCGAGTCCCAGTAAAGGTGACCCTTTTCCACTACCCAAATCAATAAAAGCACCTGCTCTAGGAAATACGATGAGAGAATACTTCTTTTCTGGTTGATAAGTACCAAAGAGATTAAGAATGTCAAACTGAAAGTCTTCCACCAATGTCAGATATCCTTTATCAAACGTCTTCAACCATTCTGCATGGTCACTTTGGAAAAAAGTATTTTCTAGGTTCACTTTTGCTCTCATACCAAACTCTGGCGTAAACCATTTACCTATGGCTATATCCACGCCGTATGATTTACCGTTGGGGAATACATTCATAAAATTGCTGCCGTAAGGGTTCTGTAGTGACATATCCATACCGACCTGTCCATACCAATTATCCCAAAGCGAGTTAGTAACAACTGCACTCGAATCCGACAGATTCTCTTCTTGTGCAGCAACTTGAAGGCTGTACGATACAATCCCAAATAACAAAAGAGTAAAATATCTCATTCTTTATACCCCATCACCATTATTCCTAAATGTTTCCTCAAATTCATTGAGCGTCACAGTCCCCCCTTTATAATATAAAGAGACGTGATGCGTTATTCTACTTCCGCCAGACCATTTTGTTCACGATGCCCACGTAGCTCTGGATAATCTTCACTACCTTGGTCGATACGTTCTCCTCTACGTAGTCGGGAACAGGAATGCCGTAGTCGCCATTCTGATTCATGGTTACTGCGGTATCCACGGCCTGCAGCAATGACACCTCGTCAATACCAGCGATGAAGAAGCAGGCTTTGTCCAAGGCTTCGGGACGCTCTGTAGAGGTACGGATGCAGATAGCTGGGAAGGGGTGTCCAACTGAGGTGAAGAAGCTGCTTTCCTCAGGAAGTGTGCCGCTATCTGAAACCACTGCAAAGGCATTCATCTGGAGGCAGTTGTAGTCATGGAAGCCGAGGGGCTCGTGCTGAATGACGCGCTTATCCAACTGGAAGCCGCTTGCCACCAAACGCTTGCGGCTGCGAGGATGGCATGAATACAGAATCGGCATGTCATACTTCTCTGCCATCTTGTTGATGGCGGTAAACAGGCTCATGAAGTTCTTCTCGGTGTCGATATTCTCTTCGCGGTGAGCACTCAGCAGGATGTACTTACCCTTCTCCAAGCCCAAACGCTGGTGGATGTCGCTGGCTTCAATCTCAGCCAGGTTCTGGTGCAGCACCTCGGCCATGGGGCTACCAGTCACGTATGTACGTTCCTTGGGCAGACCACAATCAGCCAGATAGCGGCGGGCATGTTCACTATAGGCCATGTTTACATCGCTGATGATGTCCACGATACGGCGGTTGGTCTCCTCGGGCAGACACTCGTCCTTACAGCGGTTGCCAGCCTCCATGTGGAAGATGGGGATATGCAGACGCTTGGCACCGATTACACTCAGACAGCTGTTCGTATCACCTAATACAAGCACAGCATCTGGCTTTGTCTCAACCATCACCTTATAACTCTTATCGATGATGTTACCCATTGTAGCACCAAGATCATCACCCACAGCCTCCATGTAAATATCAGGATCAGCGAGTTTCAGGTCCTTGAAGAACACACCATTCAGGTTATAGTCGTAGTTCTGACCGGTATGTGCCAGCAGACAGTCAAAGTACTGCCTACATTTGTTTATCACGGCAGCCAATCTAATAATCTCTGGGCGAGTTCCCACGATAATCAGTAGCTTCAGTTTTCCATTGTTCTTAAAATGCTTTATATCCATAATTCTTATACTTTTTCAAAAAATGTATCAGGATGACTTGAATCAAATATCTCGTTACAATACATCACTGTCACCAAATCCTCAGTATCACTCATATTGATAATATTGTGAGTATATCCAGGAAGCATGTGAACAGCTTGGATATGATTGCCATCTACCTCCCATTCCAACACTTTACCTTCAGGATCGTTGAGGTTACGTTGTTGGATAAGGCCATGACCCTTGACCACAATAAACTGCTCGAACTTGGTGTTGTGCCAATGCTGTCCTTTCGTTATTCCAGGTTTGCTGATATTAATGCTCACCTGTCCTGCATTCAGCGTATGAACCAGCTCTGTAAAAGAGCCACGCTCATCCACGTTCATCTTCAGATCGAACGCGGTTTTCTCGTAAGGCAAGTAACTCAAATAAGTACTATAGAGCTTCTTAGCAAACGAGCCAGAAGGAATTTCTGGTATCATCAATGTCTTCGGCTGTTTTGCAAAACTCATAAGGAGATCCACTATCTCTCCCAGAGTTATTTTATGAGTAATAGGACAGTAGCAATAGCGTCCTTCCTCAGATGGGGTTACGTCCAGTCCCTCAAACTCACAATGATGCTCTTGCCCCTGCAAACCTGCAATCATTTCGTCCACCAAATCGTCAATATACAGCAGTTCCAACTCTACAGATGGATCATTGACAGTATATGGCAAGTCATTAGCGAAAGCATTACAAAAGGTAGCTACAGCACTATTATAATTAGGTCTGCACCATTTACCAAACAGGTTCGGGAAACGGTACACCAACATACGCGCCCCTGTTTCTTTACCGTATGCAAGGAACAAATCCTCACCAGCTTTCTTCGAACGACCGTATTCTGAGTTTCCGAATCTACCCGTCAGCGAAGCTTGCTGACTCGAAGACAGCATCACGGGACATTTATTATCGTATTTCTTCAGCGTATCAAGCAGTGTCGAAGCAAACCCAAAGTTCCCTTCCATAAACTCAGAAGTTTCCTTCGGCCTGTTCACACCAGCCAGATTGAATACGAAGTTGCAATCCTTACACCAAGCTTCAAGCTCTTCTGCGGTATTGTCAATATCGTATTCATAAACGGCTTCAATAGAAAGTTCTGGAAACCTTCTATCTTTGCCGTCCTTTATGGTATTGAGTTGAGCACAAAGGTTCTTACCAACGAACCCCTTTGCCCCTGTTACAAGAATCTTCATACTATCTGAAACTTGAATTTTGAAACCTGAAACTATACCAAATTCGGTATACCATTCAGTTCATTCTGAATATACTCCAGACTAGCAATCTTTGCCTTCGTCTCTTCCACAGTCAGAAGCTTAGTATTATTGCTGTTGAATTCCGTCAAAACCTCACGTTCTACATTTCCTTCCGTGAAGTACTTGTCATAATTCAACGTACGATTATCTGCAGGTACGCGATAGAAATTTCCCATGTCCTCTGCTTTAGAACACTCCTCATTGGTTAGCAAGGTCTCGTACATCTTCTCACCATGACGAATGCCTATTACTTTAATCTCTTCCTTCTTGCCTCCAAACAACTCACATACGGCCTCTGCCTGAGTCTGAATAGTGCATGCCGGAGCCTTCTGCACCAAAATGTCGCCATTCTGGCCGTGTTCGAAAGCAAAGAGCACCAAATCAACAGCTTCTTCCAAACTCATAATAAAACGGGTCATCTTTGGTTCTGTCAACGTAATAGGATTACCCTTACGAATCTGGTCAATCCAAAGAGGGATAACAGAACCACGTGAGCACATCACATTACCATAGCGCGTACAGCAGATTTTGGTACTTCCTGAATTACGTGACTTTGCTACTGCGACCTTCTCTTCTATTGCCTTAGTAATACCCATGGCATTAATCGGATAAGCAGCCTTATCCGTAGAGAGGCAGATGACGCACTTCACTCCTGCATCAATAGCAGTATCTAGCACATTATCTGTACCAATGACATTTGTTTTCACTGCTTCCATTGGGAAAAATTCACAACTGGGAACCTGCTTCAGTGCTGCCGCATGAAATACATAATCAACTCCCTTCATAGCATATTTCAGAGTCGATTTATTCCTTACATCTCCAATGTAGAATTTAATCTTGTTAGCCACCTCGGGCATCCTAGCCTGAAAGTCGTGACGCATATCGTCCTGCTTCTTCTCGTCGCGGCTGAAGATACGAATCTCCCCAATGTCGGTTCTAAGGAACCTATTCAACACTGCATTACCAAAACTACCTGTACCTCCAGTTATCAGGAGGGTTTTGTCTTTAAAAACTGACATAATATTCTATTATAAATTATTCTCTAATTATCTCATTTTTAATACATCTCATCTGGACTTAGTGGAGCATAGGGACCATCTTTTGCTTCGAATAATATAGTTCCTGACTCCAAACATTTTAGACTATGCCACTTTCCTTTCTCTATATTCAGCACAACTCCACCAGGTACCATATCAACTGTCTCAGTCAACTTCCCGTTTTCATCATAGAAATATTCCTCAAAGTGACCACGAATGCAGACATTCGTCTCGCTGGAACCTTTATGCCTATGGATTGGCATCACTGTCCCAGGTTCCAAAGCATTAAGCATCCGCTGAGACAAATCCTCAGCAGAGTTCCTCAAATCAAAATTCGCACGCAACCGTTCTGAGGACTTTGCTTTAGCGCTCAATTCATCTAATAACTCTTTCGTAATGACCATAATCCTTTTATTATCGTTACTATCATAAATCCTATCAGACACCCTAAAGTATTATGAAACATATCGTCAAACTCCGAAAATCCACGCTCTAAAAAGAACTGCAACATCTCTATCGAACCTGATATTATCAACCCTGCACCAACTATTAGTAAGATTCGTGCTAATCGTGTTCGAAAGTTATTCTGTTTTTTCTGCGTGACCAATCCAAGTAGTATTCCGACTGGCACGAACGCCACCACATTCATGATGTTTTCTGCAATCACGTCCTCTCTTCCGTTCTTTATGGCTTCATAGCTCCAAAATGGGCTGAAGTTATATCCAAAAACACCTTCCGCAACCTTTCTGCATATCACTGTCGAACAACATATCAAAAATACATATTCCGTTAGCAACAGCCCTAAAACCTTTTTCCATCCTTTCTTCCAACCATAGATTACAAAGAATCCTACAGTCCCCAAACAGAAAATCGATATTAGCCCTTCATATACTTCAGTTGGTACATCTTGGTACAGGTTTATTAAATATTGGTGAAACAGATCTTTCATCTCAAATCACACAGCGAACCAATATATTATAATGACGCCGGTTTAATAAGTTTAGCCCATATCCCAGTCCAAAACATAGACCACCTACTCTCATTGTAGCAGAGACGTTGTTTCCAAGCATTCCCTTGCCAACGATGGTATTTGTATACAATCCTACGGACAAGGCCTTTTGGTTCTTCTGCTGTAAACTCAGGATCTAAGATATCAGCTAACACCTTATCCTTTAGTGCCGGTGAGAACTGTACACACGGGAATATGTTAGGAGAAAAGCCTAAATCTTCAACACATATTGCATTGATACAGTTAAAGAACTCCCTCATATGGAAGTTGTCTAACAGCCCAAGCAACCATTCCCAGTCTACTTCCTTGGTATGTTTCTCCACAAAGAATGCCCAATCAAGTACTTGACGAAGATTAATCTCTGCCGCCGCAAAATGACTCACCATATGGCGTATCAAAAACAAAGCATGCAGATTTGGTGAAGGAAGATACATCTTCTCACCATTCAACTCCACCCAATGCGTATCATCCTGTCCTAACCCCTTGAATAACTTCTCCAATTCAGCACTCGACTTCCTAGCATGAACATTCACAAAGTCATAGTGATTCTCCACCATAAAATCACGCCAGGAAAATACTGTGTGATGGTGATGTGATGTATCTACTTTTAGTCCTAGTTCCTTGCCCATCAAAGCATCCGCTTCTTTCTGCTTCCCAAATAGCCAAATGTCAATATCTCCACAAGGCCTGTGCTCAGGTTTTGGCCAATCAAGAGAACATGAATACCCCTTCAGTACCATCATTTTGAATCCTTGAGCATTATACCATGCAGCCAATTCCGCAATTGCTTTACGGTATAGTTCGTTATGGTATTCATAGCTTTGTAGTGTGTTACCAATCCATTGCAGTAGTACTTCTTTGGGCGGTCGTTGTGTTTCCGGCAAGTGTTCTATACCATCTACAATAACGGCAGAAAGCCCTTGCCGTAAAGCGAGGTCTTCAATATAGTTCCAGTCAATGTCCTTATTTGGGAAATAGGTATTGTGGCCTACCCCAAGTATCACCAATTGGAGTAATGATTCTTGATTAGAGGATAGCACTCTTAATAGTCTCCACAATATATTTCACGTCCTCATCGTTCACATACGGACCAGCAGGCAAACACATACCCACCTTGAAGACTTCTTCAGATACACCATTCACGTATGCTGGCGCATTCTTATACACTGGCTGTTTATGCATAGGCTTCCACACAGGGCGAGCCTCAATGCCTGCTGCATCCATAAACATTCGCAATGCCTCCACATTATCGTTTGGCTGGCAATCAGTAGTAGCACTATCTGCAATATGGATAACACCGGCAGCACCACCAACTGCCCCCTGAACAATGGTCTTATAAGCATTCTCTTGCCCCTTAATCTTCAGGTCAGGATCAAGTGTAATGGTGCAAAGCCAGTAGTTAGAGTCATACTCGCCTGTTGCCGGCTGGCTGTGAACGGTAAAGCCCTTCACATCCTTCAGCAGTTCTTCGTAGAGTTTCTGCACGTGCTTATGATGGGCAATATGGTCATTAGCCACAGTCATCTGCCCACGACCAATACCAGCACAGATGTTACTCATACGATAGTTGAACCCTATTTTCTCATGCTGATAGTAAGGATAGCTTTCACGATATTGAGTGGCATACATCATAATCTCACGCCATTCATCCTCATTGGCAGTAATCAAAGCACCACCACCAGAGGTAGTAATCATCTTATTGCCGTTGAACGAGAGTACACCATACTTACCGAAAGTCCCCAGCACCTGGCCATTGAACATAGAGCCAAAGCCCTCAGCTGCATCCTCAATTACAGGAATGCCGTACTTGTTGGCAATCTCCATAATGCGGTCTGCTTTGTAGGGCATACCATAGAGAGCCACAGGAACAATAGCCTTAGGTTTCTTTCCTGTTTTGGCAATACGGTCTTTGATAGCCTCCTCAAGAAGATCCGGATCCATATTCCACGTATCCTTCTCAGAGTCAATGAACACAGGAGTCGCACCAAGATAGGTAATAGGATGCGAACTAGCACAGAATGTGAAACTCTGCACGCATACTTCATCGCCAGGGTTTACGTCACAAGCAATTAAAGCCAAGTGGACAGCAGCAGTACCAGCAGAGAGGGCTACCACACGCTTGTTATGACCACAGAACTCTTCCAAGTCCTTTTCGAATGCGTTCACGTTGGGGCCAAGAGGCACCACCCAGTTAGTATCAAAGGCTTCTTTAATGTACTTCTGTTCCAAACCCTCTTCGCTCATATGAGCAAGGCAAAGGTATATTCTTTTGTTAGCCATATCTGTAATTGTTAATCTACTTCAACTAAATAATCATTCTTGGCGAATGTCTTTCCATATTTAGGTGTCAAGATATTCGCATCTACTTTCTCGCCCTTTAACCACGCAATAATTGCTTTAGGCATATTAACGCCAGCTTCATATGAGAAAGGATAGCCGCCACCAAAGCGAGGGTTCAATTCAAGCACACAATAATCCCCATTGGCTCTCTGCATGATATCCACATCCAAATTACCGATGTGCTTCAAATTGCGACCAATTGTTGCGCCCATCTTTCTTACCTCAGGTAAATCAACCGTCGTAGCCTTATCGGTTTCCCCTGCACGCATTGCCAACTTCTGCTTCACTGATACACCAACATTATTCCCTTTCAAGTCATTCATCACATCCAGGCCAAACTCTTTACCACCAAGTTTTTCCTGAATCATGATGTACTCATCACCTATAGATGCAGTAGCGAGAATTGTTTTCTTAATCTTCTTCATCAGGAGATTGTAATAGATGTCCAGCTCTTCCATATCCGCAATGGATTCCAGACCAATAGAACCAGAACCCCAACGAGGTTTCATAAACAAAGGAAATGCAATCTCGCCCTTAGCCAAAGCGGCCTTTGCATCTGCAAGGCGAACGTATGTCTTCGGTGCATTAAGACCAATTGCCTCTACCCACTGAGCGGTCTTGTATTTGTCAAAGCATATGTCAATCACTTCTTGATCAGAAACAATCACTGTTACACCCAGAGCTTCAAACTTTGCTTTGTTTTCTGCAAGAATTGGAAGTTCCAAGTCATTTAGACAAAGGAGAGCATCAATCTTATGCTCCTTGCAAATACCCAAGGTAATGTCAATGTAGTTAGGGTCATAAACCGCAGGCACCCGAATCTTAACATCTGCCGCTGTTAAGGCCGGTGCACTCAATTGCATATCTGTAGCAACTATCTTGTCGCCCTCAGACATATTCTCCTTAAAGTACTTGAGAAGATACGTGCGTCTTCCCGCACAAGTAAAAAGTATATTCATTATGCTATCTTAGTATTTATAAATCTGAATAATATCTTCTATTGTCTGTCTTCTCCTGACCTCCACAAACTCACCATTCTCTACCATCAGGATAGGCTCAAGATAATTGATAAATGTAGGTGTCAAACAAATTGTGTAAGCGCCAACACCTCTAAACTGAATGTAATCACCTGCCTCCATCTTTGGCATAGTAACCTCTTTCAGCATAACATCCTTCTCCATACAGGTTGAGCCCACAACATCACATACATAATTGTCCGCTGTTTCTACTGCTGTCAATGCTTTATGAGGAAGGTTATTTGAATGCATTGTTGGTTTTACGTCAAATACAGAGCCATCAACCATTACAAAGTTTACCTTTCCAACCCTCTTGTTCTGATATACTTTCGTGTAATAAGTAAACACATTGGAAACAACTGATGAACCTGGTTCTATTACAATATACGGTTTATGCTCAACAAACCACTTGTTAGCTAACGCCTCCCCAAGCACACAATCTGCATAATCCTCGTATGTGGGACGTCCCGTCAAGTCCATACCATCAGGAGCAGCTCCAAAATAACCACCTCCTATATCAAAATACTCTAGGTCATCGAGCTGGTACTTCTCACAGACCGCAAGCATGTGTTCTGTGATTATTTTATAATTCAATACTGCTCTGTCTGAGGTTGAAGTATGACCATGCAAAGAAATAATCTTAATGCCTTTCTGACGAAGCTTTTCAACGTTCTTTCCAATGATGTCTTCAGGGAACCCAAACCTTCCAAATCTCAACCCACACTGAATAGTGCTATTTCCATTCTCGTCCGTAAGATTGATATTGATTCGCATACCAACCTTTAGTTCACACGAGGGATGCTGTTCTTTATAATTGCACATAGCATCTACTTCATATTCACTGTCCAGATTGATGATTGCACCATCATCAATAGCCTGCGTTAATACAGCAGAACGTTTTATTGGGCCATTGAAAATAACCTTTTTAAAGTCAAGCTTTTGAGCCAATGCATATTCCATATCAGAGACTACTTCAGCAAAGCAACCTTCTTCCTTGGCTATGTTGCATAGTGCCGGCACATAGTTGGTTTTGAATGAATAACCCGCAATGATTTTATCATACTTTCGCTTGAAAGCATTAATAAACCCATTGATATTATGCCTATACTTATCAGGATCCATTATATAAAATGGTGTCCCGTATCTGTCATCAAGGCTCCTGATTAATTGATAGTCAATTGCTTCCATCAAAATCTTCCATTGTGGCATCATTGTCAGAGTTTATATCCTCTCTGAACAGCACCTTCTTTATCGTTATAAAAATGACCTTCAAATCAGTAATTAAAGTCAGATGGTCAACATACCAAACATCCAGTTTGAATTTTTCTGTCCAGCTAATTTGGTTCCTGCCGTGACACTGTGCCCAGCCGCTTATACCCGGCCTCACTTCATGCCTACGCATTTGTTCCTTACTATATAAGGGCAGATACTGCACGAGAAGAGGTCTAGGTCCAATTAGAGCCATATCACCTTTTAGAACATTAATCAACTGAGGCAACTCGTCAATAGATGTTGAGCGGACGAATTTTCCAACCTTTGTCAAGCGATCTCCGTCAGGCAACAAATTACCATCAGCATCCCTTTCGTCCGTCATAGTTTTATACTTAATGACTTTGAATAGCTTGCCATCTTTACCAGGCCGTTCCTGAAGGAAAAATGCTCCAGCGCCTTTATTGGCAAAGTGTAGCCAGATAGTAACTAATAGCAATATGGGTGATATTATAATCAATGCTATTAAGGCTATCCAGAAATCGAAAAATCGCTTAAAAAAAAGCTTGTACATTTATGAATTGAAATGTTTCATTATAAGAGCATAAGAATGCTCCACCAAATAATATTGCCTCAAATAATGATATCCCTTCTCCCCCTTGCCTTTTATATCAGATGAAAGCATCTTATTAACTGAGTCTGTAAAAGAACGTACATTATTACTAGGGCACCATAGACCGAATCCATTAGCCTCTGCTATTGAGCCCATATCACAATTGGGGTCTGTCACGCACAAAACAGGCATTTTATACTCTAAATATGATAATAGCCGGCTAGGAAAATTAGGGATAGTGAACCTATAGTCCAGGAATATTAGACCTACGTTACATACTTGGACTAAATTATCATACTCCTCTTTTGGTAAACCGCTCAAAACAGTTACACACTTATTATGATTTCTTTCATACCATTTTGAAAGGTCATTATAGTATGTACCAGAACCAACAATCACAAAATGACAATCTGTTCTATACTTATTCGCCTCTAAACACTCTATTAGAAAGGGTATTCCTTGTGGTTTTCCAAGATTACCTCCATATATGAATAATGGCTTATCAAGCGGGAGACGATACTTTGAAAGTATTAACTCCCGTTTCTCATGTTCTATTATGTTATCTATTAGCTCAAGGCTATTAGGATTAACTTCTACTTTCGTTCTATTAATCTCAGGATTCTCTTTTAAAAGATACTCAACATTTGCCGGGCTCATGCATCCAATAAAATCAGAGAGCTTGTATAATGATTTTTCTTTATTGCGAAAATACTTATATAATAGGCCTTTTACCCCAGTCTTAGAAAGCATACCTAAATCAACAGCATTTTGTGGGAATATATCCTTCAATAATAAATATGTTTTTGCTGTAGGGTTCACTTTTTTTACATATCGTATTACATTTGGAAAAGTAATTGGTGGTGTACTATATAGAATTAAGTCAAACTTAACTCTATTATAATACTTTTTTATAGCGCCCTTGTACAAATATTCAATAGATAGTTGACCCAAGCCTTTCTCTACTACGCTAGCCTTCTGCACATTTAACGTTCTGACGTTCAGCGTGTGTACTCCTCCCACAGTACTAACGTAAGTAGACTTCCCTTCCCTGCGTTCAATTGGGTTAACTATATAAACATGATGCCCATTATTACGAAAGAACCGCATAAGATCATTGTATATGTCTCTGCGTTCAATCTCGATTTTGGCCATTGTTAAAAAAAGTATGTTCATTTCGATTATTGAATTAAAACGAGGTGAATGATGCTTTTTACTTGCGCCCTAAACCAACTTGAATTAAAAAGTCTACAATAGACTTAAAATGTGCATCGTAGTCACTATATTGAGTAAATTGTTTTTGCATCTTGAGTCTAAGCTCTTCCTGCAATGCTGTGTCTTCTACAAGTCTTCTAATTTGTTCTGCTGCTGCTTTGGCATTCTTAGGTTCATAGTATAAACAGGAATCAGCAAGTACTTCTCTATTAAAAGGGAAGTTTGTTGCCACTATAGGAAGCTCATAGTACATAGCCTCCAAAGTGCTTGCAGAAAAAACTTCCAGTAAAGTAGGTAAAAAGCAGAACTGACACCGACGGTACATCTCACCCAATTCTTTTTGCGTCAAACGACCATGATTAACAAGCATATAAGACAAACCATACCTTTGCAATTTACGATTAACCCGTCCTAACGTAGGTTCGTCTGAGGGTAACGTTACATGAATTCTTACTTTTTCAAGCCCATAATCTTTTAAGTACTTTAAAACATCAGGTATGATATCAAAGTTCTTATGAGTAGTGGCCGCTCCAACACATGCAATGTTTATACAATCATCATCGCGAAAAGGCGTATTTTCTAATGACTTAAAAACAGCAGGCAGCACATTCTTTACAACTTTAACATGAGAATCCGGTTCACCCGTTATCCTTTTTATACCTAATGCACAAGTTTCTGTTTGTGTAATAAAATAATGAGCTCCTCTCATTAACCTCTTTTGCAACAAGCCATAGAGATAGTATTGAATCTTTTCTTTTATAGATAACACACTCCAAGCGTATTTGTTGGGATGTGTCACCCAAGGATTCGTAAAACGCATTACCTCCGAAGCCTTAAATGAAAAATAGCTTGGCGCAGTAATAGAATACACCACATTAGGTCTAATTTTGGTTTCCATCTCCTTTATTTGTTTTCGCACTCTGTAATAAGACCGCTTGAAATCAGGTTGAGTAGGAAACACAAAGTATTTACTATTCTTAATATTGAGGAAAGATGGGCCAACAATACTATCAACATCCAGGGATGTTATGTAATACCAATCTATTTCTGGGTGCTCCAAAGTATTAAGTAAAAAATTCTGGGAAATTTGGAATGCACCTCCTGACTGTTTTTTTGCAGAAACAGTATTAATTAGAATCTTCATAAAATAGTGATAACATCTGTTAAGGTTCTACAATAATCGTCCCACCCCACGCCTTTTACCTTATTTTGAGATTTAATTCCCATATCTTTTACCATTTCAGGGTTCTTTATGCATTGATCAATTATGGAAGAAACATCTTCAATATTTTCCGGAGATACTATCCAGCCATTTCCATCAATATAATCACATACACCTGCATTTTTGGAACATATAACAGGCACGCCATATGCCATTGCTTCAGCAGCTGCAAAGCCAAAACCATCAGACAATGATAGAAAGAGAAACAAATCCGTAGACTCAAGAACGCGCTTTATCTGATCAAATGCTAAATAACCATGCATTACACAATTGGAAGGTATTTTCATGTAACTGTTATCGTAAGCTCCAACTAGGTTGAATGTTACATCCGGATATAGTTTTGCAAGCCTAAAAATATAATGACATCCCTTCTGCTGGGTAACACTTCCCACATAAGAACATGTAAAACTACTATTAACTTCTCTGTTTATTATGGTGCCTTTAGGTAATCCATAAGGTACAATTTGTATATAACTAGAATCAATTCCATGTCTAACAAGAGTATCTCTTGTATAAGCAGACGCTGCTAAAAAAAAATCATAAACAGAAAGTTCTTCCTTACATCTTTTTATATTACCAAGGACTTTTGGACTTTTTAAATATTGATTTAGAATTCCAGAATCATCAGGGTTTCGATCTACATCTTTCCTGAAATTGTCGTACATTTCTAGGAAGCAAGGTGCAGACATATCAAGCACCAATTTAACTCCTTTATTCTTTAACTCTTTAAAAGCATTGCCACTTAAGGTATCATAAGAAATCAAAACATCAAAATCTTGCCTGAGACAATAATTTAAACATTTCTTGTTGAATTCATTTATTATACGCAAACGATATTTGTTGACGCTGTCTTCAGTCATGAATAGAGATGCTAAAGATAGAATAAGCATCTTTACTTGGCATATTAAAAGCACTTTAGAATCGTCTAGCCCATCAAGTTTATGTTTTAGAAATTTCCTTTTTATTCTAGCAGGAGCTATTGAAGATAAAAGAAAAGATATGCTATTCTTTTTTAAATATACAGTCGTAATATACTTATATAAACAACCGCTCTTCTGCAATGCAAGTGCCGTTTGAAGTGAGTGCTGGCGATCCGGATGAATTACTATTACTTTTTTCTGACTCATAATCTTAAAGTTTCGATATCCAGTTCATTATCTTCTCTATAAGATTTTTTTCACAATATGCTAACCAAAACGATATTTTGAATATAAGTTGGTGTAGCTGATTCTTTTTGAGATAATATTTTATATAAACCAAAAAACTCTCTAATTTCCAACCTTCATTTCGTTTATAACTTGCCTTGCTTTTCTTAATACTGTGATGTTGGCGATGTTCAATACTTGCAGCAGTCACTATACACGCTTTCTGTCCGTTGTTTTTTATCTTAAATCCAAGGATATTTTCCTCTCCGTAAAGAAAAGTACGTTCATCGAACAAGCCAATCTGTTCCAACGTCTCTGTTGTCATGCAAAAGAAACAGCCAGATACACAGTTACAATAAACATACTCCTCGCCTTCCTTAGGATAATCACAGTAGATACTATTATGCGTTAACCTTTTTAATTTGTATAAAAGTAAATATTGGTTAATCAATAATTCCCAATATCCCGGTAGCATCCATCCGAAGTTCGAAGTTACTACACCATCCGTGTGGATGAGACCTGTTGTAATACCGACAAGAGGATCTTTTAATGGTGTAAGAACCTTTTCTAAATCCTCATTATTGTAATAGATATCAGGATTAGAAATAATAATATTCCCCTTGATTTGATGGTCAATTATATATTGCAAGCCGACATTATTTCCCGCTGCGTATCCACGATTCTCCTTTGCACAAACAAGTACAATTTTATCCGACTCCAAAGGTTTTAACATCGCAACTGAATCATCTGTTGACATATTATCAACGATAATAATCAAATCAACGGTAGGAAAAACCTTTACCACCTCACAATACCGTCGAGTCTCTTCCCAATCATTGTAATTTAGGACTACTATAACATTATTCTTATACATTTCTTAATGATTTTTGGAAAAATCGCCTACTTCACTCATCAATTACCGCCTTTCTTTTCGTGGCTATGATTTTGCAATATAGATAAATTGGTACGTAGTTCCATACCAAATATCTAAAGAACGTTCTTGTATCGCTTCTGACATATAATATTACAATACAAAAAATGCCAATTAAAAGGAATATCTTAGGGTAATTGCGCAAATTTACACTACGTTCCAATTTATTACATAACACGCCTAGAAGATATCCATAAAAAGTAAAAAGCAACAACGACCACCATCCAAAATTATAATACCCTTCTGCAATGAATGATGAACCTATGCCACTTAAAGGGTTAATGTAGTCTTTAAAACCAGAGTCAACCTCAGGTGTCTTCACATAGTAGTTTCCAGTTATTGCATTTGGTAATATATAAATTAAACCGCTTAAATAAGATCTACCATATAAATGAGGCTTATCTGAGGGACAATGCTCAATTACAGCGCCAGTAGCACAAGACGTGAATCCCATCTCCTTGACAATCTCAAATACCGGGTTATCTTCGATTAGCTGAGTCATAATCTCATCACCACTAGACGTAATATTACTTCTCCAATGAGAAACAAAACTAAACAATGTTGCAATTGAAAACCCAACAACTAGCACTATCACAAGCTTCCTTTTTGTCAAAGATGAGTGTACTAAGAAGTTGGCATAAAGTATTCCGCACAACATACAAAAAACATTGATACGACTGCCTGAGAGCATGTATAAAGCTAAATATACCGCTATAGGAATCCATGGCCATTTAGAATCTTTCTTTTTCCCAATGAACATTGCGAGCAATGCTGGAATCATCAAATTAGCTAATACTCCAAGAATAGTATCTGCCCCTATTTCACCATTTTGCACTGTTCCATAAATTCGCTCTCCATAACCCATTGTCATATTTAATACAATATTCTCTATTAAATTACGCACAGTAGGATATAGTACGGCTAAGGATATAACAATGCCGGCTTTCATAAGTGTCTTCCTTGACCTTATATCGAAATTATCATCTGGTATATTAACTTTACATACTCTTTTATGTAGTGTTAAGGAATAGCCTATATGCATTAATAAATAGGTATATAGTGTAAGGAAACCTAGACTATATATTGTGTCATGTCTTATAAGCCTTTGGTATATCCACATATCGTCCATCTTTATTCCCAAAAGGAATAACAATTGTTCTCCAAACATAAAAACGAAAGAAAGAGCCATAAAAATCATATAGCCATCTATTCTTTTTATAGCATTGAAAGAACTCGTCAAGATGAATGTGGTTATAATTATTCCCAACACTGCAATGAGACTAATCTGAGTAGCAGAATTAGCTGACGAGAACAATAATTGCAGAATCATTAGAACAGCTATCGCCATAATTGAAAAGACGAACATTCTTGTTTGAACATTCTTTCTTCTTTTCATGCATTTATTTACAGAATCCATATTCTCTGAATCTCTCAGGATTGAATCTGGTATCATATGATAATAATAAACAATAGCTTATTTGAAACAATAATTGGTCTATAAAAGAGGCTTGAATTTCAAAAAATCATAACAGATCGCTAGAATGATTATTTATTTCGTTTACGTAACACCATGTTGAAAAAAGTCTTAACAACATAGTTTTTAAACAACCATAAGACAAATAAATAAGAAATCCCCGATAAGACAACCGTAAACAGCGTGCATAATAAATAATTATCAAATAATAATGTCGCCAATAAATAACACGGAATTATCGGAAGTGAAGCGATTAAATACTGCCAAAAACCAGACAAAAGGAACCTCACTCGAAATTTTTTAAGTAAGAAAGGCAAGCATACAGAAAGTACAATAATCTCAGACACAACTGTTGCAACAGCGGCACCATAAAGAGAGAAGAATGGTATAACGGTAAAATCTAAAACTAAATTAATAACGGCACCTCCAATAGTCGCATAAAAGACAAGTTTTTCTTTACCAAATGGCACTAATAGCTGAGATACCAAGAAACCATTGATTGGCGAGAGAAAGATATCGATTATTAATAATTTGATAACCAAAGAACCATCCAAAAACTCTTTCCCTGAAAGAAGAAGAATGGCTTCATCTGACATTATATATAATCCCAGACCAAATGGTATTATTAAAAACAGCATAAAGTCGATAACCTTTTTGCAGATATTCTCAACTTCTATAATGTCATCGCTATGCTTTGCTATGCTTTCCGCTATTCTTGGCACAACGACAAAACCAATAGAGGCGATTGGGACACAAACGGCCTTTACTACCTTAATGGCAGCAGAGAAGACGCCTACAGTCACATCGTCTTTCAAAATACCAAGAACTACGACATCAGAGTTTACATATATTAAAGAAGCAACACTAGTACCTAATATGATTGCCATTGGTGTTACATGTTTCTTCCACTTATAATATGGTGCAAGTGAAAACTTACATAGTTGGCGTGATTTAAAATAGTTAAAAACCGAACTACCTACAGTTGCCAAGACAATTAGCCATATATATATTGTAATATCTTCCTTATCCTTTACAAAAATAAAAAGCAATAATAAAGATAGTACTTGAATTACAAGTGACCTAACAGTAATATATAAAAACTGCTCAAATATAGAAAACAGCCATTCTACACCTATTAATGTAAAAAATATGGTGAGACCAAGTATCAATATATAATTATTGTATTCCCCAAATAAACCAAATAGTGAAAAAATAAGAATGGTAGCCAAAGATAAAACTGAAGCAAAGAAACTAATAGTAAAAACTTCGCTCGCAAAATCGTTAAATCTATTCTGATTATCTCTTATTTTTGAGCCTTCGGATATCGCATATGTTGTAATGCCAAAAGTCGCAAAAAGTTGAAAATATGAAATAACTGATTGAGAATAATTTGCAATACCAATACCCGCTGGACCTAATACAATAGAAGCATATTTAAAAGTAACCAACGGGAAAAGTATTCCAAAAATACTCCTCATCATATTGATTATCACATTTCCCTTTAGTGTCATATCGTCATCAACCTCCATTAAAAAGCCACGTAAGCCTTTTGGTGCAATATTTCTTACTTACCTTAACATTACAGAGAATTAATATACTTATCAAACCATTGATATCTCTTCTCGTAATAATCAAATATATAATTCAATTCTTCTTCATAAGATCCTGCGATGAAAAGCTCTACACTTACCTTCTTGTCAAATATTGGCCACTTCTCAAAATTGCTTTTACGTGCATAATTAATCTCTCCTGCCTTTTGTTTTATAGCAGATAAAGCAAAAGACAATCGCTCCTTTGAATCGCCCCAAATAGCTTTTAATGATTTAACAAACTGATAATCGTCAAACAAATACTTAAAATATACTCTATTATTCCAAATAGTAGAATCCGTTTTAATTAAAGCAGGATCTTTCTCCCAATCTAAACCACTATCTTTAATCACTGCTAGCCCCAACGACCATTCAACATCCCAAACGGGGTACATATGAATCTTTTCATTGAATTGATGCATAACATAAAAATAATTAGGATCCATATTACCAATAAGCTCGTTGCATATGTACCACTTGGCAAAGCTATCATAATCCAGCAAAGCCTCCACTCCAGACTTATTGTGAAGAGACTCTTCTATTTTATTCATGACACCTGAAATATATTGATACTTCACATCATCTTTCACAATGTCACCTTTACTTGGTTTGGGGTACTTAAATGTATAGTATAAACCATCTTTATTCGTTTTGAAATACAACGGCTCCTCAAGCCACTTTCTGTCATTTTCAATTAAAAAACCGTCATCTTTAATGTTTACCCTATCTTTTGCTTTCTCAACTTGGTCTGTAAGCAAATAACAACCTTGATACTCCCCATTTAAATATAATTCAACATGTTGATAACGAATCGTATAAGGCATTTTCAAAGCTTCTGAAACAAAACACATGAAAGCGGTACGTAATAGAGATCTATCACAATACTCTGCTAATAAAACGTAGTCTTTATTATCCGAGCTTAAAAGATTAACTTTTTTTTCAAATTTGATCTTATAAGGTTTCTTAGGATAGTCTGTCCAGGTTGCATTACCTCTTCCTCTGATTTCGCATTTCAAGTTATAAGCACCATTTCTTGGCCAGTTCTTTATATTAGCTGTTGCCGCCACATAATCTGTCTTTGACTCAATTGGATTATGATTATTGGTGTCGATTGATATTAAAGGGATGCCGTTGTAACCTTTTATATGAAACTCATAATTCTTGCCACCCCCACTCGCGGTTTTGAGATTGTAAATAACCTTATTATTAAAATTAAGTTTTGTATAACCCGATACTTGCTCCTCTCCATTAACTTCCACAATATCATAATGTCCAGAAAAACAGGCAACTAATGAATCGGTCACAAGATGTGGGACAAATAACTCAATGACATCGCTCTCGTTAACATCTGAGAGATCAACAAAAACATCTTGCTCCAACGAAGGATTGTCCTTCTTCAGAAAAGCAAATGAAGTAAACTCCACTGCTTTCTCTTCTATTATGCCATTATCTTCCCTATCGCAAGAGAAAAGCATATTACTAAAGAGAAAAACAAGAAGTATCTTTATTGCAAGATTGCCTATACATCCTTTAAGTGATTCTGTCCAATAAGGGAGTTTTGCTCCAAAAGATTCCTTAACTTTTGTTTTGTCCAATACAGAGAAGGCCGGTCGCTTAACCGGGCTTGGAAATTCATTACTATGACAAGGTTGGATATCACATCCTGTATTGCCAGCATATTCGGCAATCATCTTAGTAAAATCAAACCAACTGCAAACGCCTTCGTTCGAAAAGTGGTAGATACCAGACTTGGCATAGTTGAGAGATGAGGGTTGAGAGTTTAGGGACAGTTTATAGTCCTCGAGTGCAGTGAGTATTGCGCCTGCAAGGTCGCGAGCATAAGTCGGTGTACCAACCTGGTCAAACACAACTTTCAACTGAGGTTTGGTGGCAGTGAGATTCAGCATGGTCTTGACAAAGTTCTTTCCGAACTCGCTATAGAGCCAGGCTGTACGGAAGATGAGATAATCTACACCAGTGTTCTGGATGTTCTGCTCACCATGCAACTTTGTCAAGCCATATACACCGGTCGGCGTTCCTTTCTGGTCTTCCTTGCAAGGTGTGTTGTAAGGGTCTCCACCAAATACATAGTCGGTGCTAATATGAACCAGCAGACCTCCGACTTCCTTCATGGCTATGGCCAGATTCTCCGGTGCCTTGGCATTCAATAGTTCAACCAATTCACGCTTCTCAGGATCTTCTGCTCCATCCACGTTAGTCCAAGCAGCACAATTCACAATCACTTTTACATCTTTCTCTTTAACCATCTGACGAATGGCATCGAGGTTTGTGATGTCAAGTTTAGTGGTTGAGAAATCAACATCATCCCCTGCCAGCTTATTAAGCATCTCTAATGACTCAGGATGCTCATCACATACATCGGTGAATATAAATCTATCTTTAGAGCCTTTGGTAACAATACGCATTTCGTTGCCCAATTGTCCATTAGCACCAGTCACAAGTATTGTCATAATCAATAGAGACTTACGTTTATATCAAAAGGACTATCAAAGTCTTTTAAAAGAGAGTGTTTGGTATCCTTATCAGAAAGCAAAGCCTTTCCAGTCGGGATTCGCCAGTCTATACCAAGACTAGTATCTAGAATACTGATACCACCATCAGCTTCGGGGTGATAGAATTCATCACACTTATACTGGAACACAGCTGTTTCACTCAGTACTGCAAAACCATGAGCGAAGCCACGGGGCACAAAGAACTGACGGTGATTATCCTCTGTCAATTCTACTGCAACATGCTGGCCGTAAGTAGGTGAACCCTTGCGAATGTCTACAGCTACATCAAGCACAGCGCCACGCACGCAACGAACCAATTTACTCTGAGTGTATGGTGGACGTTGGAAGTGCAAACCTCGCATAACTCCATAAGAAGACATGCTTTCATTATCTTGAACAAAGTTGATAGTATGGCCCAGAATGGGTGCTACTTTCTCGTCAAACTCTCTCTCTGAGTAGCTTTCAAAAAAATAGCCTCTTTTATCACCAAATACCTTTGGTTCTATAATCAGGACCCCTTCTATATTTGTTTTAATAACTTCCATATCTAAATTGTTTAGCGGTTAGAGGTTAACGGTTAGCGGGTTTCCAATTGATTTTGGAATGAAGCACGTAAACCGGATAACTGCTTTCCTATTACATTTATTCTTTCTTTTTCGTTAGCAAACTCTTCGTCGGTAATATAGTTCAAATCATTGGCTATATCAAGCTGACAGAGAGTTTCGGTTAATGAGCCATAAGCGATTTCAATGAAGTGAATCTTTTCCTTAATTGAAAACCTTCCTGAACCTTCTGCTATATTTGAAGGTACTGAAGTAACTGCTCTTCTAAGTTGATCACCAAGTGCATAAGTTTCATATTTGGGGAACTTATCTAAAAGAATATAGACGCTCTTAACGAGCTCTTTTGCTTCTTGATAAACCCTTAAATCAAAGAATGTAAACTTATCCATCTCGCTAACCCCTTATCGCTACACGCTAACCCAACTCAAACATGTGTCAACGTGTTTGAGTTTATTTCCTCTTTCATCTCATCAATTACTTTTAAAAGGTACTGGCCGTACTGGTTCTTCAGCATGGGTTTTGCCAACTCACGCATTTTCTCCTCAGAAATCCAACCATTACGGTAAGCTATGCCTTCCAAGCATGCCACTTTCAAACCCTGACGCTTCTCGATAACCTCAACGAAAGTAGAGGCCTCTGCAAGACTATCATGAGTACCTGTATCCAACCAAGCGAATCCACGACCAAAGACCTGAACTTTCAACTCACCATCCTTTAAGAACTCTTGGTTTACTGTGGTGATTTCCAACTCACCTCTAGCGGAAGGTTTAATGTGTTTAGCGACATCCACGACCTTGTTGGGGTAGAAATACAATCCCACTACCGCATAATTACTCTTTGGCTCCTTGGGTTTTTCCTCAATTGACAAACAATTGCCTTGCTTATCAAATTCAGCAACACCATAGCGTTCAGGGTCGCTTACCCAGTAACCAAATACTGTGGCTTTAGCATTCTTTTCTGCATCTTCAACTGCTTTACGAAGAAGCCCAGTAAAACCACTACCATAAAAGATGTTGTCTCCAAGAACCAGGCAGGCACTATCGTCACCAATAAACTTTTCACCAATAATGAAAGCCTGGGCTAGACCATCCGGTGAAGGCTGCTCAGCGTACTGGAAGTTTACGCCATAGTCGCTTCCATCTCCCAAAAGGCGCTTGAATCCCGGAAGATCGTATGGTGTAGAAATGATAAGAATATCCCTAATCCCTGCCAACATCAATGCGCTGATTGGATAATAGACCATCGGTTTATCATAGATAGGGAGCAATTGTTTACTTACCCCTTTGGTTATAGGGTAAAGTCTTGTGCCAGAGCCTCCGGCGAGTACTATTCCTTTCATATCTTTATAGCATCTATTTTTTTCTGTTAATCCATTCGAAATTAACCAAAACAAACATTCAAATATCCTTTTTTATAAATGTACTTTGTGAACCAAGAAGGTCACGATGATGGTACAATCGTAAAGATGGCTGATGGCTGAAGTATGATGTCTGATGTTCTAACTGCGGACGAAGAAGTTCTACTATCATATCCATATTGCTCATTTCATCACATGAGACCTTGCTCATCACGAACTCACGCAGGATAGCATTGATAGTCGCATCTTTTATTGCATCGCTATAGCCCAAAGGCTTCAGCCATGCCTTCATCTCGTCGATGGTATGTACATCACCCTTCAGGATCTCTTCCTTCAATGGTAAACTGTCAATTTTGACGTCCTAGTTTGAAAACCACCATTTGGGGTATTTCTTGGCCAAGCAACCAAGGTCGAGCGATTGCTATCTGAGAGCTATACAGTCATATTCTAACTAAAAATTAAATCTAACTTCATGAAAAAATCATTTAACTTCATCAACCTAGTCGACACATTCATATAGAGATTCGCATAATCAAGTGCGTTAACAGTACGTTGCCTTGATACCTCGTCTTTACCATAGTGTTGGCCCCGCAGTTTGTAAATATCATCCAACATCTCTGCAGGCTTTGTCACTAACGTCAGATTATCCGTATATGGATTTGCTTCTAAGTTTGTCACATTTGATTCAATCAATGTTCGTGTCAATCCTGAGTCAATATTAGAATAATGGTTCGTTTCTGCAATAAACCAAGTTTCTACTTCCATTACAGCAATAATTGGATTAACAGGCGGATTAGCATGGCTAAAAAGCGTATTATCAATCATTTCCATAGCAGGAAGGTCTGCTAAGGTTTTCGAGACTCCCGGGGATTTATCGCCACGAAGGTCTTTCAAAGAAACCACTGCTGTAAAGCCCGCCCGATATAACGTTGGTAAACTGTCACGGACATCTGAATTCACCCTATTATCAGTCGATGATATATAGATATGAATAGTATATTCTTGGCCATTATTATTATCCGAATACACCAGTTTAAATGTTCTTCTAAACTTTTTCCCGCCTTCACCAGCATATACTCTCACAAGACAACGCCTGCTGGTATATTCTTGCAATAGCCTCCTTACGAAATCTGCTTCGGTGGGACCCTCAACGAAAAATGCGATTTTCTTCATTCGCCAAAGGCCTCCATGCCATCCTTATAGAATTTCGTTGCAAAGAAATCAAAATTGTTCAGTCCGGTCAGTGAAAATTCTTCAAATACGTCTTTCGAATTCCCAATGTTATAGAATACAGATCTCTCATTCTCACGGTTTATAACATGCCAATATTTTAAGTCGATGTTATTCATCACAAACCTGTTATTGGTTGTCATAATCAACTGCAATCGTGATGATGTAGCCTTTTGCATTATTAGTTTTATTAAACTTTGGGAACGCTCGTAATCCAACCCCTCGCCAATGTCGTCAATCATTATACAACTCGGCAAATTAGCCAATAATGAATATTCTATATGTATTACAAGAGAAAGGCTTCTGAACATACCCTGAGACATTTCCATCTGATCAGTATAATCTCTCAATCCTTCTTCTTTTACGGATATTCCATAAGCATTCAGAGCAACATTCTTGGGTTTCGAGGATTTAATGTCTGTAAGATTGTAACCAATATCCTTCATATCAGCAATAACCAAGTCTCGTATTTCCTTAAATTCCCCTAATGCTTTCACAAAAAGCCCACTTACTTTATCTGTTACTCGCGGTTTTGCAGCCTCATCAAGATTGAGCGTTATATCCTTTATTAGCATATTCTGACCAAGACTACTCCCAAATAAGTAATAAGACAAGTTGCGGCCCCATAGGTAAAGCGGTTCCATATACGACTGTTGTTGTCTATCACGTCTCGTCACTGCCACTACGTTATCATCTGTCTGAAAAGGAAAATAATCCTTTTGCGCCTCATAATAAAGTTTACGCCCTTTCCTATCAAGCTTCATGGTGCCATCAATGGTCAGTTGTTCGTCTATCACTTTTCCGTCCTTCAGGTCTAATCTATAGAACGTCAACATACCATCTTCTTCAAATGTAGCCTCAAATATAGCGGTCTTATAAACTATCTGTTCTATATTCTTGTTACCAGAAACCAAATCTGCCAAATCACAAATAGCCGCCACCGTGCGACTCTTACCTGTCGCATTCTGACCAACTATTAGATTAAGCTCATTCAGTTTCAAAGCACCTTCTTCGAATGGTGAACCTTTTATCGCCCATTCATTTTTTGTCCCTTTATTCCTAATATAGGAAAACTCCCGTAAATTCATGTTTTGTAGCTTTTTTATATGTAATACTATCGAGAAATGTCCACTGATATAGATATTGAATTTGTTGCATAATTCTCTATTTCTTGAAGTCATCTGTTGGAAACCAAGAATTGGAGTCACCCCACATTCTTATGTCGCGTAAACTGTCTTGACATCCAGGCATTTGAAGATGTCTTATGTTCGACGTCTGATGTATGATGTTATTACTTATTATACTCCTTTGTGACTTCCAGCTGCGGACGAAGAAGTTCTATTATCATATCCATATTGCGTATTTCATCACAAGACACCTTGCTCATCACGAACCCACGCAGGATAGCATTAATAGTCGCATCTTTTATTGCATCACTATATCCAAAAGCCTGCAACCATGCCCTCATCTCCTCTATCGTATGGACATCACCCTTCAGGATCTGCTCCTTCAACGGCTCCGTCACTTCCTTGATATTTTTGATTGGTAACATCGTATGCACCATCTTAATTATTCATCATCCAAACCATCATGGAACATGATTACCTTAATCTTTTGGCTGTTGAAAGCCATAATGCAAAATCCCATCTATCTTTATACCTATAACTCGTTACAGAACCATTTCTAAATACATACCCTATTCTTGGATAATTAATACGACCACGTTCTGAAAACTTTGGGCTTGCAACAAGTTGGTAAACGTTTGCTCTACCTACACTATTTAACATATCTTCGCCAGAGCCATCTGTCAGTCTGTCAAAAGACCAGAAACCTCGTCTAGCCATTTCAACAAAGCTATAAGCATAAAGCTTGATATGATGGGGCAAATTCAAATTATCAAATTGAGTATAATGATCTGTATTCATGAAACCAGACTCTGCTATTTCTTCTGTAGACGGGAATTCCTCTGATTTCAGTTGATTCAGATAATCCATATTCAATACGTAATCAAACTGCATAGGCAGAGCGAAAGCTTGCTTCTGGCAATTCTGGATGAATGCCATTGAGCCTAATCTATCAGGCATTACTCCACCATTTGAAGCCATGTGTATAGGCTTGGCTTCATCGCCAAAGTCTTGGATAAAGAAATAATCAATATCGTGAGTTAACTGATATTCTATGCTATACATTATGGCTCAGTAAAAAGGGTTCTACACACTTCACACATTCTTTCGCGCTTGAGCGTTCTTGGTCTAACCGGGTGTGCGAATGTCAAAGTCCTCAGATTAGTAGGTTTATTAGGATTTTCTTTCAAACCATAAAGTATCTGGTTAGCTGCATTATCTTCTGCACAAGTGCCTACAAACCATTTAACCTCTGATGTCGTTTCGTATTGATTATTTGGTTTCCTACGCTTTTTGAATACTATACGTGGTAGTTTCTTGTTGCCCCGATTAAATGGTTTGAAAGCAGTAAGCAATAAGTTGTCAAATGGCATAATAATGTCACTGCGTCTTTTCTTGCCTTTCTTACCACTAAAACCAACTTTCGTCAATCCTGCATACTCACAACCTGCAGCCATCGTAGGTAAATCATAGCCATTGCCTCTTAAGCCTGCAGCCCAGTCAGCCTCCAAATCTGATTTAAGGGAAACAATTGCCTTATATAGCTCAATATGTAAATGACGGTTTGCCATAAGTAAATTAATATATATTTGATTTAGAGGCATTCTCCATAGCCTTTTTCCAAGAATCCTCTATTTCCTCTTCGGTTAATGACTGGATAGGAGCATCACTCTTAACATATGAACTTATGTCTATACCCAATCCATATTGCACAAACAACAAGCCATTGTCGTTCAGCTGGTAGTGACTGCTGTTCTCACGGCCAACTCCATCAACACCTATTGCTGACTGATAGAGCAAGCCTGCTGCTAGCAACATGTAAGTATCATGACGTATTCCGATACTCTCTAAATAGTCTGGCATACATCTCAAATCAACATATGGAACTATCTGTAATGAACTTGTAAGACGTATGAAATTGTCAATAGATAGTTTTCCCGCTATCTTGGCTTTAAGCAGGTTGGCCATGACATCAACTTTATTATAGTTGTCCAAACGCTCTAAAACGAGTAACATGGACTCATAACCATTTTCTTGGTTGGCATTGGAATATTCCTCAAAGAAATCTGCTATTTGCTTCTTGCTATATCTGCTTGTAAAAACAAGAAACCGATATATTTTCTTGCAGAAGACGAGATTACGGAAATTCTGAAGAGCTTCTTGGGTCTTTACAACCCAACCCAAAATAGGAATCTTCTCAATAAAGCCATGCTGGTTCGCCACAGCGATAATATCGTCTGTGGTATCTCCAAAGAGTTCCTCAGCCTCCGCACTGTTTTGGACCGAAGTCTCAAAGTCTTTAATGATCAAATCTTCCATATATCTGTCAGGAGATCACACAAGTTTTCCCAAGTTAATAATTGCATTGAAAAGCTCCTTGCTGATTTCATTATGGATTTCTCTATTTACGTCTGCTTTATGAACATTTAACTCATTCTGAATCTCCTGTAGTTGCTGTACCGCCGTCTTTTCTTCAGGAGTGAAGAAGCCCCGTAAAATCCTATCCTGAACCAGTTGGTTAGCATAAGAATTAATTTCTGCTTGCTTCCCAATTATATAACCCATCTTATCTGCTAAATTCATTTTTGACAGTTCAGAATGGATTTGCTCTATTTGTTCACAAATGCTTTGCATAATTATTCCAGTTCATTACGGATTTAATATAAACGTAATCCCATTACTACTTATCTATCAATATATGAAGGAACGCCATAATCCTCGTAGCATTCGCTCTGCAGAATTTCTTTATGTCCCCTGCCAGCAAAGCCTGTGATTCTACATCTATAACATGTTTCAGTATCGTCTCATAAATCCATTGCATCGTGTACTCAGGACTATACATGTCATCAAAGTAGCAATAGTGCTCATCCTCCATGAAGTGTTCGCACATCGACTTCAACAACTGGAGATACATCGTCACCGCCTGCTTATACAGTCCAGCATCAAGTGCCTCCTTGATGAAATCCGCCTCGACACTCATCAGGCTTGCTATTCTATCGCAGTCTTGGTCAATGTTATCTGGATTAAATATCGCTTCGTATCGTGGATTAAGTTGAATCATAGTCTATTCAAATGTATGGACATCAGCCTTCGGATTCTGCTCCTTAAGTGGATCCTTCACTTGACTATTGTCGACTTCCTTCGCACCTCGGCAAATCAAGCGAGCTCATTTGCACTCGGTTTGGCGTCAGTTATCTTGATATTCTTGATTTTTGTTTCCTTGAATACTATAACGTTATTCTCAGCTTCAGTATCTTGTCTGGAGGCTACTGTCATTATCTCAAACCCTCCTGTTATCTATTCTCCCACATGATCACACCCTAGCCAAGGACATTTTTTACCTTTAGGCATGGATGGATGATAGTCATTATCAAGCCATACATTATCTCCACCAAAACTATGATAGTCAATACACTCCTGACGCATGGCTTCCTCGTCTGTCTTTGCTGCATCAAAAAAGAAATAATAATCGTCATCAAAATAATGATCATCATCCATATTAAGATGCTGGCAGATACGCTTTAGTAATGTCTGGTCTGTACTACGGCCTATATAACATACATTGAATGATCCATCCTCTATAACCCCTATCCGATAATTCCCCTTCATTATATCAGCTGCAACTATCTGCTTAATCCATTTCTCGTTGAAGTTATGAACATATTTTTCTTCACCATCTGTATAATAGCCTTCTTTTATCACTCTCAGCTTTACACTCTCAACGTTTTCCATATATTCTGATAAATTAGCCATATGAAGAAATCTCAATTATCTTACTTTCTCTAAACATTTATATTTCTTATCTTCCTCTTCTTTTTCTACAACGCGAATTAATCCTTCATTTTTTAATTTATCCAACATCTTGCGAGAAGAACTATATTTAAAATTCTTATGTCCTAGAACTGTAAAAATAAAGAAATCCTGTCTTAAACAACCATCTCCAAAATCTTTAGCCCAAATTTCTGCAGCTTCTAGTTCCTGCATAAACCTTTCTTCTGTAACATCCCTAAGATACGAATAATCCTGTTCTCCCGCGTTGCTATCTTGAGTGTTATTGATAATATCATTAGATTCTGATGATGATTCTTCGCTTTCAATAGTATGATTCATATTCAGAACATCTGTCCCTGTCGTTTCTGTTTCATCTGCATTCGCATTAACAGGAATAATTTCTGGGCTAACATCATCATCTCGTCCTTCCTCTGAACTTTCAGCAACAGCTTCAAATGTAAGTGGAGTAAAGTCTCTTGCATTAAAGATGTAAAGCATATGTCCAGTATTCATATAAGTATCAACAATGTAATGTCCAAATGGTTTCCTATCTGCTCCTACCCAATCAGACTTGGTTACATCATTTGTTAACAATACAACATCTTGGTTGGTGCGTCTCATATAAGACAACAACTCATGATATATATAAAAATCACCACAAGGATCTAAACCATCTTTTTCTTTAAAACGATCACCACAACCAGGGAATGTAAATAATGTAATTTCTGATAGCTGACTCTTGTGTTCATTATATTCTTCCAACAACTGATGATACTTGTTATTTAGAAAGTCCATCTCAAACTGACTTAAAGGTTTCTGAATCTGAGCTTTACTTAATGATGACAAAACAGGATCCTCGAGTTCATAAACTGCTTGTTTCATAGAATCATCTACTCCCTTCTTCAAATTTTCAAGTAGTGGACTAAATAGGTTTGTGAGTTCATTGATATAGTCATCAGAAAACTTATGTTGCTCTATAAATAGTTGAACATTCTTTATCTGTTCCATTACATTGGGCATATCATTTGACACTATCTTCCTATTACCAAGTTGCTTTAATTGTTCACTTGCTGTTTTATATGACTTCTTTAAAGAATCAAGAATTGTCCGAGTTTGGGGTTCTAACTCTTTCAAAGTACGCTGAAAAGCTTGAATATGATTAATACGATGGCACATATACTCTTGTTGTACCTGTGCTGGTATAATAATTCTATATGCATTCTTTTCAATAAATTTTAGGAACTCCTCTCTTTCTTTAAATGATATTTTATACAGGTTTAGAAGAATGTTAGTATCAATAGCTATTGGAGTATTCGAACCATATAACTCTTTGGGAGTTTTCTTATGGTCTTTATAATAGGCATAAGCGCCATAAGTTCCACTTATATCACTATAATGACGATGGAAGCAGAACTGTTCAGAAACTAGATAATTGTCTCGCTTCTGAACCTGTGGTTTCTGATGTTTGTTATTACTGCTCATTTATGAAGAAATTCTTTAATATCGTCATTCTCTGGCAACAAATTACGCCAAGCAGAAGGAGAACTAACAGTTGAAACTAATATACTACTAATCTCATAAGGAGAGTTTTTGATCGCGTCTCTTATCTCAACTGCTGTCACATCAGTAGACAAGAAAAAAGAATGTCTTGATAATTGTATACTCTCACCTATGGAAAGAAGTAAATCACTCACCTTTTGTATTACATCAACAGGTGCATCTTCTTTATATTCTATTATTACTATATATAACATAATGGTATTTGAAGTCTTAAATCATATCATTACAAGCATTAAGTAACTCTAACAAGTTCTTACTCATAAACATTCAATTTGCAAGTTTGCATATAATAATGATGGTTGCTATGGCAGTAAGACCCAATTTTAGATAGTAAAATAACTGTGCTACTATCTTTATATAAGTTGGATATGGGGCTGCATTATACTCCTCGTCGATATTGCCTTCAGCATCAGTCGCTTTTTCTTCCTGCTTGTCAAAGTGACACTTTTCCATTAATCCTTTTAGAAAATACTGTAAGAAATCTGCAGTTAAGGACACAACAATAAAGATAAGAGGCATCTTGAAATCACCTAAATTAGCAATTGATTCTTTCGAAAGAATCCACACTACGCCCAAAAGAGCATAATTTAGATTCCTTGCAATATCACTTGCTTGAGCAGAATCTTGATGATACTGATCTAATATATCCTGTAACTTCATTATTTTTTAGGTTTGTTTGGTCCTGGATCTAAGCTGCCACCTCCACTTTTCTTGGCAAAACTGTGTTTTGAATCCTGAGTTCTGTGGTTTGGTCTTGGACTAGAGGATCTCTTTACAGTAGTTTTGGTACTCTTACTCTTTTCCATATTATTTTCTCAAATAGTCTAAGTCTCTCTATTGTACTATCCGAATATCGATTGTTCCAATTGTAAACTGTCAATTTTGACGTCCAGGCTTAAAAACAGCCTTTTAGGGCGGTTTTGGCCACCTGAAGCGTCTAAATCATAGAAAACTTTATTATTTTTTAATACCGATGGTCATCGGTAACATATTCTCATAGTCGGTTGATTTATAATCCACCTCCTCTTCACAAGGCATAGCCCATACGAGTATGGCTCTGCTCTTGTTTCATTCGTCGGTTGCTGTGCAGGACCTCGGCCATGGGGCTGCCGGTGACGTAGGTGCGCTCCTTGGGGAGGCCGGTGTCGGCCAGGTAGCGGCGACAGATTAGGTTCCTTGATCACCTCGGATTGTCTTTTACCTTTTTCTAACTTCTGGAAATTCTTCGTGCATATTGATGTTCATCGACATGAGACGCGACTCGGCAGTATTCAAGCGAGCTAGATACTGCTCTCACTGCTCCTCATGTTTTGTGCATGGCGAGCGTCGACTACTGTGATGGTGTCGCCATCTATCGTGTAGGCGAAGTACCACTTATCGGTATTAGCCATGTGGTAGCCTGCCCATTGTGAGATGGTCGGCTCGCGACGGAGGAGGGTGCGTTCTATCTGAAACATGGAGTCATAGGCGTCATGCACGTTCTTCTCCATCAACTCCTGAGAATAGGTATGCTTATATTTCTTGGACACATTGCGATAGAAGGTTGTTATCTTCTGTGCGCAACGTTTCCTAATAACATGCTTCATAACTTCGCATACTCCTCTCTTACTGCCGCCAATGTCATCTCGCGGGCTTCCTCGATAGTCATCGTTTCCTGGTCGTCGAGTTCCATCTGCTGAATACGCAAGTCTATCTGCTGCTGTGCCCACTGGCGTATAGCTGCCGTGGAGTTCAGTTCCGGCCGCATGCCACGAAGCAATGCCTCGTTCACCTTAACACTTACTGTACACATATTGTTGTTGTATTATATTGTTGAGATCAGGAGATCAGGGGACTCTCTGCAAGCAGAGTGTGGCGTTGGCTACAAATTCGGGGATTATGCTATTCTGAGGCTTGACCTCCTGTTGGGGTATTCTACTCCTCTTCTTGGGGTCTTCTTGACCTCGTCGTT
>JAEEGH010003750.1_pt1 | contig 39556 bp, 36 predicted proteins | sample 9134181 | NCBI WGS metagenome assembly JAEEGH01 (sample SAMN16246544, study PRJNA631951) | gut metagenome | biome: gut microbiome; feature: rumen; material: DP-attached | host: Bos | place: Iran: Karaj | collected 2018-10 | reverse complement strand
CTATCCCGCAAGCGATATATAAAGCCGTAAGTTCGTAGGTGTTCTTCCTTAAATCCGCGGGCTCTTGCCTTACCGTAAGGGTGTGAAGGTCCGCAACGGAAAATATCCCGTCGTAATCTTCCTGCAATAAACGGAAATTCCTTAACGCCCCCAGATAATTTCCGAGCGTCAGTATCCCGCTCGGCTGTATTGCGCTGAATAATCTCTTCTTATCTTCCATAACTATCCTTTATTTTTCGGAAACAAATTTAAGCACAACTTCTTCCGTAGAGTTTTTATCGATCACCGCGTCGAACCTTACCGCTGCGGTCCTTAAATCGGATATTTGCTTCGGAATAGGCGCGGCGGTCTCTTCTTCGAGTATTTCCGCCGCCGAAAAAGCGTCTTTAACGCGCTTGCCGCTTATTGCGGATAAAACGTTCTGCGTGAACTTATACGGGCTTGCCGTCGATAAAACGACGGTTTTTTTACCGTAAGATAAGTCCTGACAGACTTTTAGCGCAACGGCGGTATGCGGGTCCGCAAGATATCCGTATTCTTCGAAAATTCCGGACATCTCTTCCCTGCACTCTTCTTCGTCGCAATAGCCCGCGTCGAAATCTTCTTTTAGTTTTGACAGTTCTTCGGCGGATATTTCGTATTTTCCCGTCTTCTTTAACTCGGACATCCTTTTTTCGGTAAGTTTATGATCTCTTCCCGAAAGTTCGAAAATAAGCCGTTCTAAATTGCTGGATATAAGTATATCCATCGACGGCGACATAGTGGCATAAAACTCTCTGTCGGTATCGTATTCGCCCGTCGCGAAAAACTCCGTAAGCACGTTGTTTGAGTTGGACGCGCATATCAGTTTATCGACGGGAAGTCCCATCTTTTTAGCGTAGTATCCCGCAAGTATATTGCCGAAATTCCCCGTCGGCACGGCGAAATTTATCTTTTCGTTTTTTTCTATCTCACCCGCCGTCAAAAGGTCGCAATACGCGGAAAAATAGTACACTACCTGCGGCACGAGCCTTCCGAAATTTATGGAATTCGCACTGGATAACACGACGTTTTTATTCGCAAGCAAGGTCCTTAAACGGGCGTCGGAAAACATTTTTTTGACCGCCGTCTGGCAATCGTCGAAATTCCCCTTTATGCCCACGACGTTGACGTTTCCGCCGTTTTGCGAGCGCATCTGTAACTCCTGCATATCGGAAACGCCGTCGGACGGATAAAAAACGTTTATTTTTATGCCCTTTTGGTCCTTAAAACCTTCCAACGCGGCTTTTCCCGTATCACCGCTGGTCGCGACGAGTATCAATATTTCTTCCTTTACGCCCGTCCTGTCAGCACCGTTCCTTAGTAAAAACGGCAATAACGTAAGCGCGATATCTTTAAATGCAAGAGTCGGACCGTGAAACAGTTCGAGAACGAACAGATCGTCCGATATTTTGACGGTAGGCGCGGGGTCGCCGTCTTCGAACCTGCCGTACGCCGCTTTGCACGCGGCAAGCAGTTCTTCCGTTTGATATTCGTCCAAAAACTTGCCGATTATATACGCCGCGCGTTCCGCATAGTCCATTTCGCACAGTTTATCGATATCCCCGCTTAAATCGGGAAAAAACTGCGGGACGAAAAGCCCGCCGTCTTCGGCAAGCCCTTTTACTATCGCATACGACGCGTTATCCACGTTTTCCGTACTTCTCGTGCTGATAAATCTCATAATCGCTCCAAACGGTAAAAAATAAGAGTCGGACGCTCCCAACTCTTATTTTACTACAAATCTTATACAAAAATCAAGTTAATCGATATACTTTAATACAAACTGCGGCAATTCTTCTTTGTTTGCGCTGCACGTCAGAACGAAATTTACGCCGTAATCCGATTCGAGTTTTTCCATAGCGGCGAAAATATTATCAAGCTCAAGTAAAGGCTTCCCCGTAATGCGCGCTATACCGTCAATGAATACATATTCGTTATCGCCGTTCGCAGCGACCACACCCTTAATAAATCCCCTTAAACCGATTTCGCATTTTACGTCGAAATCGTCGGTATTTATGAACCGTATGGGTTGTTTTAAGTCGAAACTGTACCTGTTGGTATCGGTTATGAACACGACGTGCCCTTTTGCCGATTTTGCCGTTTCGTTAGCGAAGTCGATTATCGCTTTGGTTTTGCCCGAGCCTTTTGCACCGTAGAAAATTTTCATTGAACGCTCCCTTTTATTTGTTATTTGATTACATTGTATAACAAAATTACGGAAATTACAATACCTTTTTTAAAATTATTTCTTAAGAGTCAATTTTTTATGAAGTTCTTCGTCGCAATTTTCCAAAATAACGTCAAGTTCTTCGTCGGTCATAACGGTGCATCTGCCGTCGTCGTATTCCTTATCTATGATCGCTTTCATTTTCGCCACGACGTCGGCGTTTTTGGATACTTTTTCGTCCTTTGCAAGATTGTAGTACTGATTTATCCAGTACGCTATACCGGCAAGTCCGCTCAAATTGTTCACGGCGACGGTTATCGGACGGTTAAGTAACTTTTTCGTGTCGAAAACGTTGTAAATTTCTTCGTTTTTAAGCATACCGTCGGCGTGGATACCCGCTCTCGTCGAGTTGAAGAATTTTCCCACGAAAGGCGTTTTAGGCGGTATCTCGTAACCTATTTCTTTTTCGAAGTATTCGGCTATGTCGGTTATGGCGGTAAAATCCATACCGTCTTCCGTGCCCTTAAATGACGCGTACTCGAAAGCCATCGCTTCCAAAGGACAGTTACCCGTCCGCTCGCCCGTGCCGAGAAGCGAACAGTTGACGGCGGAACACCCGTAAAGCCACGCGGTATCGGCGTTAGTTACCACTTTATAGAAATCGTTATGACCGTGCCACTCCAAAAGCGCGCTGGGAACTTTGGCGTAGTGTTTAAGCCCGTAAATAATACCGGGAACGCTTCTCGGTATCGCCGCGCCCGGAAAACTTACCCCGAATCCCAACGTGTCGCACGCCCTTATTTTTATCGGAATACCGCTTTCTTCCATAAGTTTCATAAGTTCCGCCGCAAACGGCACGACGAACCCGTAGAAATCGGCGCGGGTTATATCTTCGAAATGACATCTCGGGCGTATCCCTTCGCTCAATGCGTCTTTAACCGTGCCGAGATACTTATCCATCGCCTGTGCGCGGGTTAAGTTCATCTTTTTGAAAATATGATAGTCGGAACAACTGACGAGTATCCCCGTTTCCTTTATGTTCATCTGCTTGACGAGTTCGAAATCTTTCTTGTTCGCCCTTATCCAGCTCGTAACTTCGGGAAATTCCAGCCCTAAATTAAGACACGCTTCCGCCGCCTTTCTGTCCTTTTCCGAATAAAGGAAAAATTCCGACTGACGTATTATGCCGTTTTTACCGCCCAAACGCGACATAAGCTTAAAAAGCGTTACTATCTGCTCTACGGTAAAGGGCGACATGGACTGCTGTCCGTCGCGGAACGTCGTATCGGTTATCCATATTTCCGACGGCATATTCATAGGAACCACCGTTTCGTTGAATATTATCTTCGGAACGTGGTGATAACTGAAAACGTCGCGGAAAAGTTGCGGTTTTTTGACGTCCTGCAAGGAATAACTGTAATATCTTTCTTCCAGCAGGTGCGTTTTTTTATTCATTTCTATTATTTTTTTATTTCTCATTATTTAAGCTCCGATATGAAATCTTTTATCCTTTTTACACCTTCTTTTATGTCTTCTTCCGAAATGGCGTAAGAAAGCCTTATACAGTCGTCGTCGCCGAACGCCGCACCGGGTATGACCGCCACGCCCTTTTTAAGGGCAAGTCCCGCAAAACTCATAGATCCGTTCACCGTTTCGCCTTCGAAACTCTTGCCGAACGTTTCCGACACGTCCGCGAAAACGTAAAACGCGCCCTTCGGCTCTATGACTTTTACTCCTTTGATCTCTTTCAGTAAACTGACGATAAGTTCTCTGCGTGCGGCGAAAGTTTTCTGCATTTCCGATATAAACTTTTCGCTCTCTTCGGAATTTAACGCTTCGACGGAGGCGTACTGCGCTATGGAACAGGCGTTGCTGGTGGTATGGCTCTGCATGCTCGACACCGCCTTCGCAATATCCGAAGGTGCGGCTATATAACCTATTCTCCAACCCGTCATGGAATACGATTTACTCATCCCGTTGACGACTACGGTATGCTCCTTTAAGAACTCTCCGCAGCACGCTATCGAAAAATGCTTTGCGTCTCCGTACACGAGTTTTTCGTATATTTCGTCGGACACGACGTAAATACCGTACTTTTCGACTACTTTCGCAAGCGCTCTTATTTCGCTTTCGGTGTATACCGCACCCGTGGGGTTGTTGGGCGAATTGAGTATAAAACATTTTGTCTTATCGGTGATCGCCGATTCCAACTCTTCCGCCGTTATCTTGTATCCGTTTTCCGCTTTCGTTTTGACGTAAACCGTCTTGCCTCCCGCAAGCCCGACGAGTTCGGGATAGGTAAGCCAGTAGGGAGACGGCAGTATCACTTCGTCCCCGTCGTTTACGATAGCGCAAATGGCGTGATATAAAGAACTTTTCGCGCCCGAAGATACAACTATCTGTTCAGGAGCGTAAGTAAGTCCGTTATCCCGTAACAGTTTAGCGCACACGGCGTTTTTAAGTTCCGCCATGCCAGACGCGGGGGTGTATTTGGTAAAGCCTATATCCAGGGCTTTTTTCGCCGCGTCTATTATATAGTCCGGAGTGTTGAAATCCGGTTCGCCCGCGCCGAATCCTATCACGGATATGCCCGAAGCTTTCATTTTTTTCGCCTTGGCGGTGATCTCCAACGTCAAAGAAGGTTTAATTTTGCTCGTCCTTTCAGAAATCATAAGTTTATCTCCCGTTTATTCGTCGTCCACGCCTGCCGCTAACCTACTTTCCCTGTCGGCTATTTCCAGCGCTTCTATCATCTCGTCAAGATCTCCCATCATAAAATTATCTATCGAATACAAGGTAAGTCCTATCCTGTGGTCGGTGATCCTTCCCTGTGGGAAGTTATACGTCCTTATCCTTTCCGAACGGTCGCCCGTACCCACCTGACTCCGCCTGTTTTCCGAATATTCCTTGTCCGCCTGCGACTGGTAATACTCGTAAAGCCTGCTCTTTAACACTTTCATGGCTTTTTCTCTGTTCTTTGTCTGTGAACGCTCGTCCTGACAGAGAACCACTATCCCCGTCGGGATATGCGTAAGCCTTATGCATGATTCCGTCTTGTTTATGTGTTGTCCGCCCGCTCCGCTGGAACGCAGGGTATCGACTCTTAAATCTTTTTCGTCTATATTTATTTCGACGTCCGTCGCTTCCGGCAGGACGGCTACCGTCGCCGTAGAAGTGTGAACTCTCCCCTGCGATTCCGTCTCGGGAACTCTCTGTACCCTGTGCACCCCGCTCTCGAATTTGAGTTTGCTGTACGCCGCCTTTCCGGATATCGAAAACACGACTTCCTTAACGCCGCCGAGTTCGGTGGAATTATTGTCTATCTCTTCGGTTTTCCAGCGTTTTTTCTCGGCGTACTTTACGTACATTTTATAGAGTTCGTAGGCGAAAAGACTCGCTTCTTCCCCGCCCGCGCCCGCACGTATTTCCATTATTACGTTTTTGTCGTCGTCGGGGTCTTTCGGAAGTAACAACATCCTTAATTCGTCGCGTATCTTCTGAAGTTTGTCTTCGCAGGACGATATTTCGTCTTTCATAAGGTCTTTCATTTCCTTATCCTGTTCGGAAACGATATCCTTTTCGAGAACGGCTTTTTCTTCCGATATTTTCTTATACTCGGAATATTTTTCCACCGTTTCCGACATGTCGGCGAGTTCTTTCGTGTATTTCTTCCACTCGTCCATTTTCGAAATGACTTCGGGATCGGAAACGAGCGCGTTCAGTCTTTCGTAACGTTCGAGCATTTTGTCGAGTTTTTTGAACATTATAACACCGCCTTAACTATTCTCTCCACGCCTTCGTAGTCTTTCAGTATCTCGACGGAAGAAAATCCTTTGAACATCTCCGCAACGTCTTTCGCCTCATCAAAACCGCATTCCGAAAGTATCGTGCCGTTTTCTTTTAAGAAGTTTGCGGCTTCCGAAGATATTTTTCTGTAAAAATCAAGTCCGTCCGCACCACCGTCCAAAGCGATAACGGGCTCGAAGTCCTTTATTTCCCTTTGAAGTCCGGAAATGTCCCCCGTTTTTATATACGGCGGGTTGGTAACGATAACGTCGAATTTAAGATCACCCAAATTTTCAAAAAGATCGCTTTTTATAAACTCTACGTCCGCACCGCAGTCCTTTGCGTTTTCCTTTGCGAGAGAAAGTGCGTCTTCGCTTATATCCGAAGCGTACGTTTTCGCGCCCGATTTTTTATTTATCGCTATCGCGACCGCGCCGCTCCCCGTACAAAGGTCTAATACGACGGAATTTTCGTTTATATGTTTCAAGGCGTTTTCTACGAGAAGTTCCGTTTCCGGTCTCGGGATCAGCACCCTTTCGTCTACTTTTATTTTATAACCGTAAAATTCCGCGTCGCCCACGCAGTACCAAAGCGGTCTGCCCGTTATTCGCTCTTTTACGAGTTTTTCTATACTCATTTGGTTAGACACCGAGACCAACGCGTCGGAATTTACTTCGTCCCGCTTTATTTTAAGCACGGAACACAGTATCCACTCCGCTTCGGCGTCTTCTTCTATTCCGTTTTCTTTAAGGATTGCTTTTACTTCTTCCAACACTTCCGCCCGTTTTTTCGGAAAAGCGAATTTCTTCTCTTTTACCGACGCGTCGTTATCCATTTCGATAACGGTAGTAAGGGAGTTTATCGCCACTTCCAACATTTTGTCGTCGGGCTCTCTCGTGGTTAAAAGTTGCAACAAAAACCCCGGCACTTTAAGGGGATAAAACACGAAAGACTTTCTGTTTGCCAGAAACCTTAAAAGTTCGTAGGAAAGCCCCGCTACTACCGGCAAAAGCGCGATCTTGCAAAGTATACGCAACGCCCCCTGTATATCCGTACCGATAAGCGCTTCGAACACGGCGAACACTATAATGCTTATCACCAGCACGAAAACTATGAAAGTCGTGCCGCAACGCGGGTGCACGCGGGTGCAGGTCTTTGCGTTTTCCACGGTAAGGCTGAGCCCCTTTTCGTAGCAGGCTATGGTCTTATGCTCCGCACCGTGATACATAAACGTGCGCCGTATGTCTTTCAATAAGGACACCGCCAGAATATATAGCACGAATATAAGCAGTTTTACCCCGCCTTCGATAAAATTTCTCGCCCATACGCCGAAAGATACGTCGAAAAGGCTTTCGAGCGCTTTTCTTATTATCTGCGGCAGAAAAATAAACAAGAGTATCGCACCGGCAAGCCCTATGATAAGCGCAAGCGCGCTGACTACCGACATAACGTTTATTTTAAGTTTCGCCGCCACCCACTTTTCGAATTTGGAAGGTTCGCCTTCTCCGTACACTTCCGCAGAGCGCATTAAAGTACTCATACCCGAAGACAGCGAAGTTATAAAGGAAACTACCCCCCTTATCAAGGGAAGTCTGAAAAACACGCTCTTTTCGGAAAGCGGTTTTATCCTTTTGCTTTCGGTACGGATAACGCCGTCTTCGTCGCGTACGGCGATAGCCTCCGCGGTCTTTCCGCGCATATAAACGCCTTCTATGACCGCCTGCCCGCCGTAGGAAACGCACTTTTTCTTTGCTTTTTTACAGGTTTTTTTCATATATACGGATATAAAAACGGCTTTAAGGGTAAATCTTTCACCTTAAAGCCGCCGAAAAACTTGCTATTTCGCTTTGCTGTATCTCTTGTTGAACTTGTCAACACGGCCGCCGGTATCAACTAATTTTTGTTTACCCGTAAAGAAAGGATGACACTTACTGCATATATCAACCTTTATAACGTCAGTTTTTTTGGTCGTGCCGGTTTTAAACGTTTCGCCGCAGGCACAAACCACGGTTACTTCGTGATAATCCGGATGGATACCTTCTTTCATATTACACCTCTATATCGTCGCTCTTTTGATTTACCGCATTATTATAATATATTTTTTGCGTACAGTCAAGTAAATAATTGATGTTTTTAAATATTTCGATTATTTATTACCGGTGATAATCACTTGCTTTTTTATTTTTTTTATAATATAATGTACTATGGTTTGGAAAACCGAACGGAGAAAGTATGAAAGGATATAAACTTATAAAGCCGTTTTATTTGGAAGAAAGCGAATCGGAAGACGTTTCGCCTTCCGGCAGCGTATCGAAAGTACGTCTGACGAAATCGCTTATAACTTTATCCGACGTGCTGCGTTATAACGGCGAAATACCGACGGAAAACGTCGTCTTGGGCAGCGTGGGACTCGGCATCTTGAACGAGACCACCAAAAACCTTTTCGATCTCGAAAAAGGCAAACGCACCTATATAGAACCGAGTAGGGAGTGCGGCGCGTGCTATAACTGCAAGAAAGGCGATTTCAACAAGTGTTCCGACGTGCAGATAGCGGGCGAAGATTACGACGGGTTTTTATGCGACTTCGCGATCGCTGACACCGATAAACTTTTCGTACTTCCCGACAGCGTGTCGGATACCGAAGCGCTTTTTATCAATCATATTTCCCTTGCGGTGTCGCTGTTCGATAAACTGAACATCCAGAAAGGCGATTACGTTTCCGTCATAGGCGCGAACAACTTCGGCAACATTTTCGCGCAACTCCTTATCTATTATCAGGCGGTACCTATCGTTATGACGCTCGACGAAGAATCGGTAGTTTCCGCAAAAAAATCGGGTATCTACTACGTTTTAGGTCCCAACGACAACTGGCAGAAAGAAGTTTACGCCATAACCGGCGGCAGAATGACCGACAAAGTGGCGTATATCGCCGACTGTAACATCCCCGTCGTCAAAGCGTTTTCTCTGGCGTCCTTCGGCGGAGCAATCGCGTTCACGGGATTTTCGGGAAAAACGGGTTCTGTTTCCTTTATGCAGGCGGTCAAAAAACAACTCGACGTGCATTGTATCAACAACGATTCCCGCTACACCGCCGCAAGTATCAATCTTATAGCGAACAAGGCGATAAACTTTGCAAATCTTAAAATAAATTCATGCGCTTACAAGTCCGTTCCGGAAGTCTTCAAAAAACTCAACGAAGAACTCGAAAAGACCGGCAAGATAAACGAAACCGTGGTCACACTCGTGTAAATGCGTTTTGCGTTCGGTAAGCGCCGCCCTTTCAAGGGCGGTTTTATTTTGACTTGTAGTACAGCCTGCAATGGCAAAAGCCTTCGAATTCGGGGTCTGCTATCTGCTCTCTGAATTCTTTGCACATACAGACGGTATCTTCGTTTTTAACTATCCTGCAAGGACAGTATCCGTCTTTTCTTTTCAGCCCTTCCCTTATCGCGGTTACGACCTTTTCGTCGGGATTGAAAATAATTTTCATAAAACACCTCCCTTTAATTATACCTTAAAAACACGCTTTTTGCAAATTTTTAAGATGTCGGATTATTTTTTAAAAACGATTGATTATATTTCCCGTAAATGTTATAATTTATAGCGTTTGGTGAAAAATCTGTTTTTTTATGCGGAGCAACTATGTATAACGTTCTTATAATCGGCGCGGGTCCGGGCGGAATATTCGCCGCGTACGAACTCGTAAAAAAGAATAAAGACTTAAAAGTCGCCGTATTCGACGAAGGGCATTCTCTCGAAAAGAGAATATGCCCTATCGACGGTAAAAAAATAAAGTCATGTATCAACTGTAATCCCTGCTCCATTATGTCGGGATTCGGCGGCGCGGGCGCGTTTTCCGACGGAAAATACAATATAACCAACGATTTCGGCGGAAGTCTTCACGAGCACATAGGCAAAAGCACGGCGATAAGCCTTATGCATTACGTCGACGATATAAATATGTCTTACGGCGGCGAAGGCACTAAAATGTATTCCACCGCGGGGTCCCGTCTCAAAAAAATATGCTTACAGAATAAACTTAACCTTCTGGAAGCAAAAGTGCGGCATCTCGGCACGGACAAAAATTTCGTAGTTCTGCAAAACCTGTACGATTTCTTAAAGGACAAGGTTGACTTTTACTTCGACACCCCCGTTACCGACGTGGTGAAAAACGAGAACGGATATACAATAATAGCCAAAAACGGCGAGTTTTTATGTGATAAATGCATTATTTCCGTAGGTAGAAGCGGGAGTAAATGGATAGAAAAAATATGTAAGAAACTACATATCCCAACTAAATCCAACCGCGTGGATATAGGCGTCAGAGTAGAACTTCCCGCGGAGATATTCGCCAACATCACAGACGAACTTTACGAAAGCAAGATAGTTTATCGGACGGAAAAATTCGAAGACGCCGTCAGGACTTTCTGTATGAATCCCAACGGTATCGTCGTAAACGAAAACACCAACGGCATAGTTACCGTAAACGGGCACAGTTACGAAGACCCCGCGATGAAGACCAAGAATACGAATTTCGCCCTGCTCGTTGCGAAACACTTCTCCGAGCCCTTTAAAGACAGCAACGGCTACGCCGAAAGCATAGCGAAACTTTCCAACATGCTGGGCGGCGGAGTTATAGTCCAACGCTTCGGCGACCTTATGAAAGGCAGAAGAAGTACCGAAAAGCGTATTGCGGAAGGCGTGGTCGTGCCTACCCTTTCGGCAACGCCCGGCGATCTCAGTCTGGTGCTTCCGAAAAGAATTTTAGACGGCATTATAGAAATGATATACGCGCTCGACAAAGTCGCGCCCGGCACCGCCAACGACGATACCCTGTTGTACGGCGTCGAAGTCAAGTTCTATAATATGGAAGTCGCCGTCGACGAAAATCTCGAAACGAAACTGAAAGGTCTGTTCGTCATAGGCGACGGCAGCGGCGTTACCCACTCTCTTTCTCACGCTTCGGCAAGCGGCGTATTCGTCGCGAGAAAAATATTAGGCACGGAATAAACGGAAATTCAAACGAAAAGCCGCCAACAGGCGGCTTTTTTAATGATTTTTTAAACCTTTTTATCTGTTTTCGAGCATTGATTTGACTTTCATAAGTCTCGTCCTGCTGCTTCTGTCGTTCTCTTCGAGCTTCATCGCTATATACTTTATCGTTTCTTCAAGATTCGGTATGAGAACGTATTCTAGGGCGTTGACCCGTCTTTTACTCTTTTCTATTTCGTCGGCGAGCATTGCGGTCGTCTTTTCGAGTTCGGCGAGTTTTATGAGTTTTTGCAACAGATCCTCCGCCATATCGACCGCGCTGTCGGCTTCCGCCGTCATGAACGCCAGAGAATACGGGTATTCGCCCGTTTCCCCGCTTAAAGAAAGCGTAAGACTCGGCACGGGCACGCTCATCACCGTCTTAACGCCGCACTCCACTTCCGCAGAGACCGCGGGCATAGAAAACACGAGTTCCGCGTCGCTCCGTTTTGCCGATGTTCTGGCAAGAGAAAACTGCTTTAAGGTCTCGGCGATATGTTCTTCAACCGAGTCCCGGAGGGCTTTGTCTTCCCTTATTATTTCCGAAAACCGCCTTATCATTTCGTCGGTTTTGTCTTTCAATAACTTGTGTCCCCTCGTAGCGGTTTTAAGCCTTGCTTTAAGCTTGTTGAGTTCCATACGGGTGGGATTTACGTTAAGTCTTGCCAAATCTATTCTCCGTCAGAGTCCGCTTTAAGATATTTTTCTATATACTTTTCTTTTATTCTCTTCAATTCGCCGACGGGCAGGATTTTCAGAAGTTTCCAGCCGATATCGAGCGTTTCTTCGATACTGCGGTTAGTTCCGTACCCCTGCGAAACGTATTCTTTTTCAAACTGTACGGCGAATTCGGCGTAAAGTTTGTCGGTATCGGAAAGCGCGGATTCGCCTAATATTGCCGAAAGTTCTTTCGCTTCTTTTCCCCTTGCGTAGGCGGCAAAAAGTTGGTTCATGGTGTCCGCGTGATCTTCACGCGTCTTACCTTCGCCTATACCCTTGTCTTTAAGACGGGACAGAGACGGAAGAACGTCTATCGGCGGGTTTATGCCCTTTTTGTGGAGTTCTCTCGATAAAATAATCTGCCCTTCGGTGATGTAGCCCGTAAGGTCGGGGATAGGGTGCGTCTTGTCGTCTTCGGGCATGGTAAGGATAGGTATCTGCGTGATAGAACCTTTCTTGCCCTTTATTCTGCCCGCCCTTTCGTACATGGTCGCAAGGTCTGTATAAAGATAGCCGGGATATCCCCTTCTTCCGGGGACTTCCTTTCTCGCGGCGGAAACTTCCCTTAACGATTCGCAGTAGTTGGTTATATCGGTTATTATGACCAGAACGTGCATATTAAGGTCGTACGCAAGGTATTCCGCACAGGTAAGCGCCATACGCGGCGTCGCTATACGTTCTATCGCGGGGTCGTTGGCAAGGTTGGTGAACATTACCGTACGCTCTATCGCGCCCGTTTTCCTGAAATCTTCCACGAAATATTCCATTTCTTCGTAGGTTATGCCGACTGCGGCGAACACCACCGCGAATTTATCGTCGGTATTTAAAACTTTCGCCTGTTTCGCTATCTGCGCCGCAAGTTCCGCGTGTGGAAGTCCCGACATACTGAACACGGGAAGTTTCTGCCCCCTGACCAGCGTGTTAAGACCGTCTATGGCGGAAATACCCGTCTGTATGAATTCGTTGGGGTAATCCCTTGCCGCGGGGTTTATGGGCGAACCGTTTATATCCATATATTTTTCGGCGATAACGGGCGCGCCACCGTCGCGGGGGTTGCCCATACCGTCGAACACTCTGCCGAGCATATCGGCGGAAACCGCCAACCTTTGACTGTATCCCAAAAACTTCGCCTTACTCGTCGATATCTGTAACCCTTGCGAACTTTCAAACAGTTGCACCAAAGCGTTGCTGCCGTGAACTTCCAGAACTTTACCGTGCCGCACTTCGCCGTTTGCCTGTATCACGTCCACGAGTTCGTTGTATTTGACGCCCGAAACGCCTTCAACGAGCATTATAGGTCCTACGACTTCTTTAATGGTCTTGTATTCCTTATTCATTGTTATCACCCTTGCAAAGTTCCGTAAGCGAAGCCTTTATTTCGTCGCTTAAATCGTCCAAAGTACCGATCTCGTTTTCGGGAACGTATTTCGCACGCCCTATCTTTTCCCTTGCGGGCAGATTTATTATGTCGCCGAATTCCGCGCCTTTAACGAGCGCGTCGTTGGAAAGTCTGTGGAAATCGTATATAATCTTTAATATCTTATACTGTTTTTTCAGCGAAGTGAAAGTATCGACTTCGTGGAAAGCGTTCTGATGCAGGTAATCTTCCCTTATGGACTTTGCGGTCTCCATAGTAAGTCTGTCCTTAAAGGAAAGCGCGTCCGCGCCGACCAGCCTTACTATTTCTTCAAGTTCCGATTCTTCCTGCAAAACGCCCATTGCGAAATCGCGCATACGCGTAAAATCTTCCGAAACGTTCTGGTTATACCAGTCGGAAAGTTTGTCGGCGTAAAGCGAATAACTTATGAGCCAGTCTATCGCGGGGAAATGCCGCCTGTAAGCGAGCGAAGAAGAAAGTCCCCAGAACACCTTGACTATACGCAAAGTCGCCTGCGAAACGGGTTCGCTCAAATCGCCGCCTTGCGGAGAGACCGCGCCGATAGCCGAAACCGAACCGACCCTTTCCCCGCCGCAGAGCGTATTCACTATCCCCGCGCGTTCGTAAAACTCCGCAAGTCTCGACGAAAGATACGCGGGATAACCTTCTTCGCCCGGCATTTCTTCGAGTCTTCCGCTCATTTCACGGAGCGCTTCCGCCCAACGGGAAGTGGAATCCGCCATTATCGCGACACTGTAACCCATATCGCGGAAATATTCCGCTATCGTTATACCCGTGTATATAGACGCTTCCCTTGCCGCCACCGGCATATCCGAAGTGTTGGCTATAAGCACGGTGCGTTTCATAAGCGGTTCGCCCGTCTTGGGATCTTTAAGTTCCGGAAACTCGTTTAAGACGTCGGTCATCTCGTTGCCGCGCTCTCCGCATCCGACGTAAACTATTATATCCGCGTCCGCCCACTTGGCAAGTTGGTGCTGAACTACCGTTTTCCCGCTGCCGAAAGGTCCGGGAACCGCCGCCACGCCGCCTTTCGCTATCGGGAAAAGCGTGTCTATGACCCTTTGCCCCGTAACCATAGGCATATAAGGATTTATCTTGTTTTTATACGGTCTGCCGCGACGGACGGGCCATTTTTGCAACATGCATATTTCCTTGTCGCCGTCTTCTGTACTTATCACCGCCACGGTTTGCGTGATATTGAAATCTCCGCTTTTTATCTTTTTCACCGTACCGCTGACGCCGTACGGTACCATTATTTTATGGTTTACTATCTCGGTTTCCTGAACTTCGCCCAAAATATCGCCCGCAACCACCGTGTCTCCGACCTTTGCCGTCGCGTTGAATCCCCAGATTTTTTCACGGTCTATATTGTTTACCTGAATCCCTCTCGTTATCCTGTCGCCGTAGTTTTCGTACACGGCTTTAAGCGGACGCTGGATACCGTCGAAAATACTCTCTATAAGTCCGGGAGCAAGGTCAACGGAAAGCGGTGCGTAAGTGGATTCCACGACGTCGCCGACGCCTAAACCGCTGGTTTCTTCGTAAACCTGCACGGAAGCCTTATCGCCCCTTAATTCTATTATCTCGCCTATGAGTTTTTTATCTCCGACTCTTACGACGTCGTAGAGTTTGCTGTCCGCCATGTTTTCGGCAACGATGAGCGGCCCCGATACTTTGATTATTCTTCCCTGCATTTATCTACCTCTCGTCGGCGAAAATATTTATACCGAGTGCCTTTTGCATGGCGTCGATAAGATTTTTTTCTCCGTAACCGTTACTGCCGTCTTTCGATGGGACGGAAACGATTATCGGATAACTTTTCGCCGTATATTTCTTTATTTTGGCGTCTATATCCTTCGCTATATCGTCGGTTATGAAAATTATTTCGTATTCTTTTTCGATACGGTCGAGAACCTTTTCCGCGTCTTTACCGTTTGAGACCGCGAAAGGCGTTACCCCCACCGATTTAAATACGAGCACGCTGTCGCCGTCGCCCACGACGGCAATCTTACCCTTCATAATACTCCTTTAACCTTGAGGATATCTCGTCTTTCGATAACTTTGCGTTTTTACCCACGGTTATCACCCTTGCGTTCATAATATCGGCAAGTTTGTAATAGCAAAACCTTACAAACGGCAGATATCCTTCGCTCGAATACCTGTACTTTTTAATTAGAACCACGGGATAACTTTCCGCCGCAGTTTCGAATTCCGAAAGCCCTTTGCCGTAACTTACGGCGTTTATCCCCTTTTCCAAAACGGAATATATCTCTCTGAATCTGAATTTATCTTTCATTTCGTCGGGAGTTTTTTCGCAAAGGAATTTAAGGTCTTCTTGGGATATTTCCCCCGTATGCACGAAAAACTCTTTTGCTTTACCGTAATTTCTCGTCCTTAAAGCGACGTTTACGTTTATAAAATCGGCTTTGGCTTTTAATATATCGGTCAAAATGCGATCTTTTATTTTAAGCGCGAAAAGTTCTTCGTAAAGCGCCTTTACGAAAAGCCCGTTGATATACTTTCCCGTCGCCTGCCCGTCCACGAAAGCCTTATCCGCCGCGGAAAGCGCGTTCGCCATAAACTTGGGCAGTTCGTCGTAATCGTCGGCGAATATCTTTTCTTTAAGCCGCTTTACGTTGAAAAGCCCTTCTTCCGAAAGCATATCGGAGTAATCGGTTTTAAGAAATTTTGCTTTTACTATCGCTTCGGCGTTCTTAAAGTCGGCGGGAAACAACAGGAGTTTTTTGAAATTTTCGTCGGGAGATTCTTCCCTTACGAAAGTCATTAATCGTCCGTATTCCGTTTCTATGACCTTTTCGGCGTCGGGATTTTCGTCGGACGTTCTCTCTCCGCCGAAATTGACTTCGGCGAATATCCCGAAAATATCTTCGGTTTTCTCCGCTTCTATAAGCCGTTTTATTCTTTCCGCGCCGAAAAGCGTTTTTTCGGAAACGACCGCCCGTGCGCTCGAATAAAGTACGTTACTCATAAATCACCCGAAAAGTTTTTGCGCGACTTCGAAAGTATACTCTTCCTTTTTGCTCTCGACTATCCCTTTGAAAGTGAGATCTTTGTCGCAAAACTTGCCTATAAGTTTTATTCCGCCGATAAAATCTCCGCGCTCCTTTTGCACGGATAATCCTTTTGCCTTGTAAAAAGCCGCGTTTTCGAAATCTTTTTCCGACAACACTCCGTCGTTTGAAAGCACTATGACGTCGCCCGCTTCGCAACACCCTTCCGCCAGTTTAAGAACGAACTTCAAGTAATCGGGTTTTTTAAGGTCGCAAAGTTTCTTGTAAACGAGTGCGAAAACTTCGTCTATCGCCCGCTGTTTCGCCCGCAAAACGATCTTTTTGACTTCCATATTCGCTACGATCTTGCGTCTTTCAACTATTTCCGCTTTTGCTTTGGCGATAGTTTTTTCCTGCTCTTCGCTATATCTTTTCGCCCACTCTTCGGCTTCTTCCTTTAAGTTAAGGGCGTAAGTATCCGCGCCCAAAACGTTGTTTTCGGCTTTTTTCTCGGCGTCCTTTATGATTTTATCGATAATCGACTGTTTGCCTTCCATGACTGACCTACGGTAAAAGCAATATGGAAACGACGAGTCCTAAAATAGCGTAGGTTTCGACCATCGCGGGAAACAGTATGAGTTTACCCGAAATGGATTCGTTCTTCGCTATCGCGTAAATACCGCCGACAGCGGTCTTGCCCTGCAAAATGCCCGAAACCAAGCCCGTTATCATAAGCGGCAACGACGCGCCGAATATTCTCGCGCCGGTTACCGCCGCTTCCGCGGCTTCCGCTCCGACGAGTCCCGCCGCCGCGCTTAAACCCAGTATTCCGAACACAAATCCGTATATACCCTGCGTTGCGGGGAGCACCACGAGAATAAGCACTTTGCTGAACTTTTTAGGTTCGTCGGCAAGCACGCCCGACGCCGCGGAACCGGTGAAATAAAGTCCGATAGCCGAACCCACGCCGCATAATCCGGCGCACAGCGCCAATCCTAAAATCGCTAATGTTTGTCCTGACATAAAAACCTCCGTTTTTACATTATTTTTTATTTATTTACGGCGACGTATTTAAGTTCCGAACCGAGCGGTCTGAACTTATTGCCTTCGCCCGTGTAGAATTTAGAGAAAAACTCTATATACTGCAATCTGCTGACGTGGATATACGCGCCGAGAACGCCCATGGCAAGGTTGAAAACATGCCCCACGAGAAAGATAAACCCGCCGAAAACGTAACCTACTATCCCGCTTGAAAACATACCGACCGCCATATCGTTGAAAGTCTGCGCTATTATCATGCCCGAAAGCATAAGTCCGAAAACTCTGGCGTAACTTAAAATATCGCTCATTATACTTATGAGTCCGTAGAAAGTTCCCAGAAATTTGGAAACTTTGGAAAATCCCTTGGCTTTCACCGCCGCGCCGACCGCCGCGCACAGTAAAGACGCAACCACCATTATAAGTCCGGGGGTAGCCGCCCTGTCGAAGAAAGCTTTTACGCCGTCGTCGAGATTTTCAAGAACGCCCGGCATAAGGTAACCCAAAAGGAAATTAAAGCACGCGAGCACGAAACCCGCGAAAAAGGTTACCCAGCTCAAACCTTCGAGTATTCCGCCCAAAACGTCGCCCTGCATAAACAGATTTACGGCTTTTAAGAAATACCCCACCGCTATCTGCAATACGCCGAGCGCAAGACAGCCGACCAGAATTATCATAAGATTGTCTATTCCGTTGCCGTCGGGCACGGGACTCGGCAGAACGTTGAAAGGCAATACCGCAAACCCGAACAAGGAATTGAACAACACTCCGAAGATAACCGTCGCAATCCCGCCGAAAGCAATAAGATACCAAAGTTTTTTCGCCCCGCCTTCGGTCTTTATTCTTCTTGCGAGCACGAAACCCATCGCCGCCATAAGTATCCCGTAGCCGATATCCGCCATTATCGCGCCCATAAGCAGAAGGAAAAAGAAAGTTACCGCCCTATTAGGATCCAACTCTCTGTAATCGGGCGAAGAATAAAGGTCGGTAACGAATTCCGCCTGTTTTACGAATTTATCGTTTTTGACGAGAGTGGGAACGACGTCTTCCTTATTAGGCTCGGAAAATTCCACGAACACGGCGTCCGACGCCATGTGGACTGCGGACTTCACTTCTTCGGCTTTTTCCGACGGAACGTAGCCTTCTAAAATAAAGGTCTTCGCCGTGCAGGAAAATTTTTCCGCGTCGCGGAGTTTTTCGGTCTCGAAATAGTAATAGTCCGACAAAAGTTTGAAATCTTTTACCGCTTTTGCGTCCTTACATACCGCTTTATATATATCTTCGGTTTCTCTTTCCAACCGCGCTATCGCGCTTTTCGATTCCGATATCTTTTCTTTTGCCGTAGCGTCGAAAGAATACGGGCACTTGGTAAAGCTGCGTTCGTTGAGTTTTGAAAGGACGGTTTCCGTTTTTTCTTCGGCACACACCACGCATATGACCGAAGTCTGACCTTTTACGGGTATTTCCGCGCTTACCAGTTCTTCTTCTTTCAGTTCCGACAAAAGTTTTATCGCGTCGTCGCCGCCCATCGTGCCGAAAAACACCTGCGAAGTTCTTGTCGGCGCAAAGTCTGTAAATTTATCGGGCAGATTTTCGTAAAGTTTCAGCCCGTTTATAAGACTGTTAAGAGTCGCTTTTTCGCTCTTTATTTCGGTTAGCCGCGCGGAATATTTTTCCGACTTTTCGATTTTCGTAAAAGTCGCGTTTTCTCTGTTTCTCACCGACAAAAAATCGTCGAGCGCGACGGGAATTATCTCGTTTTCTGAAAAATCTTCGGGATAAAAATCGCGTTTTTTGCACTGTCTTAAAACGTCAGTATAAAACGCAACGGCTTTTTCCGCCCGTTCACACTTCGACACGGCGTCCGCTATATCCGACTCCGTAAGCACGCGGAAAGTGTCCGAATACTCCTCCGTTTCGGACAGTTCCACGTTGCTCGTTTTATACAGAGCGTTCAATATTTTTTGTTTTTGAGAATTAAGCCCCATGAGCCTAATTTTCAACATCTTTACGATCGCCATTTATTTCAGTATTCTATCCACGATCTCGGAAGCGACGGCATCCGTTTTCTTTTTCGTTTCTTCGAACGTCTTTTCGGCGTCGAGCGTTCCCTTGTCTATCGCGGCGTTATAAAGAGCGTCTGCGGCTTCTTCCGCCTTCGCTATCTCGGACGCCTTGTGAACTTTCGCTCTCGCCACGGCGGTATTCTTTACGGTCTCCGCCGCCCGCTCGCCGTCGAGTTTTATCTTTTTGGCTTTTTCCGCGGATAAATTCACTATATTTTCGGCTTTTTCTTCCGCCTGCAATATGGAAGAAATGACTTCGTTCATAAAACACCCCGATAAAAGAATAATTACAACAAATTAAAAATATTATATCTTAAAGGCCCGTTTTAGTCAAGTGATTTAACGTTATCTGCCACGCATAAACGCTCTTATTCCGCCATTTTCCGCAAGATATCACGTCCGCAAAATTTTTTGAAATAAATTTAAATTAACCCCGAAAAATACTTGCCTTTTATTTCCAAATTTGGTATATTAGTTTAGCGGTGGCAATCGTGGGAGCATAGCTCAGCTGGGAGAGCATCTGCCTTACAAGCAGGGGGTCATAGGTTCGAGCCCTATTGTTCCCACCAAATATAGTCATCTGAATTTAATGCGGGAATGGCTCAGTGGTAGAGCGTTGCCTTGCCAAGGCAAATGTCGCGAGTTCGAATCTCGTTTCCCGCTCCATTTTTTTTATTAGGGGATTTTTCCCTTTAAGGCGCCATAGCCAAGTGGTAAGGCACGGGTCTGCAAAACCTTTACCCCCAGTCCGAATCTGGGTGGCGCCTCCAAATATTGCCGAAGTGGCGGAATTGGCAGACGCAAGGGACTTAAAATCCCTCGGTGGCAACACCGTACCGGTTCAAGTCCGGTCTCCGGCACCAACAAAAAAGCGTGATTTTTTCAAATCACGCTTTTTCTTATTTCTTTTTGTAATTCCGAAGAAATCAATCTTTTTTCTGGGTTTCCTTAGGTTCCGGACCTTCAGGTTTGGCGATCCCTTCCTGCGCCATGACCGCGTCGATTATCTTCTTACCCCTTCTGTACGCAAGATTGCTCTTTATGCGAAGAAGTGAGGGAACTTTCTCGTATTTCTTCGATTCGGCGGCTTCGACGGGGATGGGAGAATCGGCGTACTGTGCGGGATCGATCGCGGCGTAAAGCCTTACGTGTTTACCCGTTATCGTGATGAACGCAAGTTTCTTTCTCTTATAGTAGAACGAATCTCCGCTGAAAGAAATGCGGTTTCTCGCACCGTAGAATTTTATGTAATCCCTGAGATCGTAATATTTATGGCGAATATCGTACTCGCTGTTTCTGAGTTTCGTCTCAAACGACGCTCTCTTTCTTCCGGAGTTAAGTTTTCCGAATACGTCGCTTCCATCGGTATTCTCTTCGCTTTCGTTCTCTTCTTCCGCTTTTTCTTCCGTTTCTTCCTCGGTCGCCGCCACGTCGTCGTTTTCTTCGGCAGCCTGCTCTTCTTCGACAGGTTCTTCCGCCTTGTCTTCCGCGGGTTCTTCTTTCGTTTCGCACGGTTTATTCTCTTCCTCGCCGCCCGTTACGAACTGTTTAGCAAAACCGAAACCTTCCTGTACCAACGCCCTGATGGGAACGTAAAGAATTACTAACGACAGAACGTTAAGTAACATGGCGATTGCAAGAGTATAATAAGCAAGCCTGCCGTATATCTGACCTTTCTCGATAAGCGGGAAAGTCAGAATAAGTAAAAACGGAAGGAACGCAAGCGCGATCGCGAAAAGAATCGCCGGCACTATGGCTATGCATTTCTTCTTTTTTATCGCAAAAATAACGATGGCGAGAAACGCTATCACGTCGAACGCGAGTATTACGAGACCGATCATCGCGAACGGACTCTGGAACTTCATGGGTTGCCATATGGTGAGATAATTTTCCATAGCCTCTCTGAAACCGTGGATTCTGTCGCTTATTCCGATAAGTCCCGTAATGACCATGGACAGCAACAGCACCAAGGCGCCTATGAACGACGCGCGCAAAACCTTTTTGTTTTCGTTCTGGTACTTTGACATAGTAAAGACTCCTTTAACATATATGTTAGAAAGCTCTCGCTTCTATGACATATTTTAGCAAATTTTTTTTAAAAAATCAACCGTTTAAATAAAATATTCAAATATTTTACGTATTATGCGCGACAAAAAGGGTGAAAACAGCCCTATTCCACCCCATTTTACGCTTTTTCAATACCGCTATGACGCCGAAAATTAAAATATTTCGCATCAACTCTTCGTTTGCAATATCCGCGGTTTTGTTGTATAATAATCGAAAAGGCGGTGATTTTATGAAATTTTGGGAAATAAACTACGAAAGATTAAACTTGAAAAAAATCAAAAAGGAACTCGTTTCCTTGGAAAAACGGTATAAAAAGGCAAAGTCATACGAAGAGGCGGAAGAGATTCGGAACAGAATCGAAAAATTTACGGCGGAAGAACTCTATACCCCGATATCCTACGCAAATATAAGGAACAGTATAGACGTTTCCGATAAGTTTTTCGACGAAGAAGTAAAATTCTACAACAAAAACATGTTCAAATTCTTGAGCGTGTCGAAAAAGATAAACAAAGACCTGATAAACTCTCCTTTCAAGGCGGAATATATCGAAAACGGTTACGGGTTAAAACTGAAAATCGCCGAAGTCTCGTTACGCCAGCAGTCTTTTAAGACGGTGCTTCTCAACATAAAAGAGTCTATGCTTATGATGGAATACTCCAAAGTAACGGCACAGGCAAAGACCGATTTCGACGGCAAACAACTTAACTTTTACGGACTGTTAAAGGAAATGCAGGATCCCGACCGCGAACACAGAAAAAACGCCCTTAAAGCGTGGTCGGACCTTTACGAATCCATAAGCGGAAAACTCGACGATATTTACGATAAACTCGTAAAAATACGTTGCAGACAGGCAAAAAAATTAAAGTACGATAATTTCGTAAAGATGGTGTACGACGCGAGAAGTATTTTCGACTACGACTCCGAAGACGTAAAAACCTTTAAAGAATTCGTAGTAAAACATATAGTACCCGTTTGTGCAAAACTCAGAGAAGAACAGGCAAAAAGGCTCGGCGTAGATAAACTCTACTACTACGACGAATCGCTTTTCTATAAAGAAGGCGCGCTCGTGCCCGAAGGGACTGCCGAAGAACTTATCGAAAAAGCGAACGAAATGTACAACGCAATGAGTAAAGAAACGGGCGAATTCTTTACCTTTATGAAGGAAAACGGCTATTTCGATCTGGAAACAAAGCCAAATAAACGGGGCGGCGGGTATTGCACGGAACTTCCCAAATACAAAGCGCCGTTCATATTCAGCAATTTTAACGGCACGAGTGCGGACGCGGACGTTTTAACGCACGAAGCGGGACACGCTTTTGCGGGCTACACCGCCCTGCACGGCGAAAAAGATATCTACGCGCAGGACGATATGACTATGGATATAGCCGAAATACACTCTATGTCCATGGAACATTTCGCCTACCCCTATATGGAAAAATTCTTCGGCGAAAACGCCGATAAATACCGCTTCGCGCACCTTACGGAAGCGTTTATTTCCATCCCCTACCTCTGCGCCGTGGACGAATTCCAGCATAGAGTTTTTGCAAACCCCAAGCATTCCGCCGAAGAAAGAAGAAAGATATGGAAAGAGATAGAAGAAAAATTCCTGCCGTGGAGAGATTACGGGGACCTTCCCTTCCTTGAAAACGGCGGGTTCTGGATGCAAAAACAGCACGTATTCCTGTATCCTTTCTACTACATAGATTACGCGCTCAGCCAGATATGCGCTTTCCAGTTCTACAAAAAGGAAACGGAAGACCATAAAACCGCTTGGAAAGACTATTACAAGCTGTGCACGATAGCGGGAAAACAAGGCTATTTCGACACGCTGAAAGCGGTCAATTTAGAAAGCCCGTTTAAGGAAGAAACCGTTAAAACGGTGGTGGCTTTCGTAACCGCGCAACTCGACGAATTGAGAAAGAAAATTTGAAAAGGCTATTGACATTTAAGGGGCGATAGTTTACTATATACGTGATGTATATATATTCTGTTAATCAAGGGATATTAATACGAAATCACGACGGTTTTGATTACGCTATTGACAAAGATAAAATATACGTTTAATTTGAAAAGGTACAATATAAGGTGTAAACGGACTACTTGATATCTTCTTTTCGGAGGATTTGTATGGTAGAAAAATTTCTTACCGAATATAAGTATCTGTTGATGATACTTCTTTCCGTCGTTTTGGGATTTCTTATCGGCTTGGAAAGAAAAAGACGTGCAAAGGAAGCGGGCGTCAGGACGCACACAATCGTCTGTTTCGGCGCGTGCTTGCTTATGATAGTTTCAAAGTACGGATTTGCGGGATCGGACGCCGACGTATCAAGGGTCGCGGCACAGATAGTTTCCGGTATAGGTTTTATCGGCGCAGGCATGATAGTATACAGAAAGAACGCCGTACACGGACTTACTACCGCGGCGGGCGTATGGGCTACCGCAGGTATCGGCATGGCTTGCGGCGCGGAATTATACTTCGTGGCGATCGGCGGCACCTTAATAATGATCCTGGCACAATGCGTGCTACATATAAACTGCAAACTGTTTAATCTGAAACATTTGTACAGAGTAAACGTTTCCTTTATACAGACGGATAAGGAAAATCAAAAAATAAAAGAGATATTCGGCGTAGAACATTTCCGGAAATTAAGCGTGGTTCACGGAGAAAAGACCGTATTCAACGTGTCTATCGTAACCGAAAACGAGATATCTTCGGAAGAAATAGACGCTATAATCAAAGAAAACGACTTCATAACGTCTATCGAACGTTGCGACGACTGAAATCCGCGTGGTACGTTATTCATAATTATAACAATCGTCGTTCAGACCATAAAACAACCCGCTCTTTCCGAGCGGGTTGTTTTATGGTGGAGATGCGGAGACTTGGCGCTTTGCTCGCCGCCCCGATAAACAGTCCACCGGACTGTTTAGTCCGATTTACAAATATCCGTCGTTTATTCTCTTACAAAATCGGACAAATCGGCTAACGCCGATTTCCTCCCCCAGCAAGTCTCCGCATTGCGCGTCGTTCAGACCATAAAACAACCCGCTCTTTCCGAGCGGGTTGTTTTATGGTGGAGATGCGGAGACTTGCACTCCGGTCTTGAACGCTTCGTTAAAATTTTCTACATACTTATCCGACTTTATTTCTCGGACAAAACAACGCTGTCGGATGCGTAAGCCTTGCCCATGACCGATAAGATCCGTTACCGTCGCTCGGTCAGACGCCGATAACGTTCCCCGTCTTACTCACGCCCCGTTCCTTCCCGACGGGAAAAAAGGACGGGACGTACGCTTTTAAGCAGCGTATGCTAATTGATTAGTATCGTTAGCATTTAAATTTAAGTTCCGTTTTTACGAAGACGAGCCTTCGGTATGCTTACATCTTAACTCGATCGCCCAATCGAATCTGAAAACACCCCCGTTATATCTTTTCTATGTCGTACGGCGTCAACTGGTAAACGTAATGGTTAAGCCAGTTCATATAAATAAGATTCGCCGTGGAAGACCAACACATATTTATCTCTCCGCCCGCTTTATCGACGTAATAGTTTGCGGGCGGCTGTATTTTTAAGCCCTTTTCAAGGTCTCTTTTATATTCCTTTTCCAGAGTATCTCTGTCGTACTCCATATGCCCCGTTATAAACACGAATTTTTCGTCCTTCGAGCGGATAATCGACGCCCCCGCGTCTTTGGAAGACGCGAGCAAGACGAGTTGTTTGCATTTAAGTATATCTTCTTCGTAAACGGTCGTGTGTCTCGAATGCGGCATAAAAAACCTGTCGTCCGTACCCTTTAACAGTATATCGTGTTCGACGAGTTTTTTGTGTTTATATACGCCGAAAAGTTTTTCGGGCAGAATATGTTTTTCTATTCCGTAGTAATAATGAAGCGCCGCCTGCGCGCCCCAGCATATAAACATAGTGCTCGTTACGTTGGTTTTCGCAAAGTCGAATATCTCTTCTAATTCCTTCCAGTATTTCACTTCGGAAAACTCTATCTCCTCAACCGGCGCGCCGGTGATTATCATGCCGTCGAACTTTCTGTTTTTTATCTTCGAAAAAGGCTTGTAGAACTTTTCGAGATGCTCGGTAGGAGTATTCTTGCCGACGTAAGTTTCGGTGGATACCAGCGTTAAATTTATCTGTAACGGAGAATTGGAAAGCAACCGCATAAGTTGCGTTTCCGTAACTATCTTCGTGGGCATCAGGTTTATTATCGCTATTTCGAGCGGACGGATATCCTGACTTAACGCCCTTTTTTCGTTCATAACGAAAATATTTTCCGATTTCAGAATTTTACTCGCGGGTATCTCTTTCGGTACTACTATCGGCATAACTTTCTCCTTTTTATATTTTCCTTATATCGTGTCAAGCGCCTGTTTCAAGTCTTCTATCAGGTCGTCGGCGTTCTCTATACCGCAGGAATACCTGATAAGCGTAGGCGATATTCCCGCCTGCGCAAGTTGCTCGTCGGTAAGTTGACGGTGCGTGGCGTTTGCGGGATGCAGACAGCACGTTCTCGCGTCGGCAACGTGCGTTTCGATAGCGGCTACTTTAAGATTTTTCATAAACTTTTCCGCGTCGGCTCTGCCGCCCTTTACCGCGAAACTCAACACGCCGCAAGAACCGTTTGGCAGATATTTTTGCCCCAGCTCGTAATATTTGTCGGTTTTAAGTCCGCAATACCTTACCCACTCTATCTTTTCGTGGTTGTTTAAAAATTCCGCGACTTTCTGACCGTTTTCGCAGTGCCGTTTCATTCTGACGTGAAGGCTCTCCAAACCCAGATTTATATAATACGCGTGCTGCGGCGACTGTATACTGCCGAAATCCCGCATAAGTTGCGCGGTAGCCTTGGTAATGAACGCGCCTTCTTTTCCGAATTTTTCCGCATAAACTATGCCGTGATAACTATCGTCGGGTTCGGTAAGCCCTTTGAATTTGTCTTTATATTTCATCCAGTCGAATTTTCCGCCGTCTATTATCGCGCCGCCGACCGAAGAACCGTGTCCGTCTATGTATTTCGTCGTGGAGTGCGTAACGATATCCGCGCCCCACTCGATAGGTCTGCAATTTACGGGCGTAGCGAAGGTGTTGTCAACGATAAGCGGAACGCCGTGCCTGTGCGCTACCCTTGCGTACGTTTCTATATCGAGAACAGAACAGACGGGATTCGCTATGGTCTCGCCGAAAAGCGCCTTGGTGTTGGGACGGAAAGCCGCGTCCAATTCTTCTTCCGTCGCGTCGGGCGAAACGAAAGTAAAATCTATTCCCATTTTTCTCATGGTAACGGCGAACAGATTGAAAGTTCCACCGTATATGGAAGACGAGGAAACCACGTGATCCCCGCAATTCGCTAAATTGAAGACCGAAAAGAAGTTAGCCGCCTGTCCCGAAGAAGTAAGCATCGCCGCAGTACCGCCTTCTAATTCCGCAAGTTTTTTCGCGACATAGTCGTTGGTGGGATTTTGCAGTCTCGTGTAAAAATAACCGCTCGCTTCCAAGTCGAACAACTTTCCCATATCTTCGCTCGTGTCGTATTTAAAAGTCGTGCTCTGATAGATAGGTACTTGGCGGGGTTCGCCGTTTTTCGGAGTGTATCCACCCTGAACGCAAATGGTCTCGATTCTCTTTTTGTCTGACATAATTACTCCTTTAATCGTTAGATTTTAACAAACGTTCCTGATCTCTTTTCAAATCCTTTTCCATAAGGTCGCGTTTTTTGTCGTAGGTGTGTTTTCCTTTCCCCAGCCCTATTTCCATTTTTATCAGAGCCTGCTTGTAATAAAGCTTTATCGGCACTAACGTGAACCCTTTTTCGGTGATTTTCGACGTTATCTTCCTTATCTCGTCTTTATGGAGAAGAAGTTTCCTGTCGCGTTTTGCGTCCCTTACGTTGAACGCGCCGGACTTATCGTATACCGCGATATGCATATTCTTTACGAATATCTCGCCGTCGCGCGCGAAACAAAAACTGTCTTTCAAGTTACAGTTCCCCTTTCTTACGGATTTAATTTCGCCGCCGTCCAAAACTATACCCGCCTCGAATCTTTCCAGAATAAAATATTCGTGATTTACGGGTCTGTTGAAAGCGATAGTCTTCCCTTCCATACTTTTTTATTTTACTACTTTAACGTCTTTTTTGCAAGCGATATTAACGGTGCTATGTCTCGTTTTCCTTTTATATCAAAAAAGCGGTTCCTTTCGGAACCGCCTGAAAAACTTTTCGTTTTATAAAGAAGCAAAATAAGCGACGATTGCAAAAACTATTGCTAAAACGGTAAATACGATACCGCTCACGACAGTAATTTTTTTCATCTTGTGCTCGAAGGTCTTGCTCCTGTTCTTTCCCAAAAAGGTTTCCGTGGTCCCGCCCAACGCGCTGACGCCCGAAGAATTACCGGGCTGAAACATGACTACCAGAATAATGAATATAGCGCAAAGCGCCATGACCACGAGGGCCACTATCTTTATTACCGGCCACACGTTCCAAAAGCCGCCGGTTGCCATCAGATTGCTTAAAATTCCGTTCATATTCTTCTCCGCATTACGAATTATAATACAAAATTTTCAAAAGTAAAACTATTTTAACACAAAAACAATATTTTTACAACTGTTTTAACGCACATTTTATCCGATAATCAAACTTTCGCCCGTCATTTCTTCGGGTTTTTTTATCCCCATAAGAGAAAGAAGCGTCGGTGCTATATCGCAGAGTCTGCCGCCGTTTTTAAGTTTTGCGCCGATAAGATTTTCATCCGCCACTATAAACGGCACTTCGTTGGTCGTATGCGCGGTGAAAGGTCTGCCTTCTTCGTCGATCATCTTGTCGGCGTTGCCGTGATCCGCGGTGATTATGGCTTTTCCGCCCATCGAAAGTATCTTATCGACCACCTTTTTAACGCACTCGTCCACGGTCTTCACCGCTTTTACCGCGGCGTCGAACACTCCCGTATGCCCCACCATATCGCAGTTGGCGAAGTTCAGTATCATAACGTCGTAATTTCCCGTGTCGAGTTCCGAAAGCACTCTTTCGGTAACTTCGTACGCGCTCATTTCGGGTTTTAAGTCGTAGGTCGCAACTTTCGGCGACGGTATCACTATTCTCGTTTCGCCGTCTACCGGCGCTTCCAACTTGGCGTTGAAAAAGAAGGTAACGTGCGCGTATTTTTCCGTTTCCGCTATGTGCAGTTGCGTTTTGTTAAGAGAAGAAAGATACTGCGGCAAAGTGTTCGTTATTTCGTCGGGCGGGAAAGCGACGTAAACGTCCTTAAACGACGCGTCGTACACCGCAAAACCCGTGTAAACGGGCGATAAAAACCCCGTTTTACGCTCGAAATACATGCTCTTGCCCTTTTCCTTATCGACGTAAGGCGTAAACTCTTTCTGCGAAAAAGCGCGGGTGATCTGCCTTGCTCTGTCGGGACGGAAATTAAAGAAAATTATCGAATCGCCCTTTTCTATAAGCCCGACGGGGTTTCCGTTTTCGCAGATATTCGTCGGCAAAACGAATTCGTCGGTAACGTCCTTTCCGTAGGAATTCATAAGCGCGCTTTCAGCGTCTTCTTCCTTTATCCCCGTACCAAAAGTCAGCATATCGTAGGCTTTAAGCGTCCTGTCCCAGTTATTGTCTCTGTCCATGGCATAGTATCTGCCGCATACGGACGCTATCTTGCCGTAAGATATTCTCGCTATTTCGGCTTTAAGTTCCCTTATAAACTCTATCCCAGATTTGGGATCGGTGTCCCTTCCGTCCAAAAAGCAGTGAACGTAAGTTTCCCTTACTCCCTTGTCTTTCGCAAGCTTTAAAAGCGCGAAAAGATGAGTTATATGCGAGTGTACTCCACCCGTGGACAAAAGCCCGTATAAGTGCAGTTTCTTGCCGTTTACGACGGCGTTGTCGACCGCCTTTAACAGCGCGGGGTTCGTAAAGAAATCGCCGTCTTCTATGGATTTGGTTATCTTGGTAAGGTCCTGATAAACGACGCGTCCCGCGCCGATATTAAGATGCCCTACTTCGGAATTGCCCATCTGCCCGTCGGGAAGACCGACGTCTAACCCGCTCGCGCCGATAAACGTGGACGGATATTTGTTCCAGAAATATCTGATATTCGGTATCCCCGCGGCTTCTATCGCGTTGCCTTTTTTCTCCGCGCTGTGTCCGAAACCGTCCATTATTATTATAGCGTATGGTTTTTTCATTTTTCACCTATATAAAAGGCGCAGCGGTCTGCGCCTTTTTTCAGTCCTTATAATTGACTATCGCCGCAAAATCTTCCGCTTTCAGCGAAGCCCCGCCGATAAGTCCGCCGTCGATGTTTCTCATCGCCATAAGTTCTTTGGCGTTTGAAGGTTTCATGCTCCCGCCGTACTGTATGCGAAGGTTCTTCGCGGTGTCCGCGCCCCACGTCTTTTTGACGAGATTTCTTATATATCCTATCGTCTTGTTGGCGTCTTCGGCGGTAGCCGTTTTGCCCGTGCCTATCGCCCAGACGGGTTCGTAGGCTATCACGATATCGGTAAAATCGGTAACGTTCTTAAATCCTTCCAAAACCTGCCTTTTAAGCACCTTGTTGGTACGTTTCTTTTCCCTTTCGAAAAGCGTTTCGCCAACGCAGACTATGGGCTTTAAGCCGCACTTCAACGCCTGATGCAGGCGAAGATTTACGCTTTCGTCGGTCTCGCCGAAGTAAGTTCTCCTTTCGCTGTGCCCTATAATAACGTATTCGACGCCTGTTTCTTTCAGCATTTCGGCGGAAATTTCGCCCGTGAACGCTCCGCTGTCAGCCCACGCCACGTTCTGCGCACCGAGTTTTATATTACTACCTTCGATCGCCTTTTTGGTAGCGGCAAGATCGGTATAAGGAACGCAGACGACGACTTCCGGTTTGGATTTCTTTACCAAAGGTTTAAGTTCGTCTATAAGTTTTTCCGCTTCCGCGGCGGTTTTGTTCATTTTCCAGTTTCCTGCGATGATGGGTTTTCTCATTTAAGTCTATCTCCGTTTTAATTTTTATCGTTCAAGCATTCTATTCCGGGCAGTTTTTTGCCTTCGAAAAGTTCTAAAGACGCGCCGCCGCCGGTGGAAATATGCGTCATCTTGTCCGCAAATCCCAACTGCTTTACCGCCGCCGCGGAATCGCCGCCGCCGATTATCGTAGTCGCGTCGGTATCCGCAAGCGCTTGCGCCATAGCGAAAGTACCCTTCGCAAACAACGGGTTTTCAAATACGCCCATAGGTCCGTTCCATATAACGGTCTTGGCGTTTTTAACGGCTTCCGCATAAGCGGCGACCGTCTTTTCGCCTATATCGAGCGCTTCTTCATCAGCCGGAATATCGTCTATATCGTGAGTAAAGGTCTCAATTTCGGCGTCGATGGGGTTCGGGAATTCCTTCGCCGTAACGACGTCGGTGGGAAGATATATCTTTTTGCCGAGTTCTTCGGCTTTTTTAAGCATATCGGCGCAGTATCCGACCTGCTCTTCGTCTAAAAGCGACTTGCCTACGCCGTAGCCCTTCGCGTACAGGAAGGTGTAAGCCATACCGCCGCCGATTATCAAGATATCGCATTTGTCGAGAAGATTTTCTATAACTTTAAGTTTGTCCGCAATCTTCGCGCCGCCGAGTACCGCCACGAAAGGTCTTACGGGGTTTTCGAGTGCGTCAGCCATTACCGAAAGTTCTTTTTCGATAAGGAAACCGCAGACCGCCGTCTTCGCAAAGCCGTACTCCACGATAGCCGCCGTAGTCGCGTGGGAACGGTGCGCCGTTCCGAAAGCGTCGTTGACGTAAATGTCGCAGAAATCCGCAAGTTTTCTGCAAAGTTCTTCGTCGCGTTTTTCTTCGCCCGCTTCGAAACGGGTGTTTTCCAAAAGCACGATATCGCCGTCTTTCATAGCGGCTACCGCAGCCTTGGCGGAATCGCCCACTACGTCTTCGGCAAACGTTACTTTCTTGCCTAATTTTTCCGAAAGTCTTTCGGCAACGGGCTTTAAGGTAAATTTCTGTTTGTCTTTAAGCGCCTTTTTAAGGAATTCTTCCTTTGCCGCGGGACGTTCCGCTTCGGGAAGTTCTTCAAGCGCCTTTTTCTCCTTTTTATTGAGACCGAAACCTTCGGTAAATATATTGTGCGGCTTGCCCATATGCGAGCAAAGAATCACCTTCGCGCCGTGTTCGTAAAGATATTTTATCGTGGGGATAGCCCCGTCGATACGGTTTTCGTCGGTTATAACGCCGTCTTTCATCGGTACGTTGAAATCTACCCTGACCAAACACTTTTTGCCATTGACGTCTACGTCTCTTATTGACTTTTTATTCATCGAAAATTCTCCTTTATCCGTTTAGGATTTTATTACCTGAAATATTATAATTTTATTCCCGCGTTTTGTCAATCGTATTATACGGTATTCGCTTATTTTTTGAATTTTTTGCCGTTATATTGCGTAAGGCTGAACGCCACGTTGGTGATATGGTCGCCGACTCTTTCGAGATTAGAGACGGTTTGCAGATAGATAGAGCCCGTTTCCGCGTTGCAGACACCCGACTTTACCCGTTCGACGTGCCGTTCTTCGAGTTCTGCGGTAAGAGAGTCTATCTCTTCTTCTATCCTGTCGACTTCGGGAAGAAGAGAAAAGTCTCTTTTATCAAGCGCTTCCGTCGAAACGTCGAAAAGTTCGTTTATTTTCGTTCTGAACATTTCCAGTTCTTTTTTTGCGTCCGAAGAAAAATCCGAATCCAGCGCTTTCATTCTCAAAGAATACTCCATAATGTTTTCCGCGTAGTCTCCGACCCGTTCTACGTCTATCACGACGTGATAGTACGACCCGACTTTCTTTTCGTCGAGAACGGAAAGATTTTTACCGGACAGCGCCGTAAGATACCGAGTGACGCTCTTATTTAAAAAATTCAGCGCGGCTTCGTTTTCCTTTATAGGTTCTACGTTGCCCGTGTCTCCCGAAAGCAACATATCCATGGCAAGATTTATATTTTCCTTGGCGATACCCGCCATTTTAAGTATTTCGTATTTGGTGTTGCCGACGGCTATAGGCGGGGTCTGCAAAAGCCTGTCGTCGATAAAGGTAAGCGTCGCTTTGGATTCCGCCGCAGTCTTCTTATCGGGAACGATCTTCGTCGCAAGATACACAAGCCCGTTGGTGAACGGTAACAGCAAAAGCGTCGTCAAAAGATTGAATAACGTGTGGAAATTCGCTATCCTTCTTTCCATTGACGCCCCCGATATCGTCTGCATAAGTGAAGAAAATTCGCTCTGCCATATCCACAGCGGTATTATGCACACGACACACCCGAACAGGTTGAAAAGAAGGTGTATGACCGCCGTTCTCTTCGCGCCGGTGTTAGTACCGACGGAAGCGAGAAGCGCGGTAACGCAAGTACCGATATTACTGCCTAAAATAATAAATACCGCCGTTTCGAATTTCAGCGCGCCGCCGATAGCGATAAGGATACCGGTAACAGCCGCCGAACTGTGGATAAGTGCGGTAATTATCAAACCTATTAAAACCAAAAGAAGCGGGAAATGATCTTTTTGCAAAACCGTTTCAAAAAAAGGCACCAGCGTTCTGCTGTCGTAGTCTTCGTAAATTATCTCGTTGACTGACGCGCTCATGATCCGTAGTCCTATGAATATCATACCGAGACCGAGAAAGATAAACCCTATTTTGCTTAATTTTTCCTTTTTGATAAAGAGCGCCATTACCATACCGACGGCGGCTACGACCGCCGCGATAGCGGCTATATCCACGCCTTCCGTACCCGAAAGAGAAAGTATCTGTGCGGTAACTGTCGTTCCTATATTCGCGCCCATTATTACCGAAGCCGCCTGCGCGAGGGTTATAAGCCCTACGTTCACGAAACCGACGAGCATGACCGTCGTCGCCGCGGAACTGTTGATTATCGCGGTAACCGCCGCGCCGACACCCACGCCCACAAGCCTGTTATCGGTCATCTTGCCCAACATTTTTTTCATGTTGTTGCCGGCTATTCCTTCGAGATTCGTACCCATGGTGCGCATACCGAACATCATTATCGCTATGCCGCCCAGCATAAAGAACACGTTTGCAACTATGCCATTTCCCATAAATTCTTCCTACGGTAACATTTTTCCTATATAATAATATAATTTATCGCAGACCAAAGTCAAACGTTTGAAAGGTGTAAAAAATATAATATTATCTTTCGGGTATCTCCCCTTCGGTTTTCAATCCCTTATACCCCGTCTGGCGAAGCGCTTCGTAAACTCCCGCGCACACAGAGTTCGCAAGATTTAAAGATCTGGTTTCGCCCATCATGGGAAGTCTTACGCACTCTTCGTAATGTTCTTTAAGGAGACTTTCGGGAAGCCCTTTGGTCTCTTTGCCGAATACCAGAAAATCCCCGTCCTTATACTTCACGTCGGAGTGTATGTTTTTGGCTTTCGTGGAGAAAAACCAGAAGTTTTCGCCGTTATAGTACTTGTCCATAACTTCTTCTATGCTGTCGTAATACCTTATGTCGATAAAGTGCCAGTAGTCGAGTCCCGCGCGCTTTAAGTACTTGTCCGAAACTTCAAAACCCAAAGGTCTGACCATGTGCAGAACGGACCCCGTTACCGCCGCCGTTCTTGCGATATTGCCGGCGTTCTGCGGTATTTCCGGTTCTACCAAAACTATGTTGAAAGCCATACTTCTCCTTAATATCCCGAACTGAATTCGCGGTATAATCCCCGCCGTCTGGAACTTATAAGATGATAATCTTTTTCTATTTTAACGTCCGTCTTTACTATGTCCGCGCTGCCCGATAAGGTTATATTGCCCCTTATATCGGCTACGGCGGCGTAATTTTTGGCGCAGAGCGCCATCGAAACCCCGTTGGAAAACGCGCCCGCTCTTAACATTATCTGCGGCATATAGCCTTCTATCTTCTTGAAAACGCACACGATAACGTCTGCGTCGCAGAGCGCGAGTATTCTTGCCGATTCGGGAAAAAACAGGTCTTCCGCGACGATTATGCCTATTTTGCCCGCGGAAGTGTCGTACACCCTGAAATTGCCGCCCGCAACGAATTCTCCGTCATCCAAAGCGTGCGACATATCGGTAACGCCGAGAATCTTTCCTTTATCCGCGACCACCGCAGAGTGTCGGAAAACTCCGTAAGTGTCGGTATCGCACCCGCATACCACCACCGAAGATATCTGGCGGGAAAGTTTCGCCACATCCTGAAAGTATTCCGTTTCTCCGTTCAGTTCCTTTTTGTAACTTACCAGCCCTAATCCGTTGAACCCGAACACGGCTATATCGTTTCTTCCTATCTCCCCTAACTTTTCCTGCCACACCGTGTTCAAAGAGTCCGAAGTAATAAAGCAGATTTTCATACCCATCTCCCGGAAAAAGACTTTATATCATTGTATTTCCCGAAAGATTTTTTTGTTAAAGGGTTTCCGAAATCAGTCGTTTTATCTCGTCGACGTCTTCGGTAGTCATTATAGCCACACGGTTTTGCTTGGAATTTTTCGCGCCCTTAAAGTAATACGTAACGAATTTTCTGAATTCCACCGCCGCCCTGTTTTCGCCTATCCTTGCGATCTCTTCGTCGAAATGCGCCAGGGCAAATTCCTTTAAGGTCTTTATCGGCGGATTTTCTCCCGAAATTTTCGAGAATATAAACGGGTCGGCGATAGCGCCCCGCGCTATCATAACTCCGTCCGCGCCCGTCCTTTCAGTCATAAGGTCGGCGTCTTCCTTCGTAAATATACCGCCGTTCGCTATAACGGGTATGCTTACCGCTTTTTTCGCCCGCGCTATGGCGTCGTAATCGGGCTCGCCCGAATAATACGCTTCCCGAACCCTACCGTGTATCGTGATAAGTTTCGCGCCGCAATATTCCGCCATTTCGGAAAACTCGCGGGCGATATCGTCGCCGCGCTTTATCCCCGTGCGTATTTTGACGGTTATGTTTTTACCGCTTCTGACCATTTCCTTTATTACGCTTTCGGCTTTCTTTATGTCGTTAAGAAGCGCGCTTCCTTCGCCGTTTTTGACTATTTTCGGCACGGGACAGCCCATATTTACGTCTATTATACGGAACTTTTCGAGATACTTGCTTTCGCACGCCCATCTCATATAGTAAGGATCAGAACCGAATATCTGCGCCGCGGTATTCTCGTAATCTTCGCCGCAGTACAAAAGCGTTTCGGAATTTTTGCCGCCGTAATACAGCCCTTTTGCGCTGACGAGTTCTGTAAAACAAAGCCCCACGCCCAAGGGAAGGATAAGTTTTCTGAAAGAATAATCGGTAAAACCCGCGATAGGCGCTAAAAATAAATTGTTACGTGCCTGCGTATCGCCTATCTTTAACGCGCCGACTTTCATTACTTCTTCTTCCTTTTATTAGCGGTATCATTGATAAGTTTATCAAATCGGCGACGAAATAGCAAGCGATTGAACCTATCGCCACGCCGAATACGTTTATATTCGGGTTTTTTAAAGCGAGTATTTCCACGACCGTCTTTACCGTTACGCCGACGGTCATACCTATTATCGGCTTAAAGGGCGCGCTTCTGCCTATAAGTACGGCGTTCGCCGTCTGTAACACCGAAAGCAACGTCACGCACGGCGACGACAGTTTGAGAAGTTTTACGCTTATTTCCTTTTCCGCGGGCGAAAGATACCCGAAAAGTATTTCCACTATCTGCGGCGCGAAAATAAAACACGCCGCCGCGCAAAAAAACGACACCGAAAAAGTCAGTACCAAAGTATTTAAAGAATTCCGTTTTACGCCCTTACCTTTCGCGCCCGAAACCGCGGGAACGGCGACCGCGGCGATACCGTAGCACACCGCAACGGGAAGCCCTATCACCGTTACCGCAACGCCCGAATAAAGCCCGTAAAGCCCCGTCGCGTTATCGGAATACGCCTTTAAGATATTTATGACGAGAAAACTGTCTAAAACCTTGGAAAGCGGCAGAATAAGTCCCGAAACGGCTATCGGAAATGCATAGGATAAAACGTCTTTAAGCCCGGAAGAAAAATCCTTGCGGGTAAGCCTTTCCGTAAGCGCGACGTTGCCTTTTTTACGGAACTTATAGAATATAAAAAGTTGGATAAAAGCAAAAATTTCCGAAACGGTGATGGCTAAAGTCGCCCCCGCCACGGCCTTTGCGACGTCGGGCATAAAGTAGTTTGCAAGTAACAGCCCGAAAACGAGTTTTACCACCTGTTCGGTTATCTGCGAAACTGCCGTAGGCACCATATTCATAAAACCCTGAAAATAGCCCCTGAAACAAGAGATAACGCATACGATAAACACCGAAGGCGAAAGTAAAAGATACGCTTTTCCCGCCCTTATATCCCCCTGCGCAAAGGCAACGGCGTTCGCGAACAGTGCGGTAAATAAGGAAAGGATAAGTCCGAGAACTGAAAAAAACAGCAAAGAAACGCGCAGAGTCTTTTTCGCGTAAATTCCCTTGAATTCGTCCCCGTAAGACGATACGAGTTTGGATATCGCGCTCGGAACGCTTGCGCCGGAAAGGTCCAAAAGCAAAGTATACACGGGGAAAACCATCTGGTAAAGCCCGAGACCCGACGCGCCCACTATTTTCGTGAGCGGAATCCTGTACGCCGCGCCGAGAAGTTTGGCGATAAACGTGCCGACGCCCAAAATTATCGCGCCGACGTATATTTTTTTCGCGGAAGTTTCAGACATATGTAAACCGCCGCAGTAAAACGCGTACGCGTTTTACTGCGGCGGTGTTTTCCGCGTTATAATTTTCGCATACCGCGCATTAGCGCTAAAAATAATATGTATGCAAAAATAATTTTTATGCGCTTTATAAAAGCGTTTTTATCTGTTCTTCGTAACTTAAAGGCGATAAGTATTTAAAGGGTATATCGAACGCGGTGATAGCGCCCGTCTTTCCTTCCTTCGCCATTTTCGCCACCGCTCTTGCGTACGCCGCAAGCACGCTCCCCGTAAATTCGGGGTTGGAATCGAGTTTTAATGAAAGTTCTAATAGCATAGAAGTCGATTCGGTCGTTTCGCCCGACCTTATTACGAATCCGCCGTGCGGCAGTTTGCCGCGCTTTTCTCTAAGTTCTTCTTCCGAAACGAAAGTTACGGTAACGTTGTAGTCGGCAAAATAGTTGGGCATTTCCTTTATCGCCTTTTCTATTTCCGTCTTATCCGCATTATCTTCCGCCACGACGAAACACTCGCGTAAATGTTTTTGCGCCGCCGAAAGTTCGGGGTTTTCGCCCCTTCTTACCGAGTTTACCGCGTCTTCTATCGGAACGGTGAACTGAACGGCGTCTTTAACGCCCTTTATTCTTCTTATCGCGTCGCTGTGCCCCTGCGAAACGCCTTTACCCCAGAAAGTATAGTCCTTGCCGTTCGGAAGTACCGAACCGAAAAGCAATCTCGAAAGAGAAAACACGCCGGGATCCCAGCCTATACTTATCGCGCCGAGCGTACCGTTTTCCTTTGCCGTCGCGTCAAGTTTTTTCAGGTATTCGGGAATCTTCGCGTGGGTATCGAAGGTATCCACCGTGTTGAAATCTTTAAGATACCCTGCGGAAGTTTCGGGAAGATCCGTCGCGCTCCCGCCGCAAAGCAAAAGAACGTCTATTTTGCCTTTGAAATTTTTAAGTTCGCTTACGGGATAGGTTTTATCCCCCGTCTCGGGCGATATCTTTTCGGGATCGCGACGGGTAAATATCCCCACGCACTCCATATCGTCCGATCTTTTCACAGCCAGCGCCGCGCCCCTGCCGAGATTGCCGTAACCCACTATTCCGACTTTTATCATAGATATTTCCGCCTTTACGGTTTTTCTTTCATTGTACTATCGCAACGCAAAAAAATCAACCGATTTTGCACAACGAATAATTATATAGGGTATTCGTTTAGTTTATCGTTTGCGATTCTACCCTTTCTACCCGTTTCGGATAAAATCCGACAAAATTTATCGCCCTTTATGATTTAAAATATCAAGAGTAATTATGAAAAAACGCTTTCTGTCATTAAACTACCTTTCGGTCTTAAAATATTCCGCCCTGTTCGGTCTTTTTCTCTTACTGAACTCTCTGGAAAAGCGCGCTTTTCCGTATTCTGCGGCTTTACTTTCCGCAGACCTTTATCTCGGCGGCTCGCTTATATTAAGCCCCGTCCTTTTCATCCTTTCTTTTGCGGCGATAAACGCGACGGGGCTTCTCGCTTCCGCGGCGATAACGGCGGGAGTGAACGTCGTCTATTTTCTGCTCTGTAAGAAATTTTCCTATAAAAACGTATTTTCCGCGATAATTATCGCCTGCATAGCCCTTACGGGTTTCGTCGTTTTGGGCGATACCGAAACGTCGTGTTCGACGGAAAAAAGACTGCTCGTGTTCTTAATAAACTGCGCCCTTACCGTGTTTTCGTTTATAGCCTGCAAAGCCGTTTCGCAAAAAGGTCTGAAATTCAAGTATTCTTACGAAGAACTTTTATCCGTCGCGGCGATGACCGTTGCGCTGGGGATCGGCGTCTGTAATCTCATAGATCCGATAGTATGGAAAGGCGTAAGCGTGTTTTTGATACTTTTATGCTGTTACTTTTTCAGGTTCGGCACGGCGACTTTTATTTCCGCTGTTTTAGGCGTGAGCCTTGCGGTGTTCTTCGGCGACGTCGAATACGTCGCGGTAACCCTTATATACGGGATAGCCGCCGATACTTTCAAAGGTCTTTCGCGCTACGTTTCCGCACTTTTTATCGTGGTTGCGGACTATATCGCTTTCGTTGTCTTCGGCGTTTACGAAGCCTATACCTTTTACGAATACCTGCCCGTCGTAACGGGAGCGTTTTGTTTTATTATAATACCGCCCGCGCCGCTTAAAGCCATAAAAGAAAAACTTTCGTCTTTTAGGGAAAGACAACTCGTGCGCATGGCGATAAACCGCAACAGACTTATGCTTTCCAACCGCCTGTACGAACTTTCGGGAGTGTTTAGCGAAATGTCCGTCGCTTTCAACGCCTTTAAAAAATCCGGCGTTACCGAAGAGAAAGCAAAAAAGAATATGGAAGAACAAATCACCCGTTCGGTATGCAAGACGTGTAAATTCAAGGCGAAATGCCTAAGGGAACAGAAAGATATCCTTTACGGCTTAAAGACTATGATAGATATAGGCGTGGCGAAAGGTAAGGTCTCGCTTATAGACTTTCCCGCGGAAATGTCCAAAAACTGCGTGCATCCCAACGAAATAATATTCGGACTCAATAAAAT